>Ga0101945_1001482_pt1 | contig 22794 bp, 24 predicted proteins | sample DewCreD2012metaG_2_FD_75246 | JGI IMG/M metagenome (GOLD analysis project Ga0101945, IMG submission 75246) | Hot spring sediment bacterial and archeal communities from British Columbia, Canada, to study Microbial Dark Matter (Phase II) - Dewar... ... | reverse complement strand
AGGAGAAGGAAGATAGTTCGGAGAGACAATGGGAAGGTAGTGGAGTTTGAGGAGGTCAAATATGGCATGTTGATGATGGTGTTATGTGATAGGGAGGGGAGAATTTATGATGTGTGGATAAGCTTTGGAAGTATGCATGAGGTTAGGGCATTCAGAGAAAGGAAGAAAAGGAGTGTATGGTTTAGGGAGCTTGTGGAGAATTGTGTGGTGTATGGTGATAGGGGTTATAGGGGCTGTGAAGGTGTTATTGTGTGTGATAGTAGGGAGATGAGGGCAAAAAGGCAGGTGGTGGAAGGTGTTATAAGTCAGATAAAGCTTTTCAATGCTGGTAGTGGGTGGAGGACTTTAACTTGTGTGCTTGTGTATGTATATGCTTATGCTATTGGATATAGTTATTACAGGAGGGGTGAACTTGAGGTCTAATTTCTCACCCAGCGTATATTATCTCATAATCCACAGAAAAGTATTTATGGATTATACGGTCTCTAAGCCTAGCCATTTCTGACCAAGGTATATCACTATACCTATATCTTATTTCCTCCGGTATGTTCTTTGAGGCTTCCCCAATAATTTCAAGATTTCTTAATACAGCATCCTTTACCATAGAGTTCTTTTCAAATCTTTCATATGTTAAGCCCTTAGTGTAATTTTCTATTTTTTCTATGCTTTCTAATATGTGGTAAATGAACGCCTTTGGGTCCTTTGGTAACATATATCAGATCCTCCTTCACTTTCTTCCAAACTTCAGGCACCTGTTTGAGGGCGTTGGGTGTAAGAAGGTCCACTCTTTTCCCCAATATTTTTTCCAGATAGTCTGCCAAAGTTATGAATTTTAGGCCTATTGGCTTGCTAAACTCTACCAGTATATCCACATCACTACTTTCTTTATGTTCTCCTCTGGCATAAGAACCAAATATGGCTAAGCTTTTAACTCAATATTCCTTCCTTAAATACCTAAGGTGTTTTCTTAAGGTTTTTATAATGTGTTCCAAATCCTTACTTCTTGGTCTTTGCTTCACTTTCATAAGCTATTATTGTATTCCATATTATACGTTGGGTGAGAAATTAAAGCTCGTAGGCTTCTGGCGCGTTGATTGTCTAAATATAGTGGCACGCTGACGCGTGCCAGACAAGAATAATCCAAAATGTAGTGGCGGGTTTCAAACCCGCCCTCGGGTCCAAGATCCGCCCAATAATCTGAGGTAGGTTTTGAACCTGCCCCTACGGGCACGAAGCATAGTGCCCCTACAAAGAATAAACTTCTCGCCAAAGGTATGCTTTTTCTCAAAATAAATGAGATAGCCAACGTATGTATTTTTGCATTAATATTATCCTTTATGGAAAGAGGCCTTTGGGAAGAGGCTTTGGTGGAGGAAATGATATATCTGATAGCCCACCTTGCCCATGCAGAACAGCATCTTATGGAGTTGGAAGGGGAAACAAAGCTGGAAGACCTTGTGGCATATATAGATGAATTGAGAAACAGGAGAAAAACTGTAGGAAATCTTATTTTCTCCATCCTTGATATATCTGGGGAAGGCGGTGGAGAGTTCAGGAGCAAGATAGAGAGCCTTTGGTGTGTTCTAAAGCATCTTTCTATGGCTTTGGTGCATTGCGATGAGTCTGCGGAGAAGGTGATAAGAAGGATGGACTGCGCCTTGGCGCAAGGGAAAGAAGAGACGGCAAAGGAGCTTCCTAAAAAGCTAAAAGAGCTGTATGAGCTTCGCCAATCCTTGAGAAATTCTATAAGAGAACTGCTTTTTGATGTTTCAAAGAAAATCAGCAAGGCACCAGCGGTAAGGTGTAGAGAAGACCTTTGTCTTATGGAAGGAGGAGAAGATGCCCTATAAGGACCTTAAAGACTTTATCAAAAGGCTTGAAAAGGAAGGAGAACTCATAAGGATAAAGGAAGAACTTTCTCCCATACTCGAGATAACGGAGGTGACAGACAGAGTTTGCAAGCTTCCCGGTGGTGGGAAGGCCTTACTCTTTGAGAGACCAAAGGGCTATTCTATTCCAGTGCTTACAAACCTTTTAGGTTCGGAGAAAAGGATAAAGCTTGCCCTTGGCTATGAAAATCTTGAGGATATAGGCTGGAAGCTATACAAACTCCTAAGGCCAGAGATTCCTCACACCTTCCTTGATAAGCTAAAAAGACTGCCAGAGCTAAAAAAGTTAAACGATTCTCTACCAAAGATTGTAAAGGATGGTCCCATAAGGGAGAATGTAAAAAAGGATGGAATTGACCTTTTTGAGTTTCCCATACTCCAATGCTGGCCCGAGGACGGCGGAAGGTATATAACCTTTGGCCAGGTTATCACAAAGGACCCAGAAAGCGGTATAAGGAACGTAGGCCTATACCGTCTTCAGGTGCTATCTTCTACCGAACTGGCCATGCATTGGCAGATACACAAGGATGGAAACCATCACTACTGGAAGGCAAAAAGGCTAAAGAAAAAGCTTGATGTGGCTATCGTCATAGGTGGGGACCCGGTGCTTTCCTATGTGGCCTCCGCACCTTTGCCACCAGAGGTGGATGAATACCTATTTGCAGGCCTCATAAGGGAGGATGGTGTGGAACTCATAAAGGGCATAACCGTTGACCTTGAATATCCAGCCCACGCGGAGATAGTGATAGAGGGCTATGTGGACCCAGAAGAGCCTCTGATAGATGAAGGCCCCTTTGGGGACCACACGGGCTTTTATACGCCTGTAGATAAGTATCCTAAGATGCACGTAACGGCTGTCCTTTACAGAAACAATTCTATATACCTTACCACCATAGTGGGAAGGCCACCCCAAGAGGACAAATACATAGGCTGGGCAACGGAGAGGATATTTTTGCCCCTTATAAAGTTCAACCTGCCTGAGGTGGTAGATTACCACCTGCCGGCGGAGGGCTGTTTTCACAACTTCTGCTTTGTATCCATAAAAAAGCGCTATCCAGGGCATGCCTTTAAGGTAGCCTATGGCCTTTTGGGCCTTGGCCTTATGTCCCTCACAAAGCATATAGTGGTCTTTGACGAAGGCATAGACGTTCATGACTTTGGGCAGGTGCTTTGGGCTTGGGGAAACAACGTGGATCCATCAAGGGATGTGCTTATTTTGAAAGGTCCTATAGACGTTTTGGACCATAGCACCAATCAGGTGGGCTTTGGTGGAAAGATGATCATAGATGCCACCACCAAATGGAAGGAAGAGGGCTACACAAGGGAGTGGCCAAAGGTAATAGAGATGTCAAAGGAAGTGAAAGAGAGGATAGATAGGATATGGGAGAAGCTGGGGATAAAGTGAGGCTTTTTTCAAAGGTAGAACTCCTTGATCCTGAAAGGCACAGAAGCTTAAAATGGCGTTGTCTAAAAGAAAATTGTCCACACAGCTGTTGCCTCATACCCGATAGGACCTTTGTAGTTTTGGAGGAGGTTATACCACTTTCAAGGCATTTCCCTGTGGTTATAAACGTTGAGATAGATGAGAACAATAGGGAACAAAGGCTTCTTTGCGCCTATTTTAGACTCAGGGAAGATAGAAAGGGATGCATATATCTAAGTGATAAGGTGGGTTGCCTTATAGAAGGAGAAAAGCCTTACACTTGCAGGCAATATCCCTTTTTTATAAATGGCGTAGATCTTGCCCTTGACTTTACCTGTCCGGGCTTTTCTGAAGTGGAAGGTAATTCTATATGGGACGGTGAGTTTGTTGCCCCATATTTTGAAAGTAACTTTTATGCCTATTCTCTTAAGTTGGAAGAGAGCAAGCAAGAAACGCAGGAGTTTTTAAACCTTTTATTTGATCTAAACCTTGTGGTAGGCGGAAAACTAAGCTATGAAAGCGTGGAGATTTCTTTCAACATGGTAGATGAGGAGAAGTTGTTTGACCTGCCAATGGATCTACAAAAGGAGCTCCAAAGAAAGGGATACCTAAGAGCTATATACGCTCACATCAACTCTTTACAAAACTGGGAAAGGCTCATTAAGAGATATATTAGCGATTAGATAATATAAATATAAGGTCCGCTATCTCATCACGGTTCTTTTGCATTTCTTCTTTTTGATATGTTTTAACCACATAATTGTCCTTTGTAACTCTTTTTGCAAATAGAAACCTTTTTTGCCAATATGGGTCCTCTATCCTATCTATGGTTATCCCTTTCTTTTCACTGGCATGGATCATCTTACCGTTGCCTATGTATATACCCACGTGGGAGGGGCCTGGTCTGTATGTGCTAAAGAAGAGAAGGTCTCCCGGTTTTATATCCTCAAGGCCTACTTGCACACCAACCTGTGCCTGCTCCTTTGTGCTTCTTGGAAGACTTATACCGTTTACCTCAAAGACCCTTTTTACAAAGGCCGAACAGTCCATTCTATAAAGATCATTACCACCAAACTGGTATGGTCTTTCCATGTAGGTTAGAGCGGTGAGTACTATATTATCTGTTCCTGCCAAGGCCAAACCTATAGCCAAGAATACCCCTACTATTCCTCCCCTCATGTGGATTAAGTATATTCCTCAAACCTTCTATGGTCAAGTGCTTTAAAAACTCAATAAACCCTTTAAGGTAAAGTTCACCATAACTTCTTTCTCCCAAAAGTACCCTATAAAAGTTTTTCAAAGCGTAATCTTTCCCCATTTTATACGCCACATATTGGAACCTGTAGGCCAATTTGGCTATCTTTCCAGCGTTTAAAAGCTCTTCCTTGAGGGGTTTTAAAAGGCCTCCATATGCTTTTAAAGGATCATGGGGGTTTTTTATAATTGCCTCGGAGGCAAGCCTTCCTGCCCAAAGGGCGTAGTATATGCCCTCTCCCAAAAGGGGGTCTGTCATGCTTGCAGAGTCTCCCACAAGCAATACCCTATCCTTTCCAAGCTGCAACTCCTTTTCTGGAAAGGGTATATGCCAGCCCTTTGGATGGATAAATTTTATGCCTTTTTTGTTGGAGTATTCTTTTAGTATTTTCAAAAGATCCTCCTTGCCAGTGGTAGCAATGCCAACGCTTATACCATCACCGTGAGGAAAGACCCAAAGGTAGCCCCTGCTTACCCAGCCTATCTCTATCAGCACTTCCTCCTTTAGGTCTCCTTCCGTAAAAAACTCAAGGCTTTTGAAAACTTTTCCTTTCTTAAAGCCCAAAATTTCTGCCGTTTTTGAATGGGCTCCATCCGCACCCACTATGAAGTCAGAGAGGATATTTCCAGAAGAAGTATAAACCTTGTAGCTTTGTCCTTGTTTTTCAAAGCCCCAAAAGTGTGCCTGTAAGAGGTCTGCACCAGCCTCAAGAGCCTTATTTACAAGAAAGTGGTCAAAATCCCTTCTGTCCACTATGTAGGCTATTTCTTTGCCAGCTTCCAGTTTATATTCCTCAAGCCCACTATAGCCCAGCCTTCCAGCCCTTACCCTGTTTATCAAAAGCCTTTCATAGCCTTCTGGAAGCAGTCTTAAAGTTCTCGCAGAAAGACAACCTGCACAAAGCTTAAACCTTGGAAGCCTTTCCTTTTCTACAAGAAGGACCTTAAGGCCTTTCTTTGAAAGGTGGTAGGCTGTAGAAGCCCCAGCTGGCCCTCCACCTATGACTACGGCGTCATACCTCAAGTTAGAACCTCAAGAGGCTTGCTCCCCATGTGAGGCCGCCACCCATGGCAGTAAGTAGGACTATATTACCCCTCTTTAACCTTCCCTCATCTTTAGCCTCACACAAGGCTATGGGTATGGATGCGGCGCTTGTGTTTCCATACTTATGTATGTTTGAATAGACTTTTTCCATAGGAATTCCCAGCTTTTCTGCCAATGCTTGCATAATCCTTATGTTTGCCTGATGGGGAACTACCAAGTCTATATCTTCTTTGGAAACTCCAGCCCTTTGCATAACTTCTTCGCATACATCAGCCATGGCCCTCACAGCCAGCTTAAAAAGCTCCTTACCCTTCATGTTTATATGGCCACACCTTTCCGCATATAGTATCTCCCAATAGTTGCCGTCAGACCTCATAACCGATGCCAAAAGGTCACCTTCTCCTTCGGAGGAAAGAACCACTGCACCCGCACCATCTCCAAAGAGAACGCAGGTAGACCTGTCCGTCCAGTTGACGATCTGAGATAGCTTTTCCGCACCCACCAAAAGTATGTTTTTTGCCCGTCCAGAGCTTAGCAAGGCGCTGGCTATCTCAAGACCATACAAAAAGCCGCTACAGGCGGCAGATATATCAAAGGCATACGCCCTATGGCATCCAAGCCTAGCTTGCAAAAGGCATGCGCTTGCTGGAAAGCCAAGGTCTGGTGTGAGTGTAGCAAGGATTATAACATCAACATCCTCTGCAGAAAGGCCAGCCTCCTGCAAAGCTTTAAGGCTTGCCATATACGCCATATCAACAAGGCTTTCTTCCTTTGCTATTCTTCTCTCCTTTATACCAGTCCTCGTAGTTATCCATTCATCGGATGTATCAACCATTTTTTCAAGGTCAAAGTTTGTCAACACATTTTCTGGTGTGTAATAGCCCATGCCTTTTATGCTTATACCCATCAGACTTTTACCTCTTGAGGCAATAATCTCTTTAGGTTTTCCAAAAGCCTTTCGTTGAAATGATGGGTTAAAAACTCGTTGGCAACCCTTATGGCGTTCTTTATGGCTTTGGCATTTGCCCTTCCATGGGTTATAATGACCGGCTTTTTGGCACCAAGGAGGGGTATGCCACCATATTCGGTAAAGTCTGCCTTCTTTTTAAAGTTGTTCAAAGCCGGCTTCATAAAAAGGGCTCCTACCTTTGCTAAAAGGCTTTTTTGTACCTCTTCCTTTATCATCTGAAGCACAGCAAAGCCTAAGCTTTCACTGGCCTTTAGTATAACATTACCCACGAAGCCATCGCATACTATAACGTCAAAGGTGCCCGCGTATATGTCCCTTCCTTCAGCGTTCCCTTTAAAGTTTAGGTTGCTTGCCTTCAAAAGCGGATAGGTTTCCTTTACAAGCTCGTTGCCCTTACCTTCCTCTTCTCCTATGCTAAGGATTCCCACCCTTGGGTTCTTTATTCCCAGTATCTCTTCCGCATAAGTGTGTCCTATTACTGCAAAATGCAATAGATGCCTTGGCTTACAATCTACATTGGCACCCACATCAATTAGTATGGTCCTTCCTTTTGGGTTTGGAAGAGCTACACCAATGGCTGGACGCTCAAGATCTTCAATAGACCCTATAACAAACTTACCCACTGTAAGCACTGCACCCGTATTTCCAGCGGAAACCAAGCCATCCGCAAGGCCATCCCTTACAAGCTTGCCAGCCACAAAAAGGGAAGATTGTTTTTTCTTTAGGACATTGGAAGGTGGTTCATGCATCTGCACCACATCCGATGCATTCACCACTTGCAGTTCATATCCAAAGCCTTCTCTCTTGATTATGTCCCTTATTTTTTCTTCATCCCCAACTAAAATACTTTCAATTCCCAGTTCCTTATAAGCTGAAAGACAACCCTTTACTATCTCCTCGGGGGCGTAATCACCCCCCATACAATCAACTGCTATCCTTGTCATGAAGTTTTTACAACTTCCCTGCCCTTATAGTAGCCGCAGTAGGGGCATGCCCTATGGGGCATCATAAGCTCGCCACAGTTTGGACATGTAGCCAAAGACATGGCACTTAGCTTGGAAAAGAAATTTTGAGCCCTTCTTTGGTCCCTTCTCCACTTTGAAGTCTTTCTCTTAGGAACAGCCATTTTAACGCCTCCGTAGGTTTGATAAGAGATTTCTATTATAGCACATTACTCTTTTTTAGAAGGTCCCCAAGGGTAGTCCTTTCTTCCTTCAAGCTTATTTCAAAGCCCGTCATACAGTCTGGACTGCATAGGGGTTTAGTTGGTATGCTTAAAATTATCTGCTCTCTTAGTAGATTAGTCAGGTCAAAGGCTTCTTCATCTTCGTAGAAGGAAACTTCCAAGTCGGCTGGCTTTAGGTATACCACATCCTTTGTAGGATATGGCTCTACCCTTACCACTTCCTTTTTGCCTACATCCTTATGGTATAGGGTAAGACACCTACTACATTCTAGCACCACATAACCTTCTATTTCCATATAGACCTTATAAGCACCCTTATCTTTGGTTATTTCCACATACAAAGATATGGGTTCTTTTATCTCTCCCAAGTCTGAAGGTAGTTTAATATCTTCAGGTTTAACAACGTAGCTTTGGGAAAACTTCCTTCTTGTTTTAAAGATTTCCTTTAGGTTTAATTTAACCATATGTTTTAAAATATTCAACCTTAGGAAGATTTCAAGGAGGCATGTATGAAACTTGTAGCTATAGGAGGAGGAACAGGACTTTCAACTCTTTTGAGGGGGTTAAAAGAGAAGGTGGGCAAGGAAATACAGGACCTTTCTGCTATAGTTACAGTTGCAGACAGTGGTGGAAGCACAGGAAAGTTAAGAAAAACCTATAACCTTCCCGCTCCTGGGGATATAAGAAACTGTATAGTGGCTCTATCAGAAAGTGAGGATATAATGAGAGAACTCTTCCAGTTTAGGTTCAAGGGTGGTGAGCTTGATGGACATGCCTTTGGAAACCTTTTCCTTGTGGCACTTACAGAGATAACAGGAAGCTTTATGCAGGCCATAAACATAGCCTCCCAAATACTTAGAACAAAGGGTGAGATAATACCTGCAACCCTTGAAAACATCCAGCTTTGCGCAAAATTCAGTGATGGGGAGAAGGTATGTGGAGAAGAGGATATAACGGAATATGGTAAGGCAAAAAAAGCAAAGATTGAAAGCATATGGATAGAGCCAGAGGATGCCAAGGCCCCCATTGATGCCATAGCCAAGATAGAATCTGCCGATGTGATAGTCTTTGGTCCAGGAAGCCTTTACACAAGCATTATACCCAACTTGCTTATAAAGGATATAAAGGAGGCAGTATTACAATCCCCAGCCATTAGAGTATTTATAGTAAACGCCATGACCCAGCCAGGAGAAACGGATGACTTTACCGCCTACGACCATATTAGGGTTTTCAAAGATCTTACTGGCATAAACAGAATAGATTCTGCCATTGTAAACACAAAAATGCCATCAGACCAAGTTTTAAGAAGGTATATAAAGGAAAGGCAAGAGCCAGTGATACCCGATGTGGCCAAAATAGCAAAAGAGGGCATTGAGGTGTATGCAGATGACCTTATAGGAGAGAAGGAAGACTTTGTAAGGCACGATTCCAAAAGGCTTGCAGACCTTATAGTAGAGATATACAGAAAGAATGGTGTATTTTCTTAACTTTGACGTTTCAAGACTTCCCACAGAAAGAGCTGATATAGTTATATGTGGTAGTGGCATAGGCGGTTTAACTACGGCTATAGTTTTAAAAGAGCTTGGTCTGAATCCTGTTATTCTAACAAGGGGTATAGGAAACACTTACTACTCTCAAGGTGGCATAGCCTGCGCTCTTCATCCGAAGGATAGTTCCTATCTTCATATGCTGGATACTCTCAAAGCTGGAAGGGGGTTGTGCAAAGAAGAAAGCCTTAGGATTTTGGTGGATGAAGGCATTCAAAGGCTTATGGACCTAAAAAGGTGGGGTGTGGAGTTTGATGAAGAGACCACCATAGAAGGGGGCCATTCCTTTCCAAGGGTTTATAAGGTAAAGGACTACACGGGCAGGGCTATATACGAAGCACTTTGGAAGAAGGTAAAGGAACTAAATATAAGGGTTTTGATGGGGGAGCTACAAGAGATTTTGGGAGAAGATAGGGTGGAGGGGCTAATATACTACGATGGAGAACTGAAGCTTATAAGAACGCCTGTCCTTGTGCTTGCCACAGGCGGTGCAGCAAGCATGTTCTTACACACTTCCAACCCAGTTAAGGTAAGGGGGGATGCCCTTGGAATAGTCTTGAGGAAGGGATTAAGCTTGATGAACCCAGAGTTTGTACAGTTCCACCCAACGGTGGTAAAGAACACCAGCATACTCATATCGGAGGCCGTAAGGGGTGAGGGTGCAGTGCTTATAGACCAAAGGGGTGAGAGGTTTGTAGATGAGCTAAAGCCAAGGGACGAGGTGGCAAGAGCCATATACAAAAAGATAAAGGAAGGACAAGAGGTATTTATAGACTTAAGAGGCCTTATCCATAAGGGCATAAGGCTTTCAGAAAGGTTCCCCACCATATACACCATGTTAAAAGAGAGGGGCTACGACCCAGAAAAACAGCCCATACCAATTACACCTGCTTCCCATTACTTTATTGGTGGAGTAGAGGTAGACAGCTACGGTAAGAGTACACTTCCTGGTCTTTATGCGGTTGGAGAGTGTGCCTGCACTGGCGTGCATGGTGCCAACAGGCTTGCCTCCAACTCTCTTTTGGAGGGTGTGGTTTTTGGGTATAGGACTGCCTATAGGATATGCGGTGATATAGGCTTTTTGAAGTTTAAGGAAGGCCACTTTGAGAATAGAAGGGAAGGGAAGATAGACCCGCCTTACAGCTTTGGTGACCTAAGGAAGCTCATGTGGGAAAATTGTGGCCTTGAGAGGGAAGAAGGTAGGTTAAAAGAAGCCATAAGTAGGCTACAGAGCTGGCTTGAGAGTTGGAAGGAGTGGAAACCCACAGTGGAGAATAGAGAACTTTTTGACATAAGCCTTGTAGCTTTGGCAACCCTTAGCTGTGCTTTGCGAAGAAGGGAAAGCAGGGGGGTGCACTACAGACTGGACTATCCTTATGAAAGAGACGAGTTTAGGAGGGATAGTTTTTATAATTTGAGCATGTAGATAGTTAGGTTGAATACGCCGGGTAAGAAATTCATCCTTGTTTGGCTCATTTATTTTTAGCAAAAAATGATAGTGCCATGGCTCCTTTCTTAATTAGTTTCTCATTAAACTTTTTAAATATCGCATAGTGGCATCGTCTTCACAGTATATGTAGGTTCCCAATATGCCACGAGTCAAGAATATTCTGTAGCGGTTTTTTAACAAGGGTAAGGCTTCTTTGTCCTTATTTTTGATAAGCCTTTTTAAGCTGGTGTTTCCAATACTATCTTCACTGTTTGATCCTATTTCCCACTGGCCGCTCCTCCATACAAAATCTCTACACCATATTACGCCCACGTAGTCCGCCTCAAAACCTTGGCATCCATAGATAGAAGCACAATGGGTCAAGTTATTAGATAAATTTCCATACCAATATTGTGGGTATTGTCTCTTTTCATCCATAAGCCAATAGATCTCTATGTCAATATTTTTATACCTATCAAAACCGCTTTTTAAAGGATAACCTACCCTTAAATTGTCAATAGTTTTTTCCGTGGGCCTTTTTCTATCACCAGGAGATTCTGTAAAGGCCGCCACAAGTGCAACTTTATAGCCTTGATTAACCTTTTCCTTTAAAGCTTTTATCATATCTATTATGCTATCAAAGACCTTTATATCATAATTTGGCAAGTTGGGCAAGCTTTTAGCTTTTCCATTCAAGAGGTCTTCCACAAAATTATGATACTCTATTACACCTTTTACTCTATAAACCCCTTTTAGTTCTCTAAATTCTAGTTTAATGCCTAAACTATTGGCTATACACTTAAAGTTTTCTTCTGTACCTTCCTCTTCAAGGTTTAATATCTGGTTTTCATCAAAGAAAAACACAGTTATATCACCTCGCTGCATGGCTATTTTGATGTTATCCTTTGTCATCCTTTGGGCCTCGTCAAAAATGGCTAATTGAAAGTGCGGATTTTGGGGATCGCCTTCCGCTAGGCCCGACCCCCTACCTGTAGAATAAAACTGTATAATAGTACTACCTATTCCTCTTTCTTTACCATTTAGAACATCCCTTATTGTATTTAAAAGCCTGTTATTTCTGTAGCCAAGGACTGCCTTAAAACCCTCTTTTAAAGCTCTCAACAAAAGGAGCATAGCTACATAAGTTTTGCCCGAGCCTGGTCCTCCACTTACCAAGTAGCTAACCTTTTCTCCTTTCTTTAGCTGGTAAATTATTTCCTCAATTAGATTGTGCTGATCTTCCGATGGTCCCACCCCTTTTGCACAAATAGCTCTATAAACACCCTCTTTAAGATTTTCATACTCGCTATCTATAACTTCCAACAGCTTTGGAGACTGTTCATACCTACCGCTCAAAAACCTATCCACTTCTTCCTCTTCTAAGTGGCTATAAAGCCCATTTTTAAGGAAATCTGCTAAAAGGTCAACTTGGTCTTTGTAAAATACCTTAACTTCATCACTAAAGTGTAGATTAGCCTTTTGTGGAAGGTTGTATAACCATACAACTTTTAACATCTCAAAATCTTTTACATCCGAATGTGAAAATTTTAACCTACCAGCATAGTTTAGAATCTGTAGTTCTGGATGTTGTTGTGCTTCACCATCTACTTCTACCAGATTTTCATCTATTTCATTAGCCTTTTGCCATCCTTTTAACTCAAAGATAGCTATTGTATTTTTGCCTTCTTTACCCTTACCAAACATAAGAAGGTCTATTCTTTCATTTCCAAAGGGCAAAGCGTATTCAAAGACAATAAAAGCATCTTGAAGGCTGTTATCTAATCTTTCAGAAAGCTCCTTTACATGTCTTATAACCCCTATAAAAGCCTTTGATTGCTCTTGGCTAGGCTCTTCACCAAAGGCTTCTTTAAAACCTCTTATCATGTCTTTACATAAAGATTCTTCACTTTGGCTTTTTAAACCCCTCACCCTTATTTTCATAGCGTAATTTGCCATGGTTAATATAATTATACGCTACGCTAAGTAGGGTGATAAATTAAAGGTTTATTCTTCCAGTCAATTGATTTTCTAAATGTAGGGGAGGGTTTGCCTCTGTCTGCACCTTTGCCCTCGCAAGGAGCTCTACTACACAAAAATAAAATGTTTTTGTATGGACATGTTTACTTGTGCCCTAAAAACCCCAATTAATCCATGACTTTTATAACTGGTAGCTTTGGAACTTGCCCTTACTGGTGCTATGCATAGTGCCACTACAAAAAGAAAAATTCTTACACAGCATATAATGGATATAATTATACGCTGACGCTGCACTAATGCTATAATAAAAATCCCATGGAGGAGAAGCTCAGAAAGTTCTATAGGGATATTGGCATAAAGGAGCTAAGGAGGCTTTTGGAAGAGAAGCTAAACCGTATTCCACCCACCATGGAGTATGTGAGGAACCTTATCCTTGATGCCAAGATGCTTATGAGGATACTATCTGATGAGGAGTTTGACCTAAAGGAAGAGGCCAAAAGGGACTTCATATCTGCCCTCCTCTACCTCATAGAGGATAGGGACTCCATACCGGACAAAATACCACTAATTGGTTACTGGGACGACTACAAATTGCTTAAATATGTGAAGAATAAACACAAGGAAGAGATAGACAGATACTTTTCACAGGTCAAGCACTTTATAGCCAACTACTTCTAATGCTTTGGTTTTTGGCTTATAGGATCTTTCAGGCCTTTTTGACGCTTATAGGCGTTACCTTTTTGTCCTTTTTGATAATAAAGCTGGCGCCAGGAGACTACTTGGACCAGCTGAAGTTAAACCCGCAAATCTCACCGGAGACAATAGAAGCCCTAAAAAGGCAATACGGGCTGGATCAAAACTTTTTGGTGCAGTATATTAAATGGCTCTCTTCCGCTTTGGCCTTTGACCTTGGCTATAGCTTCCAGTACCATGCCCCCGTATCCCAGCTTATAGGAGAGAGGATAGGAAACACTCTTCTTCTCACTCTTACTTCAACCATACTCTCATGGTTCATTGCAGTTCCCTTGGGCCTTTGGGCGGGTCTAAAGGAGGGCAAGCTTCCAGACAAGATAATAAGGTTATACAGCTATGCTTTTATGTCTTTCCCTTCATTTTTCTTAGCTTTTATAGTTCTTCTTTTGGTCTCAAAAACGGGCCATGTGCCAGTGGGCGGTGTGCATAGTCCAAATTTTCATGAGCTTAGCCTTTGGGGCAAGATAGTAGACCTTTTGGCCCATATGCTTGTGCCAGTGCTCACCCTAACCCTTGTATCTTCTGCTGGCCTAATAAGGCTCATGAGGAGCGCAGTCATAGAAATAAAAAACAGCCCTATGGTGATAATGCTCAAGGCCAAAGGCGTTTCCCAATGGGTTATGATAAAGCATATACTCAAAAACGCCATGAACCCCTTTACTACCCTCATTGGCTATGAGATAGCTGGCCTGCTTTCTGGTGCGGCCCTCATTGAGATAATAGTGGGTTGGCCTGGTCTTGGAACCCTTATGCTGGATGCTGTGCTATCTCAAGACCTTTTCCTTGTGATGGGTGGGCTATATATTGGTACTATAATGCTACTTGTGGGCAATCTGATTGCCGATATACTTTTGGCCATAATTGACCCGAGGGTAAGGGAGAGGGAGATAATAAGGTAGGAGGTAGTGCCATGGCAAAGGTGGCCATCATATTGGCAGAAGGCTTTGAAGAGGTAGAAGCAATCGCACCCATTGACGTGCTAAGGCGTGCTGGCGTGGAAGTGATCATAGCAGGGCTCACTCCAGAGCCAGTGGCAAGCGCAAGGAATGTTAAGATAGTGCCAGATACTACGGTGGATAATCTAAAGCCTGAAGAGCTTGATATGGTTATACTGCCCGGCGGTGCGGGCGGTGTGGAAAGGCTAAAGCAGGACCCAAGAGTAGAAAGGCTTATAAAGGCCATGCAAGAAAAGAAAAAGCTCATAGGTGCCATATGTGCAGCACCCACAGCCTTGGCCAAGTTTGGAGTGCTGGAGGGCAAAAGGGCCACCGTCTATCCTTCCCTTGTGGAGGAGATAAAGCCGGCCCACTTTGTGGACCAGCCTGTGGTGGAGGATGAAAACATAGTGACAAGCCAAGGGCCTGGCACAGCCCTTGAGTTTGGTCTTAAGCTGGCAGAAAAGCTTGTGGGTAAAGAGAAGGCGATGGAGGTAGCTCAAAGGATGCTTGTAAGGTATCAATGATACAGGTAAGGGTAAGGCCTGGGGTAGAAGACAAGATAAGGGGCTTTTTCCCTTGGGTATACAGGCCTGAGATAATAGGCTATTCAAAAAGCCCACAAAAGGGAGACCTGGTAGTAGTCCGAGACTTTGCAGGCAAGTTCTTGGGCTACGGATACATAAACCCCTCTGCCAACATAAGCATAAGAATACTCTCCTTTGACAAGGAAGAGCCTATAACGGAAGAGCTTATAAGAAAAAGATTAAAGGAAGCCCTTGAATACAGAAAAAGGCTATACCTTGATAGCAACGCTTACAGGCTTGTGCACTCAGAGGGAGACCTTCTGCCGGGCCTTATAGTGGATGTTTATGGTGAGTATGCGGTAGTGGAGTTTACCACCTACGGGATGAATAAGCTAAGACATTGGGTAATACCAGCCCTCATAGACCTTCTTAAGCCCAAGGGCATCTATGAAAAGGTGAGCGAGTATGTGCTCTCTGTGGAGGGAATGGATAACAAGGAAGGTGTCATCTATGGGGAGGTGCCAGAGGAGATCATCATCTGGGAGCATGACCTTAAGTTCTTTGTAAACATACCACAGGGGCAAAAGACGGGCTTTTTCTTGGACCAGAGGCAGGCAAGAAGGCTTATAAGAGGCTTTGTAAAGCCCGGTGCGGAATGCCTTGACCTTTTTTGCCATACGGGCGGTTTTGCCCTAAGCATGAAAAAGGCTGGTGCAAGCAGAGTTATGGCGGTGGATATCTCAGACCAAGCCCTTGAGGTAGGGAAGAAAAACGCTGAGCTTAACCAACTATCCGGTATAGAGTGGATAGAGGCAAACGTCTTTGACATACTTAAAAAACTTCTCTCTGAGGGCAAAAGCTTTGATGTAGTGGTAATTGACCCACCATCCTTTGCAAAGAACAAGGCGGCAGTGCCAAACGCCCTAAGGGGCTACAAAGAGCTATTTTTAAGGGGAATACAGCTTACCAGGCCCGGTGGCTATCTGGCAGTATACTCTTGCTCCTTCCACATTACAAGGGACCACCTTTTGCAAACCCTTCTGTCCGCTGGAAAGGACGCCAGAAGACAGCTCAGGATAGTGGGAGAAAGCTTTCAAGACCTTGACCACCCTTGGATACTCCAGATGCCAAACACCCTTTATCTAAAGGGCATATATGCGGAGGTGCTATAGTGGATATAAAGCATGCCTTTATTATGGGAGCGGTGGAGGGCATAACGGAGTTCTTGCCCATCTCTTCCACAGGCCATCTTATTCTCACGGCGCATATACTTGGCCTTCCTCAGGATAGCTTTACCAAAAGCTTTGAAATATCCATACAGCTTGGAGCCATAATGGCAATTCTCTTCCTATACTGGCAGAGGTTTTTAAAAGATTTGGAGCTTTGGAAGAGAATCATAACTGCCTTTTTGCCCACAGGCCTTTTGGGCTTTAGCCTCTACAAGTTCATAAAGGGCTACCTTATAGGCAACGACCATGTGGTGGTTATAGCCTTGGTTTTGGGAGGTTTTTTCCTCCTTTTTGCGGACAGGCTTTGTGAAAGGTTTTGTTATATGGGGGATATAAGGGACCTTAGCTACCCAAGGGCCTTTGCCATTGGAATCTTTCAGAGCCTTGCCATTATACCGGGAGTTTCCCGTTCTGGTGCCACCATAATAGGTGGTATGCTTATGGGCTTAAACAGGAAGACTGCCGCAGAGTTTTCCTTCCTTTTGGCAGTCCCAACCATGCTCATAGCCACAGGCTACGACCTTTACAAATCCCATCAAAGCTTTAACCTCCAAGAGTGGCAAGTCCTTTTTGTAGGCTTCATAACGGCCTTTTTCTTTGCCCTTTTGAGTGTAAAAACACTCCTTAACTTTCTAAAAAACCATTCCTTTTTTGTCTTTGGAGTCTATAGAATACTGGTGGGCCTGCTTTATGCCTATGTGTTTTTGAGGTAATAATCCTATGTTATAATTATCCGATGAAACTCATATCCGCCAATTGGAAGATGAATCTTACACCATCTCAAACCAAGGAATACATACAAAGGTTTTTGCCCCTTGTGGAAGGAATAGAGGACAGAGAAATCCTCCTTTGCCCGCCTTTCACTTCCCTATGTGTGGCAAGTGAGATGCTAAAGGACAAAAAGGTAAGGCTTGGCGCCCAGAACTGCCACTTTGAGCCAAAGGGTGCCTTCACCGGTGAGATATCTTTGGATATGTTAAAGGAGCTTGGAGTCTCCTATGTAATAGTGGGCCACTCGGAAAGGCGGTGGATCTTTGGAGAGTCGGACGAGCTTATAAACAAAAAGCTAACGGCCTGTTTGAAGGCAGGTATAAGACCCATACTGTGCGTGGGAGAGAGGATAGAAGAGAGGGAGGCAGGGCTTACCTTTAAGGTTATAGAAACTCAGATAAGGCTTGCCCTTTCGGGCATAGAGGCCTACACAGACAGCATAGACATAGCCTACGAGCCCGTTTGGGCCATAGGAACGGGGAACCCAGCCACGCCAGAGGATGCCCAGCTTGTGCATGCCTTTATAAAGGACCTACTTTATAGCATAAACCCACAGCATGCTGGAAAGACAAGAGTTCTATACGGTGGAAGTGTAAACCCGAATAATGCACCAGATTTTATGAAGATGAAGGACGTGGATGGGCTACTGGTGGGCGGAGCCAGCTTAGACCCTGAATCCTTTGCCCAGATCGTAAAGTCCTTTTAGAGAAAGTAGAGGCAAAGGTGCATAGATGAAGGAAAGAAGTGTAAGGCTTACGCTGGTGTTTTCCACAAAGGATTTTATTAGGTTCAAAGAAAGCCAGTGGTAGGAAAATAGGACTATTAGGCCCAAAAGAGAAAAGCTAAGGCGTCGCCACCTCAAACACATCCAGCTTATGCTTATGGTTATAAAGATGGGAAGAAGGGCTGTAAGCACACGCCTCAAGACCTCATAAAGGTAATACCGTTGGTTTATACCTATCTTTTCACCTATCAAGCTAAGCATAAATAGACTTTTCATAGATAGGTGTTCTGGCCTTTCGGCAAGAGGTCTTATTTGGGAAAGGTCAATATAATGGACCCTTATATCCTTTACATACTCCTCACCCGTAAATAGATTTTTTATTTTCGCTTCCTTCAATTCTATGTTTTCTCCCCTCCACAGCCCCCTTTGTGCCACTATTAACTCCTTTATGGAGCCTTCCGCCACCTTAAGGTAGTAAAAACCATAAACATTTCCAGTGGATAGGTCTATAAGTTCAAAGTTATAAAAGCCTTTTTCTCCATTTTTTTCTTCCAAGAGCCAAAGGCCTCTTATTATCCCCTTTTCCAATTCTTTGGCTTTCCTATATTCCTTCTCTATTACGTATAACCTTTTTTGATTTTCTGCATAAAGTTCGTAAGATCCAACAATGTTAATAAAAGAGAGAAAAAGTGAAAAAATTATTATGGAAAAAGACAAGTTCAATGGAGATATGCCAAAGCTCTGCGTTAAAAGATCAATCTTTTTCTGCGTAAGCTTTCTAAAGAATAAAAGCAAAGCAAGGCCACTTACGAAAGCGCTAATATAAAAAAAGACCAAAGGTAAAAGGTTAAAGGTGTAAGACAAAAATATCTCAATACTTTTTTGCTTAAAAATTGCAAAGACCTCACCGGTCAGATAAAAATACAAAAGGCCAAAAAGCACCAAAAGTATGATGAAAAAGGTTTTTGTGTAGTTCAAAAGCATATATCTGGCAAGCATGGGTTAAAATTTTAATATGAAGACGCCCTTGTACAATCTGCACAAAAGCCTTGGAGCCAAGTTTACAGAGTTTGCAGGCTGGGAGATGCCAGTAGAGTATTCATCCATTTCTAAGGAGGTGCTTTCTGTAAGGGAAGATTGTGGCATCTTTGACATATCCCACATGGGAAGGCTTTTGATAAAAGACAGTCTTGAAAAGCTTGAATATATCACTTCAAGAAGCATAGCCAAGCTAAAGCCCAAAAGGGTCCAATACAATCTCCTTATGAACCGAAGGGGTGGCATAAGGGATGACATAACTATATATAGGCTTTCCGAAGATGAATTTTTCCTTTGTGTGAATGCGGTAAATAAGGAGAAGGTGTGTGAATGGTTTAAAGAAGAAGGGATTAAGGTGGAAGATATAAGCCATAAGACTGTGCAGTTTGCCCTTCAAGGCCCAAGGGCTGTGGAAGTGCTAAAGGAGTTTTTCCCAGTGGAAAGCATAAGGTATTATCACTTTGAGGTCTTTGACGGCATCATCGTATCAAGGACTGGCTACACGGGAGAGGATGGCTTTGAAGTGTATGCGGAGGCTTCAAAAGGGATTGAGCTTTTTGAAAAACTGGTAAAGGTTTGCACTCCTTGCGGGCTTGGTGCAAGGGATGTGCTAAGAATTGAGGCTGGCATGCCCCTCTATGGCCATGAGATCTCCGAGGATATAACACCCTTTGAAGCAAACTTGGACAGGTACGTGAGCCTTGAAAAAGATTTTTTGGGCAAAGAGGAGCTTTTAAAAAAGGAAATAAAGAAAAGGCTTTTTGGTTTGGAGCTACTACAGAGGGGTGTGCCAAGGGAGGGCTATAGGGTCTTTTATAAGGATGAGCCCATAGGGTATGTAAGTAGTGGCACTTACTCTCCCACCCTTCAGAGGGGTATAGCCTTGTGCTTTGTGGATGTCAACCTTAGGCAAGAGGGCCTTGAGGTGGAGCTTGAAGTAAGAGGTAAAAGGCTACCCGCCAAGCTTAGAAATTACCCCTTCCTTAAGAAGGCTTGAGTATACTTCTTTTATCTTACTCAAGCACTCCTCCTCATTGGAGCAGTATAGCTTTAAAAAGGCACTCTTGTTAAGCTTATAGGCCTTGTCGTAGTATTCGGTCATCAAAAAGAGGGCAAGGTCCTCTATCCTTCCTTCTTCCAGCATACTTATAGCATTTTTGTATTTTTCCTCTCCAAGGTATTTTCTTATCTTTCCTATGGAACTTTTTACCTCCTCCTGCCAGCCCTCAAAGGCAGTGTATTCTTCTATGATGTTTTTTAGCCTTCTTTCAAGGCTTGTTTCTATCTCCAAGAAAAAACCTTGTTCCTTTTTATTCCATAAGCTATCCGGTATGTGTATATTTCCTATCACCCTGCTCTCATCCTCAACTATCAAAAGGTCAGAGTTTATCCTTTTTAGCTCCTCATAGAGCAATGCGTCAAACATCTTTTGGCTTATCCTCTTCTTTATGCCAACCCTTCCAAAGACAGACCCCCTATGTTGCGCAAGGGCCTCAAGGTCTATAACAGGGTAGCCTTCCTCCTTTAGCCTTCTAAGAAGCCTTGTTTTGCCCACACCAGTTTTGCCAGTAAGCACCAAAAAAGTTTTACCCTCCAAAAGCCTCTCCATGTCCCTTAGGATAAACTCCCTGTAAGCCCTATAGCCCCCTTCAAGTCTTAGGACCTCAATGCCCATAGACCTTAGCACTCTGCAAAGCTCTTGGCTTCTTAGCCCTCCCCTCCAGCAATAGACTACTACATTTTTATAATCCCTTTTGAGTTTTTTAAACCTTTCAAGAAGGCTTTGTAGCTTTTTCCAAGCTATTTCATAGCCAAGCTCTTTTGCCTTCTCTACTCCTTCGCTCCTATACACAAGGCCTATGAGCCTTTTTTCCTCATCTTCAAAGATAGGTATGTTAATGGCTCCCGGTATATGAAACTCCTCGTATTCGGATGGACTCCTAATATCCACCAAAATTCTCTCTTCTAAGGTGTAGATATCTTCCGGCTTTATATCCATGTTTTAATAATTTAAACCACCAGAGGATGCCTCAAGGTAGACCTTTCTATTCTTTAGGTCATATTCCTTGATAACTTTACCTAAGCTTTTATTGCAACTTATGATGTAATCAGCCGTGGGGTTTTTACTTAGTCTTTTGAGTGGCTCACCCTTCCATATTCCTAAGTATAAGCATATGGATTTTTCTTCCGGGCATTCACAGGCTATACCCTTTCTTAAGTCTATAAGGGTAGCCATGTCTTTGGCTATTCCCTTCCTTGAGTTTGGTCTGTTTTCTTCATAGCTAAAAAAGACAAAGCCATAAACAAACCTTAAGGCTATGGTGGTTATCAACAAGCCAAGAACTAATCTTTTGATAGCCTCCTTTTTCATAGCTTGATGAATGTAGTAAGAAAAAAGGAGGGCCAGTATGGGATAGAGTGGTAGTATATACCTTCCCGCCGCATTAGAAATCCAGTAGGGTATGTAGTTTATAAAGAAAAGAAGAAAAAGGAGTTTTATCTCAGAAGGAATGTTTAACTCCCTTCTTAGGGAATATAAAGAAAGGAAAAAGATAAGGCTCCATGGCAAAAGGTCCTTAAAGTTGATCAAAGGATAGATAAGCATATGCTTTAGCCTTGAAAAGTCCCCTTCCACCCTGCTAAAGGACTCTCTCCAGAGGTTTTTTAAATATTCAAGAGGTTCTGGAGTTTGAAGTAGCCAAAGTAAGGGAATAACTAGGGAGATAAGGTAGATAAGCGCCGTCCCTTTATTTAATAGGGCTTTTAGATTCCAGTTGTATATGGCAAAGGCAAAAAGGGAAAATGTAAGGAAGGCGTAGGCAGGAAGGCCCTTAAGAAGGGCAGAAAGGCCAAAGATAATGCCAGACAGGATGGCCCAAGAAAAGGCGCCCCTTTGCCAAAGGTAAAGGGAAATCATACCACCAAAGACAAAAAAGGTAAAGGTTATATCAATCTCCGCCAAGTACCCATAAAAGAAAAGCACGTTGCCAAAGGTGAGGAATATTAAGGAAGAAAGGAGAGATAGATTAACCTTCTTAAATAAGTTATAAGAAAAAAGGCCTACGGCTAAGGTGGTTAAAAATAGAAAAGTCAAGCTTACAGCCCTTCCTGTTATCTCACTCCACGGGAAGGTATGGGAGTAAGCTATTATAAGCCAGTTGAAGAGGGGAGGTTTATTGAAATATGGCTCGCCAAGAAAAGTAGGCTGGAAATAGCTTTTTGAATACCACATTTCAAAAGCTACGATAGTGCGGAGCGATTCTTCTCCTTTAAAAGGATACTTGGAAAGGTTTGGCATAAGGCTTAAAAGAGCAAGCACAATGAGAAGTGTAATGTTCATGCTACGTATGTAATTTTATCATACACACGGTTTAAAACTTGCCACTACGAAGAATGAATTTCTCACTCAGCATATAATGGATGATCATTAAATTTATAACAAGGAGGCCTACACGTGCAAGAGGAGACCATTTATGATTATATGAGCGAGGAGGAGTTGTTAGATTGGTTTTATCCTGGGATGCCGAAAGAAGTGAGAGAGAAGTATAATCTAAAAGTCCCCACAAAGGAAGAGTATATTCAAAGCACCACGCCTTTGGAAAGGATTTCTGACCTTTACATATTGGGGTTAAACAGAAGGGACAAGGAGTTTGCCAAAAAATACTTTGACATGCTTCCAGAAACACCTAAGAAGTATGCAATTTTATACAGGGATTTCTTTTTTGGGGACGATGATATGAAAGAGTGGGGGGAGCTTGTAAACTATGTGACTGGCGGGAGAGGTCGCTTGGTAGTAGAATACTTTTTGCTTGGTTCTGGTCTTCTATCTCCTCCGCCTGATTAATATTTGCCCCAGTCATAGCCTTTTGCGTGTTTGTTAATAATCTCACCAATTCTATTACGCCGGGTGAGAAATTAGGCCTCAAGTTCACCCCTCCTGTAATAGCTATATCCAATAGCATAAGCATATGTATAAACAAGCACACAAGTTAAAGTCCTCCACCCACTACCAGCATTGAAAAGCTTTATCTGACTTATAACACCTTCCACCACCTGCCTTTTTGCCCTCATCTCCCTACTATCACACACAATAACAC
>Ga0101945_1001474_pt1 | contig 22973 bp, 18 predicted proteins | sample DewCreD2012metaG_2_FD_75246 | JGI IMG/M metagenome (GOLD analysis project Ga0101945, IMG submission 75246) | Hot spring sediment bacterial and archeal communities from British Columbia, Canada, to study Microbial Dark Matter (Phase II) - Dewar... ... | reverse complement strand
TTTCATATTGACTCCTGGGGTTGGGTTTGGATGTAATGTTAGATCAATTTGCGGTAGGAATCAATAGGGGAGTTTTTGGAAGCCTTGATTTTAAAGGCTTTTGGCATTATTGAACAATCACACTTCTCGCTAAGGAGGTAACGTTGGAAAAGATACAGTCTATTCTTGAGAAGGTCAAAACGGATATCCAGGAGGGAAAGGAGATAGAAGAGATATTCTCCCTTCTTTCTTCTCTGGGAGAAGAGATAGAAGGGATAAAAGAGCTCGCTGAGCGGCTTCCTTCTATTTCGGATAGGAAGACATCCCAACTCCTCTTAAGGATGTTCGAAGTTTTTCCTGATAAAAGTCTTCGAAAGATCATTAAACGGTCTCTTTATCGACTTAAGACTAAAGGGGTAGAGGTCGAAGAGGGTTTTTTCGACAAGAAAGGGCCAATCCTGAAACCCCTGCAGGTGGAGCCTCCACGGGGGTTTGGTGATGGGATTGATTCATACGGAGATCGATTTCTTCTCCTTACCACTCATCATTTAGGGAAAGGGTGGAAGGTCCTCCAAGGGTTGGTGAATGACAGAGAAGGCCTGGTCGATTTTTTCTCTTTTGAGATGACGAAAAAAGAGAGGACGGATTATATAGAGGAAATAAAAAAAGTCAGTTACGGTTCCCTTGTGGAGATGGAGGCTTCTTATGTGGCCTTTCTTTTTCATGAGGCCTATCAACTTTCGATGGCCCATGGGAGGGAAGTCCCTCAGGAATATCCTCTCCAAAAATGGGAGATTGAGAAAGTAAAGAAGACCTATGAGAAGCCCTTGATCTATTCCCTTGTTAAGGAAGAGGAGATTGAAGGAAATGAGTTTCTTTTGGAAAGGTCTGTGAAACTCTTCAGAATAGAACCTTTTTCCTCTTGGAGATTGGATGAAGAGGAGATCAAACCCTATGCAAAGCAAGTTCAAGAAGCAGACCAATCCCGGATCTTTCTTACCCCTTCTCAGAAGGAGTCACGATTCCAGGAAATCCTCTCCAAGGCCCTCGCCACCCTTTTCCCCGAAGCGAAACGATCCCTTTATCAACGAAGAATGGAAGAGATGGCCTATTTTCTCTACCAGATGGGAAAGGAAGAAGAGGCCAGGGTCTCTCTATCCGTGGCTTTAGATTTGAAAAAGCCCCCCAATCTCCTTCGGCCCAATCCTTTTCTTTACCAATTGTTGAGTCGATCGATCTTTACTCTTCTTTCCGAGGCCGAGGAGAAGAGTTCCAAAGAACCTTCTTTGATTATCAAGCCATAATCCACACGATACAGGAGGAACGAGAATGAGTATTCTGAAAGAGCTTAAAGCTCCGGTGTTTAAAGCCGGAGGAATGCCCTCCATTGATCTTCGCACCTACAGGCTTTTTGTAGGAGGGATGGTACGAGAGGAAAAAGAATTCTCTTGGCAGGAGATCCTTGCCATGCCAAAGGGTAAGGTCAATTGTCGGCTCATTTCTGTTTCGGGTTGGTCTATAAGAGCAGACTGGGAGGGAATCGTGTGGAGAGATTTTCTTCGGCAGATTTTGGTCGATCCAAAGGCAAACCATGTGCGATTTACTTCGGTGGGAGGGGGTTATCGCACGGTGGTCCCTTGTGAAGATTTGGATCATCCAAGGGTCCTATTAGCCTACGGGGTCAATGGAGAGCCTATCGAACCTGAATATGGTGGTCTCCTGAGAATGGTCATTCCAAACCTATGGGGTTACAAGAGCTGTAAATGGCTTGGAAAGATTGAATTTATCGAGCATATGGAGGGAGGATATTGGGAGGATCGAGGATATAGCTCATCAGGAAAGATTGAGCCAGGCTTTACCTTCGATCTCAATACGCAAACCCGAAGGCCTATTTACGGAGGGGAGATTACAGAATTTTAATTCAATTGGACGAATGATCGATGATAAGTCTTTCCTGGATCGTGAACATATTACAGATGCCCCTTCTATGGAGACCCCCTTTGCCCCTTTTTCGTCCAGATCGAATCCAATGGAATCCTACTCTGACTCCAAAGACGATTTCGATTAATGGACACCTCATTTTTTATACAGTGAAGGGGGAGGGAGAGCCCCTTTTACTGATCCATGGTTTTGGGGCTGGAATCTGGGTATGGGAGAAATAGATCGATTTTTTATCTCAGTTTTATCGGGTCTTTGCCTTAGACCTTATTGGTCATGGGTATTCGGATCGACCCAAGATTGAATATCGTCCCCAAACCTATATCTCTTTTTTTAAGGAGTTCATGGAGGGAGCAGGGATCGATCAAGCAACCCTCATTGGAAACTCCATGGGAGGGGGAGTGGCCTGGGCCACCGCCCTCTTTTTCCCTGAAAAAGTAAAACGTTTGATCTTAATCGATTCTGTTCCACCCGATGTGTTAGATCAAGTAAGAAACGATTCTTTTAAAGTCCTGGCCGCACTGAGGAACATCCCGCTTTTCCCTTATCTTCTCATTTCAGGGCGAAATCGTAATTCCATTCGTCAAGTTCTTTGTGAATGTATCCTTGAGCCTAAACTTTTAACTCCCGAGGTCGTGGACCGGCAATGGGAGATCACTCGATTCAAAGGAACGACCTGGGTTCTTTATTCCACCCTCAAGTATGCCGAAGAGGCCAAACCGATGAAACCCTCTCTTTCTTCTCTTAGGCATCCCACCCTTTTGATCTGGGGAGAAAAGGACCAAATCTTTCCCCCATCGGTCGGCGAAGCCCTTTGTCAATCCATTCCCAACTCGATCTTTAAGATCATCAAAGGGAGTGGTCATATTCCCATGTGGGAAAAACCAGAAGAAGTGAATCCGATCATCCTTCAATTTTTAAAAGAATCTTCTTGACAGGAGGATAAGGAATCCACCAAAATAGAGAAATCCTATTGGAAGGAGAAGAGATTGGGCAATTATAGAAAGCGTGTCGTCATTACAGGGATTGGCCCCGTGACCCCTGTGGGAATTGGAAAAGAAGCGTACTGGGAGAGTTTGATCACAGGCAAGACTGCCTTTCGAAGGATTGAATTTCCGAATCGTGACATGAGCCAGTATCGCTGTCAAATCGCAGCTCCAATCGATGGATTCGAGTTTGGTCGATATGTGGAAAAGACAAAATACTCCAGGCACTTTGGGCGAACCTCTCAGTTTGCTATCGTGGCCACCAAATTGGCTCTCGAAGATGCAGGGATAGAGGTTCAAAAAGAGGAAGACGATCATAATAAGGGGGGAGAATATAGGCTCAAAGGGATCGATCCATTCGAGATAGGGGTGATCCTTGGGATCGGAGTGGAATCGATGGAGTTAATGGAGTATTACCATGAGCGGTTTTTAACAAAAGGACCCAGAGGGATTTCTCCTTTTGCCCTTCCTAATATCTATTTAAGCTCAGTCACCTCTCAGGTGGCACAATATTTTAATCTGAGAGGAACTGCCTACGCTGTTTCGACGGCTTGCGCCTCTGCGACCCATGCAATGATCAATAGTTTCCTCCAGATTCAAGGAGGAATGGAGAGCTTGATGGTCACAGGGGGAGCGGATGCCTGTATCACCCCCTATACCTTTGGAGGATTTGATGTCCTCAGGGCTATGTCGACTCGTAATGACGATCCACAGAGGGCATGCAGACCATTTGATCGTGAAAGAGATGGGTTTGTAATGGGAGAAGGAGCAGGGATTCTTGTCTTTGAAGAACTGGAACATGCCCGAGCGAGGGGGGCTCATATTTATGGGGAGGTCATGGGATTTGGGATGACCGCAGATGCTTTTCATCCCACAGAGCCCGATCCAGATGCTGAGGCTCTGGCAAAGGCTGTCAGGGATGCCCTTCAGATTGCTGAGGTTCGACCCGAGGAAGTGGACTATATCAATCCTCACGGAACCTCCACCCCTCTCAATGATAAAGTCGAAACAAAAATGTTGAAGGAAGTGTTTGGAGAGAGCGCCTATAGGATTCCCATCAGCTCCACTAAATCGATCACCGGCCATTTGATGGGAGCGGCCGGAGGGGTCGAAGCCATGGCTGTCCTTTTGGCCATGGAAAGGGGATTCATCCATCCCACCCTTAATTATGAATGTCCCGATCCGGAATGCGACTTGGATTATGTTCCCAATAAGGGAAGAGAAAAAGAGGTAAAAGTCGGCCTCTCCATTTCTGCGGGGTTTGGAGGGGTCAATAGCGCGATTCTCATCAAGAAATTTGAATGAATCATTTCTTCTCCCCCTAAAAATCCTTATGGGTTCCTTGTCATCCCTCACGCAGAAGTGGGGAATAAGCCCGATAGGGGTGTTTCCGCATTCTATGGGTTTCGGAAATACTCCTGTCGGGCTTAAATTTATTTCCCCCCTTCAGTGAGGGGTTACGGTTCCTTCATCCGTAGTGATTGACACAAAAAATAAAAAAGATATAATGAGGATAGAGGATGAATGGGAGTGGGGGATGAATCTTATCCAGACAGATGGGTTATTGATTGATTCTCTTTTGACTCAATTAAAAGAGAAAGGATTTGAGTTACCACGCGAATTAGTTGAGACCGTCTTCATCCTGACCAAAGATGAGATCCTCTATCAATATATCGATAAGATCATTACTCAAGCCGAGATGATTCTCGAGATTAATCCTTCCTTGAGTGATCGAGAAATCCTTCAAACTTTAGCCAAACATATCGTTGAATTTTTCGGGGCCGAGGCGGCAAGCATTCGTATTTTTGATCCAAGAAGAGAGGAGATGGTTTCTTTTGGATCCTATCCTTCCCATGCCGAGGATCGGGAGGAGAGTATCCCCTTTGAAGATACCATCGCCGGAGAAGTCGTCCGAACTCAGCGGACCTATTTTGTTCCCAATATCTTGAGGGAGGAAAAATATAAGAATAAGGAGCGGGTCCAGAAACTTGGGATTCACTCGATGATGGCCGTCCCCCTCCATATCCCTCGGTTCTCCATGAAAGATCTGGATACCGAGGGTTCTCTTCAAATCTATTTCAAAGAGGAGAATAAGGTGTTTACCCCTCTTGAGGGGAAGATTGCCGAGATGCTATCAAGAAGGGTCAGCTATGTGATCGCTCGGAAACGCATTCTCGATCTTCAGAAATTGAACCTCTCCAAGGATCGAATTGTAGAAAAAATCTTTTTAAAACTGGGTAAAAGAGAAGGGATCAAAATGAAAGAGGTCTTTAATTTAGTGATCCCGGAACTCGCAGATGTCATGCGAATTCAGAGGTGTGCCCTCTTCTCGGTGACAGAGGATCGGGAATATGTCGTGCTTGAAGCAGGATACCCGGAACTCCAGCACGGGATCGGGAAAGTGTTTCGAATCTCTGAAGAGCCATATATCAATGCCATTGTCCACCAGACCGGTCCCTTTGGGGACTTTGAGAATGAGAAGATTCATCCCAATTATATCCTCATCGACCATCCCCAAAAAAGCCATCTTCTTTCAAACCATCTCAAACGTTTTCTTGAGCACCAACAGATTAACTCTGTCCTTTATATTCCTTTGAAGGTCAACGAGGTCGTCCAATATTTTTTGGCCTTTGATGCTCAGGCCTACCATCAGCGATTTACGGATGAGGAGATCGAACTTTTTACATTTTTTGGGAAAGAATTGATGAAAGGGCTGAGATTCGAAAAGATGGACGATATCCTTCATGATTTTAAGAATCCAGCTATTGCCGTGGCCGGGTTTGCAAGACGGATCCAAAAGATCCTGATGGAGGGGGAATATCCTGAAAAAAAAGAGAAGGTGATGCAAGCCCTGGAAATCCTTTTAAAGGAAACGGCCCGAATTCAGGAATTGGCTCTCACTCTTCATGGAGAGGGGAGAGAAGAGATCATTGATCTCACGGAAAAATTGAAGAGGAGATTCGTGATCAATGAGGAGGCTTTAAGGGAGTTGAAGCGTGATCATATTCAGCTTCACCAAGGTTCTCTCGAAGAGCCCCTCTATATTCGATGTTTTCCCCTCCATATCGAAAGAGTTCTGGATAATCTTCTCAACAATGCTACCAACGCCATCCCAGAGGAAGGAGGGGTTCTCTCCATCCGTTCCTATCGAAAAGAAGGATGGGCTGTGGTGGAGATCTCGAATACCGGGGAGATGGAAGAAGAGGAGAAAACCCGATATCTTCAAGGAGAGGGCCGAGGAAGAGGACTTCATATTACCACCAGACTAATCAAACGAATGAGAGGAAGGATAGAGTTAGAGTCCGGAGACAATCAAACGACCTTTCGTCTTTTCTTCCCTCTGGTTGAAAGGAATCCCTCTGAGTAATGGAAAGATTCTTCTGTCCAAACTGTCATCGTGACTATCCCACTGACTCAACGAGATGGAGATGCGAATGTGGTTCCTATTTTGATCTCGAGTTCCAACCGAAATTTCCTATCAGGAAGATCACTCAAAGAGAACCCACCCTCTGGCGATATCTTGAGGCTATTCCAATCCAAAGAAGGAATTCTATTGTCTCCATGAAAGAAGGGTTCACTCCATTGGTGGAGGTAGAGTTGGGGGGTCAGCATGTTTTTTTAAAGATCGACTTTCTTTTCCCGACAGGGTCCTACAAGGATCGAGGGGCTACGGTTCTGGTCAGTAAGATAAAGGAATTAGGAATCAAGAAGGTCGTCGAAGATTCTTCCGGAAATGCAGGATCAGCCATTTCAGCCTACAGTGCCCAGGGTGGGATTCGATGTGAGATTTTTGTTCCTCAAAGCACCTCTCCTGAGAAATTAGCCCAGATCGAAGCTTATGGGGCTATCCTGCGAAAGATCGAAGGTTCCCGGGAAGAAACGGCCCGCAAGGCTATGGAAGCAGCACGCCAAATCTATTATGCCAGCCACTGCTGGAATCCTTACTTTCTTCATGGGACAAAGACCTTCGCTTTTGAAGTGTGGGAGCAGTTGGGATGGAAGTGCCCGGACACCTTAGTTTTGCCTTTGGGTCACGGAACGCTTTTTTTAGGGGCTTATATTGGTTTTAAAGAGCTCCGAGAAGAGGGGATGATCAAAAGGATTCCTAAATTAGTGGGAATTCAATCGGCTGCCTGTGCCCCCCTTTATCAGGCATTCCAAAAAGGATTGGAGGAGCCCCTTCCGATTAAAAAGGAAGAGACTGTAGCCGAAGGGATTGCCATCGCAGAACCCATCCGTGGGAAACAGATCTTAGAGGCGATTCGAGAGACTGGGGGAGAGATCCTGGCAGTCCATGAAGAGGAGATACGAAGATCCTTGGCTGAAATGGGTAGGAGGGGATACTTTATTGAACCCACCTCCGCAGCCACGATAGCGGGGCTAAAGAAGTATCTCAGAAGGAAAGGGAAAAAGGAGAAGGTGCTTTCTACTCTCACCGGGATCGGTTTAAAGGCTTCGGAGAAGGTTCTCCATTTGATCTCTGATGGATGACCAAAGAATGTAACCCTTCACTGAAGGGGGAAATAAATTTTAGCCCGACAGGGATATTTCCGAAACCCATGGAATGCAGATCAATTAATATGTTTAAGGAATACGAATCGATCCATCGCAGAAATGGGTTTTCTGATTAAAACAAGCCAAAGTAAACGATTTCTATGGACCATTTAAGGTAGCCGTACCATGGGTTTCTCCAATCCCCCTCTCGGGCTTATTCCCCACTTCGGAGTGAGGGAATACCAAAGAATTAAAATTTTATTTGACAAAATGGTTTTAATTTAATATAAAACTACCCAAAAATTGTTTAGGAGGTTCGATATGAAACGATTATTTATTTTAATCATCGCCATTTCAATTATTATTTTCACAAGCACCACTCTTTGGGCTCAGAAAGCGGTTAGGCTCTCCATTGCGACAGGAGGAACAGGAGGAGTCTACTACCCGATGGGTGGGGGTATGGCCAATATTCTTTCAAAGTATATTCCCTATCTGGAAGCTACCGCTGAAGTGACCACTGCCTCGGTCGATAATTGTCTTCTCGTAGGGGCAAAAAAGGCAGACCTGGCTCTGATCATGGCCGATGTTGGATGGGATGCCTATCAAGGAAAGGGGAAATTCAAAGAGAAGATTCCTCTTCGAACGGCGATGGTCCTATATCCAAACAATATGCACATTGTGACCCTTGAAGGAAAGGGGATTGAAAAGGTGACGGACCTGAAAGGGAAGAGGGTTTCCACAGGAGCCCCCGGGAGTGGGACAGAGGTGAAGGCTTTGAGGGTCCTGGAGGCCTATGGATTAGATCCAGATAAGGATATGAAACGTGATAAATTGGGGGCTTCTGAATCTGCAGGAGCCCTTAAAGACAGAAAGATTGATGCCTATTTCTGGGATGGGGGGCTACCTACGGCCTCGGTTACCGATCTTGCTGCGACTCCTGGAATTAAAATTAAACTGATTAGCCACGGAGATGCTATCCCTAAAATGAGGGAAAAATATGGCCCTCTCTACGTGAAAGGGGTGATTCCTGCAAAGACTTACCCAGGACAAGAAACCGATGTGGAGATTGCCGTGATATGGAATATCTTGGTGTGTCATGAAGAGATGAAAGGGGATGTGGTCTATGATGTGGTGAAAACCCTCTTTGATTATAAGCCTGAATTGGTCAACGTTCATCGGGAGGCCAGATGGCTCTCTCTCGAGTATCAACCCACCGGGGCTTCACCCATTCCATTTCATCCAGGAGCGATTCGCTACTTTACAGAGAAGGGAATAAAAGTAAAATAAAAGGTAGAAGAAGAGATCACCCCTCCTCCACAGAGAAGAATTCTGACCATGGAGGAGGGGTTTTTCTTTGATAGAATCAATGAAGACGGAGCAGGTCATGGCAAAAGAGGGGGGCAGAGAAATAAAAGAGGAATTGATTACAGAAGAGGCCTTAAAAGAGGCAGAAAAATATATCGAAGAGGAAGAGGGCCCCTCCCGGAGGATTTCGGGTAAGATCGACCTCTTCATCACCACGGTGGCTGTGGGGATGTCCCTTATCCATCTCTACGCAGCCATTGGGGTCATCATGACTCAGGTCCTAAGAGGCATCCATGTCATGTTCGTCCTTTTCCTATCCTTTCTTGTTTTTCCCTCCTTTAAGCGATTTAAGAATCGCATCCTCTGGTATGATTGGATTCTTTCGATTCTCGGGATAGTGGTGATTGTCTATATGCTGGTTGACTTTGACGCCTTTATCTATCGTTCGGTCGTTCCAAATGCATGGGATATTTTATTTGGGGTCCTTTTAATCCTCTTGGTCTTAGAGGCGACTCGAAGAACGACAGGCTGGATTATGCCTGCCGTGGTCATCGCTTTCATCATCTATGCCTTTATCGGTCCGTATCTTCCAAAGCCATGGACCCATCGAGGATATGACATTGGCCGTCTGGTTGGACATATGTATATGACCCTGGAAGGAATCTTCGGTGTCCCTATCGATGTCTCTTCCACCTTTATTATTCTTTTTACTATTTACGGAGCTTTTCTCGAAGTCTCCGGGGCGGGAAAATTTTTCATCGATTTTTCCTTTGCTGCCATGGGAGGAAAGCCAACCGGCGCAGGACGCACCGTCACTCTGGCTTCCTTTCTCCTTGGAGGGCCTTCTGGGAGTGGCGTAGCCACGACCGTGACCTTAGGTTCAGTGGCCTATCCTATGCTGGCCAAGGCAGGCTATAGCAAAGATGCAGCAGGAGGTCTTCTCTCAGCAGGAGGGATCGGGGCTATTCTCTCTCCTCCAGTTCTTGGAGCAGCGGCATTTCTCATCGCCGAGTTTTTAAAGATCTCCTATCTTGATGTGATCATTATGGCCTCTATCCCCACCTGCCTGTATTACTGGTCCATCTTTTTGATGGTTGAACTCGATGCCAAGAAATTTGGAGTCAAAGAGGTGGCTTTTGATCAAACCTACACTCTATGGGGGCTTACAAAACTCTATGGATTTCATTTTATTTCTCTCATTGCCATCGTGGTGATTATGATTGTAGGGTTCTCACCAATTATGGCGGTCTTCTGGGCTACGGTCATTTCATTTTTGGTGAGCTTTATAAGGAAAGATACGGCTTTGGTTCCTCCAAAACTGGTAAAGGCCTTAAGGGGAGGTTCCATCGGAGTACTCAGCGTGGCTTCAACCTGTGCGGCTGCTGGAATCATCGTTGGGGTGGTGACTCTCACCGGTTTGGGTCTCAAGTTTAGTTCCATTATCATTGCCTATGCCGGGGGAAGTATTTTACTCACCGCCATCTATACAGCGATCATTGTTTGGGTCATTGGATTGGCTGTTCCCGTTACGGCCTCTTACATCATTGCGGTCGTCATTGCCGCTCCTGCTCTCATCCAGTTAGGGGTTCCTGATTATGCCGCCCATATGTTCGTATTTTACTATGCGATTCTTTCAGAAGTGTCTCCTCCCACTGCGCTCTCCTGTTTTGCTGCGGCAGCCTTGACCAAAGGAAATCCTTATCGGACCACGATGTATGCCTGGAAATATACCCTTCCCGCCTTTATTGTCCCCTTCATGTTTACTCTCGACCCCAAAGGAGTTGGAATTCTTTTGAAAGGACCGGTCACCGATGTCATTTGGACGACGACCACTGCCTTTTTTGGAATTGCAGCCCTTGCAGGAGGGGTTGAGAATTGGTTTTTTAAGAAAACGACCCTCTACGAGAGAATCATGCTTCTCCTCGCAGGTCTCCTGTTGGTCTACCCTATCCCCCTTTACGATCTCGTCGGTTTCGGTTTGATGGGGATGGTCATTCTCCTCCAGATATTAAGGCGAGAAGAGGGAACCCATCTCTCTTAATAATTCTGATGGACCGCACTCCTATGGCTCTTTCAGAAAGAGTTTGGAAGCCCATTCTGAAGCGGATTTCCCTTTTTATTCTTTTTCTTCCTCTCGCCGGGTGTGGAAATCTTCTCTATTTATCCCACTTGGGATGGCATCAATCCTTTATCACTTTTCAAAGTGTTCCGATCGAAGAAGTCCTTCAAAGAGAGGATCTTGGGGAGGAGGAAAAAGAGAAGATTCTTTTTATTCGGGAGGTAAAGCGTTTTGGAGAGGAACGATTGGGTTTAAAGAGGAGTAAAAATTATACTAAATTTTATGAGGCGAAAGGCCCTCCCCTCTATATTATTACAGCCAGCGAAAAGGACCGTCTTCTTCCCTATTATTGGCGTTTTCCAATCGTTGGAGAGGTCACCTATAAAGGTTTCTTTACCCTCGAAGGGGTGATAAAGGAAAAACTCTTTCTTGAGCGGATGGGATTGGACACCTATGTCCAGGGAGTGGGCGCCTATAGTACGTTGGGATGGTTGAAAGATCCCATTTTTTCAACCATGCTTCAATGGGATCTGCCTACCTTGACCAATATTATTCTTCACGAGATGGCCCATGGAACGATCTACTTCAAAGGAGAGACCGATTTCAATGAGCAATTGGCTACCTTTATCGGAAATCAAGGAACCATTGAGTTCCTGAAGGAGAAATTTGGAGAGTCGTCCAAAGAATTAAACCTGGCCAAGGATTATCAACATGACGATCTCCTGTTTTCAGATTGGATCGAGCAGGCTTACGAACATTTATCCAATTTCTATGCACAGCCCCTTTCCAGGGAGGAGAAATTGGAGAAGAGAGGGGAGGTCTTCCGTTTCATTCAAAATCGCCTTAGGGAGAGGAAAGACCGATTCCGCACGGAGGGTTATCGAGACTTCGATCGGGGAAGGATCAACAATGCTGTGATTCTTGCTCATCGACGATATCTCTATCGGATGGATCGGTTTGAAATCCTTTACGAATCTCTTGGGCGAGAGATGAAAAAATTGATTCACTTTTTCGAAGAGGTGAAACGTTCAGGTGAGAAACCCGGGCTTTATTTGGAGAGGTGGATGAAAGAGCGAAAAATTACCTCTCCCTCTTCCCTTCGATAAACTCCTCCACCATCTCCTTTGCCTGACTGTCTGGAATCTGAATCAGAGGATGCTTCATCGCATAGGCCGAAATAGAGATGAGAGGGCCTCCAATCCCCCTGTTTCTGGCAAGTTTACAGCAGCGAATGGCATCGATCGTAATTCCGCCACTGTTAGGAGAGTCCTCTACCGAGAGTCTCATCTCTAAATTCAATGGGACTTCCCCAAAACCTCGCCCCTCCATTCGGAGAAAACAGACCTTATTATCGTTCTGCCAGGGGACATAGTCCGAGGGACCGATGTGGATATTTTCTGGTTCTAAGGGGATCCCCAATTGAGATTGAATCGCTTCTGTTTTGGAGATCCGTTTGTTTTTCAAACGATCCCGATTGAGCATATTGAGGAAATCCGTATTGCCCCCCGTATTGATCTGATAAGTTCGGTCAAGTTTGACTCCTCGATCTTCAAAAAGTTTCACCAGGACCCGATGGATGATCGTGGCTCCCAATTGAGATTTTACATCATCCCCGATCGCTGGAATCCCCTTTTCTTCAAATCGTTTGGCCCATTGAGGATCCGAGACGATAAAACTGGGAATACAGTTAATGAAGCTCACCCCCGTATTCAAACAGGCCTCTGCATAGAATTGGGTTGCCAGATCCGATCCCACTGGAAGGTAGTTGAGAAGGATTTCGACACCGGATTCTTTAAGAACCTTCTCCACATTACAAGGTTTTTCATTGGCGATGACAAAGGTTCGATCTTCGGGATAATCCTTCATATGTTCAGAAACCCCATCCAACACTTCCCCCATCGACACTTTAACCCCTGAATCGTTAAAATTTGAAAAGAACACTTTAGTGCAATTGGGTTTGGCAAAGATCGCCTCTCGAAGGGATTTTCCGACTTTTCTTTTATCAATATCAAAGGCTGCTCCCACTTCAATATCCCAGGGTTTATAGCCGCCGATATCCAAATGCATCAATCCAAGGGGTTCAAATCTGGGGTTTCGTCGACTTAGATCCCTATAGAATTCGATCCCTTGGATCAAAGCACTGGCACAATTGCCTACCCCTACAATCCCGATTCGAATAGAATTCTTTTTCATAAGAACTCTCTCTCGTAGATAAATTCTTAAGTTTTCAATTTTGAATAACTATCTTATTTCACCCCAATTGTCAAGAATTTTAACTTCAGAAATTCCTCACTCTTGACTTCTTAAAATTTATCTGATAATTTCCGCAAAAAATGGAATGGAAGGATAGAAGGATGAGAAAATCCCAATTTTTGAGACATCCCATTAAACCCCTTGATCCCCAAAAAACGACTACCCTGTATGATTTGGTTCAGGCCTTTCAACACACCTCTTTTCAAAGTCGAAATCTTTACCGATGCTTCGAGGTTTTTAGAAAGATGCTGGGTCATCCTCGATGTCTCATATTTCTTGGCTTATCCGGGGCCATGATTCCGGGTGGGATGCGAAAGGTGATTCGGCGGATGATCGAGATGAGGTTGGTCGATGTGATTGTCTCTACGGGAGCCAATATCTTCCACGATCTCTTTGAAAGTTTTGGCTACCGTCATTATGTAGGTTCAGAAGAGATGGATGATGATGCCCTTCGGAAACAACGAATCGTTCGGGTCTATGACGCTTTAATGGACGACCAGGAAATCAATAAAGTGATCTATCTCCTTTCTAAGGTTCCAGAGACCTTAGAAGAAAGGGTCGTCTCTTCGAGAAGGTACCTTGAAGCCTTGGGGAGACAGCTCAAGGATGAGGAATCGATTCTAAAAACGGCTTCCCATTATGGAGTCCCTATCTTTGTCCCAGCCTTAAGCGATAGTTCCATCGGGATCGGCCTCACCTTCCTTCATGGTCAAAAGAAGGAACCTTCGGAGGGATTGATTATTGACCAGATTAGAGACAGTTTCGAAATCGCCCAGTTGAAGAAGGCGGCAAACGTGACAGGGGCCATCTATATCGGGGGAGGGGTTCCCAAGAACTATATTCAACAACTGGGTCCAGTCAGCGAGCTTCTCTTCCAAAAAGAGAGTGGCCATCGTTTTGCCTTTCAGATCACCACGGATGATCCCAAATGGGGGGGACTCTCTGGATGTACATTTGAGGAGGCAAAATCTTGGGGAAAAATTGAGAAAGGGTCTTCCTATGCCGTCGTTTATATGGATGCCACCATCGCCCTTCCTCTTTTAGTTGGGGCTATTCTGCAAGAGGGAAAAACCTATTTGAAAAGAAAAAGACGACAATTCCTCTGGGAGGGAGACCGTCTCAAGGCGATAAAGTTCGTCTGACCCCTCTTCTCCTGTTTTTGTTTTCTGAATCTCGTCGCCTCTCCATCAGAAAGGGTTGAAAAAAAACCATAAATGATTATATTATTTTTGTGTCCATATCGATATATAAAGGAGTATAAAATCCATGAGAAACTCGGATTCGAAGATTCCTGACCAAAAAGAGCTCGAAAGAGAGCTTAACGAATATTTAGGCAAGAAGTACGGTGATCGCATCCGGCTGGTCGTCCCCATGCTCTTTCCTAAGGCCCAGCCCGAGGAGTTTTCAAAAGAAGAAAAGGAAGGGGAAGGTAAGAAGGGGAAGATTAACTTTGATATGAAGCCGGAGGAACTGGAGGCCTTCCTCAACGATTACATTATCCGTCAGGAGGAGGCCAAGGAGATTCTTGCCACAAAGATCTGTACCCATTTTAATCGAATTAAATTTACAGAAAAATCCAAGGGGAAGACTCGATACGAAGGGGTCGGTCATATTAAAAATAATATTTTAATGATCGGACCCACCGGGGTGGGAAAGACTTACCTCATCAAACTGATCGCCAAAAAGATCGGGGTTCCCTTTGTCAAAGGAGATGCGACGAAATTTAGCGAAACAGGCTATGTGGGAGGAGATGTGGAAGATCTGGTAAGGGATCTGGTCTATGAAGCCAATGGAGATATTGAGTTAGCCCAATATGGAATTATCTATATCGATGAGATTGATAAGATTGCTTCCTCAAACAATCTCATCGGACCGGACGTCTCAAGAACAGGGGTTCAAAGGGCCCTGCTTAAACCGATGGAAGAAACCGAGGTGGATCTTAAAGTTCCTCATGATCCCATCTCCCAACTGGAGGCCATCGAGCATTATCGAAAGACGGGAAAGAGGGAAAAGCGGACGATCAATACCAAGAACATTCTCTTCATTATGAGTGGTGCCTTTAATGGTTTGGAGGAGATCATTAAGAAACGTCTGAATCGGGAAGGAATCGGGTTTGGAGCAGAGATTCGCTCTAAAGATGAGCGAGCAGAATATCTTAAACAGGTCAAGGCAGAGGATCTCATCGCCTATGGTTTTGAGTCTGAATTCATTGGTAGGCTTCCTGTGACTGCCGTTTTCGATCGCTTAGAGGTAGAGGATTTATACGCCATTCTCAAGAATCCCAATAATCCTATCATCTTAGGGAAAAAGAAGGACTTTAAATCTTACGGGATTGATATTCAGTTTGAGGACGAAGCCCTCTACGATTTGGCGGTCCGAGCCTATGAGGAGAAGACGGGGGCCAGAGGGTTAGTCAGTGCGGTGGAGAAGGTTCTCCTGAAGTTCGAGAAACGGCTTCCCTCGACGGGGATTAAACGGTTTGTCGTGACCAAGGCCGTGGTGGAGAATCCAGAGCGAGAGCTTGAACGATTGATTCAAAATCCCTCCGATCCAGAAATCCTGGCGAAATTTGAGGCCCTCCTCTCAAAGGAGAAGAAAGAGTTGAAGGAATCCATCCTCCGAAGGGAGGATGAATTTCGAAAGCGTTATGGTTTCTCTTTCCAGGAAGGGAGGATCGACCTCATTGTCAATCGGATGGTAGAGAAGGGATACGATGTCAACACGGTGTTTGAAGAGGTGGTAGAGGCCCAGCGACAAGTGGAGGAGTTTGGACGGGAATTTTATAGACGCAATGGAATCCGACTCCGCTTCGATGACCTGGCCATGAATCGAGTCATCGAGATGTCCCTCAATGAGGGAGTCCGAGGCGAGGCGATATGCTCCCGTTTACTGAAGGATTATGAACATGGGATGAAACTTATTCGGGATAAATTAGGCCGAAGGGAGTTTCTCATAACGGAGGAAGCGATTGAAGATCCTGAGGGATACCTCAATCGAGTGATTCGGGAAATTTACAGCAGACAATCTACTTCGAGAGTCCAAGAGGAAGGGTAGATGGCAGGGAAAGACTATTATCAGATCTTAGGGGTGAGCAAGAACGCGACCGATGAAGAGATTAAACGGGCCTATCGCAAGCTGGCCATGAAATATCACCCTGATCGGAATCCGAATAAAAAGGAGGCAGAGGAGAAGTTCAAAGAGATCAACGAGGCCTACGCTGTTTTGAGTGACAAAGAGAAGCGGAGACAGTACGATACCTTTGGGGCAGAAGGGTTCCATCAGCGGTTTACCCAAGAAGACATCTTCAGGGGATTCGATTTTGATGAGATTCTCTCAAGCATCTTTGGCAAGGGAGGTCGGAGGGAATTTAGGTTTGGAGGTCATGGGGGATTTGACTTCAGCGACCTTTTTGGGAGTTCGTTCGGCTACCAAGAGACGGGAAGAATGCCTCAAAAGGGAGAGGATCTCTACTATGAATTGAACCTTTCATTAGAAGAGGCGGCTTTTGGTGGAGAGAAACGGATTTCTTTTCGAAAGGATGGAAGGGTGGAAGAGATCTCGGTTAAGATCCCGAAGGGGATTGCCTCTGGAATGAAATTGAGGGTCGCCGGCAAGGGGATGGAAGGAAGAAATGGGGGACCTCCTGGGGATCTTTATCTTCAGGTCCATATCCGAGAGCACCCTATCTTTACCCGAGAAGGAGACGATCTAATTGTTGAAAAGGAGATCAAACTCTCAGAGGCTCTCTTAGGAACCACCCTCGAGGTTCCCACGCTGGAAGGAATGAAAAGAATCAAGGTCCCTCCGGGAACCCAGAGCCACACCAAAATGCGATTGAAAGGATTGGGAATGCCCCATTTTCAGAAAGAGGGAAGAGGGGATGAGTATGTCAAAATCATTGTCAGGATTCCCCAAAAACTCTCCGAGAGGGCCAAAGGACTGATTCAGGAGCTCGCCAGAGAGGGCCTCTAATTCACCTCTCTTCACCTTCTGTCGGGTCTCTCTTTCGAATTCCTACAGAAGGTTTCCCTCCCAAGTGAAAGCACTTCTTCTATCTTACCCACCTTCACTTTTGAATATTAATTTTTGAATTCATTGACTTTTCTTTTCATCTATTATAAATATTGCCAAAAAGAATGGATTTAATTTGTTTATAGGAGGGTAGGTGTATGGTCAATCGCATTTATGAAGAGGTTCCGATAGAGAAATTAAGGTGGCGTTGCGATCCCCATTCCTTGCCTTTTGAAACGACGGATTCTATTCCTCCCTGCAAGGATATTATTGGACAGGAAAGGGCGATCGAAGCCCTTCGATTAGGACTCGAACTCCATAGCCTTGGGTACAATATCTTTGTAACAGGCTTAGCAGGAACCGGAAGGTTTACGACCATTAAAACCCTTCTCGAAAGATTAGAGGTGAAAGGAAGGATTCCGAAGGATATTTGCTATGTCAATAACTTCAAAAATCCAGATATGCCCCGAATGATCGATCTTCCTGCCGGACAGGGAAATGCCTTTAAAAAAGAGATGGAGACCTTGATCGAAACCTTGAAAAAGAAGATCCCTCTCGTGTTTGAAAACGAAACCTATCTCAATAAGAAAAAGGAGTTGGTCGAGAGTTTCCGTTCGAGGCAGGCAGAGATGTTTCGGGAGTTTGAAAAGAAGGTTAACCGGGAAGGTTTTGCCCTGGTCCAGATTCAAATGGGACCCTACTCCCGACCAGGAATTTTCCCTTTGATTGAGGGAAATCCCGTGAACGTTGAACAGTTAGAGGCGTTGGCAGAGGAGGATAAATTCTCTAAGGAGGAGTTAGAAAGGATTAAGACCAAACAGATAGAATTGATCAATGATCTGGAAAACCTCTTTAAAGAGACAAGAAAGTCAGAGAAGGAGATTAAAGAGCAACTCACGGCTTTAGACAACGAAGTCATTTCACCGGTCATCCAAGACTCGATCTCGGATATTAAAGAGAGATTCAATTACGAAAAGGTTCGCCGATATCTGGATGAGGTTCAGGAGGATATCCTTCAAAATCTCCATCGTTTTAGAGAGAAGGAGGAGACCCCCACCCCTCCTCTTCCTGGACTTATCCTCCCAACCCAGTCAGACCAATTTACGGAATATCAGGTCAATGTCCTGGTGGATAATTCGGAGACGAAAGGAGCTCCCATTATTATTGAAACGACTCCCAACTATCGAAACCTTTTCGGAACGATCGAAAGGGTAGTGGATCGGTCAGGCGTCTGGAGAACAGACTTTACTCATATTAAGGCTGGCTCTTTCCTTAGAGCCAATGGAGGATATTTGATCTTTAATGCGTTGGATGCCCTCCTGGAGCCGTGGGTCTGGCCAGCCCTCAAACGGACCCTTAAGAACCAAGTAGTTGAAATCCAAACCTATGATCCTTTCTACTTCTTTTCCACCACCGCGTTGAAACCTGAGCCAATCGAATGCAATACCAAGGTCATTATGATTGGAGATCCTCGCCTCTATTATCTCCTCTATAACCTCGATGATGACTTCAAAAAGATTTTTAAGGTGAAAGCCGACTTCGATTCTGTCACGAATAAGAATGACGAGACGATTTATCAATATGCCACATTTATCCGAAAGATTTGCGATGAAGAGAAGTTGAAGCCTTTCGATCGGACCGGAGTGGCTGCTGTCGTAGAGTATGGAGTAGAGATTGCAGGGAGGCAAAAGAAACTCTCGACCCGTTTCCATCTGATTGCGGATATCCTCAGAGAGGCGGACTTCTGGGCGACCAAGGATGGAAGTCCTGTGGTGACCGAGAAACATGTGGATTTGGCCATTGAAAAGAAGGTTTATCGCCTCAACCTCATTGAAGAAAAGATTCAGGAGATGATCGAAAATGGAACAATTATGATCGATACAGATGGAATGGTCGTGGGTCAGGTCAATGGCCTTTCGGTCTACGATCTGGGGGACTACACGTTTGGGAAACCCTCAAGAATCACAGCCAAGACCTCTTTGGGGAAGGCGGGGATTATAAATATTGAAAGAGAAGCGGAACTGAGCGGTCCGATTCATAACAAAGGGGTCTACATCCTTTCGGGATACCTGAGGGATCGGTATGCCCAGGACAAACCCCTCACCATGAGTGCCAGTATCTGTTTCGAACAGTCCTATAGCGGGGTTGAGGGAGATAGTGCCTCCTCCACAGAGCTTTATGCCCTTCTTTCAAGTCTCTCTGGTCTTCCTCTTCGCCAGGATATTGCCGTGACCGGATCGGTCAATCAGAAAGGAGAGATTCAACCGATTGGTGGGGTCAACGAGAAGATCGAGGGGTTCTTTGATGTGTGTAAAGCAAAAGGATTGACAGGAACCCAAGGGGTGATCATCCCCTATGCAAACATGGATGATTTAATGTTGAGAAAAGATGTGGTTCAGGCCGTAAAAGAAGGAAAATTCCATATCTACCCCATCAAGACGATTGATCAAGGAATTGAAATCCTCACTGGAGTGGAAGCGGGAGAAAGGCTTCCAGACGGCCGGTTTAAAGAAGGGACGGTCAATGATTTGGTCGACAGAAGGCTCAGAGAGTTAGGGATAAGGATTAAAGAGTTCGAAGCGGGTGGAGGGGAGGAGCCCAAAGAAGAAAAGAAGAGGAAGGGAAGAAAGTCTACTTGTGATAGATAGGGTGAGGATTAAGACTCCTCTCAAGGTGGGTCAAGAGATCCATATTCAGGGGCCTCCGTTGGAGGCCCTTCGATTTCAAGGGGCTCGGATTGGAACCATTCTGACCATCACCGATGCCACAGGAGGAGATTTTCGGGCAAGGGTGATCTCCCTTACCGAAAAGGAGGCCTCTCTCTTCATCTTTGAAGCTTTCCCACATCCTACCGAATCCCCGCTGGAGATTGTTCTTCTTCAAGCCCTTCCCGATAAGGAGCGGATGGAATGGATCATTCAAAAGACTACGGAGTTGGGGGTATCCGTCCTTCTTCCTTTCAAGTCAGAGAAATCTATCTCCCTTGAGGAACGGGAAAGGAGACAGAAGAAAGCCCACCGTTGGCAATCCATTGCCCTTAGAGCAGTTCAACAATCCAGAAGGGCTAAGGTTCCGAAGATAGAATCCTATCGCTCTTTTGAAGAGGCCCTGAGCTTCTGTAAGGAAGAGGGATTGAAGATTCTTCTGTGGGAAAAAGGGGGAGGGAATTTAAAAGAAATTTTAAGGGGATCTCAAGAGCGCCTCATCTACGTCATTGTAGGTCCGGAAGGAGGGCTCACGGAAGAAGAGGTAAAGAAAGCCAAGGAGTGTGGATTTATTCCAGTCAAACTTGGCCAAAGAATCCTGAGGACCGAAACGGCTGCAATCACGTTGATTGGAATTCTCCAATATGAATTAGGAGATCTCTCTGCCACTTCCCCTTCCACTTATGAGTCTCCTTCTCTCTGAGGTAATTCATCCAATTCCCTATAATCCTTCCCATATAACCTAAAGGAACTCTCCTGATAGGTTGACGTTTTCAGCGAAAGGAGTTTATAATAAAATTTAAAAGGGGGTTTTTCTATGTGGGATTATTCCGAAAAGGTGAAAGACCATTTTCTTAATCCAAGGAATGTAGGAGAAGTGGAAGATCCAGATGGAATTGGAGAAGTGGGATCTCTAGCCTGTGGAGATGCCTTGAGACTAACCTTCAAATTGGATGAGAATAAGCGGATCAAGGAGGTCAAATTTAAGACCTTTGGGTGTGCGAGCGCCATCGCCTCCTCATCTGCTCTTACCGAAATGATTAAAGGGAAGACCCTGGAGGAAGCTGAAAAGATTACCAATCAGGATATTGCCAACTATTTAGGAGGGCTTCCCGAAGAGAAGATGCACTGCTCGGTCATGGGAAGAGAGGCTTTGGAAGCTGCCATTGCCCATTATCGGGGTCAGAAGCCGATCAAAGAGGAGTTCGAAATTGTCTGTAAATGTTTTGGGGTGACGGATCGAGAGATTATCAAAGCGATCCGGGAAAACGATCTTAAGACTGTAGAACAGGTGACATATTATACGAAGGCTGGAGGGGGATGTGCCCAATGTCATCCTAAAATCGAGGCAATACTCGAGAAGATCCGAAAAGAGATGGGTCAGGAGGGACTTCCTCCCAAACCCGAAAAGAAGAGGCTCACCAATATTCAAAAGATTAAGCTAATTGAGGAGACTCTGGGAAGAGAGATTATCCCTGCCCTTAAAGCAGATGGGGGAGATTTAGAACTGATCGATGTGGAGGGAGATAAAGTCTATGTGGCCTTGAGGGGAAAATGTTCCTTTTGCCCCAGTTCAGAGGTTACCTTGAAACAATATGTCGAATCTAAGCTGAGAGAGTTTGTAAGTGAAGAGCTTGTCGTCGAGGAGGTTCGATCGTGAAAACCGTTTATGTCGACAATAATGCAACGACGAAAGTGGCTCCGGAAGTTTTAGAGGCGATGCTTCCTTATTTTACAGAACTCTATGGGAATCCATCCAGTATGCATTTTTTTGGAGGTCAGGTTCAGAAAAAGGTGAACGAGGCAAGGGAGCAAGTGGCCGACTTCTTGGGGGCCGATCCTTCAGAGATTGTCTTTACCAGTTGTGGGACGGAAAGCGATAATGCCGCTATCTTTGGAACCCTTGATTCCTATCCAGAGAAACGCCATTTTGTGACCTCTCGAGTAGAACATCCAGCGGTCCTCAATGTATGTCCCTATTTAGAACGGAAAGGTTATCGAGTCACTCAGGTGTCGGTCGATCGGGAAGGGCACTTAGACCTCGATGAGTTGAAGGAATCTCTCACCGAGGAGACAGGGCTTGTTTCCATTATGTATGCCAACAATGAAACAGGGGTGATCTTTCCAATCGAAGAGATTGGACAGATCGTGAAGTCAAAAGGGATCCCTTTTCATGTGGATGCGGTCCAGGCGGCTGGAAAGATTCCCCTCAATATGAAGAAATCAACCATCGATATGCTTTCTATTTCGGGCCATAAACTTCATGCCCCTAAGGGAATTGGAGTTCTTTATATTCGGAAGGGGACCAAATTTTCTCCCTTTATCATTGGGGGACACCAGGAGAGAGGTCGAAGAGGGGGAACGGAGAATGTCCCTTATATCATTGGCCTGGGGAAGGCCTGTGAACTGGCTAAAAAGAACCTCGAGGAAGAGAATACCAGGGTAAGAGCATTGAGGGACTATCTTGAGGCAAAGATCTTAGAAAAGATCCCCAACACCTTGATCAATGGGGATCGAAACCATAGGCTTCCCAATACGCTTAGCGTGAGTTTTGAATATGTGGAAGGAGAATCGATTCTCCTGCTCCTCTCAGATTTAGGGATTTGTGCCTCCTCTGGCTCAGCCTGCACCTCTGGGTCTCTGGAACCTTCTCATGTATTGAGGGCCATGGGAGTCCCTTTTACAGCCGCCCACGGATCCATTCGTTTTAGCCTTTCTATTTACAATACCAAAGAGGAGATGGATTATATTATTGAGCATCTCCCGCCCATCATCCAGAAGCTAAGGGATATCTCTCCTTTCTGGAAGGATTATCTTAAATCTCGAGAGAAAGGATAATAAAAAAGCCCCAGACAAACCGGGGCTTTTTTATTTTTTGGTTTAATCTTTACGGTGTCAGCTTAAGACGACCACATTGGTTGCCTGGGGACCTTTCGGACCTTGGGAAACTTCGAACTCGACCTCATCGCCTTCATAAAGAGATTTAAATCCTTCTCTCTTAATGGATGAGTAGTGGACGAAGACGTCATCTCCATCGCTTCTCGAAATGAACCCATAGCCCTTCTTCTCGTTAAACCATTTGACTCGACCTCTGGCCATTACAACTCACCTCCTTTCTATTTAGTGATTGTTCAATAATGCCAAAAGCCTTTAAAATCAAGGCTTCCAAAAACTCCCCTATTGATTCCTACCGCAAATTGATCTAACATTACATCCAAACCCAACCCCAGGAGTCAATATGAA
>Ga0101945_1001473_pt1 | contig 22974 bp, 19 predicted proteins | sample DewCreD2012metaG_2_FD_75246 | JGI IMG/M metagenome (GOLD analysis project Ga0101945, IMG submission 75246) | Hot spring sediment bacterial and archeal communities from British Columbia, Canada, to study Microbial Dark Matter (Phase II) - Dewar... ... | reverse complement strand
GTACTGCAGCTTGATCAGGGCGTCCTCGGTGGAGCTGCCGTAACCGTAGTTGACCTGCGCCCACCCCGTGATCCCCGGGCGCACGGCGTGGCGGGCCCGGTAGAAGGGGATCTGCTGCTCCAGCGCCGCCACGAACTCCGGACGCTCCGGCCGCGGTCCGATGAAGCTCATCTCTCCCCGTAGCAGGTTCAGGGCCTGGGGGAGTTCATCCAGGTGCAGCCGGCGGAGGAGGTGGCCGACACGGGTGATGCGCCGGTCCCCCTCCTGCGCCCACCGCGGCCCATCCGCCTCCGCATCGGGCACCATGGTGCGGAACTTGACCAGCGTGAACGGGCGACCTCCTCGGCCCACACGTACCTGGTGGTAGAGGAGCGGTCCCGGCCCCTCCAGGCGCAGGGCGAGGGCGATGAGGGGAAAGAGTACCCCCAGCAATACGGTCCCGAGCAACCCGATCAGCACGTCCGCGCCGCGCTTGACAAGAAGGTAGACCCGGTTGGGGTCCCGCTCAACGGGTAGGACCACCTGCAGGTTCGGGCCGGCGTGCTCCACCGGGACGCGGCCGGTGAGCCGCTCGTACAGCGGCGCCATCAGCGTCACCTGAATGCCCTGCTCGTGACAATCCATCAGGGCCTGGACCAGGCGGCCGTCCATGAGGCCGGAACGGGTGATGGCCACCACCACCTCGGAGACGTCGTGCGCCTGTGCCACCTGGCGCAGCACCTCCGCCGTCCCCAGCACCGCAAGTCCGTCGATCTCCCGACCCTGCTTGCCCGGGTCGTCGTCCACGAACCCCACCAGGTCATATTCCATGGGTGCGTGAGAGCGCACGGCCTGAACCAGCGCCCGCCCCGCCCATCCCGCCCCCAGCACCAGCACCCGGTGGCGGAAGGTGGGCTGTACCAGCAGGAGGGCGTAGGCGGCGCGCCAGGCGCTGACCAGCCCCACCACCAGGAGGAGGAACAGGCCCGTAGACAGCCGCGACGCCGGCAGGTGAGGGGTGTAGCGGGGGATGGCGAGGTAGATCAGCGCCACCACCAGGGCCACCGCCGCTCCCAGGGGGATGCCGCTGCCCGCGCGGGAGGCGCGACGCAGGTCGTAGGCGTTGAGCAGCGGAGCACAGAAGCTCCACAGGCCGGCCAGCAGCGCAAACCAGGTGGGGCGGGCGGCGACGGTCTGCCAGCTCAGCGGAAAGGCGAAGCGTATGGCCAGGACCAGCAGGAGGGCCGTGCCGGCCGCGAGGAGGTCGCCGAGGAACAGGAGGACCTTCCGCTCGGTCAGCCGAAGCGACATCGCTCCGCGGCGGAACAGGGGAGCGGCCAGGCTGCGCTGGCCTGCGATCGACGGCGCTGGCGGAACGGTGGGTGCAGGCATCTCCTTCAACTTCCTCGACTTTCTCCCCCACGTATCCTCTTCCCTCCGCACAAGGGGCCAAGGCGCGCAGGACCCTGCCCCCTGACGCCCTACCTGTTCCTTCCGCCCGCGTCCACCTGAAGCCCCACCTGTCCCTGACGCCCGCGTCCACCTGAAGCCCGCCTCCACCTGACGCCACACCTATAATGGATAGGCGGTGCATCTCGGTCGGCTGCGAGACGCGATCCTGTTACTGGCGGTGGCCGCATATTCTGCGGGGTATGCCACCCCCGGGCTGGCCGTGCTGTTCCTGCTGGCCCTCGTCGAAGCGGCGACGCGCTCCTGGCGCTGGATCCCCACAGCCATCGACGCACCGCTCCTTGGGCTGGCGCTGGCCGCGGTGGCGTCCGCTCTGGCCTCACAGTGGCGCAGCGTATCCCTGGCGCTGGCCCTGCTCTTTGTCCTGACCGCGGTGGTCTCCGTGCGCTCGGTGGCCGTCTACGTCTGTGGGGGGAAGGAGAACGTCGTGCGCCTGCTGCGCATCTGGGTCGCAGGCGGAGTGGCCGCGGCTCTCTGGGGGCTGGCCCGCTCGGGAGCTGCGGGATGGCTGGCGGCCACCACCCCTGGAGTGGGCGAGAACGGCCTGGGGATGACGCTGGCGGTGGCCATGACGCTGGCGGCGGCGCTGGCCGTGACCGGGCTGTTGCACGGCCGCTGGACGGCCGGCGCACTGATCGCTGCGCTGCTGGCGGGCCTGGTCCTGACGCGCTCCCGCGGCGGATGGCTGGGCGCGGCGGTGGGCGTGACGGCGGCCATCCTACTGGGCGCCCCCCGCCCCGCACGCCTCCGTCTTCTGCTGGGGACCGCGGTCCTCACCGTCGCCGGGCTGGCGCTCCTGGCCCGCTGGCCCGTCCTGGCCGGGGAGATCCGTTCGCTGGCCAGCCCGGAGGCGGATGCCAACCGGTTCCGGCTGATCATCTGGCGGGCGATCCCTCAGATGATCGCCGACCATCCGCTGCTGGGCACCGGGTATGGGACGTTCGTGCAGGCCTACCCGCGCTACCGCCTTCCCGAGGCCACCGAGCTCTACCCGCCGTTTGCGCACAACATCTGGTTGAACTTTGCCGTCGAGACCGGCCTGCTCGGCGTCGCCGCCCTGCTGGCGCTGTGCGTGGTCAGCCTGCGCGTCGCCTGGCAGTGGGTGCAGCGCAGTCCACCTTCAAGTGAAGGCCGCGGCGCAGCCGTCGCCGTCTTCGCCGCCCTGCTGGTCCTGCTCACCACGCAGATGTTCGACGGCAGCATCATGTCCGTGCATCTTGGCTTTGGCTTCCTGGCCCTGCTCGCCCTGGGGCCCCTGGGAATCCGCGCGGCAGGCACGCCACCCCACCACCCGGGCGACGCGGGGTCCCCCGGCGCAACGCCCCGCGGCGAATGCGTCTGCTAGCGACAGTCGATAGGTCGCCTTTACCCGCCCTGCCTCGCGGAGCAGCAGCGGACTCCGTCAGGTGGATGCGGTGCAGCCTGACGGTGATCCGGCCATCTACCGCAGCTTTGGGGAACCCCCGGACCTTCTGCTGCCCCCGCTCGCCGTAGAGAAAGGCCAGGAGGGCGCTCGTGTCAAGCACCACATTGGCAGGGGCAGCGAGGGGCGTCGATCCACAGGCACCAGCCTCGCAACCTGCGTCCCCCGGATGGTGACTGTCACCACCTCCCCGGCCCGCATACGGGGCAAGACCTCGCCGGTGCGGTGCTTCAGCTCCCTGGCAGCGGCGACCCTCATCTACCCTGGTGGTCCGGTTAGCCTCGCCCGCCCAGCGTCTCCACATACCAGCGGTACGTCTGGCGGATGCCTTCCTCCAGGGGGATCCGGGGCCTCCATCCGAGGGCGCGCAGGCGGCTCACATCCAGCAGCTTGCGGGGCATGCCGTCAGGCTTGGAGGGATCGAAGACGATGCGGCCGCTGTAGCCCACGATCTGCCTGATCAGCTCCGCCAGCTCCGCGATGGTCACGTCGGTGCCTACCCCAACGTTGATGATCTCGGGCGAGTCGTAGACCTCCATCAGAAACAGGCAGGCGTCGGCCAGGTCGTCCACGTGCATGAACTCGCGCCGCGGCGTACCGCTGCCCCAGACGACGACCTCGGGAGCGCCGGAGGTGCGGGCCTCGTGGAACTTCCGCAGCAGCGCCGGCAGGACGTGCGCGTTGTTCAGGTCGAAGTCGTCGCCCGGGCCGTAGAGGTTCGTCGGCATGGGGCAGATGGCGGCGAAGCCGAACTGGGTGCGGTAGGCCTGGCACATCTTGATGCCGGCAATCTTGGCCACGGCGTAGGCGTCGTTGGTGGGCTCGAGCGGCCCACCCAGCAGGTACTCCTCCTTCATCGGCTGCGGGGCCAGCCTTGGATAGAGGCAGGAGGATCCCAGGAAGAGGAGCTTGCGCACCCCGTGGCGGTAGGCGGCGTCGATGACGTTGGTCTGGATCATCAGGTTGTCCCGGATGAACTCCGCCGGCCGGGTGCTGTTGGCCAGGATCCCGCCCACCCGCGCCGCGGCCAGGAAGACATACTCGGGCCGCTCCGCAGCGAAGAATCGGTCCACTGCCGTCTGATCGGTGAGGTCCAGCTCCTGGCGGGACCGCACGATCACCCGGCGGTACCCGGCGGCCTGCAGGCGGCGCAGGATGGCCGAGCCGACCAGGCCGCGGTGCCCGGCAACGTAGATGCGGCTGTCCTCGTTCACCGGTGCTCCGTCACCGCCCTTGCGGCGACACTTGCCCGCTCACGACCGCACCCTACTCCTCACGACCGCAGCCCCCGCAGACTCACGGTGTGCCCGGCGTTCTTCAGGGTGAGCTCCTGCCGGGCCAGCTCCATGTCCGCCTCCACCATCATCTTCACCAGCTCCCGAAACCCCACGCGGGGCGCCCAGCCCAGACGCGCCCGTGCCTTGGCGGCGTCGCCCTGCAGGTGCTCCACCTCGGTGGGCCGGAAGTAGCGGGGATCGACCTCCACGTGCTGCCGCCAGTCCAGCCCGGCCAGGGCGCATGCCTCCTCCAGGAATTCCCGAACGGAATGGGACTCCCCTGTGGCGATGACGTAGTCGTCCGGTTCGGGCTGCTGCAGCATCAGCCACGCCGCCTCCATGTAGTCCGCGGCGTACCCCCAGTCGCGCCGCGCCTCGAGGTTCCCCAGGTAGAGCTTCTGCTGGAGGCCCAGCTTGATCCGGCCCACGGCGCGGGTGATCTTGCGGGTGACGAAAGTCTCCCCGCGCAGGGGCGACTCGTGGTTGAAGAGGATGCCGTTGCAGATGAACATCCCATAGGCCTCGCGGTAGTTTACGGCGTACCAGTGGGCCGCCACCTTGGCCACACCGTAAGGGCTGCGCGGGTAGAAGGGCGTCTGCTCGTTCTGCGGCGGGGGGGAGGCGCCGAACATCTCCGAGGAGCCGGCCTGGTAGAAGCGCACCTGGGCCCCCGAACCGCGCATGTAGTCGCGCAGCGCGTCCAGCAGGCGCAGCGTTCCCGTGGCCACCACGTCCGCCGTGTATTCGGGCTGCTCGAAGGAGACCTTGACGTGCGACTGCGCCCCCAGGTTGTAGACCTCCTGGGGCTGCACCCGCTCCAGGATGCCGCGCAGCCCCGTGGCGTCGCTCAGGTCGCCGTAGTGCAGGAAGAGCCGGGCGGCGGGGTCGTGCGGATCCCGGTAGAGGTGGTCGATGCGGTCCGTGTTGAAGGTGCTGGAACGGCGGATGACGCCGTGGACTTCGTAGCCCTTGTCCAGGAGGAGCTGCGTCAGGTACGCGCCGTCCTGGCCGGTGATGCCGGTGATCAGAGCCCGTCTCATGCTGTTCCCTCCTCGCCGGGCGTGGCGGTGACGGCCCGCACGCCAACGGCCGGCCGGCGCCACAGGTACCGGTGCTTCCAGAAATAGTACGCCAGGGCCAGGCCGTGGCGCACGGTGAGCATCCCCGGGCGGCGGCGCGTGACGCGCTGCTCGTCGTGCACCACCACTGCCGCCGGCACGTACCACACCTCCCACCCCGCCTGCCATGCGCGCAGGCAGAAGTCCACGTCCTCCGGACCGTAGAACATCCGCTCGTCCAGCAGCCCCACGGCGTCCAGGGTGGAACGGCGGATGAGCTGACAGGCCCCGATGACGTAGTCCACCGCCTGCGGCCGCGACCTGTCCAGACCGCGCATCTCCTCGTCCACCACCAGCTTCGCCCGTGCGGGCCAGGACGCAGGGAGCTGGCGCAGCAGTTTCCCGGCCAGAGTGGGAAAGCGGCGGCAGCTGTACTGGAGGGTGCCGTCGGGGGCCACGAGCATCGGCCCCACCACGCCCGCACGGGGATGAAGATCGAGGAACTCCACCAGCGCCTGCAAACTGCCGGGCGCCATCACGGCATCACTGTCCAGCAGGAGCACGTAGTCTCCATGCGCCGCGCGCAGCCCCTGGTTGCGGGCCCGCGCCACGCCCAGGTTACGAGGGTTCTCGATGACCAGCGCCGGGGCGTACTGCCTGGCAATGTCCGGGGAATCATCCACGGAGCCGTTGTCCACCACCACCAGTTCCAGCGGAAGAAGGCCGTCCTGGCGGCGCAGCGCGGCCAGGGCCTGACCGACCGACCGCGCGGAGTTCCAGGTCAGGACCACCGCAGAGACCCGCACCGCCCCCACGCCCACCGGCCTAACCACCTGGACGGGCGGCCATCAGGGAAACGTACAGCCGATCGTACTCGGCAACGATGCTGTCCCACTCCAGGTGATGGCGCTGGTAGGCCCGCCCGACCTCCCCCAGCGCTCGCCGTTCAACCTCGTCGGCTAGCAGGTGCCGCACCGCCCGTCGCATGGCCGCGCGATCCCGCACCACCACCCCACCCGGAAGCTCCCTGGCGTTGCCCACATCGTAGGCCACGAAGGGGACCCCCGCAGCCATGGCCTCCACCAGGACCAGGGACGCAGCCTCGAAGCGGGACGGTAGCAGCACCAGGTCGGCTTCGCGGAAGGCCGCCACCACTTCCTCCCGGGGAAGCCCTGCCAGCAGCCTGACACGAGGGTCCCGTTGCGCCGCCGCCGCGCATGCTGTCCAGCAGCTGCGGCCGGCAGAAGGTGCGCTGCCGATGATGACCAGCGCCACGTCCATGTCCCGCAAATCCCTCATCAGTCCCAGGAGATCTCCGTGCCCTTTCACCTTGTAGTGATTCCCCACGTGCAGCAGAAGGTGACGCGCTGCGATGCCGTGGCGGGCACGGAATTCCCTCTCCCCACCTGCGAACTCCGCACCGTCGGCCCCATTGGGGATGACCACCTGGCGCGCAGGCCCGAACCTTTTCCCGAACGCCACGTCCGCGCCCGTACGCGCATGGTAGACGACGGCATCGTATCCGCGGACCCAGGCCCGCAGCGCTCGGAAGTACCCGCCGTAGAGGAAGCGGCGGACGCCGTGCAGGCCGGAGAACCCGCAGGTGGCGAAGACCTTGGCCGCGGACAGTTCCGGAAGGAGAGGCAGCAAGGCGTCGGTGGACCAGCACTGTGCCGCATAGGTCATGATCACGTCGAACCGGCCATCACGCACCCACTGGCGATACCGTGATACCTCTCCCCGCATCCCCCGGGCCAGATTCCCGGTCACGCGGAAGGGAACCACCTCTACCCCATTAAGCATAGGGCCGCTACGCGCCGGATCCCAGCTGGTGGCCACGCTCACCTCATGGCCCAGCCGGACCAACCCCTCTGAGACACGCTGCACCACCCGCTCCGCGCCCCCCGGATGCGGGTGGTAGAACTCTACGGTGTGCAGCACGCGCAGCCTAGGCAAAGATCCCGGCCTGGCGGAAGATCTCGGTGAACCGCCGCTCGTACGTGTGCTCCGCAAGCACCCGACGGTAGCCTGCCTCGCGTATGCGGTCGGCCTCCGCGGGGTGAGCCAGCACCCATCGGATCTGCGCCACCATCTCCTCAAAGGAGTCGTAAACCAGGATTTCCTCCCCGGGCTGGAAATACTCCTCGATCGCCTCCACCTGGCCAGTGAGCAGCAGGCCGCGGCAGGCGGGGACCTCGAAGTCCCGTCCCTTGATCTGCTCGGCGGTCCGGGTCACCGCCTGGGAGAGGTTGAGGTTCACGGCCGACTCGTTGATCACCTGCACGGCCTCCCGCGTGGTCAGCTTCCCCCGCGGCCAGCCGTAGCCCCAGGCCTCGACGCGCACCCCCGCCGCTGCCAGGCGCCGCAGGACGGCCCGCCGCTCACCGTGCGGCTGGCCGATGAATGTCGCCTGGTAGCGCCGCGGCCGGTCCAGCGGCCGGTAGAGGTGATGGTTTACCCCCCACTGGGAGCGGATGACGTTGGTGATGCCGCGCTCGCGGTACCGGGCCAGGGCGCGGGGGTCGGTGGTGATGGCGTAGCTGAACCTGGGAGCCCACCGGCTGGAGAACGACTCAAACCGCCAGTGGTCGTCGGTGAACCAGTTGAAGGTCACACACCCCTGCCTTCGGAGCTCCTCCACCGCTTCCGGCGCAAAGTCGTCCTTGAAGAGCACGAAGAAGGCGACGTGGGGCCGGAAGCGGAAGGCCAGCTCTAGTAAGAGGTCGCTCGCTCCTCCCTGGCGGAACTGTCGCACCAGGCTCAGGGAATCGACCCGCAAGAGCGTGAATCCCAGGGAGACCAGCGCCGGAAGGAAGTGATTTTCCTCGTAGCTGTACCCCCTGGCCGGATTGCCGTAGTCGAACTTGGGAGCGACGTAGAGCAGGCGAAGGCTACCTCCCGGTCGGTCAGCTCTCGGCTCGGCTGCCAGCAGGTGAAGGTTCTCTTCGAGCAGACGATCCAGGCGCGTCTCCAGATGAAGCCGGCGGGTTATGGCTTCCAGCAATCGGAGGGCTGCACGCCGCCAGTAATAGGGATCTGCGATGTACCGTCTGAGCGAGCTCATGGTGACTGGTTGCGCGGCATGCCGTTGCTAATCCCTCGCCAGCGTCCGCCGATCCGGCGCACGAACTGCCCGACCGCCCCGTCCAACCCCGCCCCCAGAACTGCCGCCAGGTATACCACACCCGTCACCATGAGCGCAGGAGCTGCCTGCCACCATGGGCCGAGCAGACGGGCCGCCTCCCACTGGCCCACAAGCCTGGCCCGCAGTGCGGCGGCCCTGGGCATGGTCCGACTGAGACTGGTGGATCGGACCCGGTGTGTGACCAGGACCTCAGGAACCACGGCGATCTGCCATCTCCGGGCGATGCGCACCCACAGTCGGTAGTCCTCGTTGGTGCCCGGAGGATATCCTCCGGCTTGCCGGAAAGCCTCCCGCCGGAACATGACCGAGCTATGGATAAAGGGATTGTCCCACAGGAGGTACCGGCGGAGTGCCGCGTCAGCGGCCGGAGGCGTGAAAACCTGCTTTCCCCCGCCTTCGTGGCAGAGCAGCGCCCATGTCCCCACCAGACCCACCATCGGATGCTCCAGCAGATACGCCACCTGCATAGCCAGCCGGCGCTGGTGGGCCAGGTCATCAGCGTCGAGTGGTGCAATGAACTCTCCGCGAGCGGCTGCACACCCGAGGTTTCTGGCGCTCACTACACCACGATGTTGCTGTCGCAGCAGGACCACCCGAGTATCCTTGATCTGGCGCACGACTTGCACGGATTCATCCTGCGACCCATCATCCACAATCACGACCTCTAGGGGGCCACAGGTCTGGCTAAGGATGCTCTCTATTGCCTCCACAACTGTGCTAGCGGCATTGAAAACTGGCACCACGACAGAAACCAACGGTTCCCCGCCCGGGTTCCTAGGCCTCGTTGGTCCTACAACACGTCGATCGTTCACCATCTCTCATACCGTGGCGGAAGAACAATCTCCCCACAAGTCATCCTTTGCGGTGGGAGAACACGAACAAACCCACGCCTCTCCAACCCGGCCATCATGATGGTACAAAGATCAAGTTGGCGAAATCGAAGTCGTCCATAAACCTATAGGGAACCAGGCGACCACGATCCAGGCGATGGGGTTGGTACGAGAAACCTCGTAGGAAATGAATGAGTTGCTCAGCATGTTTCTCTCCGGACCGCCGCCAGATTTCTACAGAAAGGAAGGGGTTCATCTGCAGAAGCGCAGTCGCTCCAAGTAGAACCTCCAGCTCTGCGCCTTCAACATCCACCTTGATGAAGTCTGGGAGGACGTGCGACGTCCGAGCCCAATCATTAAGGCTAACCGCATCCACTTCGATCCGCGTGGCAAATCGGCCGTGCCTCGCCAAGATATCCCGGTACGGATAGTCTTCCGGTTTGAGCAGAGTGTTGAATGCTCCAGCATGCTCTCCAAAGTCCAACAACTTCACCGGACCCGACTCGCTCCAGGCTGCCTGCTGATAGACAACAACATTTGATACATCGGCCACATTCGTTTGCAGGATCCGAGCCGTCCGCGGCGTTGGCTCGAACGCATGAACGCTGCCCGCTGGGCCAACCAACGTCGCAGCCAAGAGCGAGTAGTAGCCAAAATGCGCCCCCACATCGACAAACACAGCCCCTGGCTGCAGATGATCGACGAGAAAGAGCGTTAGATTGAGTTCCTCGCCGTCGATCAGGCCCCAGAGGAAGACGGGAGATCCCTCTGGGAGAAGCACGTTGAGGCAATCTCCCCAAAAGGTTTTCGCCCTTATGATGGGCTGAACTCTGCCGCGGGTCAAACGGCTTAGGCTCGTCAGCAAAGCGATCGTGAGGGTTTTCAGTGGGCGAGTACGAAGCCGATCCCGGCGCGTGGAGGGGGTAAAGAAATCCCGTTCCCTGAGCACTCGATCCAGCCGGCTCTTCACGGAATCTGCCACGCGGCCCACCCGCCCGTCGTCCCACGCACTGGGATAACACGAAGTGCAAGCATGCCCTCACTTGGTCGCAGGAATGACACAACCGACTCCCACGGACGCTCAGCGGAGCCTCGCTGCCATACGCTTCCATTGAGCGGTGCGCTCTTCTACCCAGCGGCGCTCCTGCGCATCAAGTGCTGCCCTCCACACCCATCCTCCAAACGCGGCAATCGCCGACATGAGCATGATCGTCCGCAGCGTCGGGCCGAGGGGGAGAGTGTAAGCAGCGATGAACAATGCATAGGCAATGGCTAATGGCGGGGCAACAAGGCCAAGGACTCCAAGAGAAATACCTCCAAGCCCGATCAGCCGTTCAGCAGCCCAGAACAGGTACAGACTCTCAAGCGCAACGCGCGCGGACCACGCCAAGGCAGCGCCCTCAATCCCAACTTGACGAACACCCAGCCACATCACCATCAAGTAAAGAGGCGCTGCAAGTAGGTGCATCTTTCCTGTGACATCCGAGCGCCCCCCACCTTGCAGGGCGGTGTAGGGGATAGCTCCCAACACCTGAACCGCAGCACCCACTGCGAGGATCTGCAGAACACGTGCGCTACGTTGCGCCAGCACGGGACCGACCCATACTCTGAGAAGATCCGGAGCCAGCACCACCACGAGGCCAAAGGCCGGGCCGACGATAACTAGCGAATATTTCACCATGCGACCGAATAACAACTTGAGTCGCTTGGCATCTTGCGCACCGAGCAGAGTACTGAAAGCGGGAAAGAGTACCCCAACCAAACTTGCGGTAAGCACCCCCAGGCGGGTGACCAGCTCCTGAGAGACGGCATAATAGCTCACGGCTGTCACGCCGAGGATGTAGCCAATCGTCAATCGATCTGCCTGGCCCAGCGCGATGCCAGCGATTCCCGAAATTGTGACCCACCCCGCAAAGGCGAACATGCGTCGCAATTCCCCACCGGACACGCGCACAACATCACTCATAGAAGGCAGAACATGTACACTCATGATCAAAACGAGGGCAAGTAGAAACGCTCGGACGATGAGTAGGACGACAAGAATCAGGGGAAGTGTCCATCCGATGAGAACACCGACCAGCGGGACAATGAAAGCCGCAGAATTGCCGATCGCCTTTACTGCGGTCGTCAGGTCGAATCGCTGTGAAGCCTCCAACACGCCACGAAACGTCATGGATACGAGCACAACTGGAAGTGTAACACCGACGACCTTGAAAGTCGTGATCGCCTCCGCGATCAGTGACACGGGGACATGGAGTACGCGCATGACGAAGGCAGGCGTGGCAAGGATGATCGCAGCTCCACCGATGGTGCCGAGAACTGCTTGACCGAGAATCGCGGGCCAAACGATGCCTGGAATTGCGCCGGGGTCATTCCGACCGAGAGCCTCGGCCACGAACTTGGTCACTGTCCATCCAAGCCCCAGGTCGAAGACAGTGAACGCACCTAGCAGTGTCCAGGTCAGTACAAGCAGGCCAAACCTTTCCGCCCCGAGCCCCTGCAGGATAGTGGGCAGGCTAGCAACTCCGATGAGAAAAGGAAACGCCTGACCAAGAACGTTGAAGACCACGTTGCGAGCCAGGAGATGGCCCGTGATGTTAAGTCGCTGGGACCTCGGCTGCGGGGGCGCCACGGTGTCCCCTCTCGCCCCTCACTGTTGAAGCGGGATACCGGTTCGCGCGTGAGTACGGAGGATCACCATCTGGGTAGGGAGACCTCTGGGAACTTCTGAAGCCCCTTCTCTATTGTCCGCTTGATCTCCCCCAGCGCCTCCTCCGTCTTCGCCTCCGCCCGCAGAACCAACGCCGGCTGGGTGTTGCTGGCGCGGATCAGCCCCCACCCCTCGGGGAAGAGGACGCGCACCCCGTCCACGTCGATGACCTGGTAGCGCTGCCGGAACTCCTCCGCCACCTGCCGCACCACCTCGAACTTCACCTCGTCCGGCGCGTCCACGTACACCTCGGGCGTGACCGGATAGTGCGGGATCGTAGCCAGAAGCGCCGACAGCGGCTCCGCCCTGTGCGAGAGGAGGCGGAGCAGCCGCCCCGCCGCATAGACCGCGTCATCATACCCATAGTACTCATCTGCAAAGAACATGTGCCCCGACATCTCCCCGGTGAAGACCGCCCCCAGCTCCTTCATCTTGGCCTTGATCAGGGAGTGGCCGGTGCGGTAGAAGAGCGGCCGGCCCCCCAGGCGGGTCACCTCCTCCACCAGGGCCTGGGAGCACTTCACCTCGATGATCACCGGGGCGCCGGGATGGCGGGGCAGGATCTCCCGCCAGAACAGGGCCATCAGCATGTCACCCCAGACGATCTCCCCCCGGTCGTCGACGACGCCGATCCGGTCCCCGTCGCCGTCGAAGCCGATCCCCAGGTCGCAGCGCTCGCGGCGCACCAGCTCCATTAGGTCGCGCACGTTCTCCAAAGCCACGGGGTTGGGCTGGTGGTGGGGGAAGGTGGGGTCGGAGTCGCAGTGCTGCCGCAGGACCTCGCACCCCCACCCCTCGATCACGTCGGGCGCCACCAGGCTGGCCGTGCCGTTGCCACAGTCCACGGCGACGCGCAGGCGGCGCGGACCCAGGACTATCTTCTCCGCCAGCATCCGCCGGTAGGCGGGCAGGATGTCCTGCGCCTCCACCCGCCCCCGCGGCGCCACCTCCACAGCCTCGCCCCCCTCCGCCAGACGGCGCACCCGCTGGATCTCCTCCCCGTAGAGGGTGGCGTGACCGAAGGCCAGCTTCATCCCGTTGTACTCGGGAGGGTTGTGGCTGGCGGTGACCATCACCCCGCCGTCGATCTCCAGGTGCACGCGGGCGTAGTAGAAGGCGGGCGTGATCACGGTGCCCACATCCACCACGTCGCAGCCACTGGCCGCCAGACCGTCGGCCACCGCGGCGGCGACCTGCGGCGAGCTCATCCGGTTGTCCTGCCCCACCAGAACGCGCGGGGGCGCTCCCACCTCCCGCAGGTAGGCGGCAAAGCCGCGACCGATGCGACGCGCCACCTCCTCGGTCAGGTCGGCACCGACGACGCCGCGGATGTCGTACTCGCGGAAGATGTGCACCGGGAGCTGCGCCATGCCCTCCCCCTTAGGGTCCGGGGACCGTGTAGCCCATGCGCTCGGAGACTGCGAAGGCCACCTGCAGCAGGAACTGCTGCCGTACCTGACGGTAGCCGACGGTCACCGTGGCGCAGTCGCAGCGGATGGTCAGGGCGTAGTCGACGTCCTCGAACCGGCTCGTGGTCATATTGTAGACCGCATCCACGTCCAGGTGCAGGCTCGGTGACAGCCGCACGCCCGCGCCGGCAGAGAGCTTCGTCTCCGGCACGGCGAAGTTGTGGCTGGCCGCTGCGCGCAGGCGGAGGTCTCCGGCGTCGTGGCGGGCGGCCAGGAAGACGGTGCTGGCCGCATCCACCCGGTCGAAGAGAAAGGGAGTCGTCCCCGAGGGCGCGGCCATGTCGTAGCCCACCGTCACGCTGGTGGCCTGGGTGAGGTGGGAGGTCAGTGCCAGCGACGCGGAGACCACGCTGCGCTGCTGCCCCGTGCCGTAGGCCGAGTACCGATAAGACGCGGATGCGCCCACGCTCACCCGCGGGCCCAGGGCGATAGCATCAGCGGTCAGGGCCAAGCTCCCGTCCACCCGTGTGGCGGCCGCGGCCGCGTCCACATCATCGAACCACCCGCCCGCCAGGCGCCAGGAGAGCCGCAGCGGGCCTCCAAGCGGCGCGGGTTTGTGGGCGTACTGCACCTCCGCCTGGAGGTAGGGGTGCAGGATGCCCTCCTCGTCCTCGTGCTGCCGCCGGCCGGTGACCAGCGCGATGCCCCAGGCCGGCGCGTCGTAGCGCAGCGTGTTCAGGAGGAAGATCCCCGTATGCTGCCCGTACTTGCCGTGCAGCTCGCCGCTGACCTCCCCCAGACGGTACCCGTACCGGTAGTCCACCCAGAGGCCGTCGCTGCGGTTGGAGCCGACGCCGGGCGGAGCCGGCCCACGCCGCTCGCCGGGGCGCAGCGAGACGCGGTACTGCGGCAGCGTGATCACCCGAATGCTCCCCAGCCAAACCGTGGCCTCGCGCGCCACCAGCTCCACCCCGGGGACGACCTCGACGCGGCGGGCGGTGACGCGGTAGAGGGGCTGGCGGGGGTCGCAGATGGTGACCAGGGCGTCCCGGACGGTGAGCCGCTGGGCGGCGACGTCGATGCGCTCTGCCCGCACATAGACACCCTCGACGATGGTCTCCGCCCCCTCCAGGGTGGCCGTCTCTTCGGCCAGGCGGTAGACGATGCGCTCCCCGCGAACCTCGCGGCCGGCGGCGTCGACGAGCTGCACGCGCCCCTCCGCCGCAAGGACCTGCGCCTGCAGGTCCAGGCGCAGGCTCTCTGCCGCCAGGCGGAAGGCGGGATGGGTGAGGCGCACCCGCCCGCGGGCTACAACCACGTTCGCCAGGGCGTCGTACGAGATCTCGTCGGCCTCCAGGACCAGGGGCCCGGGTAGAGGCGGCGGAGATGGGGCGGCGGGCGGCTGGGCAGGCGAGGGGGACGGAGCAGCGGCGCTCGAGGGGGCAGAAGCGGCCGCCCCCTGCGCGGCGGCGACGCCACCGGCGGGGGCAGCCACGAGGACGGCCGAAAGGAAGACGACGAAAGGAAGAGTCCGCAAGGTGTCGCGCTGATCTTATTAGAGAGAGGGTTGAACTCCTCCTATGCCGGCCCGGGCCCATCGTGAGCGGATATAATGAACAGGTGCTGGCAGACGCGGCTGCGCCCACGCTGATCATCGTCGCCAATGGGCCGGGGGAGATCGGCGGCTGGGTGTTGCCCATCAGCCGGGAGGTGCGGTTGCGCGCCGGCAGGGCGCTGCGCCTTCTCCTCGTCCTCCCACCCTCCCAGTTCGCCAGCGGCACCGAGGAGGCCGTGGCCAGGGAGAGCGGCCTCTTCGACCAGATCGTCCCTCCGCGCCGCTGCCTGCGTCTGGCCCTGGGCCTGGACGGCCTGCCGCTTGGCCGGCCCGCGGCGCTGCTTCACCTGGGCGGGGACCTGTGGTTCAGTCGGCGTCTGGCCAGGCGTTTTGCGATACCGGCGTTCGCCTTCGCCGAGACGCCGCTCGTGGCCCGCCACCGCCGGGCCTTCCGGGAGATCTTCGTCCCCTCAGAACGCATCGCCGCGCTGCTGACCGCGCGCGGCGTGGAGCAGGCGCGCCTCTACGTCGCCGGAGACCCGCGGCTCGACCACCTGCCGCGCCGAACCGGGGATTCGCACTCCTACTTCCTGCCACAGCCCACCGGAGATTCGCACTCCGACTACCAGGCCGGGACCAGCGGGGATGCTCCGGTTGCACCCAAACGCCTGGCCCGGGTCGTGCTGCTGGCCGGTAGCCGGGAGCGGATCTTCCGCCTGCTCTTCCCCCTGTGGGCCAAGACCGCCATCGACCTGCGCCGTCTGGCCCCCGAGGCCTCCGTCACCGTCGCCGTCTCCCCCCACCTGCCCGGTGAGGCGGTCGAGGCTGTGGTGGGGCCGTGGCGGGCCCGCCTCCGCGCAGAAGGCATCACCGTCGCCCGCGAAACGACCGCAGCCGCCATCGCCGAGGCCGACCTGGTCCTGACCGTCCCAGGCACTACCACCATGGAGGTGGCCGCGCTCCCCGTCGCGAGCCTGGTGGTCCTTCCGCGCGTGCTCGCCGACGTGGTGCCCTTCGAGGGCCTGCTGGAATGGGTCCTCCGCCTCCCACCTCTTAGAAGGCTGCGCCGCGCCGTCGTCGAACTGTGGGCACGGCGCCATCCCTATGCGGCGCTGCCCAACCGGCTGGCCGGCCGCGCCATACTGCCGGAGGTCGTCGGTCAGTCGCCGCAGCAGATCGCCGCAGCAGCCGCTGCCCTGCTGCGGGACGAGCCCCGGCGCAGGAGCATCGAGGAGGCGCTGGCCGCCTCCGCCGGACCGCGCGGGGCCGCCGCGCGGATCGCCGAGAGGTTGCTCGGCGCGCTACTCTCCCGGCCGGCTGCTGCTGGAGGGTAGATGGAGCTGCGCCAGATCCTCGCCTACGTCCGCCCCTACCGGGTTCACCTGCTGGGGGCGCTGGCCGCCCTGGCCCTGGTTACGGTTGTGCAGCTCGCCGTCCCCGGCTACATCGGGGCGAGCGTCGACGAGATCATCCGCACCCGCTCCTTCGGCGTCCTGGACCGCACCGCGCTGGTGGTGCTGGCCCTCTTCGCCGTCCGCAGTCTGCTCATCTATGCGCAGGTCTACCTCACTTTCTCCCTCGCCTACCGTACCGTTGCCGACCTGCGGCGCGACCTCTTCGCCCGCATCCAGCGCTGGTCTCTGGATCGGTTCGCCGCCTGGCAGAGCGGGGACGTGATCAGCCGAATCCTGCAGGACGCCCAACTGGTGCAGACGCACCTGCTCACCGGTGCCGTCGATGCGGTGGCGACGGGGCTGATGCTGGCCGGCATCGTGGTCGCGCTCTTCGTCCTGGAGTGGCGGCTGGCGGTTCTGGTGGGAGCCGTGATCCCGGTGGTCTTCATCGTCGCCCGCGTGCTGGGCAGGGAGATCCAGCAGGTGGCCGGGCGGGCGCAGCGGCACATCGCCGGACTGGCCTCCTCCATCCGGGAAACCTTCAGCGGCGCCCTGGTGATCCGCGCCTTCACCCAGGAGGAACGGGAGATCGCCCGCTTCGTCGCAGCCAACCAGCAGGCCACCGGCGCCAACCTGCGCATCGGCAAACTGGTGGCCGTGCAGGTGCCGGTGGTCTCCTTCCTCACCGCGCTGGGGCTGGTGGTGGTGCTGTGGGTCGGCGGGCGGATGGTCACCGGCGGGGTGATGCGCCCCGGGGAGCTGGTGGCCTTCCTCGGCTACATGGCGCTGGCCGTGGAGCCGGCGGTCTCGCTGACGCGCCACTACGCTGAGATGCGGCAGGCCCTCGGCGCCTTCGGCCGCATCCGCGGCCTGCTGGAGGAAGGCTCCTCCGTGGAGGAGGCCAAGGACGCGGTGGACCTGCCCCGCGCCAGCGGGCGGATCACCTACCGGGGCGTATCCTTTCGCTACCCGGGACCTGCGGGCGGCGACCAGTGGGTCCTCCGCGGCGTAGACCTGGAGATCGCTCCCGGAGAGCACGTGGCGCTGGTGGGCTTAAGCGGCGCCGGCAAGACCACGCTGGTCCACCTCCTGCCCCGCTTCTACGACCCCACCGAGGGGTCGGTCTCCCTCGACGGCGTGGACGTGCGCCGCCTTCGCCTGCGGGCGCTGCGGCGGCAGATTGGAATCGTCCCGCAGGAAACAGTGCTCTTCCGCGGCACCGTGCGCGACAATATCGCCTACGCCCGCCCCGAAGCCTCCCCGGCGGAGGTGGAGGCCGCCGCCCGCGCCGCCAACGCCCACGACTTCATCGCCGCGCTGCCGCAGGACTACGACACCCTGATCGGCGAGGACGGAGCCACGCTCTCCGGCGGGCAGCGGCAGCGCCTGGCCATCGCCCGCGCCATCCTCCTCAACCCGCCTATCCTCATCCTGGACGAGGCCACCTCCGCTCTGGACAGCGAGTCGGAGGCGCTCTTCCAGGAGGCCCTGGAGCGCGCCATGCGCGGCCGGACCACCATCACCATCGCCCACCGCCTCTCCACGGTGCGCAAGGCGGACCGCATCATCGTGCTGGACGACGGGCGGATCGTCGAGGAGGGGACGCACGAGGAGCTGCTGCGGCGCAACCGCCTCTACGCGCGGCTGGCCCGGCTGCAGTGGGCCGACCTGCTGGACGTCCCCTCCGGCGCGGAGGCCCGCGGGTAGCGCCTCGTGCCAGCCCCCGCCCTCAGCGTCATCATCCCGACCTACAACCGGGCGGAGTTGCTGCGCCGCGTCCTGGAGAATCTGGCGGGGCAGGACCTGCCCCCCGAGCTCTACGAGGTCCTGGTCGTCGACGACGGCTCCACTGACGACACCCCCGCGCTGGTGGGTGCCCGGGCGGCCGCCGACGGGCGCATCCGCCTGCTGCGCTGGCCGGAGAACCGTGGGCGCAGCGCCGCGCGCAACGAAGGAGTCCGGCAGGCGCGAGGGGAGATCGTCGTCTTCATCGACAGCGACGTCCTGGTGCGGCCTGACTTCCTGGCGCACCACCTGGACGCGCACCGCCGAGCCTCAGGGGCGGTGCTCTGCCGCGGGCCGGTGGTGGCCATCCCCGACATCCGTCTCCCGGAGCGGCTGCCGGCGACGCGGCTTTCCCCCTCCTACCTGGACACCGCCAACGCCTCCCTGCCGCGCAGCGAGCTACTGGCGGCAGGCCTCTTCGACGAGGGGTTCCGGGCCTACGGCTGGGAGGACATCGACCTGGGCCTCCGCCTGCAGCGGCGGGGGCTGCGGCGGGTATTCCGTCCGGAGGCGGTGGCCTTCCACGTGCAGCCGGCCCCCTCCCTGGAGACCTTCGGCGAGGCCCTGGCGAAGGAGGAGGAGCGCGCCCGCACCGCCATCTACCTTTACAAGAAGCACCCCGGATGGCGGACGCGGGTGCTGATCCAGTACACCGCCCTCCACCGGATCATCTACTTCCTGCTGGCGGGCGGGGGACTGCTCAACCAGCGAAACGTCCCGGCCATCGCCGCGCGGTTGCGGCGCTGGGGGCTGGGCACGCTGGAGTACGTGGTCCTGCGCAGCGTGCTGAACCGCCGCTACCTGGAGACGCTTCGCCGGGAGTGGCATAACCGGGGTTGACACAGATGACCGCGCCGCGTCTTTCCGTCATCATCCCCGCGCACAACAGCCGGGCCTTCCTGGAGGAGACCCTCGCCGCCCTGGCCGCTCAGGAGGGCGCGGGCGATGGCGCCTTCGAGGTCATCGTCGTTGACGATGGCTCCAGCGACGGCACGGTGGAGGCGCTGCGGGCGCTGCGCTTCCCGGTCCCCCTGCGCATCCTCCAGCAGGAGAACCGCGGCCGCAGCGGTGCGCGCAATGCCGGGGCACGGGAGGCCCGCTCACCCGTCCTGCTATTCCTCGACGCCGACGTGCGGCCGGCACCGGGATTCGTGGCCGCGCACCTGCGTCACCACACCGCTCCCGGCCCGGTGGGTGTCCAGGGCCGCACCCTGCAGGACCCGCGCACCCTCGTCACCCTCTTCATGAAGACCAGCCACATGATGCCCGACCTGACCGTGCGCCGCCGAGGGCGGCTCTCCCCCTATCACGTGGTCACCCGCAACTTCTCGGTAACGGCCAATGCCTTCCGCGCCGTCGGAGGATTCGACGAGGGGTTTGTCGGCTACGGCTGGGAGGACATCGAGCTCGGGCTGCGCCTGCGCCAGGCCGGGGTGAGGCTGCACTACGAGCCGGCCGCCCTGGCCCACCACATGGACGTCCAGACGCTGGAGGAGGCGAGGGCCAAGCTGCGGCAGGCGGGTGAGGGCGCGGTCTACTTCTGGCGCAAGCACGGCCGGCCCGCCGGGCTGGGGATGTTCCTGGAGATCCACCCGCTCCTGCTGCCGCTGAAGTGGCTCGTCTTCCGCACCGGCGCGGTCACCCGCCTGATCGAGGCCATCCGCCCCTGGGCGGAGCGGCGCCGGCTGCTGTTGGTCTGCAACGAGTGCTACACCCACCTGCTGTGGAAGGCCTACTACGAGGGGGTCTTCCAGGCCCTGCGCGAGGGCGACCGTGGCCACGCCGTTCCTGGCCGTCAGTAACGGGCACGGCGAGGACCTGATCGCGGCGGAGGTCATCCGCCATCTGGATGATGTGGACGCGGTGGCCTACCCGCTGGTCGGATCGGGACAGGCCTACCCGCCTTCGGTGAGGCTTCTCGACCAGCGACGCGTCTTCCCCAGCGGCGGCTTCGCCTTCAGGAACGGCCTGCGCGGCCTGAACAGCGACCTGCGCGCGGGGTTCGTCCGCTTCTGGCTCGCCCAGCGGCGGGCGCTGCGGGCGCAGCGCGGGCGCTTCGCCCTGGCCATGGCCGTCGGCGACCCCTATTGCCTGGCCATGGCGCTGCTGGCGGGCGCTCCCACGGTGCTCGTGGCCTCCGCCGACAGCGTCCTCCACGCGCCCTACGGGCCGCTGCCGCTGCGCGTGCTGCGCCGCGCCGTCCGCGTCTTCACCCGCGACGAGCCCACCGCCGCCGACCTCCGCCGACGCGGCATCCCCGCCGTCTGCCTGGGAAACGTCATGTTGGACTGCCTGCAGCCCACGGAGGCCGACTTCACCGTAGCGGGGGAGCACCCCGTCGTCACCCTCCTGCCCGGCAGCCGAGCCGACGCGCCGCGCAACGCCGCCCTGCTGGCGGAGGTGGCCGCCCGCATCGCCCGCGCCCGGCCGGACGTGCAGTTCCTCCTCTCGCTCGCCCCCACGGTGGAGGAGGAGACCGTGGTCCAGGCCCTACGCCGCGTCCAGGTGGGGACTGCGCGGCTGGCCTTCACCCGGACCTTCGCTCCCGCGGTCCGGCGCGCCGACGTGGTCGTGGGCCTGGCCGGCACCGCCAACGAGCAGGCGGCGGGCCTGGGGAAGCCCGTAGTCGCCTTCCCCGGCCCCGGTCCCCAGTTCACGGCGCGCTTCCTCTCCCTGCAGCGCCGCCTGCTGGGGGAGGCCATCGTGGCCGCCTCCGGCGTGGATCAGGCGGCGGAGGCGGTGCTGCACCTCCTGGCGTCTCCACAGGAGCGGGCGCGGCGGGGACAGGCGGGGCGGGAGCGTATGGGCGCTCCCGGCGCCGCGGCGCGGATCGCCGCGGAGATCCAGGGCCTGCTGGCCGGAGCCTCGGTCAGGGCCGCGCGCAAGTAGCGTCCCGCGGGAGGGGTGCGCGTCAGGGCCGGCCCACGCCCACGTAGGTGAAGCCCAGCCGGCGCATCGCCGATGGCTCCAGCGCGTTCACCCCGTCCACCAGGTTGGGCAGGCGCATCTCGCGGCGGATGCGCTCGAAGTCCAGCCCGCGGAACTCCTCCCATGACGTCAGGATGAGCAGCAGGTCGGCGCCGGCCGCGGCCTCGTACGCCGAGGAGACGCGCCGCCCGGCCAGCACCGCGTCGGGGGAGGCCATGGGGTCGTACGTCAGCACCTCCGCGCCTCGCCGCGACAGGTAGTCCACAATCTCCGGGGCCGTGGAGTTGCGGACGTCGTCGGTCCCCGGCTTGAAGGTCAGCCCCAGCACCCCGATGCGCCGGCCGTAGAGCGAGGTCCCCAGCAGCCCGTAGACCTTGCCCAGGATCTGCCGCCGCTGGTGCTCGTTCTTCTCCAGGATGGCCTTGAGGAAGAAGGGCTCGTACCCGGCGTCCTCCGCCAGGCGGACCAGCCCCTCCAGGTCCTTGGGCAGGCAGGGACCTGAGAACCCCACCCCCGGCCGCAGGTACTCGTGGCCGATGCGCCGGTCGTACCCCAGCCCGTGGGCCACGTCCTTGACGTCGGCGCCCACCCGCTCGCAGATGTTGGCGATCTCGTTGATGAAGGAGATGCGCATGGCCAGGAAGGCATTGGCCGCGTACTTGGTCATCTGGGCGTTCTCGATGGTGGTCTCGATGATGGGCGCGCCCAGCGGCTCGAACAGCTCCCGCACCACCTCCCGGGCGTCGGCGCTGGAGCCGCCGATGATCACGCGGTCGGGGTAGAAGAAGTCGTGCACGGCGAACCCCTCGCGCAGGAACTCGGGGTTGGCCACCAGGTCGTAGTCCATCCCCTCCTTCCGCCCGTACCGCTCCAGGACGCGGCGCATGGTCAGGTGCGCCCCCACGGGCACCGTGCTCTTCACGGCCACCACGCTGTAGTGCTGCAGGTGCTCGCCCAGCCCCCGCGCCACGTCGATGATGTGGGAGAGGTCGGCCTCGCCGTTGTCCCGCCTCGGCGTGTTCACGGCGACGAAGACCACCTGCACCTCCCCAAGCGCCTCGGGCAGGTCGTCGGTGAAGCGAATCCGACCCGCGGCCAGGTTGACCTGCAGCAGGGCGGCCAGCCCCGGCTCGTGGAACGGCGCCACCCCCTCCCGCAACTGCGCCAGGCGCTCCCGGTTGATGTCCACCCCGACCACACGGTGCCCCAGGTGGGCCAGCCCCACCGCCGTGATGGAACCCACGTATCCCGCCCCGCCCACCACGGCGATGGGCAGCGCCCGGCGGGCTGTCCCTTCAAACTTCGCGTACCGCTCCACCCTAGCCATCGCGCACCGCCGCCTCCTCCGCCGCGCGCATCGCCTCCACCGTGCGGGCGAGCCCCGTGGCGAAATCCACCCGCGGGGCGTAGCCGATCAACCGCGCCGCCAGGGTGACGTCCGCCTGAGTGTGCCGCACGTCCCCCGGCCGGGGCGGCTCGTGCACCACCTCAAGCCGCCGCCCGAGTATCTGCTGCAGGTGCTCGACCAGCTCCAGCAGCGTGTAGCGGGCCCCCGCTCCCACATTCAGGGCCACGCCGCTAACCTCCGCCTCCGCCGCCAGGAGGTTAGCCTCCACCACGTTGTCCACATAGGTGAAATCGCGGGACTGCAGGCCGTCCCCATGCACCGGCAGCGGCTCGCCCCGCAGCGCCAGGCGGATGAACTTGGGGATCACCGCCGCGTACTCCGAGGCCGGGTCCTGCCAGGGGCCGAAGACGTTGAAGTAGCGTAGCGACACCGCGGGCAGCTCATAGGCTCGGCTGTAGACCGCGCAGTACGCCTCGCCCGCCAGCTTGCTGGCCGCGTATGGAGACTTGGGCTGCGGCACCTGTCCCTCGTGCTTGGGCAGAGGTGTGTCACCGTACACCGCCGACGACGACGCGCTGACCACGCGACGCACCCCGGCCGCACGCGCCTGCTCCAGCAGCAGCAGCGTACCGGTGGCGTTCACCTCATGGGTCTCCAGCGGGT
>Ga0101945_1001466_pt1 | contig 23082 bp, 18 predicted proteins | sample DewCreD2012metaG_2_FD_75246 | JGI IMG/M metagenome (GOLD analysis project Ga0101945, IMG submission 75246) | Hot spring sediment bacterial and archeal communities from British Columbia, Canada, to study Microbial Dark Matter (Phase II) - Dewar... ... | reverse complement strand
TTGCTTAATTCGGACAGCATTTTTATGGGAAACCTGATTTTTAAATGTTCAAATTCTTGTCCAAAAAGCCAATAAAATCAATAGGAGGATTTTCTATTTTGATCTAATTTGGACAGCACTGAACTTCGATCTGCTCTTACTCATACCGTTCGATTTCCACAAATCAACAATCGATACACTACCAGCGATTCCATCCTTGCCATCCTTTATCCAATTATCCTTGGGCTGGAACGGATCGAAACCAACATACTTTTACAACAGAATGGGGTCTTCCAATTTGTCTCCGGCCTTCCCACTTATCCAAATCCTACCACCTTGCGACGGTTTTTGGAACGCTTCGGATCCAGAGGCCTCACTTCTTTCCAGAGCCTCCACGACCAATTCCGTGGTCACTTCCTGATGAAACCCGCTCCTCCCTCATCGGTGATCTTCGATCTCGACACCAAGGTCCTTACGGTCTATGGCCAACAGGAAGAAGCCAGAGTTGGCTACAATCCAAAGAAACGAGGACGGCCTTCCTATCAACCCCTCCTCTGTTTCGAAGGCAAAACAGGAGATATCTGGGAGGGAGTCTATCTCTCGGGCGATATCCATCCTGCTCCTCATACCATCGATCTCCTGGAGAGAAGCATCTTAAAGCTTCCCTCCGGGATTCGAGAGATTCGAATCCGGGGCGATTCGGCCTTCTACGACCATACGATCGTCGAGTTTCTCCAGGAAGTCTCGGCCTTTTATGCTATTGTGGCCCGGATCACCAAACCCATTCAACACTGCTTTGGGGGTCTTCGTTACGAAGAGGTCTCTCCGGGAGTCTGGGTCTCGGAATTCGAATACAAACCCTGGCGATGGAAAACCGCTCAGCGATTCATCGTAGTTCGACGTCTTCTTCCAGAGAACCCTTCCTGGCAACTCTCCCTCTTCCAGATGAGAGGATATACCTACCAAGTGATGGTTACCAACCTCTCCCTGAAGCCCCTCAATCTCTGGCGATTCTACAACCAGAGAGCCACAGGAGAGCTTATCATTCGGGAACTCCTCGAAGCCTACAGCCTTGGGAAAATCCCTTCCAGAGATTGGGCTTCCAATCAGGCCTATTTCCATCTGGTTCTCTTTGCTTACAACCTGATCAATTGGTTCAAACGTCTCTGTTTACCTGCCGGTTGGCAGCATCTCAATCTTCAGACGATTCGAAATCGGTTATTCTCAGTGCCAGGTCAATTGATTCGCCCCCAGGGAAGACCCACGTTAAGTTTACCGAACAGTTATCCATACTCAAAAACATTTATGCAAATTTTACGGAATATCAATAAATTCGTTTATTGAATAGAGAACTATAATCAAAATGTTCAAATAATTAAGAAACTCACGCAGGATTCAGGATAATAAAAGTTAAGAGAAATCATGTTTGGAATTATTAAAAAAATATTATCAGTGCTGTCAAAAAAAGAAAGGAGACAACTGTTATGGCTAATTTTTGTGATTATAGTTGTCGGTCTTTTCGAAGTAGCCGGCATAGCTTCAATAACACCGCTCATGGCCGTAATTGGAAAACCGGAAATTGTTGAGAATAACAGATATCTTTACAAATTATACCAAAGATTTGGTTTCGCTTCAGTAAACACTTTTATGATATTCCTTGGTCTTTTTGTTTTTTTTATGATCTTGCTGAGCAATGGACTTAAGGTCCTACTTCTCTGGCTTAGTCATCGCTTCTTCCATTTTCGATCATTAAGTCTTTCACAGCGATTACTTTTTTCTTATTTGAATCGGCCCTATACATTTTTCCTTAATCAGAATACGGCAATATTGGGTAAAAACATCTTGCAGGAAGTCTCTATGTTCATACATGGCGTACTAAGGCAATGCAGTATGATTTTCTCCCAATTGGTTGTTGTTTTATTTATTTTAGGTCTCTTGCTTGTTGTTGGCCCTATACTGGCAGTAATGATTGCTTCCACTGTTGGGAGTACATATGCTGTTCTTTATTTAATTGTACAGCGCAAACTGTCAAGATTGGGTGAAGAGCGCTTTGAATCCAATGCCAAGAGGTTTAAGGCGGCTAGCGAAGCATTTGGGGGAATCAAGGAGATAAAATTGCTTAGACGGGAACGATTTTATTTCGATTATTTTTCAATCAACGCTCTTAAGGTAGAAAAAAACCTAATCACTGTTGGACTCATCTCTCATCTTCCTAGATATATAATGGAAGTACTGGCTGTCGGTGGTATCCTGATCATTTTACTCTATTTTCTGTTGGTAAGGCCGGACTTTGGAAAAACCTTGCCAATTATCTCCCTTTATGCCTTCGCTGGTTACAGGCTAATGCCAGCCCTTCAAAGCATTTTTACAGCAGTGTCTGAGATCCGTTTCCATTTGCCAACACTGAACTCAATTCATAGTGACCTTTCCGGAATAACGGAAGTCCCTGCCATTTGGCAACAGGAAAAGCTACCGCCAATGACGTTTCGGGATAACATTCAGCTTGTATCCATTACTTTTACCTACCCTGGCTCAGGAAGTCCAGTTATCAAGGAATTGAACTTGACTATCAAAAAGAATTCCATCATCGGATTGATAGGCATGACTGGATCTGGTAAGACCACATTGGTTGATATTCTTCTTGGCCTGTTGATACCCGAACAAGGCAGTATACTTGTAGACGGTGTGAAGTTGTCTTTAGAAAATCTTCCAAAATGGCAGAGAAACTTTGGATATGTCCCGCAATTTATCTTTCTTAGTGACGATTCAGTAGCCCAAAATATAGCTTTCGGTATACCACCTGAATTAATTGATATGGAAGCCGTTGAACGTGCCTCTCGAATTGCTAACTTACATGACTTTGTATTAAAAGAACTTCCGAAAGGGTATGCAACACCTATTGGAGAACGAGGCCTTCGGCTGAGCGGAGGGCAACGCCAACGAATTGGTATTGCAAGGGCTCTATACCATGACCCAGAGATCCTGATCATGGACGAGGCCACAAGCTCTTTGGATGGGATTACAGAGGAAGCGGTTACCCAGGCAATTAGAAACCTCTCCGGTAAGAAGACGATTATTACGATTGCCCATCGCCTGACAACATTAAAGGACTGCGATATCATATACTTGATGGATAATGGGAAGATAATTGAATATGGATCATATGCTGAACTTTTAAATTGTTCAAATAGATTTAAGGCAATGTCTGGTTTAACTTTGTCATAGGCGATGCATCCTTTTAATTATTAAATGATTGCACTAATAACATAGAAAACCAATTTTTAATGATCAGGAATATAATAACATAGGAAACTCTTTAGCCTTTCTTCTTTGCAACTGGAAGCAAAGGAGAACCAACATGACCTTTAATTGGAAAAGGGAAAGATTTGATAATCTTATTATCTTGTTTAACAACCAATCTCTTTCTATGAGTAAATATAGTAGCAACAACATATTGTCCCTCAAGTTTCTTTCTAATGAAATAGGGAGCCCCATTGACCTCAATCCTCCCATGGGAGTCAACCTTTCTGATAAAAGAGAATCTACCTTTTGCCATAGGGAAACTAAGATGACCATTAGAATCCCAGTATTTTTCAAGATTAAAACCTTTTGGGATGTGTCTGAGGGATTTCCAGAGGTGCTCTTTAAGAACACCAGGGAATCTTGTGTTATGTTCTTTTTGTGTAAGGCTCCTGTGTGGTTTTTCATAATGGTAATACTGCATAAATCTCGCACTGGTTCGTTTAAGAGAAATGAGGTTAAGACAATTATGTCTTCTAATAACTCTCTCTTGCCAGAGTTGATTGAAACTCTCCACAGATGCATTTCTACCCGGTTCTCCCTGTGGAATGAATACCAGATGGATGCCCAAAAGTAAATGAAGCCGCACGAGTTGAGATATGCTATGAGGATAGCGTCCTCCACCTGTAGCAGACATCTCATTATCCACCTGCGATACCCTGGCAATGCCCATAAATCGCCATGTTTCAACCAGATGCCTGGAGAGAGAAATAGTTTGTTTATCGGTAGATTGACTTGTGTAGGCAGTATGACCAGCCACATCCACAGTGTGGAAGGAATAGAATCGAGTAACGCCTTTTGGACCCCTGAGATATCGGGGACCAACAAGGTCTGTCTGATGCAAATCTCCCATCTTCTCTGCCTTAATGGAAGGATATGGTTGATCATTGCTATTCCTCTTGGGCTTGTTTCTCTTAGTCTTCCCATGACGAGAGAGAATATTGGCAATAGTAGGAATAGATGGCACATTACGAACCTTTCTCTGTTTAAGTTCCCAATGGATAACCTCTGCTCCAATACCAGAGAAAGTAGAACGTCTGGTTCTGTGAGACTCCAACTCTTCCCTGATGGAAAGTATCTTCTTAACCATACGCTCAGGAGTCTTTCTCCAGATTCTTTTTGGGGCACGGCTTTTGTCCCGGAGACCTTTAAGTCCTTGTTCTTTATACCTATGAAGCCATTTGGAGAGCCATCTTTTACCCCTTTGAAGCAATTGAAGTATCTTGTTAAAACCAATTCCTTCATTATAAAGCTGTATCGCTTTACGGCGTTTCTCATATTCCTTTTGATCTTTCATCGCCTATTCCTCCTCCAAAAAGTTTTTGGAAGAAGTTTAGGCGATGTTAAAAATGGTTTCCAATGTTATTGGATAAACCCATTAAAAGGTAAATATAATACCTGAAAAAAACGTGAAAAACATATGTTTTAAATTAAAAAACCCTTAAAATATCGGAGATTCTGAGTATTCAATTCTATAAAAATTTGCAAATTGGTAAAAATTTACAATGGTTTCATCTTTCTAATATTTTGAATAATATGATCCAAAGTTGCCTTGGAAATATACCCCGAGGGGGAGTTTGAGAAGATTCCGATGGTCGGTGTTGACTAATCTCGCGGGAAGAACTAAGAACTCTGTCCGAATGATCTCTAAGGTGGCCTTCTGAAATCTTGGAGGTAGGCAGATTCTTTTGAACCAATTGACGAGATTGTAGGCAAACAGCAAAAGATGGAAATAGAACTGATTGGCTTGAAAATTGTTGATGGGAATCTTGGCCAAAGCATAACTTTCTTTCAGCTCTCGGATAATGACCTCGATGACTGTCCTGGGCCGATAAAAATACCAAATCTCTTCTGCACGGAGAGGGAGATTGGTGACAAAGACCTGATAGCTGTATCGTTTCAGGGTAAAGAGCGTCAGTTGTTCGGAATCCTTCTCGGGCAGAGGACGACGAATGACTCCAAAACGGTGTGGTTCTTCCCATTGGAAAGGCTTGTAGAAGAACTCAGCTGCTCCCCAGTCCTTCTTGAATCGATGATAACGAAGGGCTCCAACTTTGTTTCTGATCGGTCGATTCATCTTGGCTACAATGGCATAGCCAATCCCTTCTTGATCCAGAAGTTCGATAAATTTGCGATCGAAGAAACCCGAATCGGCTCGGACTCGGATACGGTAGATCCCAGGGGGAACCTTTTGGAGACATTCTTTGAGAAATTCCGGGGCACCTGAAGAGGTATAGACGTTTCCAGGTCTCAAGAGGCCATGCCAAAAGTCCCTGGTGTGATATTCGAAACAGAGAAGAGGATGATAAGACCGAGCCCCTCTTTTGTAGGGATTGTACCCGATCTCGGCTCCCTCGATCAGCTTCCCATATAGGGTGAGCACTGAAGAGTCGAAATCGAACAGAAGGCTGGTACGGGGTTTGGGGAGATAAAACATCTTCAGTCTGAACTGATCGTGAACTTTGGTGATACTTTGAATGATCATGGGATCGATTCGCTTGAGGAATCGTCTTAAACTGCTGGCATAGGGGACTTCTTTAAACCAATGATTTTCTCAAAGGCCCCATTGCCCTGAAGAATCTTGGTTCTACTCAAACGGGGAATGCCAGCAATCAAAGCATAGAGGATGGATAGGATTAATTCTACCGGGTGATAATAACTGGAACGTTGAGGGAAATGAACCTGTTTTTGCAAATACCATTTTAATCTCAGTTTTTTGAAAAACTGATGAATCAGAAAGATGCCTCCAAAGTGCGTCAGGTTGCGTTCTCTGAGGCAGAGGTGTAAAATTCTTATTCCTTTTGGCATTGGGCACAATGTTCCTTTTTAAGGTAGGTTTTGCCGAAGAAATTTTGCCAGAATTATATAGCATCTTCATTAGAGAATTGGTGTTGTCCTCTAATGTAATGTAGATTAATGCGAATATTGTATCTATTTTGGCATTCTGTTGAAGATACTTATAGGCAATTCATATCAGGGGAAATACCCTCTGATCACATGTATGGGGCCATTGAGATTAAAAAACTTGGATATGACTTAAGTTTTATGGATTACCGTCCTAAAGGGTTATTGGGTTACTTATTTGGATTTATTAATAATAAATATGGATTTAGAATAGCTTGCCTAAAAGCAATTCTTGCATTACGAAATTATGATATAATTGTAGTTCGTGGAACTTTCTCGACTATTCTAACCATTGCTTGTAAAGTATTTAAAAAAAAGATCGTTTATCTTGATGCTTTATATGCAATTCCACAGAACTGGTTACGTAAATTGATTTTAAAAATGAATATGAAATATGCTACTGGAATTGTAGTATATTCAAAAACTCAAATAAAATTATGGTCGAAATTGTTTAATATTTCCGCATCTCGTTTTAAATTCCTTCCATATACGATTGATGTTTCTTTTTATAAATACTCTGACTCAGATAATTCATTCTCTAGGCCTTATATTTTGTCGGTAGGTAGAGATATGGCAAGGGACTACAAAACATTTGTTGAAGCTGTGATTGGATTGGGGGTGGACGTTAAAATTGTGAGCATTCCTTATCTAATGAGAGATGTAAATTTAAGCAACCCTGCAATTGAGTTTTTAGAATATATTCCTTATAACAAGCTTTTCGATCTATATTCTAAAGCTCTCTTCGTTGTAATACCTCTCAAGAGGTGGGGAATAGTTTACCCATCAGGTATTCGTGCCTTACATGAGGCACTAAAATTTAGAAAATGCGTAATTGCAAGCCATTCCCCGATTCTAGAAGAGTATGTTAAGCATGAAGAGGGGGTTTTGTATGTGGACCCGGAAAATGTCCAAGAGCTTCGAAAAACCATAATGAGTCTGTTAGAAGATTCTAAAAGACGATTAATGCTCGAAAAAAAGACTGAAGGGATTATAGAAAAGAAATATAACCTGGATGTGTTCGCTACTGAGTTTGGGAATTACCTGTCAACCCTCTTAAAAGAAAAGCAAAAATGATATAAATTTAAAACCTATAATTTTTTAAATGTGTGATCAAATATTTTTAATTTAAATGAACACATTATTGTTAGTGGGAAATTATCCTTCAGACGTAGGATATGCGTGGTGGTTGATGGAAAGCTTTTGGGTAAAACTGGCAGACCATTATCATAAATATATTAATGTAGTACTTGCTTACCCAAAAGTTAAAAAGCTTCCGCAGTCTATTGTATGTGCACCGATACAAGTAGTCGAACAGGATTTTATTGGAAAAAAATTAAAAGATATAATTTTGCAGTGTCGATTTATACAACGCTATAAAGTTAAGGCCATATATTTCTCTGATCAAGAAACTTGGCATTGGCGCTACGCGCTTTATAGACTTTATGGTGTGCATCTCATCATCATTCACGACCACACCCCAGGAATACGCACTCCGATTCGCTGGGCTAAATATTTACTTAAGCGATTCATTCATTTATTACCTCTGCTGTCTGCTGACGGGGCTATAGGGGCCACAGAGTTTGTCCGTAAACGTCTAATTAAGGTGAATGGTGTTTCACCAACTCGATGCTACACAGCTCCCAACGGGCTACCTCTTTCAGAACATTTAACTGAGACTATTGACGTCTATAAACTTTTTCAAATACCCCCTGAAAGGAAAATTCTTGTAATGGTCGCAAGAGCCCACCGTTACAAAGGAATACAATTCGTGCTAAAATGCTTGGCATATCTATCCCCATCATATCGCGAAAAATTGCATTTTCTTTTTATTGGGGATGGTCCAGATCTAAAAATATTTGTGGAAAACGCGAAAAATATGGCAATAGAAGATCATTGCACTTTTGCAGGTCGATGTAATAATGTTCAATCTTTGCTTGGAGGTTGCTATATTGCTATCCACCCATCACAAGGTGAAGTCGGTTATTCATTGTCAATACTTGAGTATATGAGGGCGGGGTTGCCAGTGATAGTTCCTGATAATCCTTCGGTGTGCGGAGCAACGGTACATGAAGTAAGTGGTTTAATTTACCCAGAGGGGAATGTACAGTCTGCCTCGGAAATGATAAAACGGTTAATAGAGGATGAATGTCTGAGAAATTTCCTTGGAAAACAGGCTAAAATATTGGTACAAAATTATAGTCTTGAAACTACTCATCAGGCCCTTTTGGATGCTTTCAAAAAGATAGATCGGAAAAAAGTCTTATGCCAAACCAAGAAAATATCATAGAATTTTATAAAAAACTTTTAATAGGGAAGTTATAGAGTGATTAACGAAATAAGGAAAACATTTATCTAAACAAACTAGTGTTAAGTCTCATAAATAACTTGAATAAATACCTTAATCCAGGTGCGCCGGAGAAACTGGCAAGGTGTAGTGGATGAAAGAGCCATACAGTGAAGGAGTAGCGATCCACACTGGCTCGAGTCATGCGTTGCCACTCGTAAGGGTGAGAGCGAAGCGTTGACAGGGGTACGCATAGGCTGGGTATTGAGCCACGAAATCAGGTTCATCGCTAAGGGGCGATTCTCCGGGATGCCGACGCCGTCTGGATGGCGGAAGGCAATATTGGGTGCATCGATAATGCGACAGGCATTCAGGCCCGCGTGGTCGGAGACCCCAGGCATGTTCGGAAACACCTTGAGCGGGAACCGGGAGATTCTGTCTCTGTCTGTGGAGTTACCAGACTGCATCGGGAAGTCTGGGGACACACGCCGATGGTAAACGGGGGCGGGAAGTCGGACAGCCTCATAGTACCTGGGAAGCCGTTGAACAAGGCCTTGGGACAGGCTGCGGAGAGGGTGGAGGGAAGGAGGCTGGCCAAGGGGAACTTGCTTGAACGTGACACATTCCGGACACAGGGCCGGGCGGGTGTGCTGGAGGATGGGAAGAGGGTGCAGAGTGAGGTGGGGACAGTTCAGGGGGGAAGTATTAGTCCTCTTTTGGCTAATCTTTATCTTCACTATGTATTTGACCTCTGGGTCCAGCAGTGGAGGAGGAAGCGGGCGCATGGAGACGTGGTAGTGGTGCGCTACGGGGATGATTTCATTGTTGGGTTTCAGTATCGTCAGGAGGCCGAACGGTTCTTGGATGAATTGCGTGAGCGGTTTGGAAGTTTGGGCTTAGGCTTCATCCTGGGAAGACGCGTCTGATTGAGTTTGGTCGATTTGCGGAGGCCAATCGGATGAGGCGGGGGGAAGGGAAGCCTGAGACGTTTAACTTCCTTGGTTTTACCCATATCTGTGCCAGAACGAGAATAGGAAGGTTTACGGTCATGCGTCAGACGATGCGCCAGAGGTTGCAGGCGAAGCTTAAGGAATTGAAGATAGAGCTGATGCGACGTCTGCATCAACCCATTCCGGAGCAGGGGGCTTATTTGCGATTGGTGATTCTTGGGCATATGCGTTATTATGGGGTTCCGATGAATAGTCGGAGTCTCATTGCCTTTCGGAGGGCTGTGGCTCGGCTTTGGTGTTGGGTATTGAGGCGTCGAAGCCAGAGGCATTGTTTGCCTTGGGAGAGGATGAAGAGACTGATCGCTCGGTGGTTTCCCTCTGTTCGCATTTGCCATCCCTATCCCTGGGTGCGTTTTGGCGTTGGTACCTGAGGCAGGAGCCGGATGAGGGAGAGCCTCACGTCCGGATCTGTGGAGGGGGTTATGAGCGATCATGATTCCTACTCCGACCGTAAATCAGATATGGAAGGTTTTTGCTGCCCTGATAAATTGCTGTGAAATGTTAATTTAAGGTCTGGCCAAAAACCTAACTTTTAGATATGTTTTTGGCCAGAAATGATACACTTCCCCAAAAGCCATTTTTATGATTGTTAAAATTTATACGGAACCTTTTTCACGCATGATTCAGGTTCATATATAAAGAATTCGCTTAGAAAATCATGAACGAAAAGCGTCGGCACAAAATCCTTATGGGAAGTTTCGTGGTTTATCAACTGCAAAATACCGTACCGTTGAAACCTATATTGATATCGGTATGCCGGTAATGCCAAAACAAATTCAAGTTAGAAGGAATGTTATGGAAGGTGAGTATTAAAATGATGAAGCTTGCGAGACGATTACTCGTTTCTTTTCTTGGCAAATTGGGATACTCGATTGTTCGAAATGAATACTTGGAAATTAAGGCGTTTTCACATCACCTAAAAGAACTTTTTAAAGAGTTAGATATCACTGTCGTGTTTGATGTCGGAGCCAATACAGGTGGGTATAGAGATTTTCTTCGGAATAACGTGGGGTTTAACGGGTTAATTCTTTCTTTTGAGCCTGTAAGCACATGTTATTCAATTTTGCGAGAGGCTGCCAAAATGGATCCAAAGTGGGATGTTTTTAACTATGCACTTGGTTCCGAGGACACCTGGAGTAATATTAATGTAATGAAATCATTAGAAATGTGCTCTTTTTTAGAACCAGACTCCACCTCGGTTTCAGAAATTTCGCAGGCAAACAAGATTATTGGGAAAGAGAAAGTATGGATTAGAAGATTGGATAGCATTTGGCCAGAGCTTCGGAAAAAATATTCATTGGAGAGTGTCTATCTTAAGCTGGACACGCAGGGTTATGATGTTGAGGTTGTGAAGGGAGCTTTAAACAGTCTGAAAGAGATAAGGGCGATGCAAATGGAAATGTATTTCTTACAAGTCTATAAAGACCAGCCTGATTTTTAAAAGGCTTATCGTATGCTGAATTCTATCGGATACCACATTACCGGAATTTTCCCAATTAATAGGGATAAAAGCCGCAGAATAATAGATGTGGATTGTATATTGAAGAATTGTAAAAGAAGTCAGTAGAGTATTAGGTAGATTATAAAGAGTATTTCTTGGTACGAAGGTATACAAGTTCGAGGATGATTCGAATACTCCATACCATCGACACAACAGGCCCAGGCGGTGCTGAGACGGTCTTTATCAACCTGATAAAAGGCCTGGATCCTGCCCAATTCCAATCTTTTGCTGCCATAAGGGGACTGGGCTGGGTCTGCAACACCCTTCGGAAAAACGGCATTGACCCCCTTTTTATTCCATCCCGAGGGGGATTCAACATTCGCTATCTATTAGAATTGGTAAAAATCATTTACCGTTACAAAATCGACATTGTGCAATCACACCTCCTGGGCTCTAATGTCTATTGTAGCCTCGCCGGTATGATTTGTCGGGTACTGGTGTTTTCGACATTCCATGGATTTGTGGACTCAAGTGATGAGGACAGACTCATGCTTCTCAAGAGCCGAATTATTAATTATGGGTCAGGAAAGATTGTATTTGTCTCAGAACGACTTAGGGAATATTATCTTCAGGAGTTTGGATTTTCGCCTTCAAAGTCTATCACCATTTACAACGGTGTGGATACTTCATTTTTTCGCCCACAAAAGGATGATAGCATTAGGAAAGAATTGGGTCTCGATCCTAAAAAAATTCTAATCGGTGCGGTGGGAAATATAAGAACGGCTAAGGGGTATGATATTTTTTTAAGAGCAGCGCGTCTAATTCATGAAAAACAACCTGAATGCCGGTTTATTATTGTTGGTGAGGGTTCTGGAGCATTGTATGAATCTCTATTAAATTTAAGAAAAGAACTGGGACTTGAAAAAGTGTTTTTTTTCCTCGGATTTCGAGAAGATACCGGAAGGGTATACAACAATTTAGACATATTTATTTCGTCTTCAGTATCCGAAGGGTTTTCCATTTCAACCATAGAAGCCATGGCTTGTGGTATACCGATTGTTGTCACCCGTAGCGGAGGACCGGATGAAATTATTCGAGATTACAAGAATGGAATTATAGTAAATAATAATGAGATGGAAATAGCAAATGCTGTTATCAGCATAGTGGATAATATTGGAATAAAACGGGATGCTTCTATTTATACCTGTGATGTAATTCTCAATAAATTCAGTATGTCAAGAATGATTGAGATGTATCAAAATTGCTATAAACAATTTTTATAAATGATGTCGTAAATCAAAACAAATTCCATGAAGCTTGATATTTCTGTAATTATCCCATGTTTAAATGAAAAAGATTCGATTGGTAATGTTATTGCCTCAGTAGTCAGAGAACTGCAAGAAAATAATTTTACTTATGAAATCATTGTAGTCGATAATGGGTCTCATGATGGAAGTGATGCTATCGCGAAAAATCTCAATTCATTAGTGCTATTTACTCGTGGCGGAACTATTGGAAGGCTTCGAAATATAGGAGCTAATATTGCAAAAGGACGGTTACCAGTTTTTTTGGACGCTGATGTTGTTGTTAAGTCTCCATGGGGAAAAATACTTAGCACTATTTACCAAGACATGATTACTAAAAATAACTCGATTACAGGCTCTCACCCTTTAGCTCCGGATAACATCAAACCCTTGCTGGCTTCATGGTATAAAGGCATATCAAATGATTTTAGGAATACACACTTAGGAAGCGGCCATATGATTGTATCAACAAACACTTATAGAAAAATCGGAGGCTTTGACGAAAGTTTAGTATCGGGAGAAGATTATGATTTTTGCTTTAGGGCTAAAAAGATTGGTATATCTGTTGTCAATAAACCAGATATGGTAGTTTGTCATCTGGGATACCCGAAAACGCTAATTGAATTTATAAAAAGAGAAATCTGGCATGGGGAAGGTGATTTTAAATCGTTTAAAAGCATATTACATTCGAGGGTTGCTCTATGTGGGATTGTTTTCATATTAGGCCATATACTCTTGCCTATTTCTTTTTATCTATATATAAATTTATTTATGGTACTATTATCAATAATAATTGTGATGACGCTCATTACAAATATTTACAAATTCAGATTCGACGATACACGTTCTTTCATTTATAGAAGCATTATTTCTTATGTTTATCTTTTCAGTAGAGGGCTATCGTTCCTTTTTTTTATATATAAAAGATTATGTAATATTTCCCTTTCTAAATAGCAGTATTGCGGCGATAATAATAGATTGGTTACGCTATTATATTATTATTTTTGAATTAAATAAACTTATGTGCGGTATTGCCGGCATCATTGCTCAGTCTGGATGGACTAAAAATAAATTATGGGAAGCAGGAGTCTATATGGCTTCAACAATGCATCATAGGGGGCCTGACACAGGAGGCATATGGATAGATCCTGAGTATCCAATTATGTTGGCGCATCGACGCTTGGCAATTCAGGATTTATCCTCTGCTGGTCATCAACCCATGACTTCTTTGAGTGGCCGTTTTCATATTGTTTACAATGGTGAAATTTATAATTTTCATAGTTTTTATGATGAACTGAGTAAACTCGGTTGGAAATTTCGTGGACATTCCGATACAGAAATACTTTTGGCAGCAATAGAGGAATGGGGGATTGAAGAAACACTTGTCCGTAGCCACGGTATGTTCGCAATCGGGATTTGGGACCAAAAGGAGCGAGTGTTGACTCTTTGCAGAGATCGCATGGGAGAAAAACCGCTTTTTTTCGGATGGTTAGAGAAGTGTTTTGTTTTTGCCTCAGAATTAAAGGCTCTCCATAGCATTTTCCATTCGTCGCTAACAGTTGATCCTGATGCTATTGCTTCATTTTTTCGGTTCGGTTACATACCAACGCCATATGCTATTTATAGAAATATTTTTAAGCTTCTACCTGGCACTTTTTTATGCATTCCAGCAGCGCCATTGCCTTCGATCCACGAGTTTCATCCACTTCCCGGCATGGCGAAAATCTCGCCAAAACCTTATTGGCAGATCGAAAAAGTCATTCAAAGAGGTATCTCTAATATAATTAAAGATGATAAGGAAGCAATAGAACGACTTGACTTTTTATTACATGACACCATCCGCCAACAGATAATTGCCGATGTACCAATCGGATCTTTTTTGTCCGGTGGAATAGATTCATCTTTAGTTGCAGCAGTTATGCAGGCAGTATCAGAAAAGCCAATCATTACTTTTACAATCGGATTCAAGGAAAAGGAATTTGATGAAGCTCCATATGCCCGATCTATTGCAAAACATATAGGCAGTAATCACCATGAATATTATATTTCAGCAAATGATGGTTTGTACTTGATTGAAGCTATTCCACAGTTTTGGGATGAACCATTTGCAGATTCCTCACAAATTCCTTCCCTTCTGTTGGCGAAAGTGGCTCGTCAAGAGGTAAAGGTGTGTTTAACAGGGGATGGAGGAGATGAGTTGTTTTGTGGCTATAATCGCTATTTTATAACCATGAACATTTGGGCCAAAAGACAAAAACTGCCTTATTGGCTTCGTAAAGTTGTGGGAAAAACAATAACAACCATTCCACCCCATATTTGGCAGAAAGGTTATTTTATATTGAAGTGGCTTACAGACAAAAACCACACCCAGGCCAATGTTGGGTTGAAAATTCACAAATTAGCAAACTTATTACAGATGGATTCAATACATGATGCCTATCGATATCTGATTTCATGTTGGCAAGAAGGGGATGATATAATAATTAGAAATACAAATGAAACACTATCAATCATAGATCGCCAACCTAATCCGGGGCTTGCGCATTTTATGCAGGTTGCGTTGTATTGGGATCAACTAGGTTATTTGGTTGATGACAATCTTACGAAAGGTGATAGGGCAAGTATGGCAGTTAGTCTTGAGTTAAGATTGCCATTATTGGATCACCGTATTGTAGAATTTTCCTGGCAACTACCGATAGAGATGAAATATCGTGAGAGAAGGAGTAAATGGATCCTTAGGCAAGTTCTGTATAAGTATGTCCCGAAAGTATTAATAGAAAGACCTAAAATGGGATTCTCTGTCCCCATTGGCGATTGGTTAAGAGGGCCATTAAAGAACTGGGCTGCAGATTTATTACACTCAAATGGAACTGAGGATATCGTTGGGATGAATAAACAGACCATTCAAAAAGTTTGGCGCCAGCACCTCAGTGGAAGCCATGATCATTCCCATAAATTATGGACACTATGCATTTGGTTGGATTGGGCAAAAAAATATGGCTCCTCTCCAAAAAGTGATCATGGAAAATAGGACATGTTTAAAGGTAAATCGGCACAATAGTGATAAAGGTAATGTCAACTTCTTTGTGTAAAATTTTTTGGTTCTTCTCCCGAAAGTGATCATGGGAAATAGGTTTCCCTAAAAACTGGAAACGCATCGGGAACTCTGATACAACTCCTTTTGGTTTTTCCAAAATAAAGAGAAAGGAGGTCAGAGGCCGATGCGTATGGAGACTTATATCAGAAAAAGTTTGGGAATGAAAGCCCATTGGGTGACCGAGGTAGTGGAGACCGAAGAAGGGTGGGTGGCACGGGTCGATCGATTGGGAAATCGTCGTTTGAGGTGTGGGAAGTGTAGGGGAGAAGTGAACTGAGCAAAAAGATGGGAAAGAGTCACCCATGCCCTGGCCCAAGCCATGGCTCTGCTTACCAGGAAACTCTCCTTCAAGGAAGTGGCTGAATACTTTGAATTGGATTGGAAAGGGGTTGCCGCGTTCGTCAAACGGGTCGTGGAAGAAGGGCTGAAGCTGAGAAAGGTCAAGGCCCTTCATATTCTTGGCATTGATGAAATTTCTCGCAAGAAGGGGCATCGTTATCTCACCCTGGTCTATGATCTGGAAAGAGGAAGATTTCTTTGTGTGGGATTGGACCGAAAAGAGCAGACCCTCGATGAATTCTTTCGATGGCTGGGAAGACGGAAAACTCGAACCCTTCAGGCCATCTGTTTGGATATGTGGGCCCCTTATCTGGCATCGGTTCAACGCCATGCCCCTTAAGCCACATTGGTTTTTGATCGCTTCTGTGTCGTTAAGCATCTGAATCAAGCCCTTGATGAGGTTCGAAGGGAGGAGCTCAGAAGGTTGGCTCATCAAAAGGTGATCGATCTGAAAAAAACCCGCTTCATCCTGCTCAAAAACCCCTGGAATCTCACCCCCAAGGAAAACCGAAGGCTCTCCCATTTGCTCAAACTCAACCCTGCCTGCGGTAGGCAGGCTTCCGATTGTCCGGGCCTACTACCTTAAAGAAGAATTCCAGAGGTTTTGGGATTACCTCCAGGGAAAAAGAGCTAAAGCCCACCTCAAACAATGGCTCTGGTGGGCCACTCACTCTCGACTGAAACCCATGATTGAATTTGCACGGCTGATCAAAGATCATCTCTCTGGACTTTTGGTCCGGACCAAACTCAGGATCTCCAATGGAGCTCTCGAAGGAATGAACAATAAGGTTAAATTTGGTCAGCCATCGCTCTTTCGGATTCCGAAAACCTGATTACTTTATTACGGCCATTTATCACTGTTGTGCCGATTTACCTTTAAACATGTCCTATTTTCCATGATCACTTTTTGGAGAGGAGCCAATTTTTTTATAAAACAATATATAGATAATATTCCAAATGAGGTTTAAAGTATGATGTATCAAACCGATCATTTAACTATTCATATTGTAATACGAGGGTGGGCAGAACAAACACCGAATGCACATGCAATTGCTGCTCCAGGCCGAGTTCCACTCACTTACTCCCAACTGTGGAATCAGATTAAATGGGGTGCAGAAATACTAAATAAGTTGGGTATTGGGAGAGGAGATCGCATAGTAATTGCAGTACCACAGGGACCTGAAATGGCAGTGGCTACCCTTACTGTGTGTACAGTTTCGATTGGTGTCCCTCTCAATATTTTGATGAGAACAGTCGATCTCGATGCTACCTTGGGACAGCTTAAACCCAAAGCTCTTGTTATTCAAAGTGGAACAGGGGGGTCGATCCTGGCTGTTGCGCGAAAACACAAAATTCCAATTATCCAACTCAACCCAATTCCGACAGCGCCGGCAGGGGTTTTTAAGATCTCTGGAGAAGGTGTTGGACCAATTGCGGAAAAAGCTTTCAACGAGCCTGATGACATATCCCTGATATTACCAACTTCAGGCACAACCTCTCAACCTAAGTTTGTCCTTCTCACTCAGAGAAATTTTTGCGCAGCTGCCGACAACACAAGGAGTGCTTTAGGCCTCACACAGATTGATAAGTGTTTAAATGTGATGCCATTATTCCACGGCCATGGCCTGGTGGCAGGTGTTATTGCCTCATTAATGGCCGGAGCCTCGGTTATGTGCACTCCGGTTTTCGATGCGAATAAGTTTTTTACATGGATGGATGAGTTTCGACCAACGTGGTATACGGCCGTACCAACAATGCATCAGGCAATTTTATCCGAGGCTGATAAGTTTAAGGAGGTTATTGTCAGAAACCCATTACGCTTCATCCGATCGGCATCTGCATCTCTTCCATTGACAGTTATGGAGGAACTTGAATGTGTTTTTAAGTGTTTAGTAACTGAAAGCTATGGATTGAGTGAAGCACTTCAAATCACTAACACACCGCTTGACCTTCAAAAGCGAAAGGTTGGATCATTAGGTTTACCAGGAACCTCAGAAGTGGGAATTATGGGTGAGGATGGAAGACTCATGGGACCCGGAGAAATCGGTGAGATTGTATGTCGTGGTCCAATTATCATGGCAGGATATTTTAATGATAAGACTGCCACAGAACAATCTTTTAGAAACGGGTGGTTTAGAACAGGGGACATTGGATATATCGACGCTGATGGCCATTTATACATGACCGGACGCATGAAGGAAATTATCAATAGAGGTGGGGAGAAGGTATCTCCGCAGGAGATTGATCAGATATTAACGACTCACCCTGCAATTGCCCAAGCAGTGACCTTTGGTATTCCGGACCCTATAATGGGGGAAGAGATAGCAGCGGTTGTTACGCTGCGTCCAGGAATGTCAGCCACCCCCGGTGACATTCGTGAGTTTGCCGCTACAAGACTTAGTGATTTCAAGGTGCCCCGAAGGGTGCTAATCGTTCCAAAAATCCCTACAAGCCCAACGGGTAAGTTAGTCCGTCGGGAAATGATAGCGCATTTTGGATCCCTCTTAACTTCAATAACACATTCAGGAGTTGCCATCGCAAAGCCGAGGACCCCTACTGAACAACAACTCGTCAATATATGGGAAGAATTATTGAATGTCCGGCCTCTCGGCATAACGGATGACTTCTTCGACTATGGAGGGAACTCACTAATTGCAGCGCGTATGATGGAGGAGATCGAGAAGGCATTCGGCAAAACCCTTCATCCTTCAGTCCTTTTTTCCGAACCCACCGTAGAGAAATTAGCAGGCATTCTTAAGGAACAGTTGGATCCCGATCCATTACAAAGACCCCTTATCGAAGTCCAGCGGGGTGGAGATAGAGTACCATTTATATTTCTCAATGGTGATTACTACAGTGGTGGCTTTTACTGCAGGAACTTGGCCCGCGAACTTGGCCCCCAGCAACCTTTTTATACTTTTTCTCCTTATTCAATTGAGAGCAGTGGAGCTCCAAACACGATTGAAGCCATGGCTGAAGCTTATTTGAAAACCTTATTGGCAATGCAACTAAACGGTCCTTACCTCATTGGTGGTTTTTCCCATGCTGGCCTAATTGCTTATGAGATGGCAAGGCAACTAAAAGGCCGTGGGGAGGATGTAGCTTTATTGGTTGTAATTGACACTCCTATGGCGGATCCGCGTCTCCGTTTTCTTCGTAAGTTTATTAGTGCAATTGGACTGTTAACTGGTATAGAGCCTAAGGATCAAAGTGAGGTGTTTTTAAAATGGAGGAGACGGATTGCTCAGCTCCGCACATTGTTTGAAGGGGGTTTTAGTTTGCAAAATCTATTCGGTATCAAAAAAAACACAAAAGGGCACAAAATATGGATACACCTATAGAAATGTCTAATATCACCAGAATGCCTGACAATGAGCGGTTAGATAAGATTGCTAGGGCATATGGTCGGGTAATTGAAAAATATGTGCCAGGCCGCTATGCGGGTGGCGTTACTGTATTTATATCCGAAGAAGGACCTATCAAATTGGTTACAGATCCAACGTTTGGTTGGGGAAGAGTGGCCGCTGAGGTTAAAATTATCAAAGTTCCTGGTAACCACATAACTTGCATCACAACTCATGTAAAAGTCCTTGCTGAGCATCTTAGACATTGTATTGAAGCAGTTGAAGTATAATGTTTAATCACCTGGTTTGCAATAATTTCCAAGAACGTCTCACCTGTGGGCTCGATGAAGTACACGTCTGGCGGGTAAGTACCGTAGATCAATTGCCACATTTGGAAAGCCTCATGAGATTCCTCAATATGGACGAAATCGCCAGATTGAATCGGTTAGTAATACCAATAGAACGTAATCAATACATCGTCTGTCGTGCGACGCTCAGATTGATACTTTCCCGCTACCTAGATATTACTCCCGAAAAAATTTGCTTTAGCTCTGATACGAAAGGAAAAATGCAATTACAAAAAAAATTGAATTTGTTGGATATACGGTTCAGCTTATCCCATTCAGGAAATATGGCACTTTACTCGGTTAGCCTCAAAAAAGAGAATGGCGTGGACGTGGAATGGATTCGCAATGATCTAGCCAGCCATTGGATTGCCGAACGCTTTTTTCCAGCGGATGAGGTTAAATACCTTAGACAACTTAAAGGAGTATCTTTCATAGAAGGATTCTTTCAATGCTGGACACGCATGGAAGCTTACATGAAAGCCTTGGGACAGGGTATCGCGGGAACTGGAAAAGTCACGAATTATGACCGTTTGAGTTGGTCCCTTTACAACCTTAATTTAGGCAAGGGGTACACAGGTTCTTTAGTTGTCCAAGGTCATGATCATCGGATTATATACTATGATCTGCCTTGTTAGACACAATACCACCTATTTAGGGTATCAGTATTCTGATCTAATACGGTTTGTTCTTATTTTTGAAATTCTTTTTCCTCCTTCTTTATTGGATTATTTTGAGCCCAGTGGGTGGAGCGGGCGGTGTGATGTCTGGTGGAACTTGAGTGGTAGCTGTGGCGATAGAAGAATAAGAAGAAACGTTACCGGTAGCATCATATGCGCGGACACGGTAACGATAAGTTGTGCTGGAAGAAAGGCCTGTGTCCTGGTATGAATTAGTGCTCGAAATGGCTACCTGGATTGTCGGTGTGCAGGTAGTTCCCTGACAGCGATAGATTTTGTAACCAGTAACCCCCACGTTATCCGTAGAGGGAGTCCAGGAGAGGTTAATCTGGGAATTAGAAACAGCAGTAGCCGTAAGATTGGTGGGGGTTGAGGGGGGGTTGTATCAGCCGGTGTGGTGGCTGAAGCCGAAGAAGATTGTGCTGACACATTACCAGCCGCGTCATAGGCAGCTACTTTGTAAACATAGGTGGTTGAAGGAGAAAGCCCGGTATCGGAATATGAATTGGTTGGTGAAGTCGCAATTTGTGAAGTTGGAGAGCAACCAGAACCCTGGCAGCGGTAGATTCTATATCCAGTCACCCCCATATTATCAGTAGAAGCAGTCCAGGAAAGATTAATCCGGGAAGAAGAGACAGAAGTGGCAGAAAGGTTTGTAGGAACGGATGGGGCCTCAGTATCATTCCCTATTGTTGGCGTCATGGGAGTCAAGCCATCACTAAATTGCCAACCTCGTGTTCCAAGATATGAACTATATTCGGGGGTAAGATTATAATTTGAATCAACAATATTGGCACTTGCAGTACCTTTCAGATTATTGATGTCGATAATACAGTTTTGAGGTTGTCCAGTATAATCTTCATATGACAGATAATTAACAGTTAAATAGTCATTCCAAGATGAATTTGGATTTATAATTATATTACCGTTAACATACCAAGGACCACTTGCTCCACAATTATTCCCATTAATACCACGAAATATGATATCAGCAACCAATGTGTTTCTAAAATAATATGTCTTACCTTGATCATACTCATGGTTGAAAAGGTGAGCTTCCCTCTCTCCGCCAGTTTTTACAAACAAATTAAAATTTATCTCAATATCAGTAGAACCACCCCAGAAAGCACTATTAATCCCGCCAATGGCTCTCCCAGCTCCAATAACTACTTTATTTCCACGCACCGTAATTTTCTGGATTCTATACTTGGGGGCAATAGCATTTGCCCAACCAGTAGGAGATGTTCCAAGGCAGTTATATATGTAGTTATTCTCTATTAATGTTTTGCTCATTCGATACATACTTCCAATGGCATTAGTTCCCTTATAATTTTTAAAAACGTTATCTTGTATAACCGTATAAAATCCATTATCACCTTCTGATGCTAAGAACGGCATAAAACCTTGGTTTTCATTTAAACTTATGTTAGTAGTGATGCCATCGTACACACATCTTCGGATTGTCTGATAATGGCGGGGTCCGTAAAAGTGAATTCCATGATTAAGCATATTTGTAAAAGTTATTCCATCGAAGTATGGTGAATGTTCAGTCCAGACACCTTGCCTCTGTTGCATATCGATAGTAACAGATTCTCCCGGATAAGCAAGCCAATTATGGGGACAATTACCGAGACTTTCTGATGGCATTGAATAGGTCCCACTCCGAAAATATACAATGGCAGTGGGGTTATTTGTCTGATTTTTAAATAAATTAGCCAATGAACTATAAGGCTGGGTGATGCTTCCACTTTCGGGCCCAGAATAAGAAGCGTCAACAAATAAAAAACCACTGGTTGTTACTGTAATACTCCATGTAGTCTGAACTTGTGTAGATTCGGAATCAACAACAGTTAATTGAATATTAGACGCGCTTGACTGGGGATTGGGCCAAACAATTTCCCCTGTACGTGGATTGATTGTCATACCAGGTGGAGCATTGCTCAATGAATAAGTATAAGGATAAACACCCCCAATAACCGCTGCACGAATATTATATTCAATTCCTGGATATGCACGAAAAATACGGTTGGTTGAGGGAATAGGCGGGGAACCCGTGCCTGCCGGCTTAATATTGATTATTTCCAATGGATAATTGGCTGCCAATGTGATTATGGTAAAAGGCCCTGCCATAAAAAGATTAAATACCATCAGCAATATTACTGAATATTTTATTTTCTGCTGGGTTCTCATAGTACTATTCCCCTCTGGGTATTATAGACTATACGAAAAATACTTCTGATATCAGTCTTGTCCAAAATAACTTTTAAAAAATTGGGCCCTTCCTTTAATTTGTGGTAAATTAAATCTATCCAAAAACCCCACAGATAAAGGAGGGCCACTTATGAATCGATTTAGTAGCATATTTAGCCAATTGTTGCAATTGTTTCCTCGTCTGGAGTTTCAGCAGTTGGTTGCGATGACTAAGGCAGAGCGTCATGTTAAAGGATTCTCCTGTTGGAGTCAGTTCGTCTCCATGTTGTTTTGTCAATTGGGACGTGCCCATTCTCTTCGTGAGATCAGTGGAGGCCTTCGAAGTTGTGAAGGGAAGCTTAGACATTTGGGGATCACCGCTCCCTCTCATTCTACCCTGGCCTATGCCAATGAACATCGTCCCTGGGAACTCTATCAGCAGCTCTTCTTGAGGCTCTTTGATCGCTGTCGGGTTCAGGTGCAGATTGGGAAAAAGAAGTTTCGATTCAAGAATCGATTGATCGGGATGGATTCCTCCGTCATTGATCTCTGTTTGGAGATGTTTGATTGGGCCCATTTTAGGAGAACCAAAGGAGCCATTAAGTTGCACCTGCTTCTGGATCATGATGGGTATCTTCCTTGTTTTGCTGTTATCACTGAAGGAAGCGTCTCGGATGTGAAGGTAGCCCGTCAATTCCAATTTGACCCTGGAACCATTGTGGTGGATGATCGGGCCTATAATGAGTATGATCTCTTTGGTCGATGGACAGCCCAGGGAGTCTACTTTGTGACCCGAATGAAAGAGAACTGTGTCTATGAAGTGGTTGGGGAAAGGGAGGTCCCTAAAAACCGAAACATCCTGAAGG
>Ga0101945_1001457_pt1 | contig 23238 bp, 24 predicted proteins | sample DewCreD2012metaG_2_FD_75246 | JGI IMG/M metagenome (GOLD analysis project Ga0101945, IMG submission 75246) | Hot spring sediment bacterial and archeal communities from British Columbia, Canada, to study Microbial Dark Matter (Phase II) - Dewar... ... | reverse complement strand
AATCCCCGCGAGGGGATTGAAACTTGCAGCAAATCACCCCCCACGCGCTCATCATGCTTTTCGCTTCAAAAAACCAAAATCCCCGCGAGGGGATTGAACCATATCACACTGATACAGGGTTGTCAAGCGCTTTTTTGGCCTTCAAAAAACCAAAATCCCCGCGAGGGGATTGAAACCGATGCCGCACTGACGGCAACGGCAAGCGCGCAGTTACCTTCAAAAAACCAAAATCCCCGCGAGGGGATTGAAACATGCGGCAATCACCGCGCCGGCTGTCGAAATCAAAGCGGCTTCAAAAAACCAAAATCCCCGCGAGGGGATTGAAACCTTCACCCACCCGACGATCGGGATCACTCGGACAGTTGCGCTTCAAAAAACCAAAATCCCCGCGAGGGGATTGAAACCCCGAACCGTGGAACCGTGTTACCATTCGTCGTATTGGTGTCCGCTTCAAAAAACCAAAATCCCCGCGAGGGGATTGAAACATCTCGATCCCAACGCCTTGTAGCCCTTCCAGTTCGATGGCTTCAAAAAACCAAAATCCCCGCGAGGGGATTGAAACCCGAGGGACTACGAGTGTATGCCGTGCCGGAGTATCAACCACTTCAAAAAACCAAAATCCCCGCGAGGGGATTGAAACCTACCGGCGCAACATTTGGTGACACAGGTGTAGTATCGCTCTTCAAAAAACCAAAATCCCCGCGAGGGGATTGAAACAACGGACAATAATTGTGATGTTTTGAGCAAATCCTGCAATGACGCTTCAAAAAACCAAAATCCCCGCGAGGGGATTGAAACTAACCCGCTTCTGATATTTTGACCAGCGGTCATACAGATCAAAGCTTCAAAAAACCAAAATCCCCGCGAGGGGATTGAAACTGACGGGGTTATCCGCCTTAAGACGGATTTTTCAACGCTTCAAAAAACCAAAATCCCCGCGAGGGGATTGAAACCGAGGGGATTGAAACAATTACATATCGTTTTCTTTCTGCCTTCAAAAAACCAAAATCCCCGCGAGGGGATTGAAACCTACTCTGCAACGTTATCACAGAGCGGCTTTAACGCCTATATCTTCAAAAAACCAAAATCCCCGCGAGGGGATTGAAACCCGGCGCGAAAAACGGTCAGCAACCGCTCGCCGGTGTCGCTTCAAAAAACCAAAATCCCCGCGAGGGGATTGAAACATATCTTGGTAGCCGTGCCGTTGCTGCGCTACACGCTGTGCCTTCAAAAAACCAAAATCCCCGCGAGGGGATTGAAACCCAAAAATCAACGTATTCGCATGCCTCATCAACGGTATCGGCGGCTTCAAAAAACCAAAATCCCCGCGAGGGGATTGAAACTGACAAACTCTCAAAAGTACTGAACGACGAACGCCGCTCGTGGCTTCAAAAAACCAAAATCCCCGCGAGGGGATTGAAACAAGACGAGAGAGAAAAATTACTTCCCGTTGCATTTCCGGTCTTCAAAAAACCAAAATCCCCGCGAGGGGATTGAAACACAATACTACGAATTATCTTATTACGTTATTTTATTACGTAACTTCAAAAAACCAAAATCCCCGCGAGGGGATTGAAACCTGTATGGTTTTTCAACAGACACCATCGACCATCGAAGAACCCGCCTTCAAAAAACCAAAATCCCCGCGAGGGGATTGAAACGTAATCGTGAGATGATCGCCGTCACACACTAGATACACCTTCAAAAAACCAAAATCCCCGCGAGGGGATTGAAACTAGGTTGAAGGTAAGCAAGCAAAACAAGGAGGTACAAAATGAACACTTCAAAAAACCAAAATCCCCGCGAGGGGATTGAAACACATAACCGTGCGATGTCATCCCACGCATTTTCACCGTCAAGCCTTCAAAAAACCAAAATCCCCGCGAGGGGATTGAAACCGAACAATTCTTCCCCGATACGGCCATATTTCCGCACTGCACTTCAAAAAACCAAAATCCCCGCGAGGGGATTGAAACTAGAACAGATTAAAAGTGGGCAAGGATCGATCAACGAACTTCAAAAAACCAAAATCCCCGCGAGGGGATTGAAACCTGGAACTACGGGCAATTGTGGCCGGTATTGCAACAATTTGGGCTTCAAAAAACCAAAATCCCCGCGAGGGGATTGAAACTAATTTGTCTCGGTTAGCCCAACGAACGTTACATACATTTCCTTCAAAAAACCAAAATCCCCGCGAGGGGATTGAAACCTGTGTAATACTGATTATTGCACATCTTTTGGCCGTGTAAAGCCTTCAAAAAACCAAAATCCCCGCGAGGGGATTGAAACGAACAGCGAGCAGTATTGGGAACCGAACCACTCCGCCCGACTTCAAAAAACCAAAATCCCCGCGAGGGGATTGAAACTCGCTTTAACGGCGATCTTCAGACGAACTTCATCCGGCTCGGCTTCAAAAAACCAAAATCCCCGCGAGGGGATTGAAACCGGCCAACATCGTATCAAACGAATGAACGGGTAAGGGAAATCCCTTCAAAAAACCAAAATCCCCGCGAGGGGATTGAAACCTCAGAAATTGTTGACGACCAGGCGGCAGCCGATACATGGACTTCAAAAAACCAAAATCCCCGCGAGGGGATTGAAACCAACAATTTCTGAGATGTTCTCCGGCGAACTGACATATTTATCTTCAAAAAACCAAAATCCCCGCGAGGGGATTGAAACATAGAGCAAGCGGTTGCCGATATTGGTAAAAATCTTCTTGCTTCAAAAAACCAAAATCCCCGCGAGGGGATTGAAACTCAATGGCGTTAATTTCGGTCCTAAAATCGCCGTACAAGTTCACTTCAAAAAACCAAAATCCCCGCGAGGGGATTGAAACTTACGATCTCACAAGTTGGCCGCAGCCGGCGCCGCTTGAGCTTCAAAAAACCAAAATCCCCGCGAGGGGATTGAAACTGAATACGACGCTGTTCGTCGCTGGACGGCGTACATGGAGCCCTTCAAAAAACCAAAATCCCCGCGAGGGGATTGAAACACCAGCAGCGAGTAGGAACAACGCGCATCCGCGAATACCCTTCAAAAAACCAAAATCCCCGCGAGGGGATTGAAACGTACGTCGGACGATGGACATACCACACGAACTTCATTGGAACTTCAAAAAACCAAAATCCCCGCGAGGGGATTGAAACTTTCATTATTCACCACGTTGCGCCCCCGCTTTTTTTCACTTCAAAAAACCAAAATCCCCGCGAGGGGATTGAAACGGGATAATAAAGCGGTCGCGAAGAAACACGATAGTATTACTGCCTTCAAAAAACCAAAATCCCCGCGAGGGGATTGAAACTGACAAACCGCGACTAGTGTGGTATAGTAGAGACACAGTAACTTCAAAAAACCAAAATCCCCGCGAGGGGATTGAAACCCTCCGTCCCTCCCAAATTGTTACGCGCATCGTTGTCTCCTCTTCAAAAAACCAAAATCCCCGCGAGGGGATTGAAACGGGTACATTACGGGCCAAAACCGACTGGACGACTATAACATTGGCTTCAAAAAACCAAAATCCCCGCGAGGGGATTGAAACCAACAGAAGCTAACCACAGCGACGGGGTGGCAAAAAACAGCGGCTTCAAAAAACCAAAATCCCCGCGAGGGGATTGAAACGTGGCTACCCGTCGGCGCGTGGTATGCCGTGCGTGGCGAACAGCTTCAAAAAACCAAAATCCCCGCGAGGGGATTGAAACCGCGATCCGTTGCGCCTTCGGAACTTTGTTGTATATTTGCGTCTTCAAAAAACCAAAATCCCCGCGAGGGGATTGAAACTGCGAAACGTGCATTGGCTCTCGACCGGAATTGACAAAAATCTTCAAAAAACCAAAATCCCCGCGAGGGGATTGAAACGGAACCGGATAGCGCGCAGATAACACCGATGCGCGCTGTGCCTTCAAAAAACCAAAATCCCCGCGAGGGGATTGAAACGAAGCATTTTACCGCATCAGAACGCGCTAATCCCGATTGTATGCCTTCAAAAAACCAAAATCCCCGCGAGGGGATTGAAACCCGATAGACGAGACACTGATCAGTTAGCTCAATGCCAACAGCTTCAAAAAACCAAAATCCCCGCGAGGGGATTGAAACTGAATGTTGGGTACGCAGACGGCGACCCGATGATTGGCCTTCAAAAAACCAAAATCCCCGCGAGGGGATTGAAACGCGACATTCGGGAACGAGATCTCAATCCCGTCATTGTCCTCTTCCTTCAAAAAACCAAAATCCCCGCGAGGGGATTGAAACACCCCTCATAGGTCACATTTGAACTTGTGGTAAAAGCTTCAAAAAACCAAAATCCCCGCGAGGGGATTGAAACCCTCAAATCTCCACCACTCGCCAGGGAGTTCGACCCACTCCCCTTCAAAAAACCAAAATCCCCGCGAGGGGATTGAAACATTGTTTGGGCACGTGCATCGGCAAGGGGCACAGCGCGAAGACGGCTTCAAAAAACCAAAATCCCCGCGAGGGGATTGAAACGGGCGTATGTTGTGGCAACTCGGTACGTCATTTGTTCCTTCAAAAAACCAAAATCCCCGCGAGGGGATTGAAACTTGATATGTTTGAGCAGACGAGTGCAGCGTCGGCGTGGAGTAGCCTTCAAAAAACCAAAATCCCCGCGAGGGGATTGAAACGCAGCAAATTTCATCCTGCTCGCTGCCTTCCTCCACCCGCACGACTTCAAAAAACCAAAATCCCCGCGAGGGGATTGAAACGTACACATCGTCGCTGTACTTGACCCAGTCAGTGTGCATAGCTTCAAAAAACCAAAATCCCCGCGAGGGGATTGAAACCGATAGTACATATCGTCGCTATACTTAACCCAGTCAGTGTGCACTTCAAAAAACCAAAATCCCCGCGAGGGGATTGAAACGTGCCGGGGATTGGCTCCACCTGAACAGAAATGCGATTCATAGAACTTCAAAAAACCAAAATCCCCGCGAGGGGATTGAAACCCACGAAAAGTGAAGCCGCAGGCGCGCTCTTCGCGTCTCCTCCCCCTTCAAAAAACCAAAATCCCCGCGAGGGGATTGAAACTGGTATCACGTGCACGTATCTATCTATGTGTGAAGACATCAAACTTCAAAAAACCAAAATCCCCGCGAGGGGATTGAAACCAGCTCGCTCAGCGTGGTTGCTCACACGCTCGATACGTATCTTCAAAAAACCAAAATCCCCGCGAGGGGATTGAAACCTATACCAGCATTGCCTTCCACGACGCCGGAAACCGTGTGGCTTCAAAAAACCAAAATCCCCGCGAGGGGATTGAAACCGACCAGCGCGTCCGAGTGCTGCAAACAGCCACAATCGCCGCTTCAAAAAACCAAAATCCCCGCGAGGGGATTGAAACTTACGTTGGCTTCGAGACGAAACGGGAGCGACGGAATGGGCTTCAAAAAACCAAAATCCCCGCGAGGGGATTGAAACACACTGATCGAGCAGGCTGCTCGCGCCGGCGACGAGATCGACTTCAAAAAACCAAAATCCCCGCGAGGGGATTGAAACCACACGTCGATGGTTACCACTGACCAGTCTCCACAAATGTTACCTTCAAAAAACCAAAATCCCCGCGAGGGGATTGAAACCCAGAGGAGCGAAGCATCGCCAGGGTCGTTTCGCGCTCGCTTCAAAAAACCAAAATCCCCGCGAGGGGATTGAAACCTGGTCAAACCCATACCGCCCAAGGCGCGCGCCATATCGCTTCAAAAAACCAAAATCCCCGCGAGGGGATTGAAACCTTTAGAAAACCGATCTCCTCTCCGGTGAACTCGTATACGCTTCAAAAAACCAAAATCCCCGCGAGGGGATTGAAACGTCAATTCAGCCGGCCCCGGAATCGGTGCCGGCTAACGCCTTCAAAAAACCAAAATCCCCGCGAGGGGATTGAAACTCATATGTTAGCGTGATCTTTTCGATCACGCTAACGCTCTCCCTTCAAAAAACCAAAATCCCCGCGAGGGGATTGAAACTTCCACAAACGTACTCGCGGCGCGTACAGCTTTTCTGCTTCCTTCAAAAAACCAAAATCCCCGCGAGGGGATTGAAACTAACGTCGCTCCGGAGCAAAAAGAACCGGAATGGCGAATTCACGTCTTCAAAAAACCAAAATCCCCGCGAGGGGATTGAAACGTCAATCTTTATCGGCAACACTAAAGACATGATTAAGTTGCCGCTTCAAAAAACCAAAATCCCCGCGAGGGGATTGAAACTTTTGGATCGCTACCACCAACTCCTCAAAATTCGGATCAGCAACTTCAAAAAACCAAAATCCCCGCGAGGGGATTGAAACCACACGTCGATGGTTACCACTGACCAGTCTCCACAAATGTTACCTTCAAAAAACCAAAATCCCCGCGAGGGGATTGAAACCCAGAGGAGCGAAGCATCGCCAGGGTCGTTTCGCGCTCGCTTCAAAAAACCAAAATCCCCGCGAGGGGATTGAAACCTGGTCAAACCCATACCGCCCAAGGCGCGCGCCATATCGCTTCAAAAAACCAAAATCCCCGCGAGGGGATTGAAACCTTTAGAAAACCGATCTCCTCTCCGGTGAACTCGTATACGCTTCAAAAAACCAAAATCCCCGCGAGGGGATTGAAACGTCAATTCAGCCGGCCCCGGAATCGGTGCCGGCTAACGCCTTCAAAAAACCAAAATCCCCGCGAGGGGATTGAAACTCATATGTTAGCGTGATCTTTTCGATCACGCTAACGCTCTCCCTTCAAAAAACCAAAATCCCCGCGAGGGGATTGAAACTTCCACAAACGTACTCGCGGCGCGTACAGCTTTTCTGCTTCCTTCAAAAAACCAAAATCCCCGCGAGGGGATTGAAACTAACGTCGCTCCGGAGCAAAAAGAACCGGAATGGCGAATTCACGTCTTCAAAAAACCAAAATCCCCGCGAGGGGATTGAAACGTCAATCTTTATCGGCAACACTAAAGACATGATTAAGTTGCCGCTTCAAAAAACCAAAATCCCCGCGAGGGGATTGAAACTTTTGGATCGCTACCACCAACTCCTCAAAATTCGGATCAGCAACTTCAAAAAACCAAAATCCCCGCGAGGGGATTGAAACAGATTTACCAGGGCGCCCTCCTCCAGGGCGCCCTTGACCGTTCTTCAAAAAACCAAAATCCCCGCGAGGGGATTGAAACACTCAATGGGAATTCCATTAGCCCGCTGATACTCCAAAATAACTTCTTCAAAAAACCAAAATCCCCGCGAGGGGATTGAAACACTCCCCGCCAAGCTGGGCCGAAGAGGCCATTCAACAGTCTTCAAAAAACCAAAATCCCCGCGAGGGGATTGAAACGTAGCCGGCGCCGATTCCGGCGCCGGCGTATTGTTGACCGGCCTTCAAAAAACCAAAATCCCCGCGAGGGGATTGAAACCGGGCCGGCAGCACGCGCATGCGCATGCGCGTGTAGAGGCTTCAAAAAACCAAAATCCCCGCGAGGGGATTGAAACTTGCCAAAAACCCTTGTTGCGGCGGCGGATAGTCTGACATTCCTTCAAAAAACCAAAATCCCCGCGAGGGGATTGAAACCAAATTTGTTGCCGCGTGACTTTAACCACGCGGCTACGACTTGACCTTCAAAAAACCAAAATCCCCGCGAGGGGATTGAAACGGCTGCCATACGCGATACATCACATACGAATCTTTGCCTGCCTTCAAAAAACCAAAATCCCCGCGAGGGGATTGAAACATACGTCAATGTGATTTTTTCGACCACATTGGCGTTTCTTCAAAAAACCAAAATCCCCGCGAGGGGATTGAAACTTAAACGCGGGTACAATTGGTCGACCATATCCCGCCATGGCGTATACTTCAAAAAACCAAAATCCCCGCGAGGGGATTGAAACTTACGACAACGTAATGACGTGTTCGTCGTCAACTATTAGCCTTCAAAAAACCAAAATCCCCGCGAGGGGATTGAAACAGGTAGGCGTACTGATTAAACGAGTCGGCCTTATTGCCGCGTGCCTTCAAAAAACCAAAATCCCCGCGAGGGGATTGAAACCTGTATCACTGGGCATTTCGACAACTGTATGGGCGACAACCTATCTTCAAAAAACCAAAATCCCCGCGAGGGGATTGAAACCCTGTCAAAGGCGACCACACAACTGGGCCAAAACCCCCTCCTGGCTTCAAAAAACCAAAATCCCCGCGAGGGGATTGAAACGTGAGTACAACGCGAGCTATTACTTCGCTTGTTGATAAGTCTTCAAAAAACCAAAATCCCCGCGAGGGGATTGAAACTTAATCATATCCCTAGTGTTGCCGACATAAACCTGTTTCTTCAAAAAACCAAAATCCCCGCGAGGGGATTGAAACTCAGAGGCATTCGCGATCCACATACGGTCAGTGCTGATATTCTTCAAAAAACCAAAATCCCCGCGAGGGGATTGAAACCCCACTTATCAAGACCAGCTCGCATACAGAATATCGTATACACTTCAAAAAACCAAAATCCCCGCGAGGGGATTGAAACTCAACCAAACCACTTACCCAAACGCTCATACTTCCCTCCTCTTCAAAAAACCAAAATCCCCGCGAGGGGATTGAAACCCCGTGGAGGCGCAGTTTTTTCTTCCTGCGCTAGGTGTTATATCGCTTCAAAAAACCAAAATCCCCGCGAGGGGATTGAAACCCGGCGCCGGAATCAACTCAGCCGGCCCCGGAGTCGGCCTTCAAAAAACCAAAATCCCCGCGAGGGGATTGAAACCAAACAAGTGCAAAGGTGCTCACGCAGGAACAGTTTAATAAAACTTCAAAAAACCAAAATCCCCGCGAGGGGATTGAAACAACAAGTAAGCGTATTGGTTAAACGATCCGTCTTTGTTGCCCCTTCAAAAAACCAAAATCCCCGCGAGGGGATTGAAACATACTGGATCGGCAACACGCGCATGCGCATGCGCGTGTAGGGCCTTCAAAAAACCAAAATCCCCGCGAGGGGATTGAAACAGGAGTTCACCAACTTTTTCTTCTGGCCGCGTGTCAAACGCGCTTCAAAAAACCAAAATCCCCGCGAGGGGATTGAAACCCCTCCCCAGGCGAACTGGACGGCGTCGTCGTTTCCCTTCAAAAAACCAAAATCCCCGCGAGGGGATTGAAACGCTACCGCCACTCCGGCCCCGGAGTCGGGGCCGGCTACCGCCTTCAAAAAACCAAAATCCCCGCGAGGGGATTGAAACCCATTGCTTGGTCGCCGACTCCCAGAGGGAATCGGCGACCGGAATCTTCAAAAAACCAAAATCCCCGCGAGGGGATTGAAACGGTCGTTTTTCGGAACTCTTCTGCCGACTCATAGAGCGGCAGCTTCAAAAAACCAAAATCCCCGCGAGGGGATTGAAACTTGTATAACCCTTTGACATCCGTTTTGTAGCGATCCATCTCTTCAAAAAACCAAAATCCCCGCGAGGGGATTGAAACCGGCTGACCTTCTTGTGTCAGCCGCTGTTTGAGGAGATCACTTCAAAAAACCAAAATCCCCGCGAGGGGATTGAAACGTAACGGCTGGTCAAAATCTTGCGGCGGGGGATTTTGTTAACTTCAAAAAACCAAAATCCCCGCGAGGGGATTGAAACTGAATGGGTTGTCGGTAGCACGGGTGGTCTGGGCGTGTTCGCCTTCAAAAAACCAAAATCCCCGCGAGGGGATTGAAACCTCCGTATTAACCGCAACGTCAACACCGTTGCCGGTGTCACTTCAAAAAACCAAAATCCCCGCGAGGGGATTGAAACTCAAATTTGTTGCCGCGTGCTTTGTAGCCATGCGGCAACTACCTCTTCAAAAAACCAAAATCCCCGCGAGGGGATTGAAACACTAGTACTTGCCTTATTCTCGCTACAAACCGACTCACTACCTTCAAAAAACCAAAATCCCCGCGAGGGGATTGAAACATATGGGTATGTGTACACGAAAAAAGGAGGAAATGGCAGCTTCAAAAAACCAAAATCCCCGCGAGGGGATTGAAACTTGTTACCGCGTGATCGCAACCACGCGGCAACAATCTGACTTCAAAAAACCAAAATCCCCGCGAGGGGATTGAAACAAACAGAGAAAAAAGTGCTAACACGGGCGCAATACGAACTTCAAAAAACCAAAATCCCCGCGAGGGGATTGAAACCCGACCGAACTGCGCTATGCGTACACGACGTATAGCCTGCGTCTTCAAAAAACCAAAATCCCCGCGAGGGGATTGAAACATCTCTTTTAGCTGGCCAATCGGCCAGCTTGTACAGCCCCTTTAGCTTCAAAAAACCAAAATCCCCGCGAGGGGATTGAAACTGAGCTGATAAAGCGTTCTCACTCATGACGTACTCCTTAGCTTCAAAAAACCAAAATCCCCGCGAGGGGATTGAAACCGATGAAACGGTCTACTTGGTTTGATGTTTTTGGTAGCTTCAAAAAACCAAAATCCCCGCGAGGGGATTGAAACATACTTAAAGAAGGCTGCCTTGAAGTGCGGTCATCGTGGCAGCTTCAAAAAACCAAAATCCCCGCGAGGGGATTGAAACTTGTTCCGTAGTGAGAATTCTCTTGTTTGTTTGCAATTTCCACTCCCTTCAAAAAACCAAAATCCCCGCGAGGGGATTGAAACATACGATAATACGGCGGGTGCGCAATAACAAGGTGAACGTACCTTCAAAAAACCAAAATCCCCGCGAGGGGATTGAAACCTCCATATAGCGCATACGATGTTCGTGTTCTTTTTAGCACTTTTCTTCAAAAAACCAAAATCCCCGCGAGGGGATTGAAACTTCCTATCGTATGCTAGCGTGATCTTTTCGATCACTTCAAAAAACCAAAATCCCCGCGAGGGGATTGAAACTTATTGCCGCGTGACCGGAGCCATGCGGCAACTACCTGATCTTCAAAAAACCAAAATCCCCGCGAGGGGATTGAAACGAGCCGATTTTCCGCATTAGGAAGCGGTTTTCCGCATGGTGGCTTCAAAAAACCAAAATCCCCGCGAGGGGATTGAAACTCCATCCCGGCCCCCCAGCCATAGATCAACTCTGTCAAACTAGCTTCAAAAAACCAAAATCCCCGCGAGGGGATTGAAACTGAGTACTGTAGTAATTGTGGCCATTTTTCCCTCCTTTTTCTTCAAAAAACCAAAATCCCCGCGAGGGGATTGAAACTGAGTACTGTAGTAATTGTGGCCATTTTTCCCTCCTTTTTCTTCAAAAAACCAAAATCCCCGCGAGGGGATTGAAACCCGGTCGTTTGCGATATGAGCCGGAGTGCGAGTTGTTCTTTGCCTTCAAAAAACCAAAATCCCCGCGAGGGGATTGAAACGATAATACCCTCCTCTCCGTGCTGTGCATATGCTACATGGCTTCAAAAAACCAAAATCCCCGCGAGGGGATTGAAACTCATAGGAGTTCCGTAATTTTTTCCATTGCGTTCGCGTTAGGCCTTCAAAAAACCAAAATCCCTGCGAGGGGATTGAAACCGTAATTGCTATGCCGATCCCAATTCGACGTACCCCATTCGCTTCAAAAAACCAAAATCCCCGCGAGGGGATTGAAACTGAATGAGTCAAACTTTTTGCCGCGTGATCGCAACCACGCGGCTTCAAAAAACCAAAATCCCCGCGAGGGGATTGAAACCCAATGATTTCCGGTCACAACTAACATCCCGGCCTTTGCCTTCAAAAAACCAAAATCCCCGCGAGGGGATTGAAACCCTGTTTTCTCCTTTCTGTTAGCGAATAATTCCGATGGTCCCTTCAAAAAACCAAAATCCCCGCGAGGGGATTGAAACTCGCGTTTGAGGAAATGGCGACGGCAGCGGCAGCGTTGATCTTCAAAAAACCAAAATCCCCGCGAGGGGATTGAAACGTTGTTTTGTTGCCGCGTGCTTTTAGCCATGCGGCAACTACCTGCTTCAAAAAACCAAAATCCCCGCGAGGGGATTGAAACGGGCTACTTCTTCCTGGCGTTCGTATAACACGGACATTGCTATCTTCAAAAAACCAAAATCCCCGCGAGGGGATTGAAACATAAGCAAACAGGATCGTTTTTTGGAGCAATTGCGGATGCTCTTCAAAAAACCAAAATCCCCGCGAGGGGATTGAAACGTCTTATTGCCGCGTGATTTCAACCACGCGGCAACTACTTGGCCTTCAAAAAACCAAAATCCCCGCGAGGGGATTGAAACTTGCTCGTTGCGGATCAAGTGCTCGATCTACCAGCACCATTGCTTCAAAAAACCAAAATCCCCGCGAGGGGATTGAAACCCAGACTCAATACGCACCTGAATAAACAGCGGAGCTTTTTCCTTCAAAAAACCAAAATCCCCGCGAGGGGATTGAAACGAGTCGGCGCCGGCGTTAACTCAGCCGGCGCCGGCGACTCCGGCCTTCAAAAAACCAAAATCCCCGCGAGGGGATTGAAACTCCTCAATGAGGGCAAGCAGTTTGCCGTACTGTTCCGGCGTGCTTCAAAAAACCAAAATCCCCGCGAGGGGATTGAAACTGTCGTAGATCAGCGTGATTCTTTCAATCACGCTGATACTCTCACGCTTCAAAAAACCAAAATCCCCGCGAGGGGATTGAAACCCAAGGGTGAAACTGCCGCCGGTTGTAACGTACCTTCAAAAAACCAAAATCCCCGCGAGGGGATTGAAACGGGCTTTTGGTTTTTCTGTTTTCACTGATCTCTTCTCCTTCTTCAAAAAACCAAAATCCCCGCGAGGGGATTGAAACGGCATGGCGCACTGCGCGGTGTCCATACGCATGCTCATGAGCTTCAAAAAACCAAAATCCCCGCGAGGGGATTGAAACCAGACGTTTCGTGACATTCACGTTGATCATTTCCCCTCCATGACACTTCAAAAAACCAAAATCCCCGCGAGGGGATTGAAACTCGATCCCTACTCCCCAGCCGTATATAAGTTCGCTCAGCGTCGGCTTCAAAAAACCAAAATCCCCGCGAGGGGATTGAAACATGACGCCGCCGGTCGCGACTGGCGGTAGCGCCACGTCGCCAACTTCAAAAAACCAAAATCCCCGCGAGGGGATTGAAACCTCCTCTCTCCAGTTGTCATCGCGAGACCATCGTCTCGCTTCAAAAAACCAAAATCCCCGCGAGGGGATTGAAACCGGTATCGCCAGTCGCGCTACTGGTGGCACTCCCGCTTACCTTCAAAAAACCAAAATCCCCGCGAGGGGATTGAAACATTCATGTACGTGATATACTGATGAGACGAACGCAATGGACACTTCAAAAAACCAAAATCCCCGCGAGGGGATTGAAACCTGATAGCGATCGTAAAACCTCGACCATTCCTCTCTTTCCAATGACTTCAAAAAACCAAAATCCCCGCGAGGGGATTGAAACACCAACCATAGCGGCGGCTCTCCGCTGGTTTTGACAGTTTCGCTTCAAAAAACCAAAATCCCCGCGAGGGGATTGAAACGAACAAATCGAGATCGCGCAACGCTCGTTGCCCGCCCTCTTCAAAAAACCAAAATCCCCGCGAGGGGATTGAAACTGACAGATGAGGAGGCCGACAAGCTGTTGGCCACGCTTGACTTCAAAAAACCAAAATCCCCGCGAGGGGATTGAAACCCAACGTCTTGCGCGTCAGCGTCGTGTCGCCGGGGTGGTACCTTCAAAAAACCAAAATCCCCGCGAGGGGATTGAAACGTCATGCATCATCGGATTGCTCTCCTACCCCTGCTAACCGCTTCAAAAAACCAAAATCCCCGCGAGGGGATTGAAACGCCATTCCGCGCAGATTCATTACCCAAGCCATGCCGCCCCTTCAAAAAACCAAAATCCCCGCGAGGGGATTGAAACCTCTACCGTCGGCGATTCTGCCAGATCGCGCCCGGCTCGCTCTTCAAAAAACCAAAATCCCCGCGAGGGGATTGAAACGGAGTTTGAAGAAGCCGTAACGTTCAACGAGTTGTGCGGGCTTCAAAAAACCAAAATCCCCGCGAGGGGATTGAAACTCCAACTGATCGAGTTCCGCGGAACGGAGCTCGGATGGTTGCTTCAAAAAACCAAAATCCCCGCGAGGGGATTGAAACCGTCAACTAACCAAGCGTCATCGCAAGTGGCGCAATCGTTCTTCAAAAAACCAAAATCCCCGCGAGGGGATTGAAACCCGAACAGATTATGATGACGCCGATCAGCCGATATGTGACGCTTCAAAAAACCAAAATCCCCGCGAGGGGATTGAAACGAATAATAAGAGGGAAATATTAGAGGGTAATACTAGAGGGAAATACCTTCAAAAAACCAAAATCCCCGCGAGGGGATTGAAACGCAACATTTGGTGACACAGGTGTAGTATCGGGTATCGGATTAGCCTTCAAAAAACCAAAATCCCCGCGAGGGGATTGAAACTTTCAATTCGTACAGGTACTCAACAAAACCATAAAAATCTGCCTTCAAAAAACCAAAATCCCCGCGAGGGGATTGAAACCGGATGAGCTGGCGGCGTGGCGGCAGCGGGGATGCAATCTCTTCAAAAAACCAAAATCCCCGCGAGGGGATTGAAACCAAGATAGCCTCCCGTACGCACCGCTATAATGTGACTTTGGCTTCAAAAAACCAAAATCCCCGCGAGGGGATTGAAACTCACAACCTCTTTATATTCAACGTACATGCCTTGATTTCCCTTCAAAAAACCAAAATCCCCGCGAGGGGATTGAAACCCAGCTCTCGCGTTGTCGGCCAGAGTAGGTCGTCAACCAAATACCTTCAAAAAACCAAAATCCCCGCGAGGGGATTGAAACGCGAAAAGCCGGCAAATCCGAACGGATGGGCGTATAACACGCTTCAAAAAACCAAAATCCCCGCGAGGGGATTGAAACGAAGCATTGTTGCAATCATATAGACAGTATCGCAACCCGTTGTCTTCAAAAAACCAAAATCCCCGCGAGGGGATTGAAACGTCTTGGAGGCTTGCATGCTTGATCTTTCTTTTGTTGAAAAGTACCTTCAAAAAACCAAAATCCCCGCGAGGGGATTGAAACAACTTCCATAACTAAAGCTGATACAGTTGAAGGCAATGTACCTGCTTCAAAAAACCAAAATCCCCGCGAGGGGATTGAAACCAGATAATTCACAAAATCCGCGAAATCGTCTCTAATATCGCCTTCAAAAAACCAAAATCCCCGCGAGGGGATTGAAACCCGAAATGCGCCTTTACCGACGATCATTACCAAAACCCGTCTTCAAAAAACCAAAATCCCCGCGAGGGGATTGAAACCGGTCATGATCCGCAGTTATGATAACGTCGCGCTTGTTGTAGCTTCAAAAAACCAAAATCCCCGCGAGGGGATTGAAACCGGGGAGTGGGTCGAACTCCCCGGCGAATGGTGGAGATTTGAGCTTCAAAAAACCAAAATCCCCGCGAGGGGATTGAAACTTTGTCTCCTACAGGTACTACCTCCACAGCTCCGTTTCCGTCTTCAAAAAACCAAAATCCCCGCGAGGGGATTGAAACTTTGTCAAGGGGTTTTTTGCGAGATTTTCACGCACTTATCTACCTTCAAAAAACCAAAATCCCCGCGAGGGGATTGAAACCTGGCAGGAATGATCTTTGCGATGTAAAATTCAATGCGGCTTCAAAAAACCAAAATCCCCGCGAGGGGATTGAAACTTGTTTTAGTTCGTTCGGGCGCAGAAAACGATACGGTGCGGCTTCAAAAAACCAAAATCCCCGCGAGGGGATTGAAACAACACCTTTTCGTTATTTCAGCCGAATGCCTCGCACTTTTCGCTTCAAAAAACCAAAATCCCCGCGAGGGGATTGAAACCTTCGTATGTCTCGAACTCAAAGCTTGCAAAAGGAAGCGGCCTTCAAAAAACCAAAATCCCCGCGAGGGGATTGAAACTTCGATTTTTCGTCATTCGTCGCGTTTTTCGCGTTGGTTTCACCTTCAAAAAACCAAAATCCCCGCGAGGGGATTGAAACTCAACTGGCGGCTGAAGGTTGAATGACTGTTGGCGATAGCTTCAAAAAACCAAAATCCCCGCGAGGGGATTGAAACTCTATGAAGACGGTCTACTACACCCGCGACGTTTGGATGAACTTCAAAAAACCAAAATCCCCGCGAGGGGATTGAAACTGAAGATGGTAGATGAATACGACGCGCGGTACGGTACAACGTCTTCAAAAAACCAAAATCCCCGCGAGGGGATTGAAACGGCGACAAATGCTTGTGTTCCTTCAATCTTCGCGCCAAATCTCTTCAAAAAACCAAAATCCCCGCGAGGGGATTGAAACCTCAAATGAAGTTCGAGAAAATCCGCAAAGGAGAGTACAGGGCTTCAAAAAACCAAAATCCCCGCGAGGGGATTGAAACGGCGATCACGTCCCTGATCGCCGCCTTCCGGGTTGGGAACGGGCCTTCAAAAAACCAAAATCCCCGCGAGGGGATTGAAACGCGCTGTGATACGCGATGACTGCTCCGGCCACGCCAATTCGCTTCAAAAAACCAAAATCCCCGCGAGGGGATTGAAACCCACTATGCTTGGCCATCTGTATCGGTACCCCGTGTTGGCAGCTTCAAAAAACCAAAATCCCCGCGAGGGGATTGAAACTGGGCGGGTGTTACACGCCCCACCGCTACGCAGAACCACTTCAAAAAACCAAAATCCCCGCGAGGGGATTGAAACACAGCGCCAGTGGCGCCACCCTGCAAGCACAGGTCTACGTCAACTTCAAAAAACCAAAATCCCCGCGAGGGGATTGAAACGGTCAAGTGCCCTGCAACCTGACATCAGGCAGGTCTCATTCGCTTCAAAAAACCAAAATCCCCGCGAGGGGATTGAAACCCTACCATTAGTACAATCAGTAATGCGCCTAAGTAATCCACTTCAAAAAACCAAAATCCCCGCGAGGGGATTGAAACCGACGACATCCACCGCGACTGTTGCCGTCCGCACCCGTTCGCTTCAAAAAACCAAAATCCCCGCGAGGGGATTGAAACCTAGAAATGCCGCGTCCGCAGCTAGTTGCGCGGTTTGTTGCGACTTCAAAAAACCAAAATCCCCGCGAGGGGATTGAAACGCAATAAGCGCATTTCCAACGCGGCATTGGTATAGTCAGCGCTTCAAAAAACCAAAATCCCCGCGAGGGGATTGAAACTTGTCTTATTTGATCGATGGCATGGCGGTTCCGCAACTTCAAAAAACCAAAATCCCCGCGAGGGGATTGAAACCTGCTCAATCCCGCTGCTGATACTAGTATCAATCGTTGCCCTTCAAAAAACCAAAATCCCCGCGAGGGGATTGAAACCCAAACGCACGTTTTCGTATCGTTGGTATCAGAAAGATTTCTTCAAAAAACCAAAATCCCCGCGAGGGGATTGAAACATCCCTATTATAATCACCCTATGCCGTGCCTGTGGTACTCCGCTTCAAAAAACCAAAATCCCCGCGAGGGGATTGAAACTTTCCAGAATCTTTGCGATTTCAGCACTAGTGAGCTGATCACTTCAAAAAACCAAAATCCCCGCGAGGGGATTGAAACCGAGCCGTCGGCGCCATGTACGCCGTCCAACGTCTTTGGCTTCAAAAAACCAAAATCCCCGCGAGGGGATTGAAACTCAAATTGACCGGAACCTCAACCACTGACGTTAATTGTGTAGCTTCAAAAAACCAAAATCCCCGCGAGGGGATTGAAACCGAGCCGGCGTTGACGCAGCAGGCGGTTGAGCATATCCTTCAAAAAACCAAAATCCCCGCGAGGGGATTGAAACTCACCGTTCCTGTACCCAACCATCATAGCGACCTCTACTTCAAAAAACCAAAATCCCCGCGAGGGGATTGAAACGCAAGGAGGGAGAGTGTGCCCGACGGCTTGATGGTGGTCAGGCTTCAAAAAACCAAAATCCCCGCGAGGGGATTGAAACATAGCAACAACTGATACATCAGCTATGCACACTTATGCCTTCAAAAAACCAAAATCCCCGCGAGGGGATTGAAACCAGCCGTTTATCTGTCGCCCCCCCACAGCACCCGCGCGGCACTTCAAAAAACCAAAATCCCCGCGAGGGGATTGAAACCGAGTAGCCCCTTGTAATCGGGTAATATCCATGAAATCTCCACCCTTCAAAAAACCAAAATCCCCGCGAGGGGATTGAAACGCGCATCCAAGCCTCCGCTTCAACCCTGTCCTCAAATCTCCTTCAAAAAACCAAAATCCCCGCGAGGGGATTGAAACCTGCTGAATGCTGAGCAGTGCTCAGCATATGCTGAGCAGTATCTTCAAAAAACCAAAATCCCCGCGAGGGGATTGAAACGCTAAATATTGTTTTGCATCCGCCAGCGCATTTGCACTTTCGGCTTCAAAAAACCAAAATCCCCGCGAGGGGATTGAAACACTTTACACAAGCGTTAAATACTGCTCGTTGCGTCGCAGAAACTTCAAAAAACCAAAATCCCCGCGAGGGGATTGAAACATCATGTCATAGCAATCGCTCCCCACCAGCCCGTCACGAACCTTCAAAAAACCAAAATCCCCGCGAGGGGATTGAAACCGCTGAGCCGGGGACTTGACAACGAGCACCGGTTGTACTATCACTTCAAAAAACCAAAATCCCCGCGAGGGGATTGAAACATGTCATCGGCGGCGAACCGTTGGTCTTTGTGCAAATCTCACTTCAAAAAACCAAAATCCCCGCGAGGGGATTGAAACCAAAAATTGCATTTGAGCAAATACGAGCATCGGTACAATTACCTTCAAAAAACCAAAATCCCCGCGAGGGGATTGAAACTTCACGATCAACCCCAGCTCGATAACGCGCCGGTTAAGTTGCGCCTTCAAAAAACCAAAATCCCCGCGAGGGGATTGAAACCTGTGTATGCCTGCGCTGCTCGATGTTAAAAGTTTTACATCTTCAAAAAACCAAAATCCCCGCGAGGGGATTGAAACGCGGACATTGACACAACACGAGCACACGGTAGTATTTTTTCGCCTTCAAAAAACCAAAATCCCCGCGAGGGGATTGAAACCGAATGCCGCCGGAACCGTCGTCATTCAGACGTTTTTTATCGCTTCAAAAAACCAAAATCCCCGCGAGGGGATTGAAACCAACACGACGATCAGCGGTGTTGCGGTTAGTGCATGGTCGCGGCTTCAAAAAACCAAAATCCCCGCGAGGGGATTGAAACCCGCTGCCGAGCCGCTAAACGTCGCGGGCGTGAATGTCTTACCGCTTCAAAAAACCAAAATCCCCGCGAGGGGATTGAAACCCCATATAGCGAGGAACTTTGACATACCAGTTAATCTTCTTCTTCAAAAAACCAAAATCCCCGCGAGGGGATTGAAACACCAACGCTTCCCCGGATCATCGCGTCCATCTCACACCTCCACTTCAAAAAACCAAAATCCCCGCGAGGGGATTGAAACAAATTAGGGAAGAAACGGCGGCATACTATCAACAACGACTTCAAAAAACCAAAATCCCCGCGAGGGGATTGAAACAAGAACAAGCCGCGTTCCTTGACAAGCAGGATTTGAGGTATACCTTCAAAAAACCAAAATCCCCGCGAGGGGATTGAAACTCAAATCGTTGCGTTGAAGAACGAATTGGCCTTTGCGCAACGCTTCAAAAAACCAAAATCCCCGCGAGGGGATTGAAACACAACGAGTATCGCAACTACGCGAAGAGTTATATCAGCTTCAAAAAACCAAAATCCCCGCGAGGGGATTGAAACCATTGCTCATTAGCACGCGATACGCGGCGCTATTGATCTGCTCCCTTCAAAAAACCAAAATCCCCGCGAGGGGATTGAAACCTGCATAGACACGAATTGCCGTGACAACCACAGGTTCAGCTTCAAAAAACCAAAATCCCCGCGAGGGGATTGAAACCAAGCGTGGGTTCGTGCCGCGCCGCCCGCGTCTAACCCTGATCCCTTCAAAAAACCAAAATCCCCGCGAGGGGATTGAAACCCGAAGGGAACAGCCCCCGACAATCAATACCGCTGGTACGCCTTCAAAAAACCAAAATCCCCGCGAGGGGATTGAAACTCACAAATGACAATACCAACCCGCCGCCGACCCACCAGATAAACGCTTCAAAAAACCAAAATCCCCGCGAGGGGATTGAAACTCGCTGTGACCAAAAGCTCGTTAACCATCCCGTTTCGTGGATCACTTCAAAAAACCAAAATCCCCGCGAGGGGATTGAAACTCGCAAGAAACTCAAACGCGAACGAGGCCGCGAATGTCCACTTCAAAAAACCAAAATCCCCGCGAGGGGATTGAAACGTCTATTCCGCGTGATGTCGAGTGCATTTTAAAAGAGATCGGCTTCAAAAAACCAAAATCCCCGCGAGGGGATTGAAACGGTGTTCGGCAATCCAGACGCAACCGACCTTGAAAATGAGCTTCAAAAAACCAAAATCCCCGCGAGGGGATTGAAACTTCGGTCTTAAAATCGCCGTACAGGTTAACAAGGTACATTTTTTCTTCAAAAAACCAAAATCCCCGCGAGGGGATTGAAACGCGGTACGGAGAAGGTAATTCCGGCGACATTCTGATTTTTGACTTCAAAAAACCAAAATCCCCGCGAGGGGATTGAAACTATCCTCGTTTGGGCCGTTGATGCTTTCGGTGAATTGGCCTTCAAAAAACCAAAATCCCCGCGAGGGGATTGAAACGAACAACGATTGACGCGGGTCATCTGCCCAAAATGTCACGTCTTCAAAAAACCAAAATCCCCGCGAGGGGATTGAAACCTGAATAAGGTGCTGAAATTGCCACGCAGAAGCCGATGTTTCCTTCAAAAAACCAAAATCCCCGCGAGGGGATTGAAACGGATTGGATTGGAACTTGATAAAACTATTCGCGCTGATTTTCTTCAAAAAACCAAAATCCCCGCGAGGGGATTGAAACAAATAAAAGAAAAGCTGCTGCTGTGACGGCTGTTATGTAGAAGCTTCAAAAAACCAAAATCCCCGCGAGGGGATTGAAACGTACGCAGAAGCGATTATTTGGAAGTTAGAGTATCCTGAAATCTTCAAAAAACCAAAATCCCCGCGAGGGGATTGAAACGTGATGTCAAGCTGTTGCGCGTTGCCGGTCAGCGGACCTTCAAAAAACCAAAATCCCCGCGAGGGGATTGAAACCGCCAACTCGCCCGCGCCTCCGCGAGCGAGGGGAAGGTTTCGTCTTCAAAAAACCAAAATCCCCGCGAGGGGATTGAAACCCGGCTGCCCGGCCAGGCGCTGAATTGCCTCGGCCTTCTCCACTTCAAAAAACCAAAATCCCCGCGAGGGGATTGAAACTAGATCAATAACCGTACCCTGTGTGTCAAGATACGGAATAAGTCTTCAAAAAACCAAAATCCCCGCGAGGGGATTGAAACGTGCCGTTCACGTCGTAACTGCCCAGCTCCAGCACATATGCGCTTCAAAAAACCAAAATCCCCGCGAGGGGATTGAAACCAATGCATCAAGCACGTTCTCGATCACAGTTTCATAGTAATCTTCAAAAAACCAAAATCCCCGCGAGGGGATTGAAACCTCGTTCGACAAGGGGCGTTGCATAGTCTCGAATACTATCTTCAAAAAACCAAAATCCCCGCGAGGGGATTGAAACGAACAATACTGGTCGCATCGTTGTGCTCTTGTACTACATACCTTCAAAAAACCAAAATCCCCGCGAGGGGATTGAAACCTATCCTGAGTTTGCTGATCGCGTGGTCGAGCGATGGCGCAAGCTTCAAAAAACCAAAATCCCCGCGAGGGGATTGAAACATAATTTGAAAGCGACGCCCGTTGGATCGTTATATTTCGTGCTTCAAAAAACCAAAATCCCCGCGAGGGGATTGAAACCGACCCGACGCGCTGGCCAGCGCCGGAGCCGAAACCGCTTCAAAAAACCAAAATCCCCGCGAGGGGATTGAAACAGGAAGCCCAGCGCTGGCTTGAGCAAGTGCTGCTCAGCGCGGCTTCAAAAAACCAAAATCCCCGCGAGGGGATTGAAACAAAACGCTTTATTCGCGACGCGGCCAGGCCGGTTATTCACTTCTTCAAAAAACCAAAATCCCCGCGAGGGGATTGAAACATCAAAATGAATAAATGCGTGATGGCAGACGGGAAGAGAGCTTCAAAAAACCAAAATCCCCGCGAGGGGATTGAAACGCAACCGCCTCGACAACCGTGTGCAGCGCATTCAGGAGTGCGCTTCAAAAAACCAAAATCCCCGCGAGGGGATTGAAACCGGGCAGCCAGCGCGCCGGACGGCGTGCGCACGAATTGCTTCAAAAAACCAAAATCCCCGCGAGGGGATTGAAACCGCCAGCACGTCATACGCCGCCGCAGCGCCGGCGTCGAGCGCGCTTCAAAAAACCAAAATCCCCGCGAGGGGATTGAAACCCAATTTGTACGATTTGCACGATACCCGGATGTCTACCGTGCTTCAAAAAACCAAAATCCCCGCGAGGGGATTGAAACCCACAATTCAGCGCGTTCGTGATAGCGAATGTCTTGCGTCTCCTTCAAAAAACCAAAATCCCCGCGAGGGGATTGAAACATGTATGGGAACGGATAATCATTCCGGTCGATCTTCCCTCTTCTTCAAAAAACCAAAATCCCCGCGAGGGGATTGAAACCCACAATTCAGTGTCGCTCTCGATAAAAATATGATGTAACTTCAAAAAACCAAAATCCCCGCGAGGGGATTGAAACTTACCAAAGATATGAGATTGGTGCCCGCCCCGGCGCTTATTGCTTCAAAAAACCAAAATCCCCGCGAGGGGATTGAAACAAATAACGGGATTAGTATGGAGTTGGATGGTTGATGATGACTTCAAAAAACCAAAATCCCCGCGAGGGGATTGAAACCCGTTCAAGCGTTTACCACCACTGCTGCTACAAAACCGCTGCCTTCAAAAAACCAAAATCCCCGCGAGGGGATTGAAACTGGGGGCATCAGCCCGCGCAGCGGGCTTCGTAACTATAGCCCGGCCCTTCAGGGCCGGGTACTGGACAGATGTTCTGTCCGTGGGGGCCAACCCACAGCCGCCAAGCGCGCTAAGGTCGCAGAGGGTTGGTGGTGTTCACATACGCCCCGTGCCCTCCGCGCCCTCTGCGGTAAAAAACACCCCTCCCCCAGCGGGGGAGGGGCAAGGGGTGGGGGCATCAGCCCGCGCAGCGGGCTTCGTAACTATAGCCCGGCCCTTCAGGGCCGGGTACTGGACAGATGTTCTGTCCGTGGGGGCCAACCCACAGCCGCCAAGCGCGCTAAGGTCGCA
>Ga0101945_1001455_pt1 | contig 23272 bp, 17 predicted proteins | sample DewCreD2012metaG_2_FD_75246 | JGI IMG/M metagenome (GOLD analysis project Ga0101945, IMG submission 75246) | Hot spring sediment bacterial and archeal communities from British Columbia, Canada, to study Microbial Dark Matter (Phase II) - Dewar... ... | reverse complement strand
TTAGGCGACGTTGTAGCTGCCTATCTTCCAGCCGGAAAAAACCTTCAGGACCTTATAATTGAGGCAGTGACGAACAAGAGGTCGATGGACGACATACTGAAAGACATTGAAAGGGTAACGGGCAAGATGCAGACGTATCAAGTTGCTATAGAAGCTATGTTAAATCAATCGGTTATATTGCCTCCTGAACTGCTGGCTGAAATTGAGAAGTTTATTGCTGAGAACAAGCGTTTGGGCTTTACGACGAGAGAGGAGTTCATACGTGATGCAGCAAGGTGGAGACTCAAGTTTCTGAATGAAAATTCTGAGTATATAGAAATTCCAAGAGACAAATACGAAAGGCTCGAGTCTGCTGTTAAAGAGATGAACACGCCGTACCGTGGTGCTTTAGACTTTATCCATTCACAGATTGATGAAGTATTAGAAAAATACGATTGCTGGTTGGAAGAGAAAGAAGCGCATGAAAAAGCGTTGCGAAGAAAAAGGTGAGGTTAAATGAATGTGAAGTTGGTTGAAGAAATTCTGAGTAAACCAGCTAAGCTTTCGCCTGATCAAAAGGAAGCTGTATTGTCTCGTTCAAGGTATAATCGGGTTATTGCCGGTGCTGGTGCTGGGAAAACTGAGACTTTGACGAGGAGGATTGTTTACCTTATTTTGGCTGAGGGTGTTGAGCCTTCTTCTATTGTTGCTTTTACTTTTACTGAGCGGGCTGCTCAGGCAATGAAGAGTCGGATTTACCAGAGAGTGGGTGAGCTTGACGAGAGCAAGTTGGGAAAGTTGGGTGAGATGTATGTTGGAACGATTCACGCTTATGCTAAGAGGGTTCTTGATGATTATTTTAAGTTTGGGAATTACACTGTTTTGGATGAGAATCAAGAGATTGCTTTTTTGATGAGGCATGGTTGGGATATTGGGATTAATGATTTTGAGCGGAATTATTCTGAAGCTTGTCGGGTTTTTCTTAGGACGGTTAATATGGTTTGGGATGAGATGCTTGATCGGAAGAAGCTTGAGGCTAAGGCGCCTGATTTTTGTGAGAAGTTGGCACATTATGAGTATTTGTTGGATAAGCATAAGTTGTTGACTTTTGGGCGTATGATTCTTCTTGCGGTTCAGAAGCTTCGTGAGAATCCTGAGACTTTGAGCGGTGTTAAGCATCTGATTGTTGATGAGTATCAGGATATTAATCGGGCTCAGGAAGAGCTGATTCGCCTTATTGGTAAGAATGGTGAGATTTTTGTTGTTGGTGATCCTCGACAGAGTATTTATCAGTGGCGGGGTTCGGATGAGAAGTTTTTTGATTCTTTTGAGGAGACTTTTAAGGGGACTAAGACTGTTACTATTAGGGAGAATCGTAGAAGTGGCAAAAGAATTGTAGTAAATGCTAACAAGTTTGCTGGAACTTTTAAGAAGGCTCATTATGAGCCGATGGAGGCAACTCGTAAGGAAGACAGCTTTATCGGTTTAGTGGAGCATGAGTTGCCTGAGGATGAGGCAGTTTGGATTGCGGATCAGATACAAGATTTGGTGAAGAAGCGGGGTTTGAAGTATTCGGACATTGGTGTGCTTACTCGTAGTGTGAGTTTGGCTGCTGGACCGTTGGTTAATGTTTTGAAGCAACGTAGGGTTCCTTACATTGTTGGTGGTAAGGTTGGTTTGTTTAAGCGTGATGAGGCACAGGCTTTAGGTCGTATTTTTGCGTGGTTTTATGAGAAGGGATTTTGGGTTGAGGATCCTTGGCGGTGGGGTGAGCAGATAACTGGTGATGATCTTCTTTGGACGGCTCTTGATTGTTGGCGTTCTGTGTATCAGTATAGAATGCCGCGTGGTGTTGAGTCGAGGCTTAGGGAGATAAAGGCGGATCTTAACTCGAAGAAGTCTTCGTATGATAATTTTACGAGCATATACCAAGATGTGCTGATTACGTTGGGTTTTGAGAATTTGGTTCATACCGATCCTAATGATGCGACGATTATGGCTAACTTGGGTCGGTTTAACAATTTGTTGACTGATTATGAAACTGCTAATCGGGTTGGTGGTAGAACTCCTCATTGGAAGGAGGATTTGAAGGGGCTTTGTTGGTTTATGAATAGTTATGCTGCTTGGGCGTATGAGGAGCAGCCAGCTGAGGATATTCGTGGTGTGGATGCAGTTCAGATTATGACCGTGCATCAGGCGAAGGGATTGGAGTGGCCTGTGGTGTTTTTGTTTTCGACTGTTGAGGGGCGTTTTCCTTCTAAGATGGTTGGGCGTGAGCTTAATTGGTGTGGTATTCCGCGGGATTTGTTTGATGCGCGTAGGTATGAGGGTGATTTGGAGGATGAGAGGCGGTTGTTTTATGTGGCTATTACTCGTGCTCGGGATGCTTTGGTTGTTAGTTATTTTAAGCGGATGAAGAAGAGTATGAGTAGAAGTCAGTTTATTGATGATATGGATTTTAGCGTGGTTACGGCGCTTGAGAGGAAGAGGCTTCCGAGCTTTACGGTTGCCAAGTTAGAGGCTGTGGATAGTATGTTGACCTTTTCTGCGAGTGAGATTACTGCGTATTTGAGGTGTCCTTACATGTTTTTGTTGAGGAATGTTTATGGATATCAGCCTGAGCTGGATGAGGCTATTGGTTTTGGTAAAGGTGTTCATTATTGTTTGAGGAGGGCTGTTGAGCTTCTTAAGAGAAATGAGGATCTTGGGCCTATTACTGCTGCTGTGCAGGCTGTGGATACTGAGTTTTTTATGCCGTTTGCGGGTGGTGATGTTTTCGAGAGTTATAAGAAGGGTGCGCGTCGGAGTGTTTTGAATTATGCTAAGAGTTTTGGTGGTGATCTTCGGCAGAGTAGTGAGGTTGAGTATAGGATTGAGTTTCCTATTCATAATGCTACGGTTACGGGGAGGATTGATGTGTTGGGTGATAGGGAGGTTAGGGATTACAAGACGTTGGATTATAGGGAGGCTGAGGGTTCGGTGACTATGAGTGAGGCGGAGTTGCAGGTTAGGTTGTATGCTGCTGGTTTGAAGAGTGTTGGAAGGAAAGTGAATGGTGGTTCTATTGCTTTTTTGAGTAGTGAGGCGTCAAAGGTTGTGCCTGTGGATGTTGGTGGTTCTCATGTGCAGAAAGCGGTAAAGAGTGCTGAGAGTGTTGTGGCGAGTATACGGGATAAGCGGTTTAAGCCGAATCGTGGAGAGCATTGTGTGGATTGTGATATGAGGGATATTTGTAGGTGGAGGCGGTAAGTATGGTTGTGGTTAATAAGATGGAGAGTAGTCGTGACAAGGTTAGGCGTTTGTTGAGGGAGCTGTTTCAGTTTGATGCACAGGATTTGGATTTTGGGATTTACCGTATTTTGAATTTTAGGCGGAAGGAGATTGAGCGTTTCATTGAGAAGGATTTGATTGAGGCTGTTGAGGCGGAGTTTAAGGAGTATGCCCGAGCTGGCATGGTGGAGTTGCAGAAGGATGTTGAGAGGCTTAAGGCTGAGATTATTCGGGATTTTGGCGAGGGAACTATTGATGTGCAAGGACGGGTTATGAAGCATGAGGATGCGCCGAAGATTAAGGAGTATTTGCGGAAAGTTGAGGAGTTGAAGAGTGCTGAGGTTTCTGAGGCTCAGATGAATGAGGTTTTCAATCATGTTTACGAGTTTTTCTCGAGGTATTACGACAAGGGAGATTTTATTTCGAAGCGGAGGTATGGTGGGAAAGAGAAGTATTATGTTCCTTACAATGGTGAGGAAGTGGTTCTTCATTGGGCGAATAAGGATCAGTATTATGTGAAAACTGCGGAGTATTTCAGAAATTATCATTTTAAGGCTGGCGGTTTCCGGGTTAACTTTTTGCTGAGAGAGGCAGAGGTGGAAGTGAACAATGTTATTGGAGCGAACAAGTATTTTGTTTTATGCGATTCGGATTTTGTTAAGGTTGATGAGGAGAAACGGGTTGTTGACATATATTTTGAGTGGCGAGCGCTTACGGATGAAGAGGAAAAGAAGTTTGGAAAGCGGAGTGTTCAAGATGCACTTGTCGTAGATGCGATTGACAGAATTTTCTCTGAAACTAGCGGCAGTAAGGTGGGTAATGTGCTTAGGATTAAGGAGAATGGCGAGAAAACAGTTCTTGAGAAGCATTTGAACAATTATGTGCGGAGGAATACTACTGATTATTTCATTCATAAGAATTTGAAGGCGTTTTTGGAGCGGGAGTTGGAGTTTTACATAAAGAATGAGGTTGTGGATCTTGATGAGTTGGAGAGTTTGGATGAGAGGAGTTTGCGTATTGCTAGGGCGAAGGTTAAGGCGATTCGTGAGATAAGCCTGAAGATTATTGAGTTTTTGGCTCAGATTGAAGATTTTCAGAAGATGCTTTTCGAGAAAAAGAAGTTCATTATTGTGACAGAGTATGTCATAACTTTGGATAAGATTAAGGAGTATGCTGGCGAAGAGTTTCTTGAAAGCATTGTGGAAGAGATTTTGAAGAGCGCAAGGCAACTCGAAGAATGGAAAGAGCTTTTGGGCATAGAAGTTAAGAGTAAAAAGGATTTGGTTGAAAGGCAGACGTTTGAGGGAAAAGAGTGGAAGAAGCTTCCTTTAGATACAAGACATTTTGGAATAGGCTTCAAAATCCGGTTACTTGAGGCTCTAAGTGAAAGAAATGATTTAGATGAAATTCTTGACGGGATTCTAATAAAGAGTGAAAATTGGCAAGCCTTGAACTTACTTCTTAGCAAGTTTAAAGGAAAAATTCAATGCATATACATTGATCCGCCGTTCAACACGGGAACAAACGAGTTTCTCTACAAAAACAACTACCTTGACTCATCTTGGGCCTCTATGATGTATGACCGTTTGCGATCAGGAGAAATGCTATTAGAGAAAACTGGAAGCATCTACGTACGAATAGACTATCATGGAAACTTTTATGTAAGAATGTTGCTTGACTCAACCTTTGGAAAAGAGAAATTTAGAAACGAGATCATAGTAAATCGTATAAGAAAAAATGTCATGATCACGCAGCTACAAAAGGCCTTTCCTACGGCTGTTGATTCCATCTTCTTTTACGTTAAGGATGAAAATGTACATTTATTTGATATAACTAAAGAAGTCGAAAAAAGAAAAGGATTTTGGAGGCACATGGATGACTCAGCAGGCCAAGGGCCTCCAAGAACATTCTTTGGTAAGACATTAGAACCCCCACGTGGTAAACATTGGAAGTATTCGCAGGAGAACATAGACAGACTTATAGCTGAAGGCAAATTGCGTTTGGAGTGTAAGAACTGTGGATATGTGCATACTCAAGGAACATGGAAAAGGTGCCCACAATGTGGCAAAGACGACCCAAGACCCAAATATTGGGTTGAACCCTCCGCAACTATGGTTCTTGATGCAGACTGGACAGACATACCCGGTTATTCGTCTAATTGGGGTTTCCCAACGGAGAACTCTGAACAACTTTTAGCAAGAATAATTAAGGCTTCTTCGAATAAAGGAAGCCTAATTCTGGACTATTTCTTAGGCAGTGGTACAACAACCGCTGTTGCTCATAAGCTCGGCAGAAAGTGGATTGGTGTTGAGATGGGCGATTATTTCGATAACATTCCTCTTAAGAGAATGAAGGCTGTTTTAGCTGGTGAACATTCAGGAATTAGTAAGGAAGTTGGTTGGAAAGGTGGGGGCTTCTTCAAATACCATCATGTTGAACAGTATGAAGATACATTAAGCAACATTGTATTCTTAGAAAAAGACAAAACTATCCAAGAAACATTAGACGAATTCGGAGACTATCTCCTAAAAAACATGCTCGAATTCGAAACAAGAGGTAGCCCAACAAGACTCAACGTAGAACAATTCCAAACGCCCTTCGACTACAAAATATGGGTAACCACCGCCGGCGAAAAAAGACTCGCCACAGTAGACCTCGTGGAAACCTTCAACTACCTACTCGGCATAACCGTAGAAAAATTCCACACATTCAAGAACCAAGAACGAGAATACCGCTGCATCTTCGGAAAACTCAACCAAGAAAACATCGCCATCATATGGCGCAACACAAAAGACATAGACCTCAAAAAAGACAAAGAATTCATAGAAAACACAATACTAGCCGGAACAAAACCAGACCGCATTTTCATCAACGGTGACAGCCTAGTCGAAAAAGCCGAACCCCTTGAACCTGAATTTAAGAGACTAATGGGAGCCTAAACCCATAATGCCAAAGCAAATCAAACTCAAACAACCCGGCAAATTCAGGCTCGAAGACCACCTTCTCCTAGCCAAATTCATAGCAAACAAACTCGGCATCAACAAACTATCAGAAATCAAAGACTTCAAAGACGTGCCAGAAGAATTCGACGCTGAAGGCAGAAGCCACATGTTCCACGCAATACTAATCCGCCCAGGCAACACCATACCCGAAGACAAACTCAAACAATACGACGACAACATCAGAAAACACTTCGAAAACTGGAAAAAGCGAAGAAAACCAAACCTCACCCTCAAATACTTCCAATATCTCTCGCTTCTCTTCACAGAAATATTCCTCGACAACTACTTCAACAACCCAACACAATTCCTCGAACAAATAAACAACTGGATAATAGAAAAAGCGGAACAACTAGGCTCAGGCATAACCTACGACGACGTTTTCGGAAGCATAAGCAAAATCGCCTATTGGATGGCAACAGGCTCCGGCAAAACCATGATCATGAACATAAACTACTGGCAATTCATGCACTACAACAAAGGACCACACAAAATAAACTACGAAAACATCATACTCATAACACCATCAGACGAAATGTCAAACCAACACCTCGAAGAACTAAAAACAAGCGGCATACCCGCCATACTCTTCCAAGGAGACACAGCCGGCTACTTCACCATAGAAGACAAAAACACCGTCAAAGTGCTGAGCATACACAAACTCAAACTCCCAGAAGATAAAAAAGGCGAAGGCATAACCATAGACGTCTCAAGCCTCGGAACCAAAAACCTCGTATTCGTAGACGAAGGACACAAAGGACAAACAACCGAAGACATGAAATGGAAACAAACTCGCGACTGGCTCGTCAAAGACGGAGGCTTCACATTCGAATACAGCGCAACCTTCGGACAAGCCATATCCAGCCCAGCCGAAGCCTCATTCCGAGAATACTCCCAAGCAATACTCTACGACTACTCATACAAATACTTCTACGGCGACGGCTACGGCAAAGATTTCCGCATACTAAACGTAAGCACCAAAAAATTCGCAGACACAGACGTAACAACAATCCAACTCGCCAACCTAATGTCATTCTACGAACAAATCCTCCTACACGAAAAACTTGAAGACACCATAAAAGAATACAACATAGAAAAACCACTCTGGATATTCGTCGGCAGTAAAGTCAACGAAGCCACCTCAGACGTACTACAAGTCGTAAAATTCCTAAACTGGTTCCTCACGGAAAACCCAAACACAGTCAAACTACTAATGAAGAAAATCCTCGACGGAAACACAGGCATACTAGACCCAGAAAAAAGAGACGTTTTCGCACCAAGATACCCAGAAAGAAACTTCCCATACCTAAGAAGCGAAAAACTGACCCCCGAAGAAATCTATGACGGCATCCTAAACAAAATCTTCCACACATCAAGCAAGGCGACAATAAAGAAACTGCGACTCATAAACCTCAAAAAAACAGAAGGCGAAATAGGACTAAAAGCAGGAACATCCGAAAAACACTTCGGCGTAATAAACATAGGAAACAGAGCCGAATTCATCAAACTCGTAGAAGAAAAAGCCACAGAAATACCTATAGAAAACGACGTAACCACACAATCCCTATTTGACCAAATAAACGAACCAAACACAACACTCAACATGCTAATAGGCGCCAAAAAATTCCTAGAAGGCTGGAACTCATGGCGAGTATCCAGCATGTGCCTACTCAACATCGGCAAACGCGAAGGCACCCAAATCATCCAACTCTTCGGAAGAGGCGTACGCCTTAAAGGCAAAAACTACACCCTAAAACGAAGCCGCTTCATCGAAGGACCACACCCAAAACACCTAGAACCACTAGAAACACTAAACATATACGGCATAAAAGCCGACTACATGGAAACCTTCCGCGAAGTAATCGAAAGAGAAGACGTACAAGCCTACCAAGAAATACCCCTAAAACCCGAACCAATCGAACCCTTCCCAGAATACCTAAAAATTCTCAAGCCAAAAGAAGAATCACCATTCACCCAAGAAACATTCATTCTTCAACCAGAAGACGGCATCGAAGCCAGAATAGACTTACTACCCCGCGGAATAGTAATCGACGGCAGAGAAGAACAAACAATGACCACAACAACCCTTATGCAACCCAAAACCATAGACAAAAAACTACTCGACGTCCTAGATTGGAACGAAATCCTCTTTTCCATACTACAATACAAAAACGAAAAAGGCTGGTACAACTTCATAATCACTAAAGAAAACCTAAAACAAATAATGTACCAACAAAAATACCAACTCTTCTGCCCCGACACCTACCTCCAAAACCCCGGCAAAAACTTCTCAGAAACCTACGAACGCATAACCAACCTCGTCACCCTAATCATCAAAAAATACTTTGAAAGATTCTACGCCCACAAAAGAAACGCATGGGAAAAAAACAAATTCAAAGTAGACACCCTGCAAAAAACAGACGAAAACATACTAAAAGAATACAGACTACGAATAGCTGAAGACGACCAAAAACTAATCGAAGAAATCAAAAAACTCATAGAAACAAAAGAAATATTCACAACAAAAGGTAACGTTACCCTCTCCAACGCATATTTCCAAAACCACTTATACCAGCCACTACTCATAAGACCAAACACAAACAAAATAATAACAATCCCAGCCGGACTAAACGAAGGCGAAGCAAAATTCGTCGAAGACCTAACCAACTACCTCAAAACAAACCCAAACAACCTAAAAAACTGCGAAATATACCTCCTAAGAAACCTAACCCGCAGCAAAGGCATAGGCTTCTTTCCAACACACTCCTTCTACCCCGACTTCATACTATGGATAATCAAAGACAAACAACAAAAAATAATCTTCATAGACCCAAAAGGCTTAACATTCATACGCGACCTAGAACACCCAAAACTAAACCTACACAAATACCTCAAAACTGAAATCCAAAAAACAATAGACGACCCACAAATAAAACTTGACGCCTTCATCGTCTCATACACACCCTACAACAAAGTAGAACAAATGTTTCGACACTACCACGTAGGACGAACAGAACTAGAAACAGACAAACACATACTATTCCAATACGAAAGAGAAGGAATACACAGCCCAACATATGTCGAAAAAATGTTTGACCTCACCGAAAACTGAAAACCTCTAATAATCTCCCAAACGATTCATAAAGAATAGTGAGGTTAGAAAGACTTGCCAATTCACTCGAATATATTTTCATGCAAAAAGGAAATAGACCAAAACCTCACAGTAGATATTTATCGCGTTGAAGGTATTCCAAAAGATGATAATCGCTTCAGAAACCTTAGCAAAGTTAAGGAAAACCTCAGTCATCGACTTCGAGTTTTAGTAGTCTTGTATTCACCTGGAGAACAGGATTATGCAATGGCGCTTGAACCCACCTCAGCCACAGAATTTAGTGAAGCAGGCTATTCCGTCAAAATAGAGAAAAGAACAGAGCCGTTGGTCAATTATCCACAACAATTAAGGGAGTTCCATTATGAGGCAACGAGGAACATTCTTGAAAGTCACGGATTGTGGATATACACCTATAACCGTTACTTTGAGTACTTTCCCGAGAAAGTCATCGACACATACGAGATATACCGTGGAATTTGCTTCCGATTCGATTTGATCGAACATAAGATTTACATAACCATTGACCCAGCCACAAGAGTAACAACATGCAGCACGGTTTGGGAACTAATCTCCAAACTCGGAAGAGAAGAAGCAAAAAAGATACTAACAAACAGGTACGTTCTTGCTACTCAGGAAAAGGGAAAATCAATCTACCAGATTTCCAAAATAGACTTCAACAAAAACGTTAATGACAAATGCATCCAAACTGCTGACAAAAACTACAGTATCAAAGAGTATTTTAGGAGACCTGGAGGAAAGCCAGAGTTAGCAGACTCGATCTCAGACGACGAATGCGTTATTTTTGTCAGAAGGGGAAAAGGTGCAAAAGAGCTAAGCATGGCCCCAAGTTTACTAAAACTTGTTTTAAGAACAGAAGATTTTCCAAGAGAAAGAACAGTAAAAAGAGATTTACTAAACGAGGTTTATCTCTCGGCAGAAAGAAGGCGTATTTTGACACAAAAGTTTCTAACGATATTGAACCCACTACGATTAGGCGTTGGGCGGTCCACCGAATTTGAGATCAAAGACATTTCTGAAACAACAAAACAAGCAGGCGTCATATCAGCACCAAAACTTGTCTTTGGAAATAACATGTCGCTAACGCCTGACTTTTCAAATTACGGATCATTTATGAAAAACACTCTGCACCAATTCGGTCCTCCCAAGAAAGCTACTTTCACAAATAACAGACTGCTATTAATATACCCATCAACTATTGCAAGAGGCATCATGAGAGGATTCTACGATGACTGCAAATGGATTTCGCGAAAGTTTTTCCGCACATATTTGCCAGACAGACCAATCTTCTATAATTATCCTGACGTTAACATTAGAAAAGAATACGAATCCTTCCGAGGCGATGTTGATGCAGTTATAGCAGTCATACAACATGAAGGAGAAACAGAGAGATACATAAATTTCAAAGAGTGGTTTGACAAACCAAACCAAGTTTTAACATATCGGGTAATCGATGAAAGATACCGATTACCAAGAGAGCAAATAGGGCGATACCATAATCTCGTAATCAACGTGTGCGCAGGTTTACTAGGCAAGATGGGTGGAAGACCATGGATTTTAGACAGTAAACTTAGTGCTGATTTCTATGTCGGATTGGATGTTGGCGGCGAAAAAAAGGCGAGAGTGGCATGTTATACATTTTTTGACGAATATGGCAACTATGTCGGAGAAGAATGGCGCCCACAAAGGGCAGAAGATATCGATCCATTAGAGCTTAAACGAACGGTGGTCAACGCAGTCCAAGGGTATAGAGAACATGTCAATAGCATGGTTTTCCATAGAGACGGAGAATTCACAGGCAAAGAAATACAAGGCGTTGAACTTGTGCAGTCAGAACTTATCAGAAATGGCACAATGACGGAGAATTCAACTATTACTTGTGTAAACGTGAAGAAAACGGTTCCATACAGATTGTATGAAGTTCTAAAAGACCAACAAAGGGGATGCAGAATCGGCTCCTATTTGATCCTAAACACCCATAGCGGCATCATTGCAACCTCAGGCGCACCATTGTTAAGACAAGGAACAGCTCGACCCATGCTAATAGAACTCGTTGCCCCATTTGACAAAGCCGACATCAGAACAGTCATACAAGACATTTATCACCTTTCCTTTATGCACTGGGGCTCGATACTACTGAAAATGAAGCTTCCAGCTACTCTGAGATATGCAGATGCATTAACACCCTTCGCACTAAGAAACATAAGAATTACTGGCGTACCTCTTTAGCAGTGCCTTATACAACAATGAATAATCAAGATTCGGCTCTGCAATAGCCAGCGCGGATATAACAGATATGAGGTCTTGATCAGGTATTGATCCAAGGCACAATGCTTTCTTAGCCTCTAAAACATCAGCCCACTTATTTTCTATTGGCTTTTCTGTTACTATTGTGTCTATACCACTCAATGCTGTCCTTACAACCTCCTCATGAACAATAAACAAAGAACTTGGTCTTGATATCGTATGAGCATATGATTGCCACATATTTCGATAGGAATTAACGTCAATATCTGAGAGACACAAAGCATCCAAAATATTCATCATAAACTTTAACCGCAGGTTTGGCGGAGGATGAGTCGGCTCTACACGGTTAGGTTGACTATCAAGCGCGGCTAGCATGAACTGGGTAATAAATGCAGGACCAAGAGTCTTTGCAGCAAAACAATCTGACACAAATTCTGGTATCCAGTGTTGAGTCCACGTATAAATTATGGATTCAAAGTCTCTTTGGTCCAAGTTTATTGGTCTGTTCTCATTGAGTTTTCTGATAACTTGAGGAGTTATGTGTGAATTAATTCTCTCACAATTTTGATAATAGTAGACGTGCCCAAGTTCGTGCGCCAACAAAGCCCATTTCCGCAAATTCTGTACTTCTGAATAAGTGCCAAAAACAACATGTTTTCTCACCTTTCCCCATTCTAAGGGTAGACACGCATAATCTTCTCCTATTATAGCCATCATGGATTTAGACATATGACAAAGCTGCAAAAGATCAGCAACAAAACGCATAAGAAGCTTATGCTGTCGCTTTGTTTCAGCTCTGCTTCTTTGGCTATTCCAAACAAATACTAATGGTAGGAAAGTGTCGACGCTTATGTAAACACGCCTTTCAATGTCCTCAAAATCTCTTAAGATGACAGCCAACAATCTCCGTTGAGGCGCTTCATGGAGATAACCATGCTGAGTAAAATTTGTATCGCACACAAAATCTTTAAAATTCGCCTTTGCTTGCTCAACCCGGTTTCTTAAAATGTCAAGCCAGCTCACCAATGGCTCTATATATGTCTCAAGAACATTATCTGGGGATTTTATCTTTGTGATAGTTTCCTTAGCAAACTCTATTTTCGATATGATATCATTCGCTTTTTCGTCCAGCAGAAACATTGCTATCTTGCTTCCGCCATAAAAATGCGGACCTTCGACGTAGCCTTTAATGCTTCTTCTGAAGTGGAGCTGGCAATTATTTCAAGAAGTTCCTCGGCTTCTTCAAAAACTTCAATTTTTCCTTCTTTGAAATTCTTTAACTCTGTTATCGAGTCTTTAAGCATCTTCTTCAAAGAAGCCGGTCCACCAACCATACGACCTTGCGAAAGCACATACAGAATCGATAGTGCTTCAGAAGACGTTGTCTCCTGTTTTTCTCTTGCCTCTAACGTTCGCGAAATTGTTTCCAAAAGTTCAATCCCTTTATCTATTTTCTCGATATGCAGTGGACTCACCGATTCACCTCTTTGTCTTGCAATCTGGACAAAATGTATCCCCATCAAAGCATCATTCGCCAGTCTTGACGCTTCGAGAAAAGTTTGCGCATCGCGCATCAGTTGCCATTGGCGTGTCATTCATCTTCCCCAATATAAAAGATAATTAAAGTTTCTAAAAAGGCTTATTAAGCGTTATGGATTCAGAAACCTGCAGTATAAATTATTGTTGTATAAACAGTATATTCTCTTACTTAGAAAATAAACCCATTTCTTAAATTAGGGTTTAATTAAAGCGTTGTTTCAGAATTTCTTTTATTTTTCTGGCTTAACATAGTTGTTGGTGTTGAATGCGTGCCTATTTTCCAGCAGAGCGTTGATTCTGAGCTTTACGAATGGCTTTTGAAAGAACAGAAGAGGCGGAAGGCTCGAAGCATCCAAGATGTAATTCGTCAAGTTTTGCGTGAAGCAATGGCGGAGGCTGAAAGGCATTATGGTTAACGTTAGGCAGCTTTTAGCCCAGAAACTCTTTGGAATCTACTCTCTCCCTTCTCAAACGCAGACTGAAATCCAGCGTGTTTACACGGGTTTAGGCGCCGAGTTTGGTCAACCCCTAACCAATGACAATATCACTTTTGCAATTAAACGCGAACCCGTAGCCCACCGCATCGTTTTCGCCGTGGCTCATGACATTTTCGACAACTGGTTCACAGTTGAGCCTCTCGAAGAAGGCGCAGACAAAGAAAAATTCAACGAAACCACTCAGAAAATCTTGCTTCTGCTTAATGCTAAAGACGTTTTCACTCAAGCCTCAGTTTTTGAAAGAGCCTACGGCTGGAGCATAATCGTCATAGGCTACCAAGACAAAGGCGTCACACTAAAAGACCCTGTTTTACTACCTGAGAAAATCGTTAGCCTCGAAGCCTATGCGCCAACAATGATTACGAGCGTCCAAACAGACAAGAACAGGCAGAGTGCACGCTTTGGCTTGCCAGAAACCTACAAGATAAAAATAGCTGAAAACGAAGAAGTTGAGGTTCACTTTAGCCGCGTCATCCACTTTGCCACTCGCCTCTTAGATCATCCTTGGAAGGGCATAAGCGTTCTCGAACCAGTCTGGGATGACTTGACGGTTTTACGCAATATTCGGTGGGGTATGGGGCAAACCATGTACCGTTACGGCAGCGGTTTTCCAGTTGTCACAGTTAAAGGCGCCACTAAAGAGCAGATAGATCAGTATAAGCGTGAGTGGGGTCCGCTTACTGCGCAGACGAGTATGTGGGCAGACGAAAACACGACAATCGAATTCAAAGGCTTGGCTGGCAGAGCCTTAGACCCAGAACCATATTATACGCCTATAATGGAGAACATAAGCGCAGGCACAAGCATTCCAATGGCGATTCTGCGCGGAGCCCAAGCCGGACAATTAGCAGGAAGCGAAGTAAACGAACGCGAATATTTCAAGCAGATAAGCGACTGCCGAAGCCGCTACGAACCATACATCATGGACCTAATTGACCGCTTAATAGAAACAAAACAAATCCCAGACAACCATTACTGCATTAACTGGCTTGGCGGATTCGAAATAAACCCAAGAGACCAAGCAGCCGCAGAACTCGACAAAACCCGTAGCTTAGAGCTAAAAACAAACTGGATGACAGTGAACGAAATAAGACAGATTGAAGGCTTAGAGCGACTTCCAGGCGCAGATATAGTCTTAGGCTTAAGCCAACTTCAAAACGGAGCCCCTCAAAACATCAGCTCCGCAACATCAAGGCGAAAGCTGGAGTTAGAACGCAAATTCCATAAGCCCGTAGATCAGCTCTTGGCTGAAAGAATCGCGGCTGGCAAAAGCGTAAACCAAATCTGCAAAGAGCTCGGCATAGGCAAACAAACCTTCTACAGCTGGACAGAGGAGTATGAGTTAAAGCGGTAATCGGCTAAAGCATTGCTGCGTGGTCAAGAGCTTCCTGTGCTAACCGTTTAACAGCCAAAAGTTCCATTTCGATTTTTGACATTTTAGATTCCATTTTAGAAAGGCGTTCTTCCAAAACTTTGATTCTTGACTCCAAATCAGTTGCCATACCATCTAACCCAATCATCATGTTAACATTAAGAATCCTATAAAATATTTTACATCACCACTTTTGCACTCTTTACTCAAGCGAGAACCCCCATGCCAAGCCCAAAAGTTTAACGTCAACCCCTTCATCCAGCATCTTTGTTACTCCCCTTCTGTAGATTTCCTTCATTATCGCTTTTGTTATCTTGGAATCTTTGTGGGCTAAACAGATAGACCTCGGCAAGCCATCAAACTCGGCTTCGTAGGTTGTGAGCGAAGTTGTTAGTGAATAGCTTGCGATCCAGTCTTCCTTCCCCTCAAGATAGTGTGGATATTCAACCCTTATGGGCGGGGTTAGATGATTCCTCGAGGTTTTAATGTAAAAACCGTATATCTCGTTAAACCTAGCGAAGGGTTCAGCCCCCTGTTTTTCAATCGCCTCTGAAATTGATATTGCCTGTGTTCTCTGTCCATAGTCTAGGAGCTGTTGGAAGGCGAACTGGTCCGTGTAGTGGAAAACATCCCTAAGCTCGTACCAAGCCATAAAGTGCCTAGAGGTGCACCGTTTAACGACGGCAAACACCGGAACGTCCAATTCATAGCATTCTCGTATAAGTTGATCCCTAACCCTAATTAGCTGGTGCGCCTTCTCTTGCATCACTTTGTAAACCTCACGCTTGAGGCCGACCCTGTACGGTATTCTTATGAGGAGCCCTGAGGCGCTAAGCGGTCCGTCGATAATAACGCAGTCGGGCTTTCCGTAACTTTCTATGTGGCGGATGCAAGCCACTGGTATAAGAGCCTCAGCCTGGACCTGATAAAAGAACTTAAATTCTTTGCTTGCCATCACATCGCTCTCCACCTTTATCAGGTCCCTCATTATTACGGGCTGTGCTCCCTCCCTCAAAGCCATGGCGCTAATGAAGGCGGCCTTCACTAACCCCATCGGTACTGGACAGCTTGAGGCATCAGCCCCCAAGGCTTTAAGGGACCACATCCCCTCATCTTTCGCTACATCTTCAATTTCTAATCCTTTCTCTCTCAATGTTTTCTTGAGTTTGGAAACTTCCTTCCCTGCCTCCTTGGTCATCTTCGAGAGGGACTCAAGCGAGTCCTTTAGCAGTCCAGCATAAAGTTCTGGATGTATAGTTGTGATTCTTCCCGCTTCCTCGAGGGCAGCTGTCAGGGCAGCATAATCATCGAGTGTGAGAAGCCCCTCGCTAATTCCCATATCGATGAACTTTGAAACCCTTTCCTGAAACGAGCTCATTAAAAAGCCCATATTGATAATGAGCAATGGTAGAATATGAGCGTTGTGTTAAAAATCACACTTTAATCGATACACTTATTTGCCCAAAAACTAAAACACCAAATGGCGTTAGGTTATGGTTGAAATAGGGACTTATGAGTCAACAGTCATAAGTGACAAGTCATTTAGAACGGTCATTCCCAAACCTGTTGCCAAGGCGCTTGGGTTCCAACATAAAACAAGAATTTCTTGGGAGTTGAAGGTTGAGAATGGTAAGGTCTTAGCCGTTGTAAGGAAAGTCTAGGCTTACCATTTCTTTGAGAGGATGTGGCTTACAACTCTTCTCCAGTCCGCCTCCCTTTGCCATCGCGCATAATAGGGCTTGTTGACTCTCCTTTCATGTTCGCCCTTGCGTGGCAGCTTAAAGGCTTCATCGAAGCACTCAGCCCTTCTAAACCTTTCAACAAGCCATGCGTAGGGTGGAAGAGTTCCCCCATAACCATAGATCCTGCGGAAGTCCTCCACGACTTCAAGCTTCTCTTTAGTCCATCTTGGCCCAACATGTCTCCACCTTTCTAGGGCGTTTAATGGCTCGAAGCGCATGGGGTAGACTACTGCCCCCCACCTGAGCGCATCACCAACGCGACAAAAGAAGCTCTCAGGATCATCGTTAAAGTTGTACAGGACGTAGACGAAGATGCTGCGCCCTCTAATCCCTTCTTCACCGAGCATCTCTATTGCGTCCTTGACATAGGGGCCCATCTCATCGCTATCATACGCCAGTCTAACGCACGCCAATCTCATCTTCGCAAGCCTTTCAACAACATCTTCTGTAATAAGCCTCGCATCAAGACCTTGATTAAAATCAACGCTCATGCCCCTAACCCTGCAGAACCAGACAAGCTCATCGAAATTTTCCCTCCAATATGGGCTTTGGAGGATGTTGTTGTCCCACAATATTATCCTCGAGTGCTTTGGGTAGATGAGGTGACTTATGCTACGCTTACAGGAATTCAGCTTGCCCTCTACCCGCCAAACGGCGCAGTAAGGGCACTTATTGTTACATCCCCTGGAGGAGAAAACTATGCTTCCATCCCATTCCGGTACAAGGTCGTAGGCAGGCATGAGCTCTTCGGCCTCCTCAAAAACGCCAACTTGTACGTGGTCAGCGCCGGAATTAGCCGCGTGTTCCGGCATCAAGGAGGCATACACGCCCCCAAGCCAAACCTCAGCCCTTGGAAAAAGGCCCTTATAAAAGTGAACGGCCCCCCAAACGGGCCTCCAAGCCCATGTGTAGAGGCTCGTCACGTAAACCAGATCTGGAGCCCACTTTGGATTAACGCAACCCCTCACAAGCGCGACGGAATCCCCCAGAAGTCTATGATAAGCGGCCAGCTTCAGAAGGCCAAGTGGAGGGAACCTAGTGTGATAGGCGGGTTCAACGAGCAGTATTCGCATTTAGATGTGTAAAATGGCTCCTTACTAATAAACCTTAAAGGCTCCGTTTCACTTCAGGTACGTTAGGCTTACGTACCTAACAATTCATTTTCAATTGCATTAATGTTCTACTTTCAACCCCTTTACTTCTTCATTAACCACCAGAAAGGTGGAATTAGTCTTTCATGCCTTTTGTCTCTGTAAGTTTTAAGCATCAAGCTGAAAGTCCGGTAAAGTGGATCTTGAGGTCCTTTAAAGTCGGATCGAAGTTTTCTATTCCAAGCTCTAAGTTTCCCCGGCAACAACTCGTAGACCTCTTTCTTTATTCTGAGAGCGTAATTGACTTCTTTTGCCACACCTGGTGTAATTAAGCTCATCTTGCTATTAACTAAACGTTGTAGTCTAACTGGTATATCATTAAGTTCTTCCCTCAAACGATTCCCAAAATGTTTGTATTCGTCAGCGTGCTGCAAGTATTCAAGTATATAGTTTTTGAGTTTTTCAGATAGATAAAAACGTTGAAAGACAAGGCAATCGGTTTGGTCGACGAGCCTAAAACAAACGCTCAATCCCTTACGCCTCTTTAACTCAGCGAAATCTGGGTCTTCATCATAATCACGTGGATTTAGCACATCAACGGTATTGCCGAAATGATCTTTGATTACTTTAATCGACATTTCTTCCTCCTTTGTATTGTACATCCACTTAGCGTGCGAATAATACACCTTCAAATCCTTCGCCTATTGAAAATACCCCCAAACTCTATGACTTAAATTTTAGCTATGTTTTAGGTTTCGATTTCAAGTGAAACGTTTGTTTATTTCGCTGTGGGGAGCGGATGCTGTAAACTAACCAAAACGCATGCACAGCCCAAAATGTCAACCATAACAAAACCTAAATAAAATCCATCTTAGTCTGAGCTTTGCAACATCATGGCGCCAAGCCTAAACCCCTTTTCTGACCAGTGAAGGAAATTATGGCGCGCTCGGTGTGGGACCTTGCTAAGCAGCCCCGCTTTACACCTTATCCTGCAGGCTACTGGGGTTATGTGCACGTCGAATCGGAAACCGACATAGATGATGAGTTAATGAGTTGGTAAAATCAGCGTATGACCGGTTTCTTTAAGTAGTTGGAGAAAAGTTGCCATTCTTCTGCTACAGCCGGAAATAAGCTGATCCAACTCATTTTCGGTTAGAATGAAGGGTAGTTTCCTGACTTTTATGTAGGTTGGTGGATTCCATTTTTCTCCTTGCATTTGAAGGAAGCTTGTGTAAGCGTCTACAGCGTTTGCCTTTCTACTCGCACTCCATTCCTGCGTAGCTATTATTTCTTTAATTGACTCAGGATCGTATAAGTTTGCTCCAAGTCTTAGCAACCTTTTCAACAGTTTTACTCGTCCTTTGATTGTGGATTAAGCGTATCCTTGTTTCAGTAACCAGAAGCTATATTCGACAATTTTGCCCATGAAGCCGGCATTGGCATTGCAATCCCTGAAAACAAAGCGAAAAACGCATGTAAATGAGGAGAAGAGCAGAGTGTAACAAGCCTAAAAGTTAAGCCATAGTTTTAGAAGAGGAATATGTTGCGGCTTAGGGCTTTAAGGCTCATGTATTAGCGTTGAAGCCCTAGCGTGGGGCCCTCCCATCCATATGCGTCGTACAAATTCCTTTACAAGTTCGATTTGCTCCTCGGAAATCTTTAGCCTATGAAGCTAATAGCGGGATGAAGACGAACCAGGCTTCTTCTGCATAAAAATGTGAAGGACACACATTTTGGGAAAGTCTCAGCGAACCAGTTTACAAGTAAGATGGCTTCTCTAAAGCCACGGGTAAGTTAGAATCAATTAGCCATTATCATTTTCAACCAACTTTTAACACGCAGCTAGAGTCGCATAAAGGAAATTATTATATTATATAGACTAAATGATCAAATGAGGTATCATGGATAAAGAAATTCGTGGAAAAAAGAGAAAAGAAATCTTTGAGATGATTAAAAAGGCGGAAAGGATCTCGCTCAAAGAAATTAAAGCTTCAACTAATATAAACTATAACACGATAAGAAGTGCTGTTATTAGTCTGACCAATTCAGGGTTGATAGAACGTATCGAAAGAGGGGTGTATAAGCCAAAATCCAAGTAGCTTGGCTGAGGGCGTGTTTCATACTTAGGATGATGTTAGATTTGAGGCTTAAGGATAACAAAAAATACTTTGAAGACTTCATCAAGAAACTCCTACTACACATCGATGAAAAGCTTTCTCAAGAGTTTAAACTGCCAGAGAAAGACGAGGAAAGCATGAAATTGATGGCAAATATACTTCATGAGATTAGTAGGTTCATTTATACACAGACGACTAATGTTAGAGGCATTAAATGTGAAACACCGTATGGACCAACCGACTATTTCTCTGAATTTCACAAATTATGGGAAGAAAATCATCGGCAAATCCTTGATTTATACGTTTGTGACGGACAATGTAGAAGGGTCGCAGAACGTTTCGAGATGAATTATAGACCATTTTCTCCCTCCTCTGTAATGGATATCAAAGGTTTGTCGGCTCAGCAAGTGGCTGATACGAGATTGTTCACTGCAATCCAAGATTTCGGTTTCGGCTTAGGAGAAGACTATTACAACTTAGCTAGACAGAAACCATACTTGTTTGATGCGAGAGAATTGACTACGCATCCAGAATACATAAGTGAGCTCCTCCGACAGCTTGGCGTCTCAGATTACCAGCCGGATAAAAGAATTGAATGGACAAGAAGATGTGCAACAATCCTAAATGAAAGGTATGATGGAACAGCATATAACATAGGAAAGGTGCATAATTTCGATGCTCCAGCTATACGAGATTTCCTTGTCAAGGAGAACATCGGTATGGACATAAAGAAAGCCGACATGTTTCTGAGGGATATGCAAGAGTTCGGCATATGGAAACTACAGAAATTTGAGGAAGTAAGCGTTGCCCCAGACATGAACACCATGAGGATTGCTCTCAGAACAGGAATTGTCCACATACGTATCCCTTTACTTTCCAGTTTTATGGATATATTTTGTTACCAATATAGCGCAGTGTCAGATGAAGTAAGCAAAGCCTGGAGAAGAGCGTGGGAATTATGGCGCAAAATTCCAAACAACCACAGTGTCAGTTCACCAGCCTACATCGACTTCTTAGTATACAATATGGGTCGGCATTGCTGCAAACAAAATAAAAGGCGTTGCGAAATTCAATGCACGTCGAAAGAGCAGAGGAAGTGTCTTCTCAATAGGCTGGCTCTTAAGAACTGCGGTGGTTGGTGTATATTTAAAGGAATATGTGACAACAACAGGAGAAAACTGAACCCGCCGAAATCAATTTCAATATTCGGAAGATATGGCTGGACTACAAGCTACAGTGATGAAGGAGGCGGACTGGGATTACGGTGTTCATGAACCTTCCCTCCTTCTAACCGTGTATAAAGTTTTATAAGTAGAAAACAACTTATCTACACTAATGAAATGGGACAACTAAACCTTAAAGTTGATGACGAACTGGAGAAGGAATTTCGAAGAGTCGCAGCAGAAAGATTTGAAGCAAGGAAAGGTTTTCTGAAAAAAGCCGTTGAAGAAGCACTTTGGGAATGGATAAAAAAGAACAAGGGGAAATAACCATGAAGAAAGGCTACATCACCATGAAAGAAATAACAGACGATGACTATAAAGAGTTCATCAAAACGCACAATGAGATAACGATAGAAAATGTCAAAGTCAAAATTGGACAGCAAAAGAAAATAGTTGAATACCAACCAAAGAATTTTGAACTCGAAAAAACGAACGTCTGGTCTTTCCCTGAAAGGGGGACGTGGGCAACTCACAAGGGAAACTTCAGGGGAAACTGGCCCCCGCAAATGGCAAGAAACATAATCCTCAGATATTCAAAATCTGGTGAAACAGTGTTAGACCAGATGTGTGGCTCTGGAACTACGCTGGTAGAATGCAAACTTCTGGGAAGAAATGCCATAGGCGTAGACATAAACCAAGACTGCATAATGCTTACACTTGACAGGCTTAACTTTAACTACAAACCGCTTGACTCAAGCTATCCAAACATTCTATTAAGAACCTACGTTGGCGACGCGAGAAACTTAAACTTAATAGAAGACGAATCAATCCACCTTATAGCGACCCATCCGCCTTACGCAAACATAATACCATACTCCAAGCAAAACAGAGTTCAAGGAGACCTATCCGCTGTGCACAGCATTGACGAATATGTTAATGGAATGATGGAAATAGCAAAAGAAAGCTACAGGGTGCTGAAACCAGGAAGGTTCTGCGCAATACTCGTGGGAGACACGAGAAGGTATAGACATCACGTGCCGATAGCCTTTAGAACAATGCAAGCATTTCTCGAAGCGGGCTTCATCCTGCGAGAAGATATAGTAAAATATCAATGGAAGACAAAAACAACGAGAGAAAAATGGGGAGGATTAACCAAGGTAGCGGAAGAATGCTGGGTAGACATAAATAAAAAGGAGAGAAAATACTACATGGACTTCTACCTGCTTTACTATGAGCACCTGTTCATATTCAGAAAACCAGAAAATAATGAAGACATAAGCAAGTATAAAAATAGTATGGAATGGGCCAATAGCAAGCTATCAAACAACCAGTTTCAGCCTGCAATTTCCCGTTAACTCAAACCTTTTTACTCAAGCTACTTGGATCGGGCATTTCCCTCGAAGACTTCTGAGCTTAGCGGCGAAGTTTGGGTGATAAACCTCTATCTGTTAGTTTCTGACCTAATGAGTAAATACGCGACAAAAAATCCTCATGATTTCTACATAGATTTTTGGAATCAAATTGAAAACATAAGAAGGACTGGGAAAGGTAGCCCTGAAGGGATAAGATTTGCTGATGCAAACAGCTCTGGAACAACAAGTAAACAAAACATAACCACGCGATTTGAAATTATGAAAAGGCAGTTTCTATCTAAACACATGAATCTAGAGCTATTAGACCCAAAACGGCTTTTTGATCACTTCGAAAAGACAGTCATTTATAGAAGGGATAAAGGGATATGCCAATTGTGTGGCAAGGAGGTTTCTTGGGAGGAGTATCAAGCAGACCATATTAGAGCCTACATAACGGGGGGCCCAACAACGATAGATAATGGCCAAGTCTTGTGCACAAGTTGTAATGCAAAGAAAAGTGCTACATAGAAGTTTTTCATTTCCGTCACTCAGTACGGATTCAAATTCCCCCCGGGCACCACCTTATGGAAAAGATGCCGGGGTTTGCCCAGGCGGTGTTGTAGAAATAGTTACCCACCTCTAGAGGTCGGTATCAGCCAACACGCCAGCCTTTTCTCATCTGAAAATTTCTTTTACTGTCTTCTTGTAAACTTCAAAGTCATGTGCAGAAAAGAGAACAAATGCAACTTTAGCAATATGGTCTTCTTTCTCTAA
>Ga0101945_1001439_pt1 | contig 23697 bp, 23 predicted proteins | sample DewCreD2012metaG_2_FD_75246 | JGI IMG/M metagenome (GOLD analysis project Ga0101945, IMG submission 75246) | Hot spring sediment bacterial and archeal communities from British Columbia, Canada, to study Microbial Dark Matter (Phase II) - Dewar... ... | reverse complement strand
GCGGAGGATTCTCCATAGATACCAAAGTACAAGATACAGGGCCTGAAGGAGCACGAAGGTGAGGTAGGCCTCAGGCTTTTGGAAAAGCAAAAAGACCCCCAGGAAGAAAAGCTGGGTGGTGAGGCCCAGGTTCACCACCCCCGCCAAAGCCGATTCGTCCCAAAAGCGCTCGGGAACAAGGCGAAAACGCCGGAGCACAAAGCCCTCCAAGGTCCTTATGCCCCGGTCCTGGGGGAGGAAGAGGAAGCGGTACACCCCCCGCAGGAGAGCGAGAGGCGGAGTGGGGAGATCCCGTTCCTCAACGGGCAGGGGAAGACCCCAGGCTTCCCGGTAAAGCCTCTCCAGGTTGAAGTCGTAGGATTGGACCAGGGTGAAAACCAAAAAGGCTGCAAAGGCCAGCTCCCAGGCCCCGGTGCGCGCCCCCAGGGCCAGGAAGAGGAAGAGGTTCCCCAAAAGATCCAGCTCCGTGTCCAGGTACCGCCCGAGCTCCGTGACCTCCCCCCTTAGGCGCGCCAGCTGGCCATCGGCGTTGTCCAAAACGGTTTTTAGCTGGAGAAGAAAGGCTGCGGGCACATCCTGGCCCAGATGGATCAACCTGGCGGCGAGCAGGACCAAGAGCGTATGGAAGAGGACCAGGTGGTGAGGCCTAACGCGGGTGCGGTACAGCAAGAGGACCACCAGGTGGGCCAAGGGGCGGAAGAGAAGGACGTTAAGGAACTCCTGTACCGGCCTTTCCTTGGCTCCCGGCACCATGGTCAGTCCTGGATGTGGGAGAGCACCCGGGCCACCACCTCCTCGAGGGTCATCCCGCTGGTATCGATCACGATGGCCTCGGGAGCAGGGGCGCTTTGGGCCCGGTCCAGCTCGTCCCGCCGGATCAGCTCCTGCAGCACCTCCTGGTAATCCTGTGGCCGCTCCAGGGTGCGCCGCCTGGCCCGCACCTCCGGCGTGGCCGTGAGGTAGAACTTGTGGGGCGCCTGGGGAAAGACCGCCGTCCCCATGTCCCGCCCCTCGGCCACGAAGGGAGGCAGCACTTCCCTAAGCCTCTCGTTCACCCAGGCCCGCACCCCGGGATGGCGCGCCACCTGGGAAACCACGCGATCCACCTCCAGGGTGTGGAGGTAAGGGGTCAGGTCCTCCAGGGTGGCGGCCTTCTCAGCCACCACCCGGTTGCCCTGAGCCTCGGGGAGCAAACGCACCCGGTAAGTTTCCAAAAGAGCCAGGATACCCGGCCCATCCCCGGGGTCCACCCCCACCCTCCGGGCCAGGTAGGCGGCGGCGCGGTAGAGGAGGCCGCTACTCAGGTAGGGTACCCCCAAGGCCTCCGCCACCTTTTTGGCCACGGAGCTTTTCCCCGAGGCGGAAGGTCCGTCAATGGTCACGATGCCCCGCATAGCCGCTTCAGGTCCTGGAAGAACCCAGGGTAGGAGATCTCCGCCCAATGGGGCTCCCAAACCCTAACCCCCACGGGAAGCGCCGCCACGGCAAAAGCCATGGCGATGCGGTGGTCGTGGAAGGGTTCCACCTCCCCCGGCTTCACCCCACCGCCTTGGATCCTAAGCCAGTCCGGCCCCTCCTCCACCCCCACCCCCAAAGCCCTGAGGTTATGGGCGATGGCGGCAACGCGGTCCGACTCCTTCACCCTTAGCTCGGAAAGACCTGGAATATAGGTTTCCCCCTCCGCCCAGGCGGCAGCGGCGGCCAGGACGGGCACCTCGTCCACCATGAGGGGAATCGACCCAGGGTCCACGGAAACCCCCTTTAGGGGGCTATACCGAGCCCGTATCCAACCCACGGGCTCCCCCGCCTCCCCTTCCACCACCTGCCACTCCAGATCCGCCCCCATCTCCCGGAGCACCGAGAGGAGGCCAATACGGGTGGGGTTCAAGCCCACGCCCTCCACGGTGACCTCGGAACCCGGGGTGAGGAGGGCGGCCACCAGGAAAAAGGCGGCAGAGGAAAAATCCCCGGGCACGGTGAGGTCCCTGGCCGGAAAGGGCTCGGCCCTGCGGGTGCGGATGCGCGGGCCCTCGGCTTCCAAGGGAAGCCCGAAGTGACGGAAGAGCCTTTCCGTGTGGTCCCGGGTGGGAACAGGCTCCACCACCTCCGTGACGCCCTCGGCAAAAAGCCCGGCCAGGAGAAGGGCGCTTTTCACCTGGGCGCTGGGCACGGGAAGGGTGTAGGAAATTCCCTTTAAACCTCCGCCCCGCACCGCCAGGGGAGCCTTCTTACCCCCTTCCCTCCCATCTATGGAAGCCCCCATGGCCCTTAGGGGCTCCGCCACCCGGCCCATGGGACGGCGGCGCAGGGAAGCATCCCCCGTAAGGACCGCAAAAAGCCCCTCCTGCCCCGCCAGGATGCCCAGGATGAGGCGCATCAGGGTCCCGGCGTTGCCGCAGTCCAGCACATCCTCGGGCTCCTTCAAGCGTAGCCCCTGCCCCCGTACCCGGAAGTGGGGGCCCTCCTCCCTAGCCAACCTAGCCCCTTCGGGGCCCTTTTCCTCGAGGATCTCCGCTCCCAAGGCCCTCAGGACCCGAGCGGTGGAAAGGGTGTCCCCAGCCTTTAGGGGATAGAAAAGCCTGCCCTCCCCCTGGCTTAGGGCCAGGAGCATGAGCCCCCGGTGGGTAACGGACTTGTCCCCGGGAACGCGCAGAACCCCCCGCAAGGGGCCACAGGGACCTAGGTCCAGGTAAGGCCGGTCCATGCCCCCCAGTCTCGGGGGAGCGGGGGGCTTTGGTCAAGGGCGGCCAGCCCTTAAAATGGTACACAAGCATGGCCCTGGCGTGGCAAAGCCCGGTTTATCTGGAACGGAAAAGGCTCCTGGAACGGCTACCCGAAGAACCTGGCTTTGCCATCCACCTCGAGGCCCCAGCCGGCTTCGGAAAAAGCGTCCTGGCCGGACAGCTTGCCGCCCAGCTGGGCCTTCGCACCCTCTGGGCCAGCAGCCTTCTGGGCGAGCCCCGCAGCCTTCTGGCCAAGGCCCTGGACCTGCCCCAGGAGGTGCCCTGGGGAGGGGTGGTGGAGGCCCTTCGGGCTGAACCCACCCTGGTCATCCTGGAGGACCTGACGGGGACGGAGGATCTCTCCCCCCTCCTCCGCACTCTCCCCTGCCTCCTGGTGCTGGCCAGCCGAAAACCCCTCCCCTACCCCGAGCTTCCCAAGCTCCTGGCGGAGGGAAGGCTCGTGCACCTGAAGGCGGTGGACCTGGCCTTCACCCTGGAGGAAGCCAGGCTCCTCTTCGCCGGCAAGGAGGGGTATGAGGAAGCCCACCGGGCCACGGGGGGCTGGCCCCTTCCCCTTTTCCTCTCCGCCCTCACGGGAAGCCCTCCCGAGCCCATGGCCCTCATCCAGGGCCTGAAGGAGAGCCTATCCCCGGGGGAGTTCCAAGAAGGCCTCTTGCTGGCCGCTTTGCCCCACCTGCCCTTTGCCCTTGCCCGGCCGGAAACGGAAAGCCTCTTCCAAAAAGGGCTTCTAAGGCGCCTATCTGAGGGTTACGCCCTTCACCCCCTCCTGAAGGAGATGGCCAAGCGTAGCCTGCGCAGGGAAGTGCAGGAGGCCGTACGCCAAAGCGCCACCCGCCTTCCCCCTCTTCTTCTGGCCGAGGCCTACTGGGAAGCGGGCCTCGAGGGGGAACTTTTGGACCTGCTGGAGCGCCCCATCACCCTCCCCATCCCCGCAGAAAGGCTTCTGGAGTGGGAACACCTCCTGCGCCGCGGGGGCCCCAGGGCTCATCTGCGGCTCGGGGAGGCCCTGGCCCAGTGCGGGAGGAAGGAAGGGCTATCCCTTCTGGAAAAGCTGGCGGAATCAGAGGCGGATAAGGACCCGGCTCTTGCCCTCACTGCCTTAGGGCACCTGGCCTACTACTTTTCTGAAACTCTTTTGGGGAAGGATCTTTCCCGGGCCCGCACCTACCTGGAAAAAGGTCTGGAGCTGGTTCCAAGGGTGAGGCCGGAACTAGCTGGACGCTTCCTGAACGACGTGGCCCAGGTGCCCTTTGCCGAGGGCAAGCCGGAGGAGGCCGCCCGCCTCCTGGAGGAAGCCCTCAGGTACCTCCCCCCGGAAAGCCCCTACCGCATCGCCCCCCTTTCCAACCTGGCCCTGCTTCGCTTTGAGCTTCGGGGTAGCCTCGGGGAAAGGATCCAGGCCCTGGAGGAAGCCTTAAGGCTCATGGAGGAGCACATGCCCCAGAACATCCCGGGGCACCTCCGGGACCTGGGCTGGCTCTACCTCCTCCTGGGGCAAAGGGAGAAGGCCCGCACCTACTTGGAAAGGGCCGCCCAAGCCCCCGGAAGCCCCCTGGCTTCCCTCGAGGCCAAGATGCTCCTCGCCCACCTGGAAGGGGATGCCGAGGCCCTTACCCGCCACGTGGCCCAGGCGGAGCTTTGGGAAACCCCCTACCTGGTGGAAAGGGGACGGGCCCTTCTCGCGGAGCTGAAGAAGGACCCAGGGATCCTCGAGGGGCTCTCCGGCTTTTTCCCAAGCCTCACCCGGGCCCTCCTGCAAAAGGACCCAGGCCTCCTTCCCCCCTACCCCGAAAGCCGGGAGGAAAGGCTTCTATGGCACGCCGCCCGCTACCGCCTCCTACGGGAAGAAGGGGATTTGGAAGCCCTCCTCGCCCTCACCGATGCCAGGGAAGGGATCCTCCCCGGCCTCCTTCCCCTGGAAACCCTGCCCCGTAAGCGGCCCGAGCTTGCCCGGGCCTATCCCCTTTCTGAGGTCCTGCGCCTGGGCTGGAAGGAAGCCATCGCCCTGAGGCTTCCGGAGATACCTCCCTTGAAGGTCCGGGTGGTGGGACGCTTCCATGTGGAAAACCCCTTGGGGCCTGTGGAGCTAAGGGGCAAGGCCAAGGAGGTCTTCGCCCTCTTGCTTCTCGGCCTTCCCCGGGAGGAGGTGGCCTTTGCCCTTTGGCCGGACCTCTCCGAGGAGGCTGCCCTCAACAACCTTTACGTGTGGCTTGCCCGCATCCGGAAGCTCCTGGAGCCCTGGGGGGTTCCCACCTACCTGGGGGAGGAGGGGTTGGCGCGGGTAACCTCCGACCTGGAGGCTCTGGAAGAAGCCCTTGTGCAGGAGAATGCGGAAGAAGTCCTTCGCCTTTACCAGGAACCCCTGTTCCCTGGCCTGGACCACCCCCATCTGGACCGCAAGCGGGAGGAGGTCTTCCACCGGGTACGGACCCTTTTCCTAAAGAGGAGGGAACCCCGCTTCCTGGAGCGCCTCCTGGAACTGGACCCCCTGGACGAGGAAGCCCTCATCCCCCTGGTGGAATCCTGCCTATCCCAGGGGCAACGGGCCCGGGCCCGAAAGCTCTTGGAGCATTACCGGAAAAGGCTTTGGGAAGAGCTGGGGGAACGACCCTCCCCCAGGGTGGAAGCCCTTTTCAGGGCCCTGTAGGGCTCGCTCCGAGGAAAAACCCCTCCCCTTCCATCCGGATCCCTTCCCCCGGCTCCAGAAGGAAGGTGGCCAGGGGTGCCAAGGAAGTGCCCTCCACCTGGGCTTCGCCCTCCAGGAGGGTGAGGAGAAGGGGGGCCTGGGGCTTAAGATGAAGGACCCCCCGCAAGGGATAGCGATAGAGGTGGAAATAGGGCGTCTTGAGGAGGCACTCTCCCCCTTCCACCGGCTCGGGCCGGACTGGGGGTAACGGGATGGGCTCCAGAATGGCCACCTCGAGGGCCTTGTCCAGATGTAGCTCCCGGGGGCGGCCGTAATCGTAAAGCCGGTAGGTGAGGTCCGAGGGCGTCTGCACCTCGTAGACCCTCACCCCCGGGCCCAAGGCATGCACCACCCCGGCGGGCAGGTAGAGCACCTGGCCCGGGGCCACGGGAATCCGGTTTAGGATCTGGCCTAGGTTCCCCTTGGCCACCGCATCCCTAAGCTCCTCGAGGCCCACCCGCCGGGAAAAGCCGTAAACCACCTCCCCTGGGGTGAGCACGTACCAGGCCTCGTATTTGCCGGGCCTCCCTTCCTTCTCTAGGGCATAGGCATGGGGTGGGTGAACCTGCACGGAAAGCCATTCCCCTGGGTCCAGGATCTTCACCAGGAGGGGCTCCTCCGAAAGCCACACCTCTCCCACCCCTGGGCCGAAGCCCAAGGCACCTCCCCCCCAGGGACGCAGCACCGGCTTGGGACGAAAAAGCCGCACGAGGGTTAGCATAAGGGGTATGCGCGACCTAGACCGCGAGGAAACCTATCTCTCGGACCGCCGGGGCCTGGCCCTGGAGCTTCGCGACCTGGTGGGCTCGGGACCCGTGCCCACCCGGTCCTACCCCGCACCCCACGCCGCATTGGGCTATGGGGAGGGTCACTTCGCCGCCCAGCTGTCCGGCCTTCCCGATTGGACGGAGGAGGGAACCCTGTTCGTGCTGGAAGGAGGGTACGACCTGGGAGAAGCCGCTGCCCTTTCCCTTCTGGCAGAAACGGAGCGGGTGCAGGTGGTCAAGGTGGGCCTCCGCCCCGGGGTGGAGGTCTACCTGTCCCCTAGCCCCCTGAACCCTTACCGCTACCTGCGCTTCCTCCTTCTGGCCACAGGACAGGAGGAGGCCCTCTCGGAGGTGGATAGGACCCTGCTGGAGGAACGAAAACGCCTCACCCCGGAAATCCCCCTCGAGGAGAACCCCGCCAAGTTCCTGGCCTACACCCTGGTGGAGCGGATCCCCCTCCTCTACGCTCCCTTTTACCGCCCCTTGGAGGAAGCGGCGCAAAGCCTTTTTGCCCGCATCGGCAAAAGCCTGGCCCTCACCCCACCCCATAGCGCCCTAGAGTTTTTCCTCACGGGCCTCGAGGCCCGCCACGAGCAGGGAGACCCCCTGGCCGCCCTCCTTTTGGGAGAAGGGGAAGCGGTACGTCTAGCCAAGGAAATCCTGGAAACCCGGGTGGACGCCATCGCCGAGGTGCCCGCTCCCACGGGAAGCCGCCTGGCCCAGGCCCTGGCCCTCTGGTACCGGTTGGCCTGGACCGCCTACTACCTGGCCCTTCTCTACGGGGTGGATCCCTCCGACCCCGAGGTGCTGGAGCGCCTGCGGGAGGCCACCTAACCCCCGGAAAGCCCATGATGCCCTTCCCCAAGCCGGAGGACCTTCAAACGGCCATGGCCCTGCAGAGGAGCCTGGCGGAAAGGGTGATCCTGGAGGGAAGCCTCCGAAACGCCAAGCGGATCGCCGCCCTGGACGCCTCCCATAAAAGGGGGAAGCCCCTTGTGGCGGTGGCGGTGCTTTACCACCTGGAGAAGGGCCCCCTGGCCGTGGGGGTAGGGGTGGTGCCCGAGGAAGCCCTTTTCCCCTACATCCCCGGCTTCCTCTCCTTCCGCGAGGCTCCTGCCTATCTCCAGGCTTTACAGGCGCTTCCCGAGCCACCCGAGGCCCTTTTGGTGGATGGCCAGGGCATCGCCCATCCCCGAGGCCTGGGCATCGCCAGCCACCTGGGGGTGCACCTGGACCTTCCCAGCATCGGGGTGGCCAAGAGTTTGCTCTACGGCCGCCTCGAGGCTCCCTTGCCCCTGGAGGCGGGAAGTGCGGTAAGGCTTCTCTCCCCGGAAGGCCGCCCCCTGGGCTACGCCTACCGCAGCCGAAAGGGGGTCAAGCCCCTTTTCATCTCCCCAGGGCACCGGGTGGGCCTGGAGGAAGCCTTAGCCTTCGTGAAGCATCTTCCCACCCGCTCCCGCCTACCGGAACCCTTGCGCCTGGCCCACCTCGAGGCGGGCAAGGCCCTCCGCCGGCTGGACCCGTAGACTGAAGCCCGTGGAAAGCCACCGGCCTGACCCTCTTTACCAGGCTCTCTGGTACTTGGTCCGGCTCCTTCTTCACCTTCTTTTCGGCTTCCGCGCTGAAGGCGAGGAGAACGTTCCCCGGGAAGGCCCGGTAATCTTGGCTGCGAACCATCTTTCCGTCCTAGATCCCATCGTTATCGGAGCCGGGATACGGCGCCCGGTGAGTTTCTTGGCCCGGTCCGAACTCTTCCGCCTTCCCTTCCTATCCCGGCTCTTGCCGCGGCTGTACGCCATCCCCGTGGAGCGGGGGCAAAGCGACCTCTCCGCCATCAAGGGCGCCATCCGCGCCCTGGAACGGGGCATGGCCTTCGGCATCTTCCCGGAAGGAACCCGAAGCCGCACGGGCAAGCTCCAGCCCTTCAAGACCGGGGTGGCGGCTATCGCCCTGCGCACCGGGAGTCCCGTGGTACCCGTGGCCGTGGTGGGTACGGACCAGGCCTGGCCCGTGGGACGAAAGCTCTTCCGTCTGCGCAAGGCCATCCGGGTGATCTACGGCAAACCTATACCGGTTCCGAGGCTTTCCCGGTTTACCCACCAGGAGCTGGAAAGCCTGACCCGGGAGATAGAGGCCCGGGTACGGGAACTTCTGCCACCCCAGTACCGCTAGAGCCAATACTTCCGTTATCACACATTACTATACGCAGGTATACAAATGGGTCAGAGTATTGCATGCCTGCATTCAGGCGTGCTATAGTCCTTGCGGAAGGGAAAAGAGGAGGGAGGTGAAGAATGGCAACAAAGAAAACGGTCACCAAAGCGGATCTGGTGGATCAGGTAGCTGCCGCAACGGGCCTCAAGAAAAAGGACGTGAAGGCGGCGGTGGATGCGTTCCTCTCCAAGGTAGAAGAGGCCCTTTCGGGGGGGAACAAGGTCCAGCTCACCGGCTTCGGCACCTTTGAGGTGCGCAAGCGCAAGGCTCGCACCGGCGTGAAGCCCGGCACCAAGGAGAAGATCAAGATCCCCGCTACCCAGTATCCCGCCTTCAAGCCGGGCAAGGCCCTCAAGGAAAAGGTCAAGAAGTAAGGTATTCCCTTCCCCCGGGGGGCTAAAGCCCCCCGGGTTTATTCCTACCCTTCTCCCTATGCCGTGCCCCTAGGCGTCCCAGAACACCGCAGGGGCAAGGATTTTCCGGGGCCCCCACCTTGGCTTTCGCCAAGGCGAGGGGGTATCAAGCTCCGCCCAGGGCTCCTCCTGGTTTGACCTTGGGCACCACCCGGGGGGCTTCCTTTTCCGGGCGCTCCTGGGGAGTGCTTTCCTCTTCCTCCAAGGGCAGGCCCTCCACCACTTTTTGGAACTCTTCCGCGGTGAGGGTTTCCCGCTCTAAAAGGGTTTCCGCCACCCGCTCCAGGATCTCCCGCTTCTCCTGAAGAAGGCTCTTCACCCGCTGGTACTGCTCCTCAATGAGGCGGCGTACCGCCTCGTCGATGCGCTTGGCGGTCTCCTCGGAATACTGGCGCACGTCGTAACCACCCAGGTAGGTATCCTCCCGCACGGCATAGGCTACCGGACCAAACTCGGGGTGCATGCCCCACTCGGTGATCATGCGCCGGGCCAACTCCGTGGCCTGGCGGAAGTCGTTTTCCGCCCCTGTGGTCACGTCCTCAAAGATGAGCTCCTCCGCCGCCCGCCCCGCCAGGGCCACAGCAATCTGGTCCAAAAGGCGCTTCCGGCTCCAGTGGAGCATATCCTCCCGCCTGGGCATCATGAAGCCTAAAGCCCGGCCCCTGGGCACGATGGTCACCTTGTGCACCCCATCGGCGTGCTCCAGGAAGTGGGCGGCCAGAGCATGCCCCGCCTCATGGTAGGCGGTGATCTTGCGGTCGCGGGGAGAGAGGACCAGGCTCTTCTTGGCCGGCCCCATCATCACCCGGTCGGCAGCCTCCTCGAGGTCCTTCATGGTGATCTTCTTGCGGCCTTCCCGGGCCGCCAGGAGGGCCGCCTCGTTCAAGAGGTTCTCCAGGTCCGCGCCCACGAAGCCCGGGGTACGCTTGGCCAAAAGGGCTAGGTCCACATCCTCTGCCAGGGGCTTACCCCGGGCGTGGATGCGGAGAATCTGCTCCCTACCCCTCACATCAGGAGCATCTATGGTCACCTGGCGGTCAAAGCGGCCCGGACGCAAAAGAGCCGGGTCCAGAACATCGGGCCGGTTGGTGGCGGCCATGACGATGATGGTGGAGTCCTTTTCAAACCCGTCCATCTCCACCAGAAGCTGGTTCAGCGTCTGCTCCCTCTCGTCGTTGCCACCCCCTACCCCCGCCCCGCGCCTGCGGCCCACGGCGTCGATCTCGTCGATGAACACGATGCAGGGAGCGTGGCGCTTAGCGGTCTCAAAGAGGTCCCTGACCCTGGCCGCCCCCACCCCCACGAACATCTCCACGAAGTCGGAACCGCTTGCGGTGATGAAGGGCACCTTGGCCTCCCCAGCCACCGCCCGGGCGATATGGGTCTTCCCCACCCCAGGTGGGCCCACCAGGAGAACCCCCTTGGGAATCCTGGCCCCCATCTCGTGGAAGCGGGCGGGGTTCTTCAGGAACTCCACGATCTCCTTAAGCTCCTCCTTGGCCTCCTCGGCCCCGGCCACATCCTTGAAGGTCACCTTGGGGGCCTCGGTGAGCACCTTGGCCCGGCTTTTGGTGAAGCTGAAGGCGGAGTCCGAGGGCCCAGCGCGCCCGCTGCGGGAGAAGTAGAAGAGGGCTCCCACCAAAAGGCCTACCAGGAGAAGGGGCCACAGAAAGCCCAAAGGGCTTTGGCCCTGGGGGGGCTCCACCCGCACGTGGACCCCCCTGCGAACCCAAGCCTCAAGGGTCTGGTTGTCCAGGGGGCTGGCGGCGTAGGTGGTGAAGGTGGAGCCATCGATGAGGGTGCCCTGGATGCGGGTATCCCCGGCACGCACCACCACCTCTTTCACCCGGCCCGCCTGCAGGTCCTCGAGGAAAGTGGTGTAGTTCACCCCGCTTGCAGGGTTCCCCGCCGTGCCCGCCAGGCTGAAAGCCCAAGCCAAAAGGAGCAGGCCCAATACGAAGACCAAGAAGTTCAAGGGAAGCCGGGACATGTCTTCTCTTAGGGTACACGCCCTGGTGGAAATCCGGGTAGCCTGGGGCACCATGATATAAATAGGCTCAACTCTCTTGACTTATCCATGTGGCATGGTCTATGCTCGAAACGAGAGGTGTAGCTATGGCCAAGGCAGTGGGCATCGACCTGGGCACCACCAACAGCGTGATCGCCATCATGGAGGGCGGTAAGCCCGTGGTCTTGGAGAACGCGGAGGGCGAAAGGACCACCCCCAGCGTGGTGGCCTTCCGGGATGGCGAAACCCTGGTGGGCCGCATGGCCAAGCGCCAGGCGGTCCTGAACCCCGAGGGCACCGTCTTTGAGATCAAGCGGTTTATCGGCCGCCGTTGGGAGGAAGTCCAGGAGGAGGCCAAGCGGGTTCCCTACAAGGTGGTCCCCGGGCCCGATGGGGGGGTGCGGGTGGAGATCAAGGGCAAGCTCTACACCCCTGAGGAGATCAGCGCCATGGTCCTCCGCAAGCTGGTGGAGGACGCCTCCAAGAAGCTCGGGGAAAGGATCACCAAGGCGGTGATCACCGTGCCCGCCTACTTCAACAACGCCCAGCGGGAGGCCACGGCCAACGCCGGGCGGATCGCGGGCCTCGAGGTCTTGCGCATCATCAACGAGCCCACCGCTGCCGCTTTGGCCTACGGCCTGGACAAGAAGGGAAACGAAACCGTCTTGGTCTTCGACCTGGGGGGCGGTACCTTTGACGTCACGGTGCTGGAGATCGGCGAGGGGGTCTTTGAGGTGAAGTCCACCTCCGGGGACACCCACCTGGGCGGCAGCGACATGGACCACGCCATCGTGAACTGGCTGGCGGAGGAGTTCAAGCGGGAGTACGGGGTGGACCTCAAGGCGGACCGCCAGGCCCTCCAGCGCCTCATCGAGGCGGCGGAGAAGGCCAAGATCGAGCTTTCCAGCACCGTGGAGACCACCATCAGCCTCCCCTTCATCGCCCTGGATCCCGCCAGCAAGACCCCCTTGCACCTGGAGAAAAAGCTTACCCGGGCCAAGTTTGAGGAGCTCATCGAGCCCCTCCTGAAGCGCCTCAGGGGCCCAGTGGAGCAGGCCCTGAAGGACGCAGGGCTCAGCCCAGCCCAGATCGATGAGGTGATCCTGGTGGGCGGAGCCACCCGGGTGCCTGCGGTGCAGAGGGTGGTGAAGGAGCTCTTGGGCAAGGAGCCCAACCGCTCCGTGAACCCCGACGAGGTGGTGGCCATGGGAGCGGCCATCCAGGCAGGGGTCCTCATGGGAGAGGTGCGGGATGTGGTTCTCCTGGACGTCACTCCCCTCTCCCTGGGGGTGGAGACCAAGGGTGGGGTGATGACCGTGCTCATCCCCAGGAACACCACCATCCCCACCCGCAAGTGCGAGATCTTCACCACCGCCGAGCACAACCAGACCGCGGTGGAGATCCACGTCCTCCAGGGCGAGCGCCCCATGGCCGCGGACAACAAGAGCCTGGGTCGGTTCCGCCTCGAGGGTATCCCCCCCATGCCCGCCGGGGTTCCCCAGATCGAGGTCTGCTTTGACATCGACGCCAACGGCATCCTCCACGTAACCGCCAAGGAGAAGTCCACGGGCAAGGAGGCCTCCATCACCATCCAGAACACCACCACCCTCTCCGAGGAGGAGATCCAACGGATCATCGAGGAGGCCAAGCGCTACGCGGAGGAGGACCGGCGCCGCCGGGAGCACGCCGAGCTCAAGAACACTCTGGACTCCACCCGTGTCCAGGCGGAGAGAATCCTCCAGGAGAAGCAAAGCACCCCCGAGGCCAAGGCGCGCCTCGAGGCGGCCATCGCCAGGGCCAAGGAGCTTTCGGAGAAGGATGCCTCCGACCCCGAGCTGAAGGCCGCCACGGAGGAGCTTCTGAAGGCAGTGGAGGCCTACGAGAAGGCCGCCACCGCCGGGACCACCGGGGCATCCAGCCGTGGCCCTGACGACGTGATCGACGCCGACTACAAGCCCGCCGACTAAAGCTCCCCTGCCCTGGCCCCTGCCGGGGCAGGGGCCTCCCCTTGCCCCCTCTTGGAGGAAACATGGAGAAGGAACGTGAGGAAACCCAACAGGAGCAGGCCGCCCAGGTGGAGCAAGACCTGAAGGCGGTGGGCGAGGAGGCCCTAGCCCTGGAACAACGCCTCCTGGCCCTGGAGGAGGAGCTCCGAGCCCTGAAGGACCGGTACGTGCGCCTCCTCGCCGACTTTGACAACTACCGCAAGCGCATGGAGGAGGAGCTTAGGGTTAGGGAACGGGAAGGAATCCTCAGGGCGGTCAGGGCCCTTCTCCCCGTCCTGGACGACCTGGAGCGGGCCTTGGAGTTCGCCGAGGCCAACCCGGAGAGCATCCTCAAAGGGGTTAAGGCGGTGCGGGAAGGCTTCTTCCGCATCCTGGCAGGGCTTGGGATCGAGGAGGTGCCGGGGGAGGGGGAGGCCTTTGACCCCCGCTACCACGAGGCCATCGGCCTCCTCCCCGGGGAGCCCGGCAAGGTGGCCCGGGTCTTCCAAAGGGGCTTCCGACTGGGCGAGGCCCTGGTGCGCCCGGCCCGGGTGGCGGTGGGCGAGGAGAAAAGCCCCGAAGAAGAGGGCGTGGAGTAGGCCATGAAGGACTACTACGCCATCCTGGGGGTACCGAGAAACGCCACGCAGGAGGAGATCAAGCGGGCCTACAAGCGCCTGGCCCGCCAGTACCACCCCGATGTGAACAAAAGCCCCGAGGCCGAGGAGCGCTTCAAGGAGATCAACGAGGCCTACGCCGTCCTCTCCGACCCGGAAAAGCGCAAGGTCTACGACACCTACGGCACCGCCACCCCTCCCCCGCCCCCACCCCCTGGGGGGTACGACTTCTCCGGGTTTGACGTGGAGGACTTCTCCGATTTCTTCCAGGAGCTCTTCGGCGGCGGGCTCTTCGGGGGCATGGGGCGGAGGAGGCCAAGGAAAGGCCGCGACCTCAGGGCCGAGCTTCCCCTTACCCTCGAGGAAGCCTTCCGGGGAGGCGAAAAGGTGGTGGAGGTGGGGGGAAGGCGGGTTTCCGTGAAAATCCCCCCGGGGGTGCAGGAAGGGAGCACCATCCGCCTGGCAGGCTTAGGGGGCCCGGGAGACCCTCCCGGGGACCTCCTCCTCACGGTGCGGCTCTTGCCCCACCCCGTCTTCCGCCTCGAGGGCCAGGACCTCTACGCCACCCTGGACGTTCCTGCCCCCATCGCCGTGGTGGGCGGCAAGGTGCGGGCCCCCACCCTGGAAGGCCCCGTGGAGGTCACCATCCCCCCCAAAACCCAGGCAGGGAGAAAGCTCCGGCTTAAGGGGAAAGGCTTTCCCGGGCCCCATGGCCGCGGGGACCTCTACCTGGAGGTACGGGTGGTGATCCCCGAGGACCTGACGCCCGAGGAGGAGGAGCTTTGGCGGAAGCTCAAGGAGGTGCGCTATGCTGGCGCGTAGCTCTTATGTATCCTTAGAGGCCCTGGCGGACTATGGCCTCTCCCTGGGGGTGGTGCGGGCCTACGTGGAGATCGGCTTCGTGGAGCCCCTGGAGGTGGGGGGTGCCTGGTACTTCCGGGAGGAAGACCTTCTGCGCATGGCCAAGGCGGAACGCATCCGCCGCGATCTGGGGGCCAACCTGGTGGGGGCAGCTTTGGTGGTGGAGATCCTGGAGCGCCGCTAAGCCCTGCTAGGGGTTTTGGCTTTCCCAAAAAGCCCCCCAAGCCAGGAAGGCCGAAGACCGGGACATTCCTCCCATCCTCCTTCCCTTATAATCAGGACAAAGAGCGTTGCCACCGCCCTCGTTCAGCGAACCTCTCCTGGGTGCGAGGTTGGGGTTGGTTATTTAGTATGCGCAGCTCACTTGACATGACTTCTATCAAGTGATATGATCTAGGCAGTGGGAGGAAAGGAGGCATGAACCTGGAACGTTGGACCCAAGCCGCCCGCGAGGCCCTGGCCCAGGCCCAGGTCCTGGCCCGGGAGATGAAGCACCAGGCCATCGACCTGCCCCATCTATGGGCGGTGCTCCTGAAAGACCCCACGGGCCTGGCCTGGCGGCTTCTGGAGAGGGCAGGGGGTAACCCCAAGGCCCTCAGGGAAAGCGCCGAGCGGGAATTGGCGCGAATGCCCAAGGTGGAAGGGGCCGAGGTGGGCCACTACCTTTCCCAAAGGCTCGCCCGAGCCCTGGACCGGGCCGAGGCCCTCATGGGGGAGCTTAAGGACCGGTTCGTGGCCTTGGACACCCTGGTCCTGGCCTTGGCGGAGGCCTCGAGGGCCGAGCCCTCCTTCCAGGTGGGTATTCCCGAAGAAGGCTCCTTAAGAAAAGCCCTACAGGAACTAAGAGGAGGTAAAACCGTGCAGACGGAACATGCGGAAAGCACCTACAACGCCCTGGAGCAGTACGGCATCGACCTCACCAAGCTGGCCGCCGAGGGCAAGCTGGACCCGGTGATCGGCCGGGACGAGGAGATAAGGCGCACCATCCAGATCCTCCTCCGGCGCACCAAGAACAACCCCGTCCTCATCGGCGAACCCGGGGTAGGCAAGACCGCCATCGTGGAGGGGCTGGCCCAGCGCATCGTCAAGGGGGATGTACCGGAAGGCCTCAAGGGCAAGCGCATCATCTCCCTACAGATGGGCTCCCTCCTGGCCGGGGCCAAGTACCGGGGTGAGTTTGAGGAGCGCCTGAAGGCGGTGATCCAGGAGGTGGTGCAAAGCCAGGGGGAAATCATCCTCTTCATCGACGAACTCCACACCGTGGTGGGGGCGGGTAAGGCCGAGGGGGCCGTGGACGCCGGCAACATGCTGAAGCCCGCCCTGGCCCGGGGGGAGCTTCGGCTTATCGGCGCCACCACCCTGGACGAGTACCGGGAAATCGAGAAGGACCCTGCCCTGGAAAGGCGCTTCCAGCCCATCTACGTGGACGAGCCCACCGTAGAGGAAACCATCTCCATCCTCCGGGGCATCAAGGAGAAGTACGAGGTGCACCACGGGGTCAGGATCTCCGATCCCGCCTTGGTGGCGGCAGCGGTCCTCTCTCACCGCTACATCACGGAAAGGCGCCTTCCCGACAAGGCTATAGACCTCATCGACGAGGCAGCAGCCCGCCTGCGCATGGCCTTGGAAAGCGCCCCTGAGGAGATCGACACCTTGGAGCGGAAGAAGCTCCAGCTGGAGATCGAACGGGAGGCCCTAAAGAAGGAGAAGGACCCGGACTCCCAGGAAAGGCTCAAGGCCATTGAGGAGGAGATCGCCCACCTCAACCAGGAGATCGAGAAGCTCAAGGCCGAGTGGGAGGCGGAGCGGGAGGTCTTGAAGAAGCTGCGGGAGACCCAGCAACGCCTGGATGAGGTCCGGCGGCAGATCGAGCTGGCGGAGCGTCAGTACGACCTGAACCGGGCCGCCGAGCTCCGCTACGGGGAGCTTCCCCGCCTCGAGACCGAAGTGGAGGCCCTCTCGGAAAAGCTCAAAAACGCCCGCTTCGTGCGCCTGGAGGTGACCGAGGAGGACATCGCCGAGATCGTCTCCCGCTGGACGGGCATCCCGGTTTCCAAGCTCCTGGAAGGGGAAAGGGAGAAGCTCTTAAGGCTTGAGGACGAGCTCCACAAGCGGGTGGTGGGGCAGGAGGAGGCCATCCGGGCCGTGGCCGACGCCATAAGGCGGGCCCGGGCCGGCCTCAAGGACCCGAACCGCCCCATCGGCAGCTTCCTCTTCCTGGGTCCCACGGGGGTGGGCAAGACGGAGCTGGCCAAGACCCTGGCCGCCACCCTCTTTGACACCGAGGAGGCCATGGTGCGCATCGACATGACGGAGTACATGGAGAAGCACGCGGTGAGCCGGCTCATCGGGGCCCCACCCGGCTACGTGGGCTACGAGGAAGGTGGGCAGCTCACCGAAGCGGTAAGGCGCCGCCCCTACACGGTCATCCTCTTCGACGAGATCGAAAAGGCCCACCCCGATGTCTTCAACATCCTCCTGCAGATCCTGGACGACGGCCGTCTCACCGACTCCCACGGGCGCACCGTGGACTTCCGCAACACGGTGATCATCCTCACCTCCAACCTGGGAAGCCCCTTGATCCTCGAGGGTATCCAGAAGGGCCTGCCCTACGAGCGCATCCGGGAGGAGGTCTTCGCTGTGCTGCAAAAGCACTTCCGCCCCGAGTTCCTGAACCGCCTGGACGAGATCGTGGTCTTTAGGCCCCTCACCCGGGAGCAGCTGCGGGAGATCGTGGAGATCCAGCTCCAAAGCCTCAGGGCCCGCTTGGCGGAAAAGCGCATCACCCTCACCCTTACCGAGGCCGCCAAGGACTACCTGGCCGAGCGGGGCTACGACCCCGTCTTCGGCGCCAGGCCCCTGAAGCGGGTAATCGCCCGGGAGCTGGAAACCCCCCTGGCGGTGAAGATCCTGGCCGGAGAGATCAAGGAGGGGGATGCCGTGGTGGTGGACGCTGGCCCCATGGGCCTGACCTTCCGCACGCCCCAGCGGGTAGAGGCTTGAGAAAGGAGGCGGTATGAGGGTGGTGGAGGTCCTGCAAAAGGCCTACCGGGATGAGCTCTTGGATGCCCTGCGGGCGGAGCGGGCGGCGGAAAGGGTACCCTACCCCCACCTCCGGGCCCTCCTGCAGGAGGTGGCCCATAGGGAACGGACCCATGCCGAGGCCATCGCCGAAGCCCTCCGCCGCCTGGGCGCCTCCCTCCCCCCTACGCCCAAGGTGGAGGAAGAGGAAAGCTGGGAGGCGCTCCTCCGCCTTCTTTCCGAGGAAGGCTTTGACCGGGCCTACTACCTGGAAAGCACCTTTCCCGAGCCGGACCTCGAGGCCCTCTTCACCCGGCTGGGCCAGGAGGAAAGGCTCAATCAAGAAGCCGTGCGCAAAGCCGTGGCCCTTTTAGGAGGTGGCCTATGATCGGGAAGGAAGAAATCCGGCGCATCAAGGAAACCCTGGCCATCGCAGAGGGGCCGATTCTCTCCCTTTACCTGGACATCAACCCCGCCAAGCCGGAAAACGCCAACCGGGCCTATGCCCTAAGGGCCAAGGACGCCATGAAGGCCCTGGGGGTGCCCCAGGACCTGCAGGAGAGGGTCCTGGAAGTATTGAAAAACCAGGTTCTAGAGGCCAAGACCGCCGTTTTCTTCGCCAAGGACAAACTCTTTGAAACCCTCCTGCTCCAGGTGGAGCTACCCTTGGTCTCCAGCCTCAAGACCACCTTCTTGGGGGAAAAGGAAAGCCGTTTCCTCACGGACGGGGCCTTAGCCCACTACGGCGACCCCTTCCTCCTCCCCCTCATCTACGCCCTGGACGAGTACGAGCGCTACGGGGTGGTCTACCTGGACCAGGAGCGCTGGCGGGTGTTCGAAATCTTCCTGGGCGAGATCCAGGAAGTGAGGGATGCCTTCCTCGCTCTGGACACCGAGGCCTGGCGCCGGCTTTCCCTGGACGCCCCAGGACGCCGCTTCAACCTGGGAGGCATCTCCCGGGGCGGGGCGGGGCAGGACCTCTTCGCCAAGCGCCTGGCTGCATGGGAAGAGCGTTTTTACAAGACCCTGAGCCACGAACTGGAGAAACTGACTGAGGAACACAGGTTCACCCGCCTCATCCTTATGGGCCCCGAGGAGCACACCAAGCTTTTCCTGGGCTACCTGCCCAAGCGCCTTAAGGAAAAGCTGGTGGCCCTGCTTCCCTCCTTGCCCCACCCCGGGGCCAGCCCCGGCGAGGTGCTCAAACGGCTGGAGCCCGCCTTGGAGGAGATGGAGCGCAAGGGGGAGGTGGAGCTTCTCAAAAAGCTGGAAGAAGCCTACCCCAAAGCGATCTTCGGCCCCGAGGCGCTGGAAAGGGTGCAGGAGGGTCGGGTGGAACTCTGGATCCTTCCCTGGCACCTGGACCAGACCGCCTACGCCTGCGACGGGATCTTCTTCCCCGATGAGGCCAGGGCCTTGGCCCAATGCCAAAACCCTGAACCTAAGCCCCTGGCCGTGGTCCTGCCCGAGCTGGCAGCGGGGTATGCCACCAAGCTGGAGTTCGTGCGGGGTGAAGCGGAGAAAGAACTTCTGGAGCGCGGAGGCATGGCCGCGCTCCTGAGGTGGTGAGAGGAGGTGAGAAGGAATGTTGCGGTTTGATCCTTTCAGGGAGCTGGAGGAGTTGCAGGAGCGCCTGGCACGGGCCTTCGGCACTACCCCTCAGCAGGGGCCCAGGGTGTACGCCCCTCCGGTGGATGTGATGGAGGATGAGGCTGGCCTTCATGTTCTGGTCTACCTTCCCGGGGTGGATCCGGAGAAGGTAGAGGTGATAGCCGAGGAGGGCGTCTTGTCGGTGAAGGCGGAGCGGCCCTTTGAGAAGCGGGAAAACGCCACCTACCACCGCTTGGAGGGCCCCTACGGCTCCTTTGCCCGGAGCTTCAACGTTCCCAGCACCTTTGACCTCTCCCGGGTCCAGGCCCGGTTCCGCCACGGGGTGCTCCACCTCTTGGTGCCCAAGGCCGAGGAAAGCAGGCCCAAGAGAATCCAGGTGCAGGTGGAGTAGGAGGTGAGGTATGCGGCGGACTATACGCTACATCCTGGCCACTTCCAACCCCATGGGCGACCTCGAGGCCCTGGAAAAGCTGGTGAGGCTGGCCCCTGACACGGGAGCAGATACCCTCGCCATCGTGGGCAACCTCATGCCCAAAACAGCGAAGAGCCGCGACTACGCCGCCTTCTTCCGCATCCTTTCCGACGCTCATCTCCCCACCGCCTACATCCCCGGGCCCCAGGATGCCCCCATCTGGGAATACCTCCGGGAGGCCGCCAACATCGAGCTGGTGCGGCCTGAGATGCGCAACGTCCACGAAACCTTCACCTTCTGGAAGGGCCCCTATCTGGTGGCAGGCATAGGCGGGGAGATCGTTGACGACGGGGAGCCCGAGGAAGGAGAGGTCCTACGCTACCCCTCCTGGGTGGCGGAGTACCACCTCAAAGCCCTTTGGGACCTAAAGGACTACCCCAAGATCTTCCTCTTCTACACCAACCCCTACCACAAGGGCCTGGGGGAGGGAGGGTCCCATGAGGTGGCCCATCTGGTCAAGACCCATAACCCCCTCCTGGTGATCACCGCCGGCAGGGGCCAGAAGCACGAGATGCTGGGGGCAAGCTGGGTGGTGGTGCCGGGCGACCTCTCCGAGGGTGAGTACAGCCTCTTGGACCTGAGGGCGAGGAAGCTGGAAACCGGGAACGTGCGCTAAAGCTCCAGGGCCCCGCCCTCAGGCGGGGCCCTATGCCCTTAAAAGGAGGTCAAGATGCTGGAGAAGCTTTGGCCCTTCGGCCGGAACCGGGTGCGCAAGGCCCTTGAGGAAGCGCTAGAGCGGGTCTTTAAGGAGGAAGGGGAAACCCTAGAACCCCTTTCGGAACTCTCCGAGCACGAGGACCACTACCTCTTGCGGGTAGAGGTTCCGGGCCTGGGCCCCGAGAACCTGGAGGTGCGCCTCGAGGGGGACCAGCTGGTGGTGGAAGGGGAGAAAAAGGAGGAAAAGCGCACCAAGCACCTCTCGGAGATCCTCTATGGGCGCATCTACCGTTCCTACCTCCTCCCCAAGGACGCCAAGAAGGAAGGTATTGAAGCCAAGCTCCACAAGGGCGTGCTGGAGGTGAGGATCCCCCGGGAGAAGCGCCCGCCCGAGCCCCCTGTGAGGATCCCCGTGCAGGAAGGGTAAAAACCCCACCAACCCTTGGCCTTCCGCCTTGGGTTGGTGGGTTTCTTATCAGGAGCGTTGACAATGCTATTGTCAAGTCTTACCCTGGTGTGGGGAGGTGAGCGGGTATGCTGATGAAAATAGCCGAGTTTGAGAAACTCTTCCGCCTGGCTGCAGGCGTGAACATGGACAAAAACGACCTTAAACGCCTTTCCGATTTCCTCAGGAACAAGATCTATGACCTCTTGGTGGTGGCGGAGCGCCAGGCCAAGTACAACGGACGGGACATCATCCTTGAACCCGACCTGCCCCTCACCAAGGGGCTTCAGGAAACCCTCAAGGAGTTCCGGGCCATGGAAACCACCCTGGAGCTCAAGCCCGTGCTGGACGCCTTAGCCTCCTTGCCTCCTTTGGACCTGGAGATCTCCGAGGAGGTGCGCAACCTGCTTCCCGAGATCGCCGGGGCCCTGGTGGTGGCCTATGCCCGGGTTCTCAAAGAGCTAGACCCCGGGCTTAAAAACCCTCAGGCCGAGCACCATGAGCGGGCTGAGCGGGTCTTTAACCTCCTTCTCTGAGATGAGCCAGAACCTGCTCCTCTCCCTGTACCGCCGGGCTACCCGCCTGGTCTTCAACCTGGTGGTGGTGGCCCTTCTCATCGGTCTTTTCGTGGGGGTGGGGCGCACCTTCATGGAGCTGGGCCTCACCCTGAGCGAGCCCACGGTGCGCCTGGGCCTTAAGGACCTCGTCACCAACGTCCTGAGCCTGGTCATCGTCCTGGAGTTGGTGCGGGTCTTCGTGGAGTACTTTGAATTCGAAAGGGTGCGCCTCGAGGTCCTCCTGGAGATCGGCGTGGCCCTGGCCCTGCGGGAACTTCTTCTCCTCCTTTTCGCCGAAAAGCTCTCTGGGGTGGACCTCTTCTTCTGGACCCTAGGCATCTTGGCCCTGGTGGCCGGGCGTACCCTGGCCGTCCAGTTTTCCCCCAGGAGGCGACCATGAGGGTGGAGGAAGCGGTTCTTCCCGGCGTAGGGCGGAAGTACACCATCACGGTGCAAAGCGGCGATCGGATCGTCATCGTGGTCCACCACTCGGGGAAGCGGGAAGTCCAGTACTTTGAGGCGGGAGAGGAAGACGAGCCCACCATGGCCCTGGACCTCACCGACGAGGAGGCCCGGGAGCTTGGGGCCATCCTGGCTGGGGTGCTCTTCCACCCCGAGGCGGTGGGGGACACCCAAAGCAAGCTTGGACAGAAGGTCATCGAGTGGATCAAGGTCCTGCCCGGCTCCAAGCTGGTAGGCAAGCGGGTGGGGGAGCTTGCCCTGCCTCCTGGGGCCCACCTCCTGGCCGTGGACCGCCCGGGGGCTCCCCTGATCCCTCATCCCAGCCCCGACACCCTCCTGGAGATAGGGGACACCCTGGTGGTGGCGGGAAGCCGTGAGGCCGTGGAAACCCTGAAGAGGACCCTCTGATGCACCCTTCCGTGGAGGCTTTTACCCTGGCCGCAGGGCTTCTGGCCCTGGGAGCCCTTATTGTCCACAAGGCGGGGCTTCCTCCCCTGCCCGTGTACCTTCTCACGGGGCTATGGATGGGCGAAAGGCTCCCCGTGGAGGAGCTGGAACCCTTACCTTCCTTGGGGCTTCTTCTCCTCCTTTTCTCCGTGGGGCTGGAGTTCGGCCCCGACCGGCTTAAGGGGCTATCGAGCAAGGCCATCCGGGCAGGCCTGTACGACACCCTGGCCCTGCCCCTGGGTTTTATCCTGGGACTCCTGGCTGGGTTGGACCTCCGGGGGGCTGCCCTTCTGGCCGGAGCCATCTACATCAGCTCCAGCGCGGTGATCGTCAAACTCATCATCGACCTGCGCCGGGCAGCCAACCCCGAAAGCGAGGTGGTCCTGGGGGTCTTGGTCCTCGAGGACCTGGTGGTGGCCATCCTCCTGGCCCTCCTGGGCGGGCACGGCCCCGTGGGCTTCCTTGGAGGGATGGCCTTGGCCCTGGCCTACCTGCTCTTTGCCCGCTTTATCGGTCCCAAGCTGGTTTCCCGGGTGGGAGGGTTATCCCACGAGCTCATCCTCCTCCTCGGAGCCACCTTCACCACTGGAACCGCCCTGCTCTTCCACGCCATCGGGGCCTCGGAAGGCGTGGGTGCGTTTCTCGCCGGGGTCATCGCTGCCGCTTTGGGCCTTCGGGAAAGGCTAGAGCACCTCTTCGGCCCCGTGCGGGATCTGGGCGTGGCCCTCTTCTTCCTGGTGGTGGGGGCAAAGGCCCTCAGCCTCTTCCAGGGCTTGACGCCTGCGGTTTTAGTCCTGGCCTTTACCGGGCTTCTTCTGAAGCTACCCTTAAACCATGCGGGGGGCGCCCGGGTGGGGCTTTCCCGCAAACGCCGGCTCTATAGCGCCTTGTACCTGGTACCCCGGGGGGAGTTTAACCTGGTCCTGGGAAGTCTGGCCCTGGAACAGGGATATCCCCTGGTGGCCCAGGTGGCGGTGCTCTTGGTGCTTCTTTCCATCCCCTTGGGAGCCCTCCTCATCCGGTTTGCCCCTGAACTTGGCAGCCTCCTCCTGCGAGAAGCTCCAAGGCCCCGCCGCCCTGCCCGCTCCTCCTAAGAGACTATATACTCTTCCCATGGAAATCTTCTTCCAGCTCTTTTGGCTCTTCTTCATCCTTTCCGTCCTCACCCCCTACCTGCAACAGCAGATGCTCATGGGGGCCAGGGCCAGGAAGATCGCCGAGCTAGAGCGGAAGCGGAAAAGCCGGGTCATCACCCTCATCCACCGCCAGGAGGCTGTAAGCTTTCTGGGAATACCCATAAGCCGTTTCATCACCATCGACGACTCAGAGCAGGTCCTAAGGGCCATCCGCCTGACGGACAAGAATGTGCCCATAGACCTCATCCTCCACACCCCAGGAGGCCTGGTCCTGGCGGCAGAGCAGATCGCCGAGGCCCTACTGCGCCACCCCGCCAAGGTCACGGTTTTCGTGCCCCATTACGCCATGTCCGGGGGTACCCTCATCGCCTTGGCCGCCGACGAGATTGTCATGGATGAAAACGCCGTCTTGGGCCCCGTGGACCCCCAGCTTGGCCAGTATCCGGCGGCCAGCATCCTCAAGGTGCTGGAGAAGAAGCCCATCCAGGAGATCGACGACCAGACCTTGATCCTGGCGGATGTGGCGGAAAAGGCCCTGAAGCAGGTGAAGGCCACGGTGAAAAACCTGCTTTTGAAGCGCATGCCTGAAGAGAA
>Ga0101945_1001413_pt1 | contig 24156 bp, 21 predicted proteins | sample DewCreD2012metaG_2_FD_75246 | JGI IMG/M metagenome (GOLD analysis project Ga0101945, IMG submission 75246) | Hot spring sediment bacterial and archeal communities from British Columbia, Canada, to study Microbial Dark Matter (Phase II) - Dewar... ... | reverse complement strand
GCCGCCTGCCAGGTGGCCCACCAAAAGGGTATCCCCTGCACCAACGGCGGGCCGGTCAGCTTCCTAGTGGCCCTGTTGGTCTATGACCATTACCTGGAGAGCGGGCAGACGGCGGCCGCCCAGGACTTCGCCACCAGGGCCTTCACAGCGGAGGAGCAGCAATTGCTGAACTCCCCCAAGGCTCAGGAGCAGATTCGCAAGGGCAAAGCGCTCCTCGCCTCCTATCGTGCCGCCGGTGCGGACTACGTGAACTTCCACTGGTACATCGCCGATCCCCAGGCGCTGGGGGAGGCGGTGGCATATCTGAAAGCGCAGACGGGCCTGCCGGTGATTACCAACGAAATCGGCCAGCACAGCGATGACCCCAACCAGACCACCGCCATCATGGGCAAGGTGGTGGAGTTGGGCCTGCCCATCGCGGTTTGGTTCAGCGTGGATGCGCCCAAGGCACGGGGGTTGGTCAATATGGATGGCACGCTGCGGCCCACCGGCCAGGCGTTCCAGCGTTTCATCCAGCAAAATCTCAAATGATAGTGTAGGAGCGAGGAGGCCTCGCCCCTACTGCCAGCGAATGAACACCGGGTCGCCGATGGTCAGCGTGACCTGGCCGTTCTGCACCGGGTAAATCTGCTGCCCGCCCTGGTAATCCGTCACGGTGGCCATCGTGCTTCCAGGGGGCGCCGTGAGCGTCACCGTCTGGCTATCCCCCTCGGCCCAGGCGGCCTCCAGTGTGGGTTGGCCAGTGGTCACGTCCTGGAAGATATAGCGATATAGAGTTGGGCCGGAGGAGGCAGCGGACTGGAATCGGAACGGGTTCTGCAGGGTGCTTACCACCAGCCGATAGGTGAAGGCGGCGGGCCGCCAACTGCCGTCCCCCTCAAACAGCTCCGCCACAGGCTGGTCGCGCAGGTTGCCGGAGAACCAGGTCACGGCCTGTAAGTTGAGTGAAGCCGCCGTGATCAGCGTCTTGAACACGTCTTTGGCGTGCTGCGCCCCCTGGGCATAGGCCAGGTCACCCCGCTGGCCGACCTCGTTGGTGAGCTTGGGCCGGGTGTAGCCGGCCATCTGCGTGCGCCGGTCAATCCACTCGCTGACGTAATGCATCACCGAGTAGTCTTCGTAGAAATGGAAATTCAGCGCATCCACCGTGCCCTGTAATCGGCTCAGGATGGTGGTGGCCCTATCGCAGTTCTGCTGGACGGCGGGTTGCGCCAGCCAGAAGCGCACATCCTGGACGGTGCGGATGGGGATCACGCCGGTCTGGGCCGCCCGGCGGTAATAGGCCAACGCCATCTGCATCGTCTCGGCCTCGGAGCGGTAGCCGCTCTCCAGCCAGTCGCGGGCAATGCACAGCCCCCACATCCCGCTCACCATGCCGCTATCTATCACCCGGACGTTCGGGTCGGCCTCCTTGATAGCTTTGTAGGCCGTGCGGATCAGCCGGAGGTACTCATCGGCGGTGCCACCCCAGAACAGGGAGGAGTTGGCCTCATTCTCAATGGCCACGATGTCAAAATGGCCACGGTAATGGGTGATGAACTGCTTGACGAAGGTGTAGTAGGAGCGGCTGTAGCCATATTGCGGATGCCACACACTGGACAGGTCGTTTGGCGGGTACGAGCGAGAGCCGTTGGGTGGGCACCCGTTCATCCAGCCGCACCCCACACGGAGGGTCACCAGGGGACGCAGCCCCTGGGCTTCAATGGACCGAATATGTTCGTCGTTGATCGTGTCAAAGCGGATTTGGCCGGGTCGCGGCTCGCTGACGGCCCAGTTCACCGACATGCGGGCCTGGCCGTTGCCCATTTGGGCGATCAGGGCCACCGTTTGTGCCCAGCCGGTGGGGTCGCTCCAGGGCCAATCCCGGATGACCAGCAGCATGGCAAAGGGATTAGCCGGGAACGGCGGTTGCGGCACGGGACGCGCGGCCCAAAGCGAAGAGGGCGCCAGACCACTGAGCATCAGGCCGGCGATCACGGCGATCATAAGGGCATAGCCCACCCGGCGCGGCGGCGTCGGGCGAGCCGATGGGGCCCAAGGGGATGGGTGGCTCATATCCCGCACTCTCCTCAAAGTGTTGATGCCTTTGAGGTCGGCGGAACGGCACATGGACAGGGCGGGATCAGGCTTATGATCCTGGTCTTCACGAGCATAGCATGCCCTGGGGAGCGGGGCAATGGTACTTTAGGCATTCTGCCATTGACACAGGGCTGGTCTGAGGGTAAAATATCCCCCGGACGGAGGGGGAAATCCCTCCAGATAAGTTAAGCGATGGCGGATAAATTCCAACTGCGGCAGACACTGGCCGCGTTTGCGTCCCGCTCCCCGGACAAGGGGGCGGCTGTAAGTGGGCCAGCAGAGCCCCTGCGGCCTGAGTACGAGGCCCAGCAGGCGCTATTTGCTGCCCAGCCGCCGCTGGTGCAACGCTTCCTGGAGGCGCAGGCGCGCCAGGTCGCTGAGGCCCTGGTGCAGCGCGTGCCCCAGGTGCGCTTTAAGCTGCCGGACCGCGTGGTGGTGGACGTGCCCGCACCGGGGCAGGAGGGGAAGCTGGTGCCGGTGCCGTCGGAGTTTCGGGAGCAGTTGGCCGGCGGCATCATTGACCGGCTGACGGGCACGGACATCCGTGCGGCCTTGCGCCATCGCCTGGCGGAACTGAACCAATCGTCCCACCGTTCGGTGGCGGTGAGCGCGGACCTCCTGCGCTATGCGACGGCGGTGCATATGGTGTATCACATGCTGCCCAGCGGCCGCTCCGTCACCTATATCCCCGACGACGATGAAGAGATCCCCACGATCCCGGTCAGCGATGAGACAGAGCCGGCCTCTGCGCTCACGGCGGCAACGGATGTGATCGTGGAAATGGAGCCGAAGGAAGCCGGGCGCGGCGAATTGATCGTGCCCTATGTGCCGGCGGCGCGCAAATTCTACCTGCCCCAGTGGGTGGCCGTTGACGATGAGGGCCGCCTGCTGGTCAATTCGCTGAACGAAGCCGAGGCGCACATCGCCTCTATGCAACGCTATGTGGATGTGCTCCACGCCGCAGTCGCGCTGGCGCCCTACATGGTCGCCGACGAAGAGTACCAGCGCAAGCGCTACGGCATTCTGGGCCAATTGATCAATCAGGGCCGTAAGCTGGCGCGCTATGAGACGGAAGAGATCATCCGCACGATCAAGCGGCGGGCCGCCGCCAACGACCTGAATCGCGGCCTGAGCCTGAGCCTGCCCTATTTTGACGATCGAGACCTTCAGATGAAGTTGTACAATTTTGAAGTTATCCCTGCCGGACGCATTATGTTCGTCAAGGCGTTTGTGGTGCGCGCTGCTCTAGAGGAGCAGGCCAAGGTCGCCCAGGATACCCGTTTAAGCCCGTCCACCCGGAAACACCTCCTGGAGGAGCTGAAAGCCCTGGAGGAGGCTTTTGACACGTCAAGGAAGTCCCTCTGAGCACCCGTGTAGGGGCGCAGCGCGCTGCGCCCCTACAAACGATGTGTCCCAACCTGTGATCGGTTAAGTGATGCTTTCCATTATTCTTTTGCTGCTGATCGTCTTCCTGTCGTGGAAGGCCGCGCCACGCGAGCGGGAGGAGGACGTGCACGTGCACGGCGCAGGGCAGGTGGGCCTGCTGGCCGCGCTGGCCCTGTTCGGCGTGGACTACTTCACCTCATACTTCTATGCGACGGGCGAGATGATGAGCGCGCTGCACCCCTATGGCTTGCAGCACCTGGCTTTTATCCCCGTGATGATCATCGGGCTGGCGAACCTGATCTTTGGCGGGCTATACATGTATGCGCTGGGCATCTTCCGCGACGGCGGCGGATCGTATACAGCGTCTATGCGCTATCTCGCGCCCACCGTGAGCCTGGTCGTCGCTGTGACGCTGGAGCAAGACTACATCCTCACCATCGTCGTCTCGGCCCTCTCCGGCGGGGACCAGTTGCTGTCCATCCTAAAAGCCTATGGTGCAGCGTGGTACTGGCACTTCGCTATCGGCGCGTTTCTGGCGTCCATCACCTGGTTCCTGACGATTCGGGGTCGGGGCGAGTCGGCGCGGGTGGTGTTTACCCTGTTAGGCATCTTTGCTGGCCTGACGCTGACGATGGCCATCGGCCTGATCGTCGCCAGCGCCCAGGGCGTTCCGCCTCACCCTCCTGAAGAAGTTCAGCCGGTGAACTCTGTCGGCGAGGCTATGTTTCACCTGCTGACCGCTGCGATGAAGGGCATGGTCGCCCTCACCGGCCTGGAGGCCATGTCCAATGGCATCCAGTTCGTGATTGACGAGGATGCCGCCGTTGTGAAATGGGGCAAGAGGCGGCTGCCCCGGTTGAAGCGGCTGTGGGACTTCTACAGTGGCAAGGTGGGCATCGGGCGTTTCGTGCAGACCTCGTTCCTGTTTTACGGCGGTCTGACAACGGCTTTCCTCTCCATCTTCGCCATTCGCTTCAATGTGTTTGATGGCACGGCGGGCCGCACGCTGGTGGGCAACCTGGCCTATCTCGGCTTCACCCAGCTCTTCGGCAGCGATATCCTCTTCTGGGCATATCAAATCCTAGCGGTCATGCTGCTGGCGTCAGCCTCATTAACGGCCTTCCAGGACCTGCAGGCGGTCGGCTGGCGCGACGTGGCCATGGGGGAAATTCCAGAATACGTGGTCTATCGCGACCCACGCGGCACGTTCACACGTTCGGTGAATATCGCTTTCGCCATCGCCGTTCTCATCATGTTTCTCGTGCGCGGCAGGACGACGGTGGCTGTCCCCTTCTACGGGATTGGCGTGTTCGTCCCGATTACCATGATGGCGTTGGCTGTACGGCAACACATCCGCAAACACTTCACAGGCCGCGCCCGCAGGTGGGGAACGGCAGGAGCGACATTGGCAGCGGCTTGGGGCACACTCGTGTTTGTGGGCCAGGTGGTAGGCAAGTGGCATGAAGGCGGCTGGATCGCCTTGCTGGCCTTCAGCGCGCTTGCGCTTATGGCCCATCTGGTGCTGCTCTCGCCCATTGGTTACCGCCAGCCGGAGCAGATTCACCGTATTGTCCGTGAGAAGGCGCGAGTGCAGGGGACGATGGCGAACATCGTGGAGTGGCAGGCACTGCGCATGCAAGGCTACCGCTACACGTTGCTGGTCGCCATTGCCCGTTTCTTTGAAATGCTGGGCATTCGCCGTCCGGTGCGCTATGAGCCGCCGCCGCCAGCAGGGACCTATGAAGAGGCCGTTGCGGAACATATGCCGGAGGCGCCCTCTTTCCTGGAGCGGTACTTGCAGCCACAGCCTGAGCCGCATATCGGCGGGGCGCCCATGGTGACGGCGCCGCCGCAGCTTGGCCCGGATGGGAAGCCGATGGACACGGCTGTGCCGGGGTCGCAGCCGGTCACCGGGCCAGCGCAGGTGCAGCGCCAGGAGCGCGAAGCGCCTTCGGCAGACGGGGCGGCGCAACTTCCCCAACCAGAGGAGTCCGACACAGAGGAAGCGAAAGCGCGAAAAGGGAAGCCCGCTAAAGGGGCGAACACACCGCGCTCGTAGGGGCACAGCGTGCTGCGCCCTCACTATCGTCTGACGACTGTCTACTGAGATGGCCTCAACGCCGCTGTATGCTCTACGCGTCCCAGAGGTCTATCAGGCCCTAGAGACGTCGCCGCAGGGCCTGACGCCGGAGGAGGCCCAGGCACGGCTGGCGCTGTACGGGCCGAACACCCTGGCCGATCCGCCTGCACCTCCCCTGTGGCGGCATTTCATCGGCCACCTGACCCATCTTATGGCGCTGCTGCTGTGGGCAGCGGGCGCGTTGGCGCTGATCGGGGGCGAGCCGGTGCTGGCGGCGGTCATCTGGGTCGTCGTCCTGGTCAACGCCGCTTTCTCCTTCTGGCAGGAGCACCGTGCGGAACGGGCGGTGGCAGCGCTCAAGCACCTGCTCCCGGCCTATGCGCGCGTCATTCGGGCCGGGAAAGAGATGCACATCCCCGCCAGCGAACTCGTCCCCGGCGATGTCATCCTCCTGGCCGAGGGCGACAACGTCCCCGCCGATGCCCGTGTGGTGGAGGAATATGGCCTGCGGGCCAACCACGCCACGCTCACAGGAGAAGCCGTGCCGGTGCGCAAGACGGCGGAAGCCTCGCTGCGCGAGGGGCTGACCGAACTGGAGCGCATCAACCTGGTCTTCGCGGGCACGTCCATCGTTTCGGGGACGGGCCGGGCAGTGGTGTACAACACGGGCATGTTGACCCAGTTTGGGCGCATCGCCCGGCTGACCCAGGCCGTGCGCGAGGCGCCCAGCCTGTTGCAGCAGCAGGTGGTGCGCGTCACGCGGCGCATCGCGCTGTTCGCCCTGGTGCTGGGTGGCATCGTGTTCCTGGTGAGCATTATGGAGGTGGGCCTGCCCCATATAGAGGCGTTTGTCCTGGCGTTGGGCATTATTGTCGCGGCTATCCCGGAGGGGCTTTTGCCCACCATCACGCTCTCGCTGGCGATCGCGGTGGAGCGGCTGGCGCGGCGCGGCGTGCTCGTCAAGAAGCTGGCGGTGGTGGAGACGTTGGGGACGACCTCGGTTATTTGCGCCGATAAGAGCGGCACGTTGACCCAGAACCAGATGACCGTGCGCGAGGTGTGGGTCTCCGGCCAGCGGCTGAGCGTGTCCGGCGTGGGCTACGAGCCGAAGGGGCAGTTTATCGTAGAGACCCCTGGCTACGCTCAGAGTGACAGTGCTGCGCCCCAGAGGCCCCCCCCTGAGAAGAGGGAAGGCGGGGGCATCCCGCCGGAGGTGCAGGCCGATCTGGAAGCTTTGCTGATCGCCGCTGACCTGTGCAATAACGCCCGTCTGAACCCGCCCTCGCCGGAACGCCCCCAGTGGACCTGCCTGGGGGATGCCACCGAGGCGGCGCTGCGCGTCCTGGCGCTCAAGGGCGGCGTGGATGAGCCTGCTCTGGCCCGCACCTATCCCCGCGTGCACGAATTGCCCTTTGACGCCCGGCGCAAGCGTATGAGCACGATCCACCGTAACCGGCGCAGCGAGACCGCCTTCGTGAAGGGCGCACCACGCGAAGTGCTTCAGCTTTGCACCACTATCCTGATGCATGGCGAGGTGCGCCCGCTGGACGCGGACACCCGCGCCGAGATCATGCGGGTGAATGACGAGTTCGCCCGCAACGCCTTGCGCGTGCTGGCCCTGGCCCGCCGCGACCTGCCGCCGCGCACCGGCAGCTATACGCCGGAGCAGGTGGAACGCGATCTGACCTTTCTCGGCCTGGTGGCGATGATGGACCCGCCCCGGCCCGAAGTGGCCGCCGCCATCCAGATGCTGCGCCAGGCCGGTATCCGCATTGTCATGGTCACCGGCGATTATGGCCTGACGGCGGAATCGGTGGCGCGGCGCATTGGCCTGTTGACCACGCCCCGCCCCCGCATCCTCACCGGCGCCGACGCGGATACGATGACCGACGCCCAGCTCCAGGCCGTACTTGACCAGGAGATCATCTTCGCCCGCATGGCGCCGGAGCATAAGCTGCGCCTGGTGGCGGCCTTCCAGGCGCGTGGCGAGGTGGTCGCCGTGACCGGCGATGGCGTGAACGATGCGTCGGCGTTGCGCAAAGCGGACATCGGCATTAGTATGGGGATTGCGGGCAGTGACGTCGCCAAGGAAGCCGCCGACGTCATCCTGACCAACGACAACTTCGCGGCGATTGTCAGCGCCATTGAGGAGGGGCGGGCGGTCTATGACAATATTCGCAAGTTCATCACCTACATCTTTGCCAGCAACGTGCCGGAGATCCTGCCCTTTGTGCTGACTGCGCTGTTCAAGATTCCGCTGGCCCTGCGCGTCGCCCAAATCCTGGCGATTGACCTGGGGACCGATCTGCTGCCTGCACTGGCGCTGGGGGCCGAGAGGCCGGAGCCGGGGGTGATGCACCGCCCGCCGCGCCGCCGGGCCCAGCCCTTGCTGGACCGGGGCCTGTTGCTCCGCGCCTATGTATGGTTGGGGGGCATTGAAACGGTGCTGTGTTATATTGGCTTCCTTCTGGTATATGTTCTGGCCGGCGCCCTAGAGGGCCTGCGTCTGCCCTGGCTGGACGGGCTGCCCCGGATCAGCCTGCCGCCGGAGCAACTCTATCTTCTGGCGACAACGGTCTTCTTCGCCGGCGTGGTCATGGCGCAGGTGGGCAATGCCTTCGCCTGCCGCACCGAAAAGGAGCGCATCCGCCAGTTGGGCCTGTTGAGCAACCGTTTCCTGCTGGTAGGGATCGCAGCGGAGATCGCAGTGGCCCTGGCGCTGATCTACGTCCAGCCGCTGGCCACAGTCTTTGAGCACGTGCCCCTGCCACCGTTTGTCTGGCTGGGGTTGATCCTGTATGCGCCGGTCTTGTTCATGCTGGAGTGGGCGCGTAAGCGTATCGTCCGGCACATGGAGATCAGAAACGGAGGGGGCAGATGAAGGTGATCATCATGGGCTGTGGCCGTGTGGGCGAGCAGGTGGCCCGGCTGATGGCGGACGAAGGCCACGACGTCACGGTGATTGACTATGACCAGGCAGCGTTGGATCGCCTGGGCCCGGACTTCAAAGGGCGCAAAGTGAAGGGGGTCGGGTTTGACCGCGATGTCCTGATCCGGGCGGGGATTGAAGACGCCGACGCCTTCGCCGCCACCAGTTCATCGGACAACGCCAATATCATCGCGGCACGGATTGCGCGTAACGTCTTCCACGTGCCCCGCGTGGTCGCCCGCCTGTATGACCCCCGTCGGGCGGAGATCTACCGGCGGCTGGGCCTGGTGACCATCTCCTCGGTGCAATGGGGCGCAACGCGCATCCACGAGTTGCTCACCCACACCGGCCTGGATGTGGTCATGACCTTCGGCAGCGGCGAGGTGGCGCTGATTGAAATTGAAGCACCGCCCCAACTGGAGGGGCGCATAGTGCGCGACATCACCGTGCCCGGCGAGGTGACCGTCGTGGCCATCACCCGCGATAACCAGGCGATCCTCCCCACCCTGGGCACGGTCTTCCGCCCCCGTGACCTCCTGCATATTGCGGTGCTTTCGTCGGCGATGGAGCGGATAGAGCGGTTGTTGGAGGCGTGACCGAGACCGCAGGAACTTCGGGTTCCTGCGATCTTGAGGAGGCTGGCTGGTGAAGGAGGACATTATGTTCGTGATCATCGTCGGTGGCGGCAAAACAGGGTCACAGTTGGCGTTCCTGTTGTTAAATGAGGGCTACGAGGTCAAGATCATTGAGGATCGGCCCACCGTGCTGGAGCGCCTGAGGCAGGAGTTGCCCGCGGAGACCGTGATCGCCGGTGATGGCAGCGACCCCAATGTGTTGGAAGCGGCTGGCATCCGGCGGGCGCACGTGCTCGCCGCCGTCACCGGCTCGGACGAGGCCAACCTGGTGATCACCACGCTGGCCCGCTTTGAGTTCGGCGTGCCGCGCATCATCGCCCGCGTAAACAACCCCAAAAACGCCTGGCTGTTCACGCCGGAGATGGGGGTGGATGTGGCCCTGAATCAGGCCGACCTGATGGCGCACCTCATCGCCGAGGAGATGTCGCTGGGCGATATGATGACGCTGCTCAAGCTGCGCAAGGGGCAGTATTCGCTGGTGGAGGAGAAGGTGCATCCCACCGCCATCGCCGCCGGGAAGGCCATCCGCGACCTGGGCCTGCCGCAGGAGTGCGTGATCGCGGCCATTATCCGCAAGGGGCAACTGATCATCCCGCATGGCGATACCGTCCTGCAACCCGCCGACGAGGTCTTGATGGTCTCTCACGCCTCGCAGTTGCAACGCCTGGCTGCGCTCCTGGGCCGCGCCGGGTGAGGGCCTCTGGCTGGGCGGACCGCTGACCAACGCGAGAGGGGCCGATGCCCATGCTGCGCCGCGTCAAGCTCATCTACCCCGCTCATCTGGTTGATCGCCCTATTCTCTATGAGATGATCAAGCGCTTTGATATTGTCACCAATATCCGTGCGGCGAACATCACGGCGGAGGCGGGCTGGCTGGTAGTGGAGTTGAGTGGAGAGTCGGCACAGCTTGAGGCGGCCCTGGCCTGGGTGATGGAGCAGGGTGTGCAGGTGGAGTGGCTCACAAGTCCTGCTTGACAAGCCCGCCGTTCGGTGCTATGATTATTCACAGCGCGTTAGCACTCTAAGCATGAGAGTGCTAACGCTCTCTCTGGCGCAGGCAGGAACGGCAGCATGGACGAGCTTACCGAACGCCAACAACTGATCCTGGGGCTGGTGGTACGGGAGTACATTCGCAGCGCCGCGCCGGTCAGCTCTAAGGCGCTGGTGGAGGGCTATGGCCTGAACATTAGCTCGGCGACCGTGCGCAATGAGTTCGCGGTGCTGGAAGCGCAGGGCTTCCTGCGCCAGCCGCACACCTCGGCAGGCCGTGTCCCCACCGAGAAGGGCTATCGCTTCTTTGTGCAACGCCTGCTGGGCGATATTGAGTTGCCCGCCGAGGAGCGCCGCATGATCCTGCATCAATTCCACCAAGTCTATCTGGACCTGGACCAATGGATGCAACTCGCTGCGGCGGTCCTGGCGCACACGGTGCGCAGCGCGTCGCTGGTCACCCCGCCCCATGTGGCCCGCAGCCGCTTCAAGCACGTGGAACTCATCGCCACGCACGGGCGCACGGTCCTGCTCGTCCTGGTGCTGCAAGGTGGCGAGGTGCGCGAGCAGATGCTGACCCTGGACGAGCCGGTGGACCAGAGCACACTGCGGCTGACGGCGGATTCTCTGAATGAGGTCTGCGCCGATCGGACCGCCGGCGAGATTGAGGCCCGATTGGGGCCTCTGCCCGCCCTGGAGCACGATGTGGCGCGGGCTGTCGTGGCCATGATGCGCCAGGTGGATGCGCGTACTATCAGCCTGGTCTATCATGATGGCTTGACCCATATCCTGAGCGAGCCGGAGTTCAGGCACAGCGAAGCGGCGCGCGCGGCCCTGCAACTGTTGGAGGAGCGCAACCTGCTGGAAGACATCCTCAATGAAGCGCTGGGGCCCACGGTCGGCGGCGTCAAGGTCCTGATCGGGGGCGAGGGGCGCTGGGAGCAGTTGCGCGCCTGCAGCATTGTGCTGGCCCGCTACGGCATCAGCGGCTATGCCACCGGCGCGTTGGGCGTCCTGGGGCCGACGCGCATGGCCTATGGGCGGGCCATCTCCGCCGTGCGCTACGTGGCCGGGCTGCTGAACGACCTGGTCTACGAGATGTACGGCGGCTAGCTCGGCGAACCCCCTGGCTCGCCGAGCGCTCATTTTGTATGATTCCCATATCTCTTATGTCAAGGAGGTAGCAGCGGGTGGCAGAGCACGACATGGTAGAGCAAGCGGGCGCCCAGGACGGGCAGGCCCGGGCCGAGGTGGTTGAAACGCAGGCGGGTGAGGCGGTGGTGGATGACCTGACGTTGTTGCGTCAGGAGTTGGAGCAGGCGCGGGCGCAGGCCAGCGAGTATCTGGATGGCTGGCAACGTGCCCGCGCCGAATTGGCCAATGCCAGGAAGCGCATGGAGCGCGAACTGGCCGAGGAGCGCGCCAGCGCCAACGCCCGCCTGATCTTGAAGATTCTGCCTGTGCTGGACGACTTTGACCGTGCGGTGGAGAATCTACCGCCGGAACTGCAGGGCGTCGGCTGGGTGGAGGGGATTCTGCTGATCCAACGCAAGCTCCATCAAATCCTGGAAGCGGAGGGGCTGCGGGAGATCGCGGCGGAAGGCCAGCCCTTTGACCCCGCCTATCATGAGGCGGTGGCCCAGTCCGACGACAGCCGTTACCCGGAGGGCACGGTCACCCATGTGGCCCGCAAAGGCTATCTGCTGGGTGAGCGCGTTCTCCGACCGGCACTGGTCCACGTGGCCACATCGCGTGAAACCCCCTGAGGGGGGCGTTTCACATAGAAGGCATCAGAAAACAACCTGTTGACATCATCTCAGCTTTAGAGGAGTATCACCATGGGCAAGATTATCGGGATCGATCTCGGGACAACGAACTCTGTCGTAGCTGTCATGGAGGGCGGTGAGCCGGTTGTCATTCCCAGCTCGGAGGGCGGTCGGCTGATCCCCTCCGTCGTGGCGGTGAACCCCAAGACGGGTGAGCGCCTGGTGGGGCAGGCAGCCCGTCGCCAGGCGATCCTCAACCCGGAGAACACTATCTTCTCCATTAAGCGCTTCATGGGGCGCAAATACCGCGACCCGGAGGTGCAGAAGGCACTGAAGATCGTCCCCTACAAGGTGGTGGAGGCGCCGAATGGGGATGTCCGCGTCATCATGGGGGGCAAGGAGTACTCGCCGCCGGAAATCTCGGCTATGATCCTGAGCAAGATCAAGGCCGATGCTGAGGCCTACCTGGGCGAGCCGGTCACGCAGGCCGTGATCACCGTCCCGGCGTACTTCAATGACAGCCAGCGCCAGGCGACCAAGGACGCGGGCAAGATCGCCGGGCTGGAGGTGCTGCGGATCATCAACGAGCCGACGGCCTCGGCCCTGGCCTACGGCCTGGATAAGAAGAAGGACGAGAAGATCGCGGTATATGACCTGGGCGGCGGCACGTTTGACATCTCCATCCTGGACGTCGGCGATGGCGTGTTTGAGGTCAAGGCCACCAACGGCGACACGTTCCTGGGCGGCGATGACTTTGACCAGCGCATCATTGACTGGATCGCCGACGAGTTTCTCAAGGACCAGGGGATTGACCTGCGCAAGGACCGCCAGGCGTTGCAGCGGCTCAAGGAGGCCGCCGAGAAGGCCAAGATTGAGCTATCTACGGTGATGGAGACCGAGATCAACCTGCCGTTCATCACGGCGGACGCCTCCGGCCCCAAGCACCTGAACATGCGTCTGACGCGGGCCAAGCTGGAGCAACTCACCGAGGACCTGATTGAGCGCACAATGGGGCCGGTGCGCCAGGCGCTTCAGGATGCCGGGCTGCAGCCCCACCAGATTGATGAGGTGATCCTGGTGGGTGGGCAGACGCGCATGCCCAAGGTGCAGGAGACGGTGCGTCGCTTCTTCGGCAAGGAGCCGCACAAGGGCGTCAACCCCGATGAGGTGGTCGCCATCGGCGCAGCCATCCAGGCGGGCGTGCTCGGCGGTGAGGTCAAGGACATCTTACTGCTGGATGTCACGCCGCTGACGCTGGCGGTTGAGACCCTGGGTGGCGTGGCCACGCCGATCATTGAGCGCAACACCACCATCCCGGTGCGCAAGAGCCAGATCTTCTCTACGGCGGCGGACGGCCAGACGCAGGTGGAGATCCACGTGGTCCAGGGCGAGCGCCCCATGGCGGCGGACAACAAGACGCTGGGCCGCTTCATCCTGGACGGCATCCCGCCTGCGCCGCGGGGTGTACCGCAGATTGAAGTCACCTTTGACATTGACGCCGATGGTATCCTGCACGTCTCGGCCAAGGACCTGGCCACCGGGCGCGAGCAGAAGATCACCATCACGGCCTCCTCCGGCCTGACCAAGGAGGAGATTGACCGCATGGTCCGTGAGGCGGAGCGCCATCGCGAGGAGGACCGGCGGCGGCGGGAGCTGGCCGAGGCGCGCAACCAGGCCGACTCCGCGATCTACGTCGCCGAGAAGTCGCTGCGTGAGCACGGCGACCGCGTGCCGGAGCACATCCGCAACGATGTGAACGCCAAGGTGGAGGCCTTGCGCAACGTCATGAACAGCGAGGACATCGCGCGCCTCCGCCGCGCCACAGAGGAACTGAGCCTCGCGGTCCAGGCCATCGGCCAGGCGGTCTATCAGGCGACCGGCGGCTCCACCCCGCCGGGTGGGGACAGCGGCCGGCGGCCCGAAGAAGAGGGCACGGTTGAGGGCGAGTACCGCGAACTCTAAGGGACAACCGACGATACATAGGGGCAATCGCCGGTGGTTGGGGTAAGCGGCCGACCACCGGCGCCGATCCCCCCAGATGGGGACGACCATGCCAGGCCGACGTGACTATTACGACATCCTCGGTGTCAGCCGCAATGCCAGCCAGGAGGAGATCAAGAAAGCCTACCGGCGGCTGGCGATGCAATATCATCCCGACCGCAACAAGGACCCGGAGGCCACAGAGCGCTTCAAGGAGATCAACGAAGCCTATGAGGTGCTGAGCGATCCGGAGAAGCGCATGGCCTATGATCGCTTTGGTCACGCCGGTGGGGGCGCCCCGCCGGGTGGCTTCACCGATTTCGGCGACTTCGCTGGCTTCGGCGATATCTTTGAGGAGTTCTTCAGCGGCTTCGGCATGCGCGGGGCGGCGGCACGGCGCAGGCCACGTCGTGGCGCCGACCTGCGCTATGAGTTGACCATCAGCTTTGAAGAGGCTGTCCTGGGCTGCGAGAAGGAGATAGAGGTCACGCGGCTGGAGGTCTGCCCCACCTGTCGTGGTTCGGGGGCGGAGCCGGGTACGGCGCCGGTGCGTTGCTCGCAGTGCAATGGCACGGGCGAGGTGCGCCGGGTGCAGCAGTCTATCCTGGGCTCGTTCGTGAACATCACCACCTGCCCCCGCTGTCATGGCCTGGGGGAGGTGGTCACCACCCCCTGCCATCAGTGCCGCGGCGCACGGCAGGTGGAGATCCCCCGCCGGATCGTGGTGCGCATTCCGCCGGGCGTGGACACAGGCACGCAGATCCGGCTGACGGGCGAGGGCGAGGCCGGGCAGTATGGTGGCCCGCCGGGCAACCTGTACGTCGTCCTGAATGTCCAACCGCACCGCTACTTCAAGCGGCGCGGTGACGACATCATCGTGGAGGTGGCGATCAATGTAGCGCAGGCGGCGTTGGGCGACGAGATTGAGGTGCCCACGTTGGAAGGCCCGGAGAAGATCACCATCCCGCCGGGGACGCAGGCCGGGCGCGTCTTCCGGCTGCGAGGGCGGGGCGTGCCGCATCTGCACCACGATGGGCGCGGCGACCTGCTGGTTGTCACCCAGGTATCCATCCCCACGCAGCTTACGCCGGAGCAGCGCAGGCTGTTCCAGGAACTGGCCAAGACGCTGGGCCGCGAGGTGATGCCCCAGCAGGACAAGGGGTTCTTTGAGAGACTAAAGGAGATCTTCGGGGGGTAGTGAGCACAAGTAGTGAGCCGTGCAGGATTTGAACCTGCGACCCAGGGCTTAAAAGGCCCCTGCTCTACCTGGCTGAGCTAACGGCCCAGGCACGATGAATAGTATAACATCGCCCGCCAGCCCTGTCAATGGCGAAAGCAGGAGCCTCGGTTTTAGCTGGTTTATTACCCCCTCCCTAGCCCTCCCCCATCTAGGGGGAGGGAGCACGCCGCTGCCCTTCCCTTGGACGAGCGAGGGGCAGGGAGGGGGTTGACGGCGCGCTGTGCGCTTTACGTCCTTAGCCCGGCGTGGGGCCGGATTCCGCTGCCAGCCTGGCCTTGAGCTCGGCCAGGGCGATGTCCACCTCAGTGTCGCGCTCCAGTTCGACGAACTTCGCCTCAACGATCTGCTGCTCCAACTCTTTGGCCGCCTCCAGGATGCCCTCCTCGTCCTCCACGCGCCCCTTGATGCGCTCAAACGCGGCAAAGGCGGAGTCGGAGACGCGCAGCAGAGAGGTGGTTGCCCGCAGATGCTTCTCGGCCTCAAGGCGCTTCTGGCGGGCCAGGATGACGTCCTTCTGGCGCTTGGCGTCCTCAATCTTGGCGCCCAGGGCGTGGAGTTGCTGCTGAAGCAGGGTGACCGCCTGGGTCTGCTTCTCCAGTTCCTCCTTCAGATTGGCCGCCGTCTTCTCGTAGGCCAGCTTGCGGGCGAGGGCCTCACGCGCCAGGTCCTCCTTACCGGCGCGCAGCGCCACCGCCGCCTTGCCCTCCCACTCCTGGGCCAGGGCCTGGGCCGCCAGATATTCGCGCTCAATCTTCTTCTCATGTGCCATAGACTCGGCCACCTGGATTTTGGCCCGCTCGTACTCCGCTTCCATATCGCGGATGAGCTGATAGATCATCTTCTCCGGGTCCTCGGCCTTATCCAACAGGTCGTTGATATTGGCCTTCAGGATCGTGCTGATACGGTCAATGATGCTGCTCATGGCGTCCTCCCCATGTGTGTATCTTGTTGGGGATTGTACTACGAAAGCCGGGGGGCTGCATGACAAGTGGCGGACAAGGAACTGACGATTGAAACCTGCGGCGAGGGAGGTTTGCCAGATAAGTGGTCTGTGCTGTATTATAGGAGAGGGCCTGTCATCTTTGACATGAGGAGAGACCATGATCTATACAGTTGCAGAGGCGATGAGCAGCCCGGTGGTCAGTGTGGACCGCGATATGACGGTGGCGGCGGCGCTCACCTTGATGCGGCGCAAGGGCATCTCCAGCGTCCTGGTCCGCCCGCGCGGCCCCGACGACGATTGGGGGATCATGACCAAGCGCGACGTGATCACCAAGGTGGTCGCCCAAGACCTGGACCCGCGTGCGGTGCGCGTGGGTGATATTATGACGGTTCACCTGATCACCGCCCGCCCGGAATGGACGCTCAAGGAGTGCTCGCTCAAGATGCGAGCGGTCGGCGTGCGCCGCCTGCCGGTGGTGAACGACCAGGGGGAGGTGATCGGCATCATCAGCGATACAGACATCTTCCAGGCGGTTGAAGAGCGCGGCTGGGAGGGCGGCTAAAGCGTGACCCGCGCTGTGATCATCCTCAACCCGGCGGCAAATCACACGCGGGCGAGCGCGCTCTGGCCGCGCCTGCGGAAGACCCTCTCCGGCCTGGAAGCCGATTGGGTGGAGACAGAGCAGCCCGGCCATGCCATGCGCCTGGCTGCCGAGGCGGCCCGCAGCGGTTGCCCGCTGGTCGTTGCTGTCGGGGGCGACGGCACCGTCAACGAAGTGGTCAACGGCGTGTTGTCGGTGGGCGCGCCCGGCACGGCCATCGGGGTCATCCCCAGCGGTTCAGGCAACGATTTCTCCTTCAGCCTGGGCCTACCTGCGCAGCCGGAGGCGGCGGCGCGGCGGCTGTTAGAGGGCCGCCTCCGCACGGTGGATGTCGGCCATGTCCAGGGAGAGATCCCCCAGGGCCGGCGTGCCCGCTATTATGTCAACGGTTTCGGCATCGGCTTTGATGCCGCTGTGGCCATTGAGAGCAACAAGGTCCGGGGGGTGCACGGCTTCCTGCGCTACCTGGTGGCCGCGTTGCGCACGATGCTATTCTACTATCACGCGCCCCATATGCAGGTGCTGATTGATGGGCGCCCGGTCACCAAACCGATCTTGATGTTTTCCATCAACAACGGGCGGCGCATCGGCGGCGGCTTCTTCCTCACGCCGCAGGCCGTTCCCGATGACGGCTGGCTGGACCTGTGCTACGCTGACCCGGTGAGCCAGGTGACCATGCTGCGGCTGATCCCGGAGGCCATGCGCGGCACCCATGGCCGCTTCCCCTGCTTCCGCCTGGAGCGTGCCCGCCATGTGACCATCCAGGCCGACCGCGCCCTGCCAGTCTATGCCGACGGCGAGATCTTCGCCGACTACGACGATGACCTGCGTTGTCTGGAGGTGCGGGTGGTGCCGGGCGCGCTGCGCGTCATCGCCTAAGGTACGACACGCCAAATGCAAACCCCAACCGCCAGATAGCGTTTCACCTTTGACATTTCACGCAAGGGATGCGCGACCTCTATCACGTCCTTGTGGACTATGACGCGGTCATGCTGCGGGCGATCGCCGAACTGTGGGGCGTGTCGCTGACGGCGCGGCAGGGCCGCGAGATGGCGGCTGAACTCGCCAAGCATCTGTGCCAGCCGGGGGTGGTGGAGCGCGCCTGGGGGGATAGCCTGTGCCGCGCCGGGCTGGAGGCATTGGTTGCAGCAGGGGGACGCCTGCCCGCGCCGCAGTTTGACCGCCGCTTTGGCGAGGTGCGCCCCTTCGGGCCAGGACGCCTGGAACGTGAGCGCCCCTGGACCGCGCCCGCGAATGTGGCCGAGGCGCTGTGGTATCGCGGGCTCATCGGGCGCGCCTTTGAACCGGGGCCGGCTGGGCCGCAGGCCTTCGTCTTCATCCCCTCCGATGTGCTGGCGCTCCTGGCGCAGGGCCGGCGAGCCACTGCCAGCCCCTGGCGAACGCCCCCGTTGGGCGTAAAAGCAGCGGAACCGGCGGCATTCACACCCGCACCGACGACGCTGGTGGATGACCTGTGCACGCTCCTGGCTTATCTCCAGACGACCCAGGTGGCCGCCGACAAGCAGGAGGGACTGGCGGAGCGCCACCGGCAGGCGCTGGCGCGCCACCTGTTGGATGCCACAGGCGCCGCAGAGGGCCGGGGGCGCTTTGCCTTTCTGTGGGGCCTGGGGCTGGCGGCGGGCCTGGTTGTGGCCGCAGGCCGCCAGTGGAAGCCGGAGCCGGAGCGGGCGCGGGCCTGGCTCTCCGCCGGGCGCGAGGCGCAACTGGCCGCGCTGGCCGCCGCCTGGCGGGATGCCCCCCACTGGAACGACCTGTGGCATGTGCCTTCGCTGCGGCCTGAGGACACGGGTTGGCGCAATGACCCCGTGCTGGCGCGGCGGGCGATCTTGCGCCTGCTGGCGGAGTTGTCCCCCGGCTCCGCCTCGGAAGGGGAAAGGCCCGTGTGGTGGGACCTGGCGGCGTTCATCGCCGGGGTCAAGGCCCACGAGCCGGATTTCCAACGGCCAACGGGCGATTACACGAGTTGGTATCTGCGCGATGCAGCCAGCGGCGAATACTTAAAGGGCTTTGAGAGCTGGGAGGCTGTGGAGGGGGCGCTGATCGCCTTTCTCCTTCAGGGGCCGCTGCACTGGCTGGGGCTGGTGGATGTCGCGCCGGGGGCGTTTCGCTTCACGCCGCGCGGCCTGCGCTTTCTGAGGGGAGAGGCGCCAGGGCCGGATGAGGAGAAAACGGCCCGGTTGAGCGTCCGCGCAGATGGAACGATTGACGTGCCGCGCAACGCCGACCGCTACCAACGCTTCCAGACCGCCCGGATCGCGGCCTGGGTCGCGGCGGGCGAAACCTACCGCTATCGGTTTACACCGGCATCGCTGGCGCGGGCGGACAAACAGGGCATCCGGGTGGAGCAGGTCCTGTCCTTTCTGGGCCGGGCGTCCGGGGGGCGATTGCCGGGGGCGCTGGTACAGGCGTTGCGCCGCTGGGCGCAGGCCGGGACGCAGGTGCGCCTGCGCGATATGGTGGTGCTCCAGGTGACCTCGGCGCAGGTCTTGGAGGCGCTACGGGCCTCCCCGGCGGTGCGCCCCTATCTGGGCGAAGCGCTCGGCCCGCTGGCCGTCGCCGTGCGCCGCGCCGATTGGCCGCGCCTGGAGCAGGCCATCCGCCAGATCGGTTATCTGCCGGAGGTGGAGGGGCTGGAGGAGTAAAAGGGGGCAAACACATGGCACTGACACCGGGCCTGAGGGCCGAAGCGACAACCGTTGTATCGCCTGAGAACACCGCGGCAGCGGTCGGATCGGGCGGTGTGGAGGTGTTCGCCACGCCAGCGATGATCGCCTTGATGGAGAAAGCAGCGCTGCAGGCTGTGGCGACAGCGTTGGAGGCGGGCGATGTCACGGTGGGCACGATGGTGCACGTGCGCCACCTGGCGGCGACGCCCATCGGCCAGCGGGTGCGGGCGACGGCGGAGTTGATCGCGGTGGATGGGCGACGGCTGCTCTTTGCTGTGGAGGCTTACGACGAGGCGCAAAAGATCGGCGAGGGGCAACACGAGCGTGTCATCATCAACCTGGAGCGCTTTCTGAGCCGCCTGAATAAAAAGCCTCCGGCGCCTTGACGGCGCGGAGGCTTCTCACGGCCAGCGGGAGCGACGGGGTTCGAACCCGCGATCTCCGGCTTGACAGGCCGGCGTGTTCACCGCTACACCACGCCCCCAACCTGGGCCTGATCATACCACGAAAGGCAGAGAGCGTCAAGGCTGGCGACCGGGTAGGGGCGCACGGCCGTGTGCCTCTGTGACCTTAGAAACCCGGTTTCTCACAGAAACCGGGTTTCTAGAACCGCGCCCTATGTCACATGCACCCTCTGGCGAATTAGAGCGCCGACCTCAGCACAGCGGCGAAGGCGGCCAATGCCTTCTCTATGTCCTCCGCTTTGACCCAATAGTGCGTCACGGCGCGGAAGCGGCGCGGACCAGCCACGCCGACCTTGACGCCGCGCTCGGCCAACTGCGCCGCCACTTCCTTTGCCCCCAGGCGCACCTCCGGCTTGAGGTCAAAAAAGACGATATTGGTCTGGACGCGCTCCGGCTCAATGGCGATCCCTGGCAGGTTCGCCAGCCCTTCCGCCAGGCGCCGCGCGTTGGCGTGGTCCTCGGCCAGCCGGTCCACCATCTTCTCCAGCGCGACGATGCCCGCCGCAGCCAGGATGCCCGCCTGGCGCATCCCGCCGCCCAACACCTTGCGCGTCCGCCGCGCCTCGCGGATGAAGTCCGCCGAACCACACAGGACCGAGCCGACCGGTGCGCACAGCCCTTTGGAGAGGCAAAAGGTGATGGAGTCGGCGGGCGCGGCCAGGTCGCGGGCGTCCACCCCCTGGGCGATGGCGGCGTTGAAGATGCGTGCGCCGTCTATGTGCAGCTTCAGGCCGCGCTCGTGGGCCAGGCGGCCCACCGCCGCCGTATAGGCCACGCTCAGGGCGGCGCCGTAGCAACGGTTGTGCGTGTTTTCCAGGCAGATCAGCCGGGTGCGGGGGTAATGCGGGTTGTCCTCGCGGATCGCCCCCAGGATGTCCTCCAGGGCGAGAGTCCCATCAGGCGCGTTGCGCACAGGGTAAGGATGCACCCCGCCGAGGGCGGCTATCCCGCCGGCCTCTGAGGTGAACGTGTGGGCCTGGTCGCCCAGGATGACCTCGTCGCCGCGCCCGCAGTGGGTCAGGATGGCGACCAGGTTGCCCATCGTGCCGCTGGGGACGAACATGGCAGCCTGTTTGCCCAGGCGTTCGGCGGCCAGCGCCTCCAGCCGGTTGACCGTGGGGTCCTCGCCATAGACGTCATCGCCGACTTCGGCCTGAGCCATCGCCCGGCGCATCTCCGGCGTGGGCTGGGTGACGGTATCGCTGCGCAAGTCAATCGTGTGCATCTGGTGTAATTATAGCCGGATCCAGCGGGCTGCGCACGGCCCGGCCGCTGGAGGCCTCCAGCTCAATTCTGAGGACCTCGCGATAGAGGAAGAGGAGGGCATTGAGGGCCTGGTTCTGGGTAGAGGCGGCGATGTGCTCGTGCACGGCCAGGTGGGTGAGAAAGGCCTCAATCTCCGGGACATCCATCTCCTGAGGGTGACGTTTGCCGTGGAAGCGGATAAAGCGTCGGACCCAGTCCACGTAGGCCTCCTCGGTGCGGAGCGAGGAGTGTTTGCGACGGATGGCGTCACGAACCTGGTCAAGGAGCTTGCGGGGCTGTGATTCCATGCGGCACCTCATTTTGGGTCAAGTTGGTCAGGACGACGGTCGAAAAGGACCTTCTCAACTTGTCAAATCAGGGCCTTGACAGCCAATCTAAGCTGTGATATAAGGATGGCAAAGATGTCTGATTTATTCCTCGCTCCCATTTTAGTATGACTATTCGGAGAAGACAACCGAAAGCGGATTAGGCTGCAGCAGTCTAATCCACCCCAGAGGGACAAAAAGCTGCATCAGTCTAATAGTAGTTAGGACATGAGACAAGGAATTTTCATGACTGATATTAAGCAGCCACTGGCAGAGGTCTTCGGTTACCTGACAGCCGATCAAACCGACGCGGCTAAACGACACCGATCCCACCGTCTCTGCCCTTTTAACAATAAGGTGCCAAATTGTACAAAGGACAAGGCGAAGAATCCTCTCGGTGTATGCAGCATCTATCACGAGAACAAACCCGTCATTACCTGTCCAATCCGTTTTCGCCAGGATTGGGTCATCGCTGACGATGCCGCAGCTTTCTTTTTCAAGGAAGGAACAAGATGGAGTTCTCTTACTGAAGTGCGCTTGAATGACGTCAACGGCAAGTCTGCCGGAAACATTGATGTGGTTCTTGTCGCTTATGACGACGGCGGTAAGATCCTTAATTTTGGCGCACTGGAAATTCAGGCTGTCTACATCTCCGGGAACGTCCGTGAACCCTTCGAGTATTACATGGGTGATCCGGAAAGCCGAGCAACAATGGACTGGTCTAGAGAGCCAAACTATCCTCGTCCCGATTACCTTTCGTCTTCTCGCAAGAGACTCGTCCCCCAACTCGTTTACAAGGGTGGGATTCTCAATGCCTGGGGAAAGAAGATTGCCTTGGCATTGAACAAGGGCTTCTTCGATACTCTTCCTGCCTTGAAGCAGGTTCCGAAGCCTGATGCAGATATTGCATGGCTTATCTACGATCTGGAACTTCGTACCGAAACAGGCAACGCACCGGGACGATACTATCTCACAAAGGTGGATGAAGTATTTACTGAGTTTGAACCAGCTCTGCTTTCGATCACTACACCGTCGCCCGGGAAAGTAGAAGATTTCATAAAGTTGCTTCAGGAAAAGCTCGACGAGCAATTGGAGACTCCCCCCACAAATCAAACTATCGAAAGGCCGTTTTGATATGGCTAAAGTGAGACAATTACCGCTCTTTGCCGATGTATCCGCAGAGGCAGGAATACCGAAACCGGTCAATGTTGCCTCTGTCCCGCAACGCAGCCCCTTTCGGTATCCCGGCGGGAAGACATGGTTTGTGCCGACATTCCGACGATGGATAGCAAGCATGAAGGCAAGGCCGCGTATTTTGGTCGAACCGTTTGCCGGCGGGGGAATCATCAGCCTTACAGCTCTCTTTGAGAACTTGGTTGAGAGGGTTGTCATGGTTGAATTGGATGACGAAATCGCTGCCGTCTGGGAAGCCATAGTCAAGGGCGATGCGGAGTGGCTGGCTCATCGAATCCTGACGTTCCAGGTGACGAAAGAAGCCGTCTTAGAAGAACTTCAGAAAACGCCGACGACGATAAGAGAGAAAGCTTTTCAGACAATTCTGAAAAATAGAACACTGCATGGAGGAATACTCGCCGAAGGCTCTCGCTTTATAAAGTACGGAGAGAGCGGGAAAGGTATTGGCTCTCGTTGGTATCCTAAAACACTTGCTCACAGGCTCCTTAATCTCAATCATGTTGTGAGCAGGATAGACTTCCGTTGCGATGACGGATTAAAAGTGATGGCAGAATTTTCTGCAGACGAAGAAGCGGTCTATTTCATTGATCCTCCATACACTGCGGGAGGAAAGAAAGCTGGCAAGCGTCTTTATAAACATCATCAACTCGATCATGAATATCTGTTTACGATGTGCGAGTCGCTCAGGGGCGATTTTCTGATGACATATGATGAAGCAGAAGAAGTGAAGGGGATGGCACGCCGGCATGGATTTCAAATGCGCTTGATTCCGATGAAAAACACTCATCACACAATAATGAAGGAACTCATTATCGGTAGGGACTTGTCATGGTTGGACGAATTACCCACCGTGCGTGAGCACAAAGTTAGGTATCTGGTCAAGAAACCAAATGAGAAACGTCCTAACAAAGGCGTGGAGCGGACGCGCTAAGGCGCGCCGCTTACGCCCGGCGTTAGGCATCGGTGATTATGTTGAAACTTGTAGAGCCGAGTGACGGCAAGCCCATCAACGGAATCAGTGTGCCGGGGGAGTTATATTGGGTTATCGATTCGCCCACTCCCCTTGCTGGCATGAAGTTTCCGCGAAGTGATTTTCCGTGGTCAAGCCTCCAAGCGGCAGGCTTTTCCAAAGTTGTGTCCCTTCACCCTGGGTCATTCAACCCGGCACCATTGGTGGTGTGCTCATGCGAGGCACTGGAAGATCTCGTCCACGGTGGCCCACCAGCGCAGCCCAACGCCGAACGCGCGAAAGTCCAACGGGCCGTTGCCGCTACGGTTACGGCTTGGCGAGCAGGGTACGGCGTCGTGGTGCATTGTGCTGGCGGGCGGGGTCGGACAGGAACCGTGCTCGGGTGTGTCCTCCGTGAACTCGGCTTTCAGGCCGCCGAGGTGGTCAGCTTTCTTGACCGCGTCCACAAGGCTCGGGGCAAGTCCGGCTGGCCAGAGTCGAAATGGCAGGCTGATCTTGTCGAACATTGGGAAGTCGATACCTAGAGTCTGTTATGCACTTTTGGCCCTGAGTGTGGTAAGCTTAGGGTATGACACGAAAAGCCTACCCAAGTGACGTTTCCGACGATGAGTGGGCGTTTGTAGCGCCCTACCTGACCCTGA
>Ga0101945_1001409_pt1 | contig 24251 bp, 13 predicted proteins | sample DewCreD2012metaG_2_FD_75246 | JGI IMG/M metagenome (GOLD analysis project Ga0101945, IMG submission 75246) | Hot spring sediment bacterial and archeal communities from British Columbia, Canada, to study Microbial Dark Matter (Phase II) - Dewar... ... | reverse complement strand
CAAAGATGTCCATCGGCTTGGGACGAGCAAATGAAAGATGGAGATCAGAAATTGTCCAGATCATAGCGCTTGATGATAACAGGCATCCCGTTGCAATGCAACTGATACTACCATGCGATCCACGCATTGCGGTGCGTGGACGTGCGCCCCGCTCGCACCCCGGCTCCTTTCCCGCGCTGCGGGAGAGGCGGGACAGCAGAAGGGCAAGCCAGCCCCCGTAACGTGCAGGGAAACCGCTGCAATCCGCACTGGTTCGTGAGCGTGGCTGGCGCGGCAGCATGGCTGCCGCACTCCATACGTCGTGACACGGGTAACGCCGCCGGAAACCTGTATCCCCCCGGCGGGTGCAGCGGAAATGCCGTTCGCCGGGTCTGTGATCACGACCGGCGTGATCGGGTGATGTCCCTCATTCACCGCATCCCGTGGATGGTAAGGTGACTGGCACAGGCACCGTCCGTAGGGGCGGGTTGAGAACCCGCCCCTACGAAACCCGCCCCTACGTACCACCGGCACCAGCACGCTGTGGGGCAGACTGCCGGCCTGCGTTCAACCATTCCCATCATCAGGGGCGCGTACCGGCACGGGAGTCCGCTGCAATCCGCGTCGGATCGTGAGCACGGCTGGCGCGGCAGCATGGCTGCCGCACTCCACACGTCGCGACACGTGCATAACGAGCGGATACGACAATCCATCCAGCACGTGCTGGCACGGCTGGAGCGGCGCACTGCCGCCGGGCCAGTCGCCCACAATAGCACCCATGGCGATCATACTCGCTGATACGCACGTGGTTGACACCAGTTGTGGGTAGTGAATAGCCCGCTGGAGGCGGGTGTACGTTCTCAGCTCCTTTCCCCAGCGGGGGGATGTTGGGAGGGGGGCGAGCCGGAGGCGCGCGCTCCTAGGGGGGGGCGCAGTGCGGGCCGGCAGCGGTGCAGGGTGCTGTGGCCTGATGGGATGTGCGCCCCACCCTCAACCCGGCCTGCCCTCGCTGAGAGCGTTCTCGTCCCCACCCTAACCCCTTTCCCGCGCTGCGGGAGAGGCGGGACAGCAGAAGGGCAAGCCAGCCCCCGTAACGTGCAGGGAAACCGCTGCAATCCGCACTGGTTCGTGAGCGTGGCTGGCGCGGCAGCATGGCTGCCGCACTCCATACGACGCGACACGGGTAACGCCGCCGGAAACCTGTATCCCCCCGGCGGGTGCAGCGGAAATGCCGTGCGCCGGGTCTGTGATCACGACCGGCGTGATCGGGTGATGTCCCTCATTCACCGCCTCCTGTGGATGGTAAGGTGACTGGCACAGGCACCGTCCGTAGGGGCGGGTTGAGAACCCGCCCCTACGTACCACCGGCACCAGCACGCTGTGGGGCAGACTGCCGGACTGCGTTCAACCATCCCCATCATCAGGGGCGCGTACCGGCACGGGAGTCCGCTGCAATCCGCACCGGTTCGTGAGCGCGGCTGGCGCGGCAGCATGGCTGCCGCACTCCATACGTCGCGACACGTGCATAACGAGCGGATACGACAATCCATCCAGCACGTGCTGGCACGGCTGGAGCGGCGCACTGCCGCCGGGCCAGTCGCCCACAATAGCACCCATGGCGATCATACTCGCTGATACGCACGTGGTTGACACCAGTTATGGGTAATGCATAGCTCCCAGCGGGGGTAAGTTGGTAGGGGGGCGATCCTCCGGCGCGCGCTCCCAGGGGGAGCGCAGTGCGGGCCGGCAGCGGGTGCAGGGTGCTGTCACCTGATGGGGTAGCAGCTCTCATCACTACCTGATACAGGTTGCGATGAGGGTATCATGCATTCTTCAGAGGCTTATCACGTACCAGGCAGTATGCGGCAGACTACGGTCGGCAATAAATAGCGGTATAATGGCCGTCGGCATTGGAGCGAGTGGCGAAGGAGCACGATGACCGTTAGTGATCGTTCGATCAGTAGTGAATTGTTTGCAGCCGACACCGTGCCATCGTTGCGGGCAACGGTACGAGTGCTGTTGTTCATACTGGCCCTGGCATTGCTGGCCGGCGCGATGGCGTACCAGGCCCCACCGCAGGGTCGGGTTGCGATTGGCTGGCCGGGAGATCGCCTCTTTGTAGGGGTGAGTCCGGGTTTGGGACGGATACCGGTTGAGCGCGGGGATTTGTTTGCGGATGAATTGACTCCCGATTCACCAACCGGGCGTTCGCGCTGGACACGTGAGCGCGCTGTGATTGTGTTGCCCAACGTCGGTGCCGGGTCGCCGTTGCAGTTGACGCTGGTGGCGCAAGGGTGGCCGGCCACGGTTGGGACACAACCATCGGTGATGGTGTTGATTGATGGGGCAGTCGTTGGCAGTTTTGTGCCAAAACCAACCTGGGAAGCCTACTCATTTGCGGTGCCGGGAATTGCCCATCAGCACGGCGATCTTACCCTCGTGCTGCAATCTTCGGCAACGCTGTTCGATGAACGCGATCCGCGACCAAAAGGGGTGCGTCTGGCCGAAGTCCGTATCTCACCCGCCGGCGAAACGGCGCTGTGGTTACCGCCGGCATGGCCGGCAGTGACTCTGATGGGGTGGAATGCGCTGCTGCTGGCGCTCTTGCTGACACGATTGCGTTTGAGTCAGAGTCAGGTGTACGTCATCACGGCAATCGGCATTGGTGCGGCTGCGATTGGGCTGGCGGTCGCTCGCATCTGGATGGCGGCGATCCTGAACGTCGCGATGGTTGGTTTGCTGGTGCTGCTGTTGATTGCCTATCGGCAGCCGCTTCTGTTCTACCTGCGCTTCCTGGTGCAGCGTTATGGTCAGGGGCAGGCACTGAGTTATGGGCTGGTGGCAGTGGCCCTGGTCTGTTTTGGGTATGTACTGCTGCACGTGATCAACTGGATGACGGCAGCCGGGATACGCCTTTTCTGGCAGGTTTTTCCCGACTCGCTGCTGTTAACGCTGTTGGGCACGACCTTGCTGGCGTTACTTCTGACCTATGGGCGGGCCGGTTTGCCGCGCTTGAGTGACAGATTGGTTGATGTGCTGGCAAGCCGACGCGGTGCGTGGCTCGTCTTGGGAGGATTCGCCGTCATCTGGTTGGGTTTTGAAGCGACGGTTATCGCTGCTCTACCCTATGTGGGCCACGCTGATTACAGCGACAACGCTATTGTCGCCCGTAATCTGGTGCGTGGACGGGGTTGGGTCGTTGACTATATCAGCCAGTTTTATTATCCATACGACAGTCTAACGCGCCCCCAGGAGACCTGGCCGCTGTTGCAGCCGGTCTGGATCGCGCCCTTTTTTGCTCTGTTTGGGCCAACGGCGTGGGCTGCAAAGATACCCAATTTTATCTTCGATGTTATCCTGATCGTGCTTATCTACGCAGTTGGCAGTCGCTGGTGGGATCGGCGGGTCGGTGTAACGGCGGCTGTGCTTGTGCTGACCAATTATCTTTTCTTCCGATTATCGATCTATGTGACGAACGATCTGGCGTTTGTGGTCTTTAGTATGGCAGCGATAGCAGCGTTGCTTCAGAGCCATACCGATCCGGCGAGACAGTGGCGCTGGCTGTTCATCTCGGCTGTCAGCACCGGGCTGATGATGTTGCAGAAGCCGAGTGGGGCCATGTTCGCGCTGGGTATGGGTCTCTGGCAACTGACGATCCTGGCGAACCACCTGCGTATGGCGGGAGACTGGCAACAGCGCTGGCAACGGCTGCGCGTCGGTTTAACGCCGATTGTCGTCTGGTCGGCCATTGCCCTCCTGATCCTTTCGCCCTATCTGGTGCGTAATCTCATTCTGTTCGGGAAACCGGTTTACAGCACCGAAAGTTACGATGCCTGGGTGCTCGATTATCGCGGGGTGAGTGGGGATGCCTGGTCAGAAATCTATCGCGTCTTTGCGCCAGAATGGGGCGGGCCGGGATTGCCTGATCGGAGCTGGATTTTACGCTGGGGTTTTGATGCGACCTTTACCAAGTTCGAGACGCAGGTGCGCGAGCTGCGGGCGTACCTGATGCCGGCCTGGCCGGGTGCGCCACCTGTGCTTGCTGCTCTCTTCAGTCACGATGCGCAGAAGAATATTCTGACCCCGCTCGGCGCGTGGCTGGCGCTCACCGGGTTTCTGGCAGCTATTGCTTATCGACGGAATTGGCTTGGTTTGCTGGCATTTACGTATACGCCATACATCATCTTTATGTTGACGTACTGGCGTACCAATGAGGAACGCTACTGGGTTGCGCTTATTCCCTGGCTGGCCCTGCTGGCGGCGTGGGTTATCTGGGCCGGTTATGACCGGCTGGCAGCGGTTGGGGATCGGCGCTGGGCGCCGTTAGGGTTGATCCTGGCGCTGGCAGCGATTATCACGATTGTGGCCGGCTCGCAGGCCGATATAGAAGACAAGGTACGTAACGAACCACAAATCTGGCACCAAGACCTGGCCGCTTACGAGTGGTTACAGGCGAACACGCCACCCGATGCCGTGATCATGACCCGCTTACCGTGGCAGGTCAACTGGCATACCGAACGACCGGCAGTGATGATCCCTAATACGGATGACCGTGAGCTGTTATTGCAGATTGCCCGCCACTACGGTGCGCAATATCTGGTGCTGGAAAACCAGATGCGGGTGAAGGGTGATGTCGGGCGTTTGCTGGCTCCGCTGATGGATCACGATAACCAGCCGGGGATGATCATCGACGGTTTTGAATTGCTGTACGCCAGCCCAGCACCTGATTTTCGGGCATTTATCTACCGTATCCCCGACTCATAATGGAACATCGTACCGTATGCGCATCTTAATGCTGGCTTCATCACTACCAAAATATCCGCGAGAAACAACGGCACCGTTCATCGAAGAGATTGCCGCCGGGATCGCGGCTCGTGGTCACGAGGTGACACTGGTGGCACCGTGGCATCCCGATCTGCGGCGCGGTACCTACGAACGTGGGATTCATCTGCGTTTCTTCCGTTACGCACCGCATCCGGCACTCAATATCTGGGGCTATGCCCAATCATTGCAAAGCGATACTCAGGTGCGCGAACGGGCGTGGCTGGCGGCGCCGTTTGCGCTTACTGCTTCGTTCAGTGCTCTGAGGCGCGAATTACACCAGGCGCGGGCCAGGGGAAAACCATTCGATCTGGTGCAGGCGCATTGGGTCTTACCCAACGGGCCGCCCGCTGCCCTCGCAGCGCTCATGGCTCGCCTGCCGCTGGTGGTCAGCCTGCACGGCAGCGACATCTATCTGGCCGAGACACAACGCATCATGGGTACCCTAGCCGGGCTGGTCTTTCAACGCGCTGCCGCCGTCACTGCCTGTAGTGCCGATCTGAGCATGCGAGGAGTACGGTTGGGCGCTAACCCGACCCGTACCTTCGTCATTCCCTACGGTGTGCATCCCGATCAGTTTCGGCCTGATCCGGCAGCGGCGCAGCAGTTTCGTACCGAATGGAATATTCCTGCCCACGCCCCGCTGGTGTTAGGGTTAGGGCGACTGGTGAGTAAAAAGGGGTTCAGTGTTCTGCTCGATGCGTGGCCGGCGGTGTTGCGCATGCACCCTACAGCGCGTCTGGTTATCGTCGGCTACGGCGATCTGCGTCCGGCCCTGGAAGCGCAGGCCGCCCGACTGGGTATTGCCACCACCGTGCTGTTTACCGGTCAGCTCGACCGGGCGCGTACTGCGATGGCGATGGCCGCTGCCGATGTTTTTGCGCTGCCGATTGTGCGAGAGGGTGTTGACGGCTTGCCCAACGTTTTGCTGGAAGCGATGGGGGCGGCGCGCCCGATTGTGGCGGCACGGGTAGCCGGGGTGCCCGATGTGATCGAGGATGGCGTGCATGGCCTGATTGTTCCCGAACGCGACGCAGCCGCCCTGGCAGCCGCTATTGGTCGCCTGATTGAAGATCGGGCACTGGCAGCCCGCCTGGGGGCGGCAGCGCGCGAACGCATTCTGCATGAGCTGACGTGGGAGAATACAGCGGCACGCTATGAAGCTGCCTTTGCGGCTGCACTACGCGGTGAGGTCAGGCCATGACGTGGCGATGGCTGATAGGCTGGCTTGTGATCGGCATCGCTGCGCTGGCCCTGCGCCTCTACCGGCTCGGCGATCAGAGTCTCTGGCTGGATGAAGGCAACAGTTGGGCAATGGCAATGCAGCCGTGGACGGTGCTGCTGATCGATTTGATCCGACCTAACGCAGCCTACCCGCTCTACCATGTGATCTTGAAGGGATGGATGAGTCTGGCCGGAGCGAGTGAGTGGGCACTGCGCTTCCCTTCGGCGATAGCGGGTGCGTTGAGCGTGCCGCTGCTGGCGCTGGCGGCGAGACGTGCGGTTGGCGACTCGCCGCAACGCGACGCGGTGACCATCGCGGCTGCGCTGATCGGCGTGTGTTCGCCTTTTGCCATCTGGTATGCGCAGGAAGCGAAGGTCTACGCGCTGGTGCTGCTGGTCAGTACTGCGATCCTCTGGCTGACATTGCGCGCCGTACACGAGCAGCGTGCGCAGGTGTGGTACTGGTTGATCGGGTTAACGGTGCTGGCCTTGTTCATCCATCGGCTGACGGCACTGCTGGCATTGAGTGCCGGTCTGGTGTGGTTGTTCAGCCGTCCGCGCCGGTACACGATTCCTATCGCCGGTGGCCTGCTTCTGATCGGTCTGGGTATGATCGGCGCTATGGCTGCCGGCATCGGTAGTGATCGGGCAGCGAGTGGAGCGTCAATCGCCGCCGATCCGCTGACCGCCCTCTGGTTGACCATCACCCGCTTTAGCCTGGATCGCTGGCCGGGTGATTTCGAATGGTTTTGGCTTGTGCCGTGGCTCCTGCTGTTTGGTCTGGGCCTGATCGGATTCGCACGTCTGCCGCAATCGAGTCGGCTGGTCATCGGGGTGATGGGGAGTGTGCCACTGGTGCTGTTCGGGGTACAGCTTCTCTTCACCCGGCTCTACGAAGCACGTTATCTGATGATCGTCTTTCCAATCTGGTTGATCACTCTCGCAATTGGCGTTGGGCACACGAACTGGCGACGAGCGCTGGCATGGCTAATGTTAACCGGTGTCTTGACCACGTCGGCTTTGGCCCTGACCCAACCACGCTTCGGGCTGTTTTCTGGCGACCCGGTCAAGGAGCAATACCGTGAAGCAATCGGCGAATTGATGCGCCGGGTACATCCCGATGATGCGGTTGTGGTGCATCCAGGATACCTGCGCCCGCTCTACGACTACTATGCGAGCCGGTTGAGCAGCGATCCGGCACCGCAGCCGATCAGCTTTGCCAATTTCTGGACGGGCGAGACCAGCTATACTCAGCGTGAGTGGGATGTCGAACGGCGGGCGGCATTAACCGGTTATACGCGAAGCTGGCTCCTGATAGCTCCCGATCATGCGCGGACTGTCGATCCGCCGCGACCGGGTGATGAGTACGGTCTGGTCGGTAATTTTTGGGCTTTCAGCCGCGAGCAGCGGACGTGGCCGTGCGGTATCTGGCGCTTCCAGGGGGTTCATCTCTTCTGTCAGGAGGCACCGGAGGCGTACATTACCGGCGAGATCGTGCAGCCGGCTACGCCGGGTAACGCCGTGTTTGGCGAGCAGTTGACGTTTCTCGGTTATACGCTGAAGGCCACCACGCCGGCGGGGCCGGGCATCTATCGCGCCGGTGGCAACATCCCGCTCAGTCTGTTCTGGGATGTGACACAGCCACTCGGTGAGGACTACAGCCTCTTCATTCACCTCTGCCGCGATTGTGAGCAGCCACCGGTTGCCAGCGATGATGGGCAACCGCTGGCCGGTTATCTGCCAACCAGTACATGGCTGCCGGGGAAGCCGGCGCGCGATGATCGCACGGTGCATTTACCGCCCGACCTGGAACCCGGTCACTATCAGCTCTTGATCGGCTGGTACCGACCGACCGATCCGACGCCCGATGGCCGTCTGCCGGTGCGTGGCGAGGGAGCACTGAGTGCAGGGCGGCTCTGGTTAACAACGATTGAGGTCATTGCCGGTGAGGAATAGTTGGTTGCGACAACACTGGCCGCTGCTGCTGGCATTGGGCGCCGGTATCGGCTTGCGATTGGCACTTTGGGGCAACCTGCCGCGCCTCGGTCTCATATCTGATGAAGCCGAATATCTGGCATCTGCCGATTGGCTGGCCAACGGGCGAGGTTTTGCCTGGCATACCACGTATCTGTGGACGCGAGCGCCACTCTACCCGCTGTTTCTGGCCGCCCATATCGCGCTCTTTGGGCGGAACGAAGCGTTTATCTTCGTGACGCAGAACCTGCTCAGTCTGGTCAATGTCGGCCTGGTGTATGTGCTCAGCCGACAGTTGGGAGCGACATCGCGCATGGCTGGCGGTGCCGCTCTGCTGAGCGCACTGTCGCTACCGCTGGCGATGTATCCGCAACTGCTGCTGAGCGAAACGCTGTTTATCAGCCTGCTGCTGGCGGCGTTCTGCCTGCTGGCTAATCCCCGGCAGCGGCGCAATCTGCTGATCGGTGGTGTGCTGCTCGGTCTGGCGACGCTCACCCGTGGCTTACTACTCGGCTTTCTGCCGTTGATTGCCGGCTGGATCGGTTGGCGCACACCGGGTCACTGGCGTGAACGATTGATCAGCGGCTTGTTGCCGTTACTGGCTGCCGGCTGTCTGATCGGGCCGTGGGCGTTTTATGCGTCGCGGACGTATGGCGGTCTGATAATCATTGACACAACCAGCGCCTACAACCTGGCCCTGGGTGCCCGTACCGCCTACGACGGTGGCCGGAGCGATGCACCGACGCGCAATCTGGTGCTGGCGCTGCTCGACCCAACCCTTGATGATGATATCCGTGCGCAGCTCACTGCCGGTTCGTGTCTGGCAGAGCGGAACGATCCACGGCTGGCCGCTGCGCTGGCCAAGCCGGTTACCGCGATAACGCAGGCTGAACGACAACACGTGCTTAGTGCCGAAGGCTGGTGTCTGATCCAGGCGAAACCGTGGGCGTTTGGCGAGAAGACATTTGCAGAGTTGATCGATCTCTTTCAAATCAACTACAGCGGTGATGAGCGACTGGCGGAAGGCTTTGCCCTGGGGCGGTTGCCGGCATGGTACACGCTGGCCCTGCTTGTGCTGGACGATACGCTTTACGTGATTGTGTTGCCGCTGGCCGTGTTGGGGTGGGCTGTCCTGCGCCGACCGCAATCACTGCTCGCCGGGCTGATTGGCTGGTGGCTGTTGTACAATCTGGCGGCGGCGCCGTTACTCTTCGCGATTAACCGCTTCCGCATCCCGCTGCTACCGTTTCTGTTTGTTCTGGCGATGTTTACGCTGGCGGCCATCCTCCACCGGCGCACGTGGCCGGTGAACCGGCGGGGGGCAGGCTACGCAACGCTGGCCGGGCTGGTGTGGCTGATTGCCGCCACTCCCTACGCCTATCTTGAACCACGACCCGCCGGTGCGCCATCACAATGGGCATCCTACTTTGGCCCCTACCCGTCGGCGATAGCCGCAGCGCAGATCGCCTGGCAGAGTCGGGCGCAGTACGCTGCCGTAGAACGGTTAGCCGCCGCCGTGGCCGCCGACGATCTGACAGCGTGGGCGCAGGCGCTCGCCGATCCAGATTTGCCGGCTTACGCACGCGCTGTCGGCGAACCGTTACTGGCTGCCCGGCAGGGGCAGCCGGCTGTCGGACTGGAACTGCTGGCCCGTCAGCAACCGCTCTACCCATGGCAGACCGCCGTGATCCGCGGCGAATTGCTGCGGCAGATGGGTGATCTGAATGGGGCGCGCCAATCGCTTGGGCAAACCCTGGTTGACGATTGGAACCCGACGGGCTGGGCATGGCAGTGGCTCAAACCGCCCCGCCTCCCCGGTGACCGGATCGATCTGGCCGACGATAACGATCTCGGTTATATCGATGGATTTTACCTCGGCGAGTTTGATCCGGTTCTCGGCGCGACTGTGCGTTGGGCAGGGGAGAGGGCCGCTTTGCGCTTTCCGGCAGCCGCGACGGGCAACAATCGGCAGCTCTGTCTCCGCGCAGCGGCTAACTGGCCAGCCGATCTGACACCACCAGCGATTACGGTCTGGCTCGATGGTACTGAGGTGGGGAAGTTTCAACCTGAACGTCAGTTACAGGAGTTCTGTCTTGCATTGCCGGCCCGTTCGCCGGGAAGCGATTACATCATCACCCTGCACGGCCCCGGCTTCATTCCTGACGCGCTCGACCTGGTGCGCAGGCAAGGGCCACAGGTCGGTCAGGTGCGGATTCTGGCGTTTCAGCTGGATTGGGCAGAGGTGAGATGAGACTGTGCAGAAACCCGGTTGTGATTAACCGGTACCATGACTATGAATACCGATCAACGAACCGCGCAACGTAACTGGTGGATCGCCGTCGCCGCGCTGACGATACTGGCGCTGATCTTGCGGCTTCAGGTCTGGCGCTGGCGCGAGTTCTATCCGCTGGGAGGCGACGAAACCGAATATCTGGCCCAGGCAATTACCCTCTTGCAGGAACGACGTTACGTTGAGCTGCGGCTGATGCGGCCACCGCTCTACCCGATCTTTCTGGCGACGGCGATTGTGCTGGTGGACTCGCTGGTGCAGAATCTGCGGCTGGTGCAGGCGATTATCAGTACATTGACGGTACCACTGATAGCCCTGCTCACCCGAACGCTGGCCAGCCGCAGTGCGCCGCAGGCCGCACCCGCTTTTGCCAGCCGCGCCGGATTGCTGGCCGGGCTGCTGACGGCGTGTAACTATACGCTGGCCGCTAACGCGACCGAATTACTGACCGAGACCCTCTTTCTGGCCGGGCTAAGCCTGTTGTTCTGGTTGATTCTGATACCGCAGCTATCGCGGCGGCTCGCTCTGGTTGCCGGGATGATCTGCGGAGCGCTGTGTCTGATCCGCTCGGTGGCGTTGCCCCTACTCCCGCTGACGATAGGCTGGTGGCTGATAGACGGCTGGGTACGCGGGCAACACCGGCAACGGTTACAGCAGGCTGTGATCTTTGGGCTGGGATGTGCGCTTGTAGTGGGGCCATGGACGATCCGCAACACCCTGACCTACGGCGGGGTGATTCTGATCGATACCACCGGCGCCGAGAATCTATGGCTCGACAACGACCCCGCCGGTCGCGAAGCGGTGAAAGCTCAGCTTTACGCTCTGGGTGAAGACCGGTTATTACGGCAGCGATTGGCTACCGAACGCGGTATTGCGGTGATCCTGGCCGACCCGGCCCGGTTTCTGGCAAAGATGGCTCGTGAGCTGCGCCTCTTCTTTGCCCTCGAACACGCCGATGATATGCGGGCCAGACCGGCGATCTGGGTCTCGCCAGGCGAAGTCGCGGCCCGCCTGATCCTGGGAGATGGGGTGTGGCTGATCATCCTCATCGGCGGTAGCTTTGGTCTGTTCCAGCGCTGGCACACGGCAGCGCAGACAACACCGCAGCGTCCGGCGACCTTCTTGCGCGCCCTGACGAGTCCGGCCTGGTTGTTGGGCGCGTGGGCCGCGTATGTCCTCTTCACCACGCTCATCTTTCATGTCGAACTGCGGTATCGTCTCCCCCTTTACCCGGTCTTGCTCGCCTACACCGGCATGGCTGGTGCGGCGTGGTTGACGGGGCTGTACAAAACTATTCCCCGCCAACCACAAACCCTGCTTATCCCGCTCCTGGCCATGCTGATCACGCTCTGGCACGCCCCGTACCCGCTGCTAGCCTGGCAACTGGCCGGCAAACATCTGGCGCTGTGGCGTGCCGAACAGGCATTGGCCGCCGGTGATCCGGCAACGGCAACCACGGCTGCGTACCAGGCGCTGGCGGGTGACGATCAATCGGTGCTGGCGCGGGTCGCGCTGGCCAGAGCCGCTCTGCTGAGCGATGATGAGGAAGCGGCGTTGCGCTGGCTGGAGGAAGCGATCACGATCCTGCCCGCCCACCCTTACCCGCATCTGCTGCGCGGCGACGTGTTGCGCCGGCGGGGGGAGCTGGAGGCTGCGCGGCGTGAATTGAGTGATTTTGCGTCCGGGTCGCGTGAAGACCTCGCCACCTGGCTTTGGGAGCGCTCGGTTACGCCACCGCCAACGACACTCGTCGTCGGCGATAGTCTGGCGCTCGGTTTCATTCGCGGCATGCACCAGACCGATCCCGGCGAACAGGAATGGCGCTGGACGACCGGATGGGCACAGCTACGTCTGAGCACACCGGCCAACGCTCAGCAGATCAGGCTGACAGTACGTAGTGGCCGGCCTGATCGAAGCGCCGTCACCATCTGGGTAACGATTGCCGACGGCCAGCCGCAGCCTTTCACGATTGGTGCCGACCGGCAAACCATCGCCATCCCATTACCGGCAACGCTCCGCGCAGAAGAGCTGGTGATCTCGATCACGACACCTACCTTTTGGCCGCGGCAATACGATCCGGCCAGCGCCGATGGTCGCCGGCTAGGGGTGCAACTAGGCTTTGTGGAGGTACGATGAAGCGCGAGGCGTGGTGGCTGATCGCAATCCTGACCATAGCGGCCTTGATCCGATTGGCACTCTGGCTGCAACCGCTGCATCTGCCGGCAAACGACGAGGTCGAGTATCTCACGGTGGCGCGTGACCTGTTGGCCGGGAGGGGATGGAGCTTCTACGAACGCTACCACTGGCTGCGGGCACCGCTCTATCCGCTCTGGCTAGCCGGATCACTCTGGCTCAGTGGTGGTAATGTCTGGCTGGCAGCGCTGCCCAACATTGCCCTCAGCGTACTCAACGTCTACCTGATCTACCTGCTCTCGCAGGCGATAGCCGATGGCGCCGGGCCGTGGGTGCATCGCCTGGCCGCCGGCGGAGCCGCCATTCTGCTCACCAACGCAACCTTTGCCTCGCTCTATATGAGCGAAACCCTCTTCACCACGCTATTCTGTGCGGCGTGGTGGCTACTGCTGGTATGGCGGCGACGCGGTGCCCAATGGCGCGACTGGCGTCTGTTTCTTGCCGGTGGCCTGTGGGGGCTGGCGCTCTTGACCCGCTCGATGCCGCTGTACTTTACGCTGCTGGTGAGCGGCTGGATTGCGGTCGTTGCTGCCGGCAACTGGTCACAATTGCTACGGCGACCAACGCCGGTGCTTGCCGGGCTGATCTTCGCCACCAGTGCGGTGATCGTTGTGGCACCGTGGACAATCCGCAACTGTCTGAGCTATCGCAGTTGTATTCTGATCGAAACCGGCCTGTCGTACAATCTCTGGGCATTCAACGAACCACGCGAAGATATGGCAACCATCTTTCGCGTGCTGGAAAACATTCCCGATCCGGCCGAGCGAGCGGCATACGCGACGGCGCGTGGGCTGGAGCGGCTGCGCGAAGACCCGGCGATTATGCTGCGCAAACTCTGGCCGAACTGGCTGGCAATCTGGCGGGTGAAGGCGATCCAGGATCGCTTTCTGCTGGAAGATTACCGGGCCGATCCACCGCCGTTGCTCTTTCTATCTGCCCTTATCTTCGACGATCTGTTATACGGCCTGATTGCCGTGGGCGGGATAGCCGGTCTGGTGTATGGGGCACTGCACCGACGGGCGCCGGCAGTGCTGGTCGGCTTATGGCTGATCTACTTCATCGCTGTATCGCTGGTGACCCACGGCGAAGGGCGTTATCGCCACTTCATCTTCTTCGCCCTCATCCCCTATGCGGCACGGGCGTGGCTGGCACTCCCGCACTGGTATCGGCTCAACCAGCCAGCCCTGCGCACAGCGTTGCTGATCAGCGGGGGTGTCGGTCTTTCGATCCTGATCGCCTACCAGTGGGAATACGCCATCCAGGGCGGTGTCCGCAGCTTCTGGCGGCTCAGCGGCGACCTTGCCCGCGTTACCGGCAACCTGCCGCAAGCCGCTGCTGCGTACCGGCAGGCACTGGCCGCACAACCCACGCCTGACGGGTATCTCGTGCTGGGGGATGTGCTACGTATCCAGGGCGACAATGAAGGTGCGTTGAATGCCTACCGCGCCGCCCAACGCCTCAATATCCTCTACCCACCGACGTACATCCGGCTTGGCGATCTGTTGCGGGCAACCGGCAATCTCGACGAAGCCCGTCAGGCGTATCGCCCGCAGTACGTGAGTGAGCAGACGCTGATCGATCTGGCCTGGCGCGACACGCGACCATTGCCGACACCGGTGATTGATGTGGGTGATGGTCTTGATTTTGGTTATCTTGTCGGCTTCTATCCCGCCGAGACCCTGGCCGGTGCCCGCAGTCGCTGGACGGGGCCGGTGGCGAGGATTCGCATCCCGGCCACCGGTCAGGTGGTACGGTTGCGCGTGGCAGCATTACGCCCCGACGCGCCGGTTACTGTGCAGTTCTGTAGCGACAATCGCTGTCATCCGTTCCAGCTTGACACCAACTGGCGCTGGTTGACGGTGCGCCTACCGGCGCCGGCGGAGTCGACTACCCTGCGCGATATTGAGTTGCGGGTGGAGTCCTGGTCTGCGCCGGATGGGCGTGAGCTGGGGATTGTGGTGGATCGGGTTGAGGTGCGGTGAGGGGGGAGGGGCGTGCTCCGTATGGCGTTCGCTCACCGCAATCCCGGCCCCTCACCTCACCCCCCACTCCAGCCCGCACCCGCTGGGGGCGGGAGAACACCCTGGAGCGTGCCCACTCCCCACTCCCCACTCCCCACTCCCCACTCCCGCACCCAACCCCGTCCGCCCCCAAAACCGTGGTACCATACATAATGAAGCTATTGGCGTAACGGTAGTGCCCAATCAGTCGCTTACTCAACTGCGCAGATGTATATACAACTCGTCTGGTTCAAGCGTGATCTCCGCCTTCACGACCATCCGGCTCTAAGCGCCGCCGCTGCCCGTGGCCCGGTGCTCCCGCTCTACATCGTCGAACCATCGCTCATCCACGCACCCGATTTCGCGGCCCGACACTGGACATTCATTCGCGGGTGTCTGGTTGAACTGCGAGCAAACCTGGCCCGCCTTGGTCAGCCGCTGGTGGTGCGGGTTGGCGAGGCGGTTGAGGTGCTTGATCACCTGGTCAGCACCTGGCCGATTGAAGCGATCTGGGCGCACGAGGAGACCGGTAATCTGCTCAGTTATGCCCGCGACCGGGCAGTCCGGCGTTGGGCCCGCGCACGTGGGATTCCGTTTCACGAGCTGCCGCAGAACGGGGTAGTGCGTCGGTTGCCGTCGCGTGATGAGTGGCAGGCCCGCTGGGAAGAGCGCATGGCAGCCGCGCAGGCCCAGCCTCCATCGGCCTTACCGCCACTCGCCATTGATCCGGGAACCATTCCTACTGCCGACGAACTCTCGTTGCCGCCCGACACGCTCAGCGAGCATCAGCCGGCGGGAGAGACTGCGGCCCTACAGACGCTCACCGACTTTATCCACCGGCGCAGTCAACAATACCATCGCGCCCTCGCCAGTCCGCTAACCGCCTGGGAAGGCTGTTCCCGCCTGAGTGCTTATCTGGCCTGGGGAGCACTGTCCATTCGTACCGTCGTCCAGGCGACCCGCCACCGGATTTCTGAACTCGCGTTTGATCCGTCACCGGCGACCCGGGGCTGGGTGCGGGCGCTGAATGCCTTTGAGTCACGGCTGCACTGGCACTGCCATTTCATTCAGAAGCTGGAAGACGAGCCGGAGATCGAAGTCCGCAATCTGGTGCGGGCTTACGACGGTATGCGCGAAGAAAACCACCGCCCTGATCTGCTCGTGGCCTGGGCCAGTGGCCGCACCGGCTACCCATTCGTCGACGCCTGTATGCGTGCGCTCACCGCGACCGGCTGGCTCAATTTTCGGATGCGGGCCATGCTGGTCAGCTTTGTGGCCTACGACCTGTGGCAGCACTGGCGCGAACCGGCGCTGATTCTGGCCCGCCGCTGGATCGACTACGAACCGGGCATTCACTACAGCCAGATGCAGATGCAGGCGGGTACTTCGGGCAACCGCACCATTCGCATCTACAACCCCGTCAAACAGGGCATCGATCACGACCCCGAAGGCATCTTTATCCGCCGCTGGGTGCCCGAACTGGCGCACGTCCCCACGCCCTACATCCACACCCCCTGGTTGCTCGACCGTCACGGACAAGAGCGGGCCGGCTGTCGGATCGGGCGCGACTACCCGGCGCCAATTGTCGATCACGAGGCTGCCTACCGACGCGCCCGCGCTGCGATTGCCGCCGTGCGTGCCCGACCCGAAACCGCCCAGGAAGCGGCGGCAGTCCATCAACGCCACGGCTCGCGCACCTGGCGCCCGCAGCGCCGCCCGTCCAAAACCGTCTCCAGCCGCCAGCTCAGGCTGGACTTATGAGGTATACCGCACCAAAGCCCAGACAATAGCGCCGGCAGCCACCACGTGCATCAGATTCAACACCATCTGCTCAAGCAGACTGACCGGCAGCGTAAACGGGCCGGCAAACGAAATCACCAGCACCACTGCCGCACAGATGAGAAATATCCGCAGCGGTCGAGCGGTGAAGCGACTGAGCAGGGCCAGCACCAGCGCGGCCCCAATCGCCGGCACCACCGTCGCCGTGATCACCGCGATCACCGGCAACGGCATTAGCTCATTCGTCGGTGGCACCGGTGCCCGAAACTCCAGCCCGGCGGCCCGGGCAGCACCGTAAATAATCAGATTGATAACTACACCAATCACAGCACCAATGATAGTTGCCCGTGGCAGGCGGCGCAGATCGATCTGTCGGTCAAAGCGCTGCATGGCTAACCTCTGGGGAATGATGTTATTCACTTTCGTCACCCATATCATACAGCCTGGGTGTCCATAGTACCACATCAACGCCAGTCCCTGGGCAGAGTGGGACTGGCGGGATCGAGCCGACCTCGTCCGTGGAGCGGGTATGGCGAAACGCCGTTGCACCGTTTCCGGGCAGGGATGACATCAAATCTTGATTGGCAGGTAATGAGCGCGCCGGCGGCGCGCGCTCACAGTGCTGCCGGTGAGGGAGTCGGTGGCGTGCTCGTAGGACACACCGACCCGCCCCTACCCTGCCCTGCACCCGCTGGAGGCAGGAACCGGCGGCGCCGAATGGCGCAGGTGATGAGCGCGCCGGAGGCGCGCGCTCCCAGTGCTGTCGGTGAGGGTGCGGGAGGGGCGCACTCGCAGGGTATGCAGACCCGCCCCTACCCTGCCCTGCACCCGCTGGGGGCAGGAACCGGCGGCGCCGAATGGCGCAGGTGGGGAGCGCGCCGGAGGCGCACGCTCCCAGTGCTGCCGGTGAGTGAGTCGGCGGCGTGCTCGCAGGGTATGCAGACCCGCCCCTACCCTGCCCTGCACCCGCTGGGGGCAGGAACCGGCGGCGCCGAATGGCGCAGGTGGGGAGCGCGCCGGAGGCGCACGCTCCCAGTGCTGCCGGTGAGTGAGTCGGCGGCGTGCTCGCAGGGTATGCAGACCCGCCCCTACCCTGCCCTGCACCCGCTGGGGGCAGGAACCGGCGGCGCCGAATGGCGCAGGTGGGGAGCGCGCCGGAGGCGCGCGCTCCCAGCGCTGCCGGTGAGGGAGGCGGCGGCGTGCTCGCAAGACATACCGACCCGCCCCCACCCTCACCCGCCCCCGCTGGGGGCGGGAACCGGCGGTGCCGGATGGCGCAGGTGATGAGCGCGCCGGAGGCGCGCGCTCCCAGTGCTGCCGGTGAGGGAGCGGGAGGTATGTGCTCGCAAGACATACCGACCCGCCCCCACCCTACCCCGCCCCCGCTGGAGGCGGGAACCGGCGGTGCCGGATGGTTCTCGCAGCGATCATTACCGTTCGGCAATGTGTTTTGCGGAGCATCTTGCTTCGTCCACGCTTGCGTGTATCGGTCAATCCGAGAGCAACAGAGTCGCCCTGGACAAGCCCTCTCCCGATTTGCAGGGCAGTGGGTGCAGGTACTGGCTTGATTTGGGCGCGGCAGAGATGGACGCGAATGTATCTTGTCAATCCGGCAAGAAGATGATCCGTAGCGTTGGGAGAGAAGGCGTCGCTGGTAACGCATACGATGCCGGGCAAGTCGGTGTGAGTCAGAGTGTAAGTCTATGTCCATCTGGTGAGGTTTTTGTTTATAATGTATGCGTATATTTCCAGAGCACAGCGAGCAACGTATGCGATTATTTTTGCGCCTTCTTCTGACGGTTACTCTCTTTGGCATGACCGGTCTCGTTGTGCTGCCGACCATCTCCCTCTCGGCACCGGCAGGGCCATTCATCCGGTTACGTTCGCGCACCTTTATCCCGCAGCCGGGTTTTCCTGCCGGTGAGCGCAGTCTGGTCAGTGCGGCGGATGGTCGCGAGGCGCCGGAACGGGTTCACGTCTTTGTGCAGTTTGCGCACGTTCCTACCGATGCTGAACGTGATGCTCTGGCTCAAGAGGGTGTCACGCTGCTGGCTTACGTGCCGGATTATGCCTGGTACGCATCCATCCCCACTGCGTGGCTTCAGGCTGCAACCCTGCCGGCGAGCATTCGCGCTATTGCTGCCATTCAGCCCGCCGATAAACTGTCACCACGCCTCAATCGCTATCTCGACCGCCGGCCATTGCCGGTGCTGATCGCAACGTATGCCGATGTTGAACTGTCTGCCATCCGCGACCTCGTTCACCGTCTCGGCGGGAGTGTGGCGAAGATGGTGCCGGAGCGCCAGTATGTGCTTGGGTTTCTGCCTGATGTTGGTGCCCTTACTACCCTGAGCCGAACGGATAGCGTTTTTTGGATCGATGCCTGGCCGGGTCCGTTTGAACCGAAAAATGACGGTGGGCGGAGGGCAACCAAAACCGATCAGGTGCATGAACTTGGTTATCACGGCAATCCGGCTTCAGCGCCGGGTAGTATTGTGATCGGCGTTTGGGACTGTGGGTGGGTTGAGAGTAATCATCCCGCTTTCAGTGGCCGGCTTACGATTGGCGATCCCGACTCGTTCACGAATGGATGTGGTGATGTTGCCGGTACAGATTATCACGCCACCCATGTTGCCGGTACTGCTGCCGGTAGCGGCGCCGGTAGTCCGTCAGGTCGCGATCTGCGCGGCCACGCCGATCAGGCAACGGTGTTGTCATACGATGTGTACGATGTAGACCTGGAGGTGGTGCAGGCTATTCAGGACTACGATCTCGATATTTCGCAAAATTCCTGGGGGCCGGACACAGGCGGGATATGTGACCTGACCGTGCTCGGTGTGTATGATGAGATCGCAGCGATGTTTGATGCCCTGGTTCACGGTACATATTCAACTGAGATAACAAAGCAGATCGCCGTCGCTTTTGCCAACGGCAACGAGCAAAGCTACTGCCCGAACGGCTGGCGTACCGGAAGTGGCGGTGCGATGGGCAAGAATGTGATTGCCGTTGGGGCCACCAACTCTGATGACAAGTCTATGACTGACTTTAGCTCATTCGGCCCAACCGAGGATGGTCGAGTCAACCCGACAGTCGTTGCTCCGGGGTGTGAAGCTGGTGGCGAAGGAGCGATCTGGTCAACGTTGCCCGGTCCGACTTACGGCGCGAATGGCTGGTGCGGCACCTCGATGGCAACGCCGGCAGTATCAGGCATTCTCGGCTTGATGCTGGAAGCGTACAATCTGACGTATAACAGCGATCCACTCCCGGCAACTCTGCGCGCAGTCCTGGTGCATACTGCCGAAGATTTGGGCAATCCCGGCCCGGACTACCAGTTCGGTTACGGTCACGTGGATGCCCTGGCGGCTATCAACCTTATCACTGCAACTACCGGCCCGGCTGCGTCGCGGTATATCACGACCAACACTATCACAAATGGGCAAACGCACGAATACACCATTACCCATGCCGGCGGGCCACTGACATGCACCCTGGCCTGGGATGACGTTCCAGCTACTCTTGCCGCCAGCCAGACCCTCATCAACAACCTCGATTTGCTCCTGATCGGCCCGGATACCGGCTCGTACCTGCCCTGGGTGCTCGATAAGAACAATCCGGCCACGCCAGCTACGCAGGGCGTCAACAACGTTGATACTATCGAACAGGTACGGATTGCCGATGCTGCCGCCGGCGAATGGACGGTACAGGTCGTGGGGATCAATATTCCGCAAGGTCCACAATCATACGCCCTGATATGTCCGTTTAGCGTTCCACCAGAACCTGAGACGTTTAGTGTGCACGTGCCGGTGGTGAGTCGGTAGCGTGGAGGTGTGGATGGAAGGGGGGAGGATGGATACAAGTTTATTCGTACACAGACCTGCTCCATGCCCCCTGTAGGGGCACGGCATGCCCGGCTGCCCGGTCATATCTTCTTCGACGCCGCGACCTGCTCCATGCCCCCTGTAGGGGCACGGCATGCCGTGCCCCTACACACTGATCAGACAATCACAGCCATTACCCCGCCATAATTTTGGTATCATATTTCCCACGTGTAAACGTCATACCTATCCCGTTGTATCTGACAACACACATCAAAGACATCTCGTCCGCGATGTAGCAGGGGAGAAAGCAACCCATGACCCAACTCGACATTACTACCCTGGAAACCTGGCTGTGGGAAGCGGCCTGTACCATCCGCGGGCCGGTAGACGCACCGAAATTCAAGGATTACATCCTGCCGCTCTTCTTTCTCAAACGCCTTTCGGATGTTTTTGAGGACGAGATGAGCCGCCTGGCTACTGAATACGGTAGCTTGCAGGTGGCAGAATATATTGTCAACGAAGAGCGTGAACGTGGCATCATTGCCGCCGGGCGTGGTTCGGTGCATTTCTACATCCCCGACAACGCACGCTGGCCGACCATCCGTACCCATAGCAGAGCTGGTTTGGGCCAGTTTCTCACTGACGCAGTGCGCAGCGTGGCGCGGGAACATCCGACCCTTTCCGGTGTGATTGACGTGGTAGACTTCAACGCTACCACTGCCGGGCAGCGCATCATTTCCGATGATCATCTCGCCGCCCTGGTTGACGTACTTTCGCGCTACCGCCTCGGACAGCACGATGCCGAACCGGATATCCTGGGCCGGGCCTACGAATACCTGCTGCGCAAGTTCGCCGAGGGTCAGGGCCAAAGCGCAGGTGAGTTCTATACCCCACGCGAAGTAGCCATACTGATGGCGCATCTGCTCGACCCACAGCCCGGCATGACCGTCTATGACCCAACCTGCGGTTCCGGCGGTTTGCTGATCAAGTGCCACCTGCGCCTGCTGGAAACCCACGGTGTGCAGGCAAATGGACAGCGCAAACTACCTTCGCAGTATGCCCCGCTGCGCCTCTACGGTCAGGAAATTAACTCATCCACGTTTGCGATGGCTCGCATGAATGCCGTCATTCACAACATGGAGGCCGAAATTCGTCTGGGTGATACCATGCGCCATCCGGCCTTCAAAGACAGCACTGGCCGCTTACAGACCTTTGACCTGGTGGTGGCCAATCCGATGTGGAATCAAAAATTTGCTCCTGAACTGTATGAACACGATCCCTTCGAGCGCTTTACCCGTGGTGTACCACCATCCTCCAGCGCCGATTGGGGCTGGTTACAACACATGCTGGCTTCGTTGAACGAGCGTGGGCGCATGGCCGTCGTACTCGATACCGGTGCCGTTAGTCGCGGCAGCGGCAATCAAGGCTCGCATCGTGAACGCGACATTCGCAAAGCCTTTGTGGATGCCGACCTGATTGAGACGGTGGTGCTCCTGCCGGAGAACCTCTTCTACAATACCACTGCGCCGGGGATCATCCTGGTGGTCAACCGTCGCAAACGTCGCCCCGGTGAGATTCTGCTTATCAACGCTTCCAAATTGTTCGCCAAGGGCCGGCCCAAGAATTACCTGACCGATGAGCAGATTGTGGCAATCGCGGAGATATACCATACGTGGGGGGCAACGCATGCGTCGCCCCAAGCGTCGCCCCTACACGCCATCATCTCCAACGAAGAAGCCGCCCGCAACGACTACAACCTTTCGCCCAGCCGCTACGTAGCGCTGAACGGCGAGGATGACGTGCTGCCGCTGGAGGAAGCGATGGTGCTGCTCAACGAGGCCGAGGAGGAGCGCGCACGGGCCGACCGGCAACTGGATGATGTGCTAAAAATGCTCAACCTGGGAGGTCTGAATGCCCACGGTTGACCAGGCCGAAGGCCAGAGACTGGAATACAAACGCGAGTGGACCGACCGCGCCCTGGAAGATCTGGCGGCTTTCGCCAACACGGACGGCGGAACCCTGCTCATCGGCATTCGGGATGATGGCGAGGTGGTCGGCACGAAGGCTGATGATCGGGAACTCCAGCGCATTGCGAATCTGATCGCTGCTCACCTGGGCATCACACCGAAGATCGAGGTTGTCAACCTGGAAGGATCCCCGATCGTCAAGATTGCTGTAGAACCCGCGGCGCACCCGGTAGCCTACGGCGGCCGTTACCTTCGGCGCGTGGGAGTCACCAACCGGGATTTCGCCCTGGGGGAGCTGGCCCGCCACATCCTGGCGCGCTCCGGCCGCGACTGGGATGGGCTGCCCGGCGAGTGGAGCGTCGGTGAAGTGGATGGGGAAGCCATCGCCCATTTCGCCCGCCTGGCCCGCAACCGCCTGCCCCACGTTGACCCTGCTCAACCGGAACGGGTGCTGGAAAACCTCGGCCTGGTCCACGCGGGAAAGCTCAACAACGCGGGGATTCTGCTGTTTGCCAGGCGTCCGCAGCGCCTCTTTCCCCTGGCGCAGGTGCGGATCGGCATCTTTCGGGGGAGCCACATCCTGGACAGCCACGATTTTCAGGGCACGCTGTGGCAACAACTGGACGGCGCGATGGAACGCTTCCGCCAGGTGCTCAAGGTGCGCTTCGACATCCGGGTAGAAGAGCCTTCGCTGGAGGGGCTGCAACGCCGGGAGGTCTGGGAATACCCGCTGGAAGCCCTGCGCGAGGCGGTGGCAAATGCCCTCATCCACCGCGACTACACCTATCCGGCAGACATCCAGATTCGGCTGGAGGAAGACCACCTGGAAGTGTGGAGTCCGGGCGAACTGCCGCCCCCGCTCACGCCGCAGGCGCTCTACGGCCCGCACGCCTCCGTGTTGCGCAATCCGCTCATCGCCCAGGCCTTCTACTTTGCCGGCATCATTGAGCGCTGGGGGAGCGGCACGACGCGCATCGTGGACCTCTGCCGGGGGCAGGACCTGCCGGAACCGGAATTCACGCATTGGCAAGGGGGCGTGCGGGTCATCTTACGGAAAGACCCTTACACGCCGGAACGGTTGCGAGCGATGGGCTTGAACGAGCGGCAGATCAAGGCGGTGATGTATGTGAAGGAGCAGGGGGCACTTTCGAACCGTGACTACAGGCGACTGGCAGGCGTCTCTGACGAGACGGCGCGGCAGGAGTTGACGCTTCTGGTCACACAAGGGCTATTGGAAATCCAGGGAAAAGGTAGAGCGACCCATTATGTGCTTGCTAAATCTGGTGATTAGTTGGCGATTACCTGGCGATTTTGGCGATTATTTGGCGATGAAAAAGGAGAAGGCATGATGTCTGACCGCTGGATGAGGACAAACGAGGAAGCTCTCCTGCCCCCCGGCTACCACCTGACCAAACTCGGCCCCCTGCCGGAGGAGTGGCGGGTGGTGCGGTTGGGGGAGGTGGCACTAATCAAGACTGGCCCCTTTGGAAGCGAGCTTAAAAAGGATGATCTTGTGAAATCTGGTTATAAAGTTTATGAGCAGGAAAACATCTTACGAAGGGATTTCAGTATCGGCAATGATTATATTAGTCCCGATAGATACGAACAACTAAGTAGTTTTGCTCTTGAGCCTGGGGATGTTCTTGTTAGTCGAGTCGGATCATTTGGGAAAGCCGCCATTTTTCCTTTTCATGCTGAAGCTGGCATTATTGATTCTCGTGTCCTGAGAGTTAGGATTCACAAAAATTCCGAACTTCTTCCTAGTTTCCTGACTCTTACATTTGAAACATCGCATCTTCAAACGCAGGTCTCACAAAGTGCAAGAGGAGTAACACTTAAAGGATTGAATGCATCTATCTTAGCAGGTCTTACCATCCCCCTCCCCCCTCTTCCTGAACAACGCGCCATTGCCCACGTCCTGCGGACAGTGCAGCAGGCCAAAGAAGCCACGGAGCGGGTCATTGCCGCAGCGCGGGAGCTGAAAAAGAGCCTGATGCGCCACCTCTTCACCTACGGCCCCGTCCCGGTTGGGGGGCGGATGTGGGGGCAACGCCCGGTGGGGGGGACGGCGGTAGGGGCGACGCCGGGTGGGACAACGCCGGTGGGGGCGACACCGGTGGGGGCGACGCCGGTGGGGGCGACGCCGGTAGGGACGACGCCGGTGGGGGCGACGCTGGTGGGGACAACGCCGGTAGGGGCGACGCCG
>Ga0101945_1001405_pt1 | contig 24398 bp, 23 predicted proteins | sample DewCreD2012metaG_2_FD_75246 | JGI IMG/M metagenome (GOLD analysis project Ga0101945, IMG submission 75246) | Hot spring sediment bacterial and archeal communities from British Columbia, Canada, to study Microbial Dark Matter (Phase II) - Dewar... ... | reverse complement strand
GGAGGCATCGAGCTGCCCCAGGCGTCCGCTGGTGCCAGCCCCCACGTAAATCAGGCGCCCCCCCGCGTTCATGCGTTCGGCTGCCTGTTCGACTGCGTCTACCAACTGGGGTAGGGCCCGCTGCACGGCCTCCACCGCCCGGAGCTGATCCTCCACTAGGGCCTGCAGGATCGCTGGGGTGGGGCGGGTCTCGAGGTCGCGAAAGGCCTGGTTGATCTGCTCGGTGGCTATAAAGGGCTCTTTCATAGATACTCCAGCGATTCTAAATGCCAGACCTGAACAGCGCCCAGGCCATGCGGGCGGCGGCCTCGGCGCTCGAGGCGTGCTGAACGGTCAGTTCCAGCATTTCTCGGGCTCCTTGCTCGATGAGCGGGCTCACCTGCAAGGCCCCCCCGCACAGCACCACCGGCAGGGGCCCCAGCCGCTGGCGCAGGGTCAGGGCCAGGTCGGCCAGCGCGCGCCCGGCCTGAAGCAAGATCTGGGTTGCGGCCTGGTCGCCCTCGAGGGCCGCCCGGCCCACCGCCGGGGCCAGCCCGGCCACGGCCTGCCGCCCACCCCCGTACACCTGCGCGCGAATGTGCGGCCAGTCACAGCCCCCCAGCGCCCTGTACAGATGCCGGGCCAGCGGGTACGAAGCGGCATCCAATCCCATATCGCGCCAGCGCAACACCTGGCGCAGCGCGGTTTTCCCTATCCAGAACCCGGCCCCCTCGTCGCCAATCAAAAAACCGTGCCCGCCCGCGCGGTAAACCGTACCGTCCTGGACGATGCTGTAGGCCACCGAACCGGTTCCGGCATAGACCACGATGCCCTCCCCAGGGGCGAAGTGGGCCCGGTAGACCAGTTCCATATCGTTAAGGACAAGCACCCGGTTCTCTGGAAGCCCCAGGGCTTGCTGGATATATGCACCGAGCTGCTGGGCTTCCTTGGTGCCCGCATCCAGACCAGCAACACCGGCCACCACCGCCATCGGCGCAAATGACCGGCCCTCCCGCAGCAGCCCATCCAGCGCGGCCAGGGTCTGGGCCTTTACCTTTTCGTCGAACAGGTGGCCCACAAGGGGGGCTGTGCGTCCTCGAGCCACCAGGCGGCCTTCTTCATCCAGCACCGCCCATTTACCGCTGCTGGCGCCACCATCAATACCCAGGGCATAGCGCATGGGCTTTCTCCTAAAGCTCGAGCCCGCCCCGAAACACCCGCCCAACAGGGCGTCCGTTTTCCCACAGGGTCAGGTCGGCGGGGGCCTCTGGGCGAATCTGGCCGTGCTGGGGCCAGCCCGCCGCCAGCGCCGCCCCCCTGGTGTGGGCCCACAAAACCTCGGCCGGGGTCAGGCTCTGGGCCGGGTTCAGGGGGTGCTGGGTAGCGGCCTGAAGGTTCAGCTCATAGAGCGGTTTCATCACCGGGGCATCCGAGCCAAAGGCCATGGGCAGGCCGGTGTTCCAGAGGTCGCGCAGGCGGAAGGCCTCGCGTTCCTGGCCCTTCAGGTGAAACCGCACCAGCTCGGCATCGCCCAAAAGATGCATGGGCTGCAGGGAGAGGGCCAGCTTGAGGCCGGGCAGCCGGGCCAGCTCGGCATCGCGCACGTGCTGGGCATGCTCGAGCCGAAAGATGCGCCTGGAGACAGGTTGCAGTTGGTGGAACACCTCCAAGACCCCCTGCACTGCCCGGGTTCCGATGGCGTGCACCACCAGGCCCAGGCCGGCCTCCAGGGCCGCCCGCCCTTCGCTCAGGATGAGCTCGAGGGCATCGAGCGCCAGCCCGTGCGAGCCGTCGGGGTAGGGCTCAATCATCCAGGCCGTGCGGCTGCCCAGGGCCCCATCGGCAAAAAACTTGACCGCGGCAATCTCCAGGCTGTCGCCCCGCCAGCCGGGCCGGGCTTCCCGCCAGTGGTCGCGATCCAGGGCCCACCACAACCGCACCGGCAGGCGGCCCGATTCTGCCAGTTGTTCGGCCAGGCTAAAGTGGCACCAGCCCATATGGTGCACGGCGGTGTAGCCCCGGCGGGCCAGATCATGGAGGCCGCGCTCGAGTTCGGCCAGGCCGGGTTTTGGCATCACCCGCTGCACAAGCTCCTGGGCGGCTTCCAGCAGGTAGCCGGTGGGCTGGCCCTGGGCATCGCGCACCAGAACCCCACCAGGCGGGTCGGGGGTCTGGGCGGTGATACCGGCCTGCTCGAGGGCCCTGGTGTTGGCCCAGCCCGAGTGCCGGTCGCGGCTTTGCAGGAAGACGGGGTGGTGGGGGGCCGCCGCATCCAGCAGTTCGCGGGTGGGATAGGCCCGAAAAAGATAGCCGCCCCCGCGAATCCAGCCGCCGGGGGGCAGGGCACGGGCCTTCTCGGCCACCTGCTGCGCCACCGCCTGGGGGTCGGTCAGCCCCTCCAGATCCAGGCTGTCGAGTTGCAGGCCCCACATCTGCGGGTGGGCGTGGGCTTCGTGCAGACCGGGGGTGATCTGCTCGAAAAATTGCTTTTTTGCACCGGGATACCGCGCGCTCAGGTCTTGCAGACTGCCCACATCGGCAATGCGATCACCCTCCAGGTACACCGCTTCGACCTGGCCGGCCTCGGTCATGGTTTCAACGCGCCCGTATAGCAGCATGGAAGGCATCCTATCCCGCCGATGCCCCTGGCTCAAGCCGGGGGTGGAGGTTCTGTACAGCCCGATTGGGCATTCGCCCCCAAATCCAGGTTATAGCGGGCGGCTATACTCGGAGTCCGATGAGGCGCAGCGTGGTGGTCGGGCTGGGTCTGGCAACTGGTCTAGCATTGGGCTGGGCAGCCTTTGAGCATTACCACCGCAACCGCATCTATGCAGGCGTCGAGGCCGCTGGGGTTTTGGTGGGAAGCCTGACCCTGGAAGAGGCCGAGGCTCGTATTGCCGCCGCCACGCAAAACACCCCCCTGCCCCGGCTTACCCTCAAGGCAGGGAATCAAACCCTCGAGGTCTCCGCGGCCGAGCTGGGCTGGAGGCTCGATGCCAGGGCCACCGCCCTGCGCGCTTTTGCAGTAGGACGGACAAGCCTGGGCGAGCGTTTGGCCGCCCTGCGCGGGCAGATCAAGGTTCCGCTGGTGCCCAGCGTGGATGCCACAATCCTGGAAAAGCGGCTGCAATCCATCGCCCGGGGCCTCGAGCGCCCCCCCACCAACGCCAGGGTGGTCTTCAAAAACGATCGGTTCGTGGTTATTCCGGAAAAGCCAGGCCTCGAGCTGGACGTCCAGAGCGCAGTCGAGAGCTATCTACAACACCCCAAACTGACCGTGCTCGAGTTTTTCCCCAAAACCATCACCCCCCGCGTTACCGCCGCCGTGCTCGAGCCGGTGGCCCGCCGGGCCAACGAGCTCCTGCGCCCCCTCGACCTGATCTACACCGAACCCCCTCCCAGCGGCAGCGGAAAACGCCACCGGTACAGCCTGGGCGCGGCCCAGGTGGCCTCGCTTTTAAGCGTGCAGGAGGAGGTCAGGGTTAACACCCAGGCCCTGCGCAAGCTCCTGGCCCAGATAGCCACCCGCCACGACCGCTTACCCAAAGACGCCCGCTACTCCCCAGGCCCCGGGGGCCAGCTCACGGTGCAGCCCGAGGTCAATGGCTGGAAGATGAACCAGCCCGAGAGCCGCAAGCGCCTCGAGCTGGCCCTTCTGCGGCCCGATCTGAGCGAGTTTCACCTGACCGTGGTGCCCAAGGCCGCCCAGGTGCGGGCCGCCGACCTGCCCAAGGCCGAGAACCTTCAACTCCTGGCCGAAGCCACCACGCACTACGGCGGCTCGAGCCCCGAGCGGATCGCCAACGTCCACGCCGCTGCCCGCAACCTGGACGGCTACGTGGTGCCCGCGGGAGGGGTTTTCAATTTCAACGAGGCCATCGGCAGCATCAGCCCCGAAAACGGCTTCAAGGAGGCGCTGATCATCTCCGATGGGCGCACGGTCAAGGGCGTGGGGGGCGGGGTTTGCCAGGTTTCCACCACGGCCTTCCGGGCTTTGTACCAAGCCGGCCTGCCCATCCTCGAGCGCAACCAGCACGCCTACCGGGTGCGCTGGTACGACCCCATCGTGGGCTACGACGCCGCGGTGTACCAGCCCTATCTCAATCTGCGGGCCAGCAACGACACCCCAGGCCCCATCATCGTGCGCACCAGCTTTACCCGCTCCAGCCTCACGGTGCGGCTGTACGGCCTCCCCGATGGCCGCAAGGTAGCGGTCTCAAAGCCGGTCATCCTTGCCCGCACCCCCCACCCGCCCCCGCAGTACATCGTAGATCCCAGCCTGCGCCCCGGGCAGATTAAGCAGGTGGACTGGGCCGTGGATGGCTTCCGCACCCGCATCACCCGCACCATCACCCGCCCCGACGGGCGGGTGGAGGTGGACGTGCTCAACTCCAACTTCCGCCCCTGGCGGGCGGTGTATCTGGTGGGGCCTCAGACCCCCATCCCAGCGGACGAGGTGGCCTCGAGGAACCCTTAGGCCGGGCTCATCTCCACCCGGTTGCGGCCCAGGCGCTTGGCTTCGTACAGGGCCCTGTCGGCCCGCTCTACCAAAGCATGAATGCTGTCGCCTATATGCCCTTCGGCCACCCCAAAGCTCGCCGAAACCGGGCCCACCAGCTTAAAAGGCCAGAAGGCGATGTCTTCCCGTAAGCGCTCCACCGCCGCCGGCACATCCTGCTGGCTCTCACCACGCATCAAGATCATGAACTCCTCGCCCCCCCAACGCCCCAACACATCCTCCTTGCGCATGGAAACCCGCAGGCGGCGGGCCACCTCCCTGAGCACCTCGTCGCCGGCTGCGTGACCAAAGCGGTCGTTTATCTGCTTGAAGCGGTCGATATCCAGCAGCACCAAATACAAACCATGCATATGCTGCGAGGCTTCTTCCAGCAGCTCGCTCAGGGCCAGGCGGTTGGGCAGCCCGGTCAGGGGGTCGGTGCGGGCCAGGGCATGCATCTCTTCCACCTGCCGGTTGGCCAGGGCAAGCTGATCCTTGACGATGGCCAGGGCGTATAGCAAACCCGCCATAGCAAAAAGCCGCATCTCCGAGCGCACAAAGGCCAGAAACTCGGTTCTGTACTGGCCCTGGGCCACCTCGCCCCCCAGCCGCAACAGACCCAGGATCAGGGTCACCACCGCCAGGGCCAGGCTGTATGTCAGACCCTTGCGGGCATCGAATACGATGTAAAGCAGAACCATGACAAACGCCATGACCCAGTAGGTGCTCTCGATCTCGACCCAGTTCTGCTCGAGGTTGCCCCAGAACAGGTAATAAGCCAGCTTGATGGTAAAGAAAAGCGTTACCGTAGCGATGGTCTCGCGCTCAATAGCACCCAGATTAACCCCGCGGTATAGCCGCCAGGCCCAGCCCGCACACATCAGGATAAACGCCGGGTACAGCCAGCGGATAAAACCCTCCTCGGGCCGCATCAGCCAGATGAAAAACAGCACCGGTATGGCCAGCAGAATAGCCCAAAAGTAAGCCGCCCGTCTTTTGCTTTTAGAAATAGCTACAAAAAGCCCCCGCACCCCATCAGTCTAGAGGAAGCTCGAGGGCCCCGTGCGATGTTTTGAGCGTCACAGGCAGTTAGCGCGTAACGGTATCGGAAATCTTGGCCTTATCCCCCAGACGGCGCTCGTTGCCTGCTTGCAGACGCTTGATGTTCTCGCGGTGCGTCCAGAAGACCAGCCCGGCCAGCAGCACCACCGTCAGGATCTCCCACATGGGCCGGCCCAGGGCTACAGCAACCACCGCTGCGGTAAGGGCGCCGATCATGCTGCCTGCCGAGACGAAGCGGGTAAGCCCCATGGTCGCCACGCCCACCGGAAATGTGAGGAGGGCCAGCAGGGGATCCAGGAACAGCAGGGTGCCAAAGCTGGTCGCCACCCCCTTACCCCCGGTGAAGCGCAGGAAAACCGAGTAGTTGTGGCCCAGCACCGCCGCCAGCGCCACCCCGCCCAGCAAATAGCCTTCGATGCCCACCAGCCGGGCCAGCCACACCGCAATTCCACCTTTGAGCACGTCAAAAGCCGCCACCACCAGCGCCGGGCCCGCCCCCAGGGTGCGCAGGATGTTGGTAGCACCGGTATTCCCGGAACCCACCTTCTGGATGTCCACCCCATAGTAGCGGGCCACCCAAGCCCCCGCGGGGATCGCGCCAAACAAGTAAGCTAGCAACAAAACAAGCCAGGTTGTCCAGTCCACTGGGGCATTTTATACCCAACAGCCCGTGGCCCAAAGGCCCGTCTGGGAACTGCACCTGGAACCAGCGCTCAGTCGCTAAAGCGTTCCTCTTTCCAGGGGTCGCCCCGGCGATGGTAGCCGTTCACCTCCCAGAAGCCCAGTTCCTCCTTATCCAGAAACTCCAAACCCCGCACCCACTTGGCGCTCTTCCAGGCGTACAGGTGCGGCACCACCAGGCGCAAAGGGCCGCCGTGGTCCCGCGGGAGGGGCTGGCCAAACAGGGTGTGGGCCAGGATATTCTCCGCGCGCAAAAAGTCCTCGAGGCTGAGGTTGGTGGTGTAGCCCCCGTAGCAGTGCACCAGCACCGCCCTGGCCTGCGGCTTGAGTTGAACCTGCTGCATTAGGTCGAGCACCCGGACGCCACTCCACTGTACGTCCAGCTTGCTCCAGCGGGTCACGCAGTGAAAGTCGGCGGTCAGGTCGGACTGGGGCAGGGCCATCAGATCGGCCCAGCTCAGGGTTCTGGGCTCCTCAACCTGGCCTTTGATTTCAAATTGCAGCTCTTCTGGGCGCACGGTGGGGGTGGGACCGTAGGTGAGCACCGGGAATTTTTCGGTGAGCACCTGGCCGGGAGGCACCCGGTGCTGATCCACTACCCTGGGCTTGAAGAAGTTACCGAACATGGCTCTAGCCTAGCTGGGCTCGAGCCCCAGCCCCGTAAGCAAACGTACAATGCCTAGCGGGAGCGGTAGCGAATCACCTCGACCTTTTCCATGGTGATTAGGCCTTCCTGCACCATCTGGTCGAGGGTAGGCAAAAAGCCCTGTATTTTCTCTTCGCTGTCTACAATTTCGATGCAGATGGGCAGGTCTTCGGATAGCTGGAGGATTTTAGCGGTGTGGATGCGGGAGTGGGCTCCAAAGCCCATGAAGCCCCGGAACACGGTGGCACCGGCCAGGCCGGCTTTTTTGGCCTCGAGCACAATCGCTTCGTAGAGGGGCCGCCCCTGCCACTTGTCCGACTCGCCCAGAAAAATGCGCACCAGTTTGGCTTCGCCCTGCAGTTTCATACCCACCTCCCGGCCCAGCGGTAGGCCAGCCAGACCAAGACAAACCCCAGCACCACACTGCCAGCCACATATAAAAAGGCTTTGAGCCACTCCCCCTGCTGTACCAGGGTCAGGGTCTCCCAGCTAAAGGTGGAGAAGGTGGTGTAGCCGCCCAGCACCCCCACCGCCAGAAAAAGCCGCCACTCCGGGCTCAGGGCCCCCTCGAGGCTCAGGCGCAGCACCAGCCCAATCAGAAGGCTGCCGGTGATGTTAATCAAAAAAGTGCTCCAGGGAAACCCCGGCCCCAAGAGGCCCTGCACCCAGGCCCCCAGCCCATAGCGCAGCATGGCCCCGATGGCCCCGCCCAGCATGACCAGCAGATAGCGTTCCACCCTGCACAGTATCTTGTCTAAAGCCCGGCTTAATCCAGTCCCCTGTGGTGCTCTCAGGAAGTAAGGGGTAGACTTTTGGGATGAGATTCCTGGGCTTTTCATTAGTTGTATTGCTGCTGGTGGGCTGTGCGCCCCAGCCTGGAATTGGCGAAAAAGAGCGCCGTGAATGGGGCCTGCAGCCCATCATCAGCGGGTTTGCCCCCGACCGGGGCGAGGGCGGCAAGTACAAACTGCGCGAGCGGGTGTTTTTTAGCTTTACCCTGAGCCAGCCGGGCTACGTGACCCTGGTGACCATGGACAGCGACGGAACGACGGTGGTGCTCGAGCGCAACGTGCAGTTGCCGGCAGGCCGCCATACCTTCCCCCTAGCCACCGACCGCAACGCCCAGGGCCAGGCCGCCTACCTGGTGGTGCCGCCCCTGGGGCCTTCGCGCTTCCGGCTGCTGTATACCAATGTGCCGGCCACCAACCGGGAGCTTTTCCGGGGCAAGCTCAGCAACGATGAATTCAACCGGCACACCCAGGCCTACCTGAGCGGTGCCACGGTGCGCGACGTGGCCGAAACCTGGATGGAGGCGGTGCAATGAGATGGTGGCCCATAGCCCTGACCGGTGTGCTGGGGCTGACAGCCTGCACCCCGCCGGGCCCCCAGACCCAGGTCTGCACACCCGTCACCGATACCGGCACCGTGACCGGCAGCTTTACGCCGGTGGCGACGCTCAAGGTGCTCGACCCCGACAAAACCGAGGTGGCCCCCGGCCAGGTGGTGGTGACCGACAGCACCTTCAGTGCAAGCGCCGGGGACGTGCTTGTAAGTAATTGCAACGACGGCCTGCTACAGAAGGTCAAGAGCGTCTCCGCCCAGTTTGTGGGGGGGAACGGGGTCTCCAGCCAGGCGGTGCGGAAAGTTTACATTCAGACCGAGGAAGCGAGCCTCGAGGACGCCATTGCCTCGGGCGAGGTAACCCTCGAGACCGACCTCACCATCGGCGAGGCCAGCCTGGTGCAGGCCCTGGATGGCGTGAGCGTACAGGACTTCACCGGGCGCATCAACCTGACCAACGTCAAGTTCGATATTCCGGGCGTGCCCGGCGGGAGCATCACCCTCAACGGCTCTATCGAGCAGACCCTCAAACCCAGCTTCAACCTCAAGTTCAGCAACGGCAGCGTGGAGGTGTTCAGGGCCGGCCTGAGCGGCACGCTCAAGTCCTCCATTACCGCCACCATCCAGGCCAACGCCAGCTACAGCCCCTTTAGCCTGAGCAAGGAGCTGGCCTCCTGGAACATCAAACGGGCCTTTCTGGTGGGCAGCGTGCCGGTGGTGGTGGTCTTGCAGCCCAAGCTAATCGCCGGGGTGAGCAGCAACGCCGGGGGCAAGGTGACGGTCTCGGTGGGCATTGCCCCCACCTTTACCACCAACCTGCAGCTCGACTACAACCGCAACCGCACCACCAACGGCGGATGGAACAACACCTTTACCGCCAACTTTGCCCTCAACCCCACCTTCAACTACTCGGTTCCGGTACAGGGCACGGGCAATGCCTTCGCGGGGCTGGCTATGGACATCAAGTTCTATGGGGTGGCCGGGCCCAGCCTCGAGACCAAGCCTTTCATCAACCTGACCCTGAACGGCAACAACGGCACCGCCGGACTCAAAACCGGCATCAACGGCCAGAGCAAGGTCGAGGCTGGCTTCAAGGTGCTGGGCAAGGGGCTCGAGACCAGCTACAACGGGCCCAGCATCGAGCAGGCCCGCACCTTTAGCTGCCAGGCCCCTAGCACCTGCACTGCCAACTGAGTACGCCATGGGAAGCTGCGCCCCCTGGCTCATCGTAGTAAATTTGCCCTTCCTGCGGGGAGTCTTGGGGTGAGGAAAATCCAGCAGGGGTAAGGCCGGTTGAACTTTGGGCCAGTAGGCCCCAAAATACCCAGGTGTTCGAGTTTGCCATCACCGCCCAGTCCGGCCGGGCCCGCACTGGGCTTTTTCACACCCCCCACGGCCTGGTGCAAACCCCTTTGTTCATGCCGGTTGGCACCCAGGGCAGCGTCAAGGGCATCAGCCCCCGCGAGCTTAGGGAAATCGGCTCACAGATCATTCTGGGCAACACCTACCACCTGCTGCTGCGGCCCGGCCCCGAGCGGGTGCGGGCCCTGGGTGGGCTGCATAAATTCGCCGCCTACGACGGCCCCTGGCTCACCGACTCGGGCGGTTTTCAGGTGATGAGCCTGGGCGACCTGCGCCAGATCAGCGAGCAGGGCGTGACCTTCCGCAGCCACCTCAACGGCGACCTGATCGAGCTAACCCCCGAGTACAGCATCCAGGTGCAGGAAGCCCTGGGGGCCGATATCATCATGGCCTTCGACGAGTGCCCCCCCTACCCGGCCAGCCCGGAGTACCTCAAGGCCTCCATCGAACGCACCCTGCGCTGGCTCGAGCGCTGCCTTAAGGCCAAAACCCGGCCCGACCAGGCCCTGTTTGCCATTGCCCAGGGCGGGATTGACCTGGCCCTGCGTAAAGCCAGCGCCGAGGCCACGGCGGCCTTCGATACCCCCGGTCTGGCCATTGGCGGCCTGGCCGTGGGGGAACCCAAGGAGGGCATGTACCCGGCGGTGGAGCTTTCCACCCGGCTGCTGCCCGAGTCCAAACCCCGCTACCTGATGGGGGTGGGCCACCCCGAGGATCTGGTGGCCTCGGTGGCCCTGGGGGTGGATATGTTCGACTGCGTCTACCCCACCCGCACCGGGCGCTTTGGCTATGCCCTGGTGACCGAGGGGCGGCTCAACCTCAAGCTCTCGCGCTACCTCGACGACCCCCGCCCCATCGACCCCACCTGCGACTGCTACGCCTGCACCCACTACAGCCGGGCCTACCTGGCCCACCTGGTGCGGGCCGAGGAGATGCTGGCCCCCCGCATGATCTCGCTGCACAACCTGCGCTACCTGCACCGCCTGATGGAAAGCGCCCGAAAGGCCATCCAGTCCGGCAACTACGGCGAGTTTGCTAAGGACTTCGCCGGCCAACGCTTTGGGCAGCAGATTCCCGCGTGGTTTACCAGGGCCCTCGAGGAAGGCGGCCACTGGTAGTAGCCTCAACCCTCCTGGTAAAAACGACTATTCAGGTAGTAGTCGTTGTATAGGATTTTGAAAAAGGCCACCAGGGGCACGGCCAGTAAAGCCCCCGCCACCCCAAACAGCGAGCCCCCGATCAGCACCGCGGCAATGCCGGTCACCGGGTGCAGGCTGGTGGTACGGCCCATAATGATCGGCCAGACCACCCCCTGGATCTGGTTGCAAACCCACAGCACCAAGGCCACCACCGCAAAAGCCAGCCAGCCCAGCGGTAAAGCCAGCAACAAGGCCGGTATGGCCGAGATGATCACCCCCAGCACCGGCACAAAGCTAAAAATAAAGGCCAGAAATCCCAAAGACATGGCCTGGGTCAGCACCCCCACCCCAAACCCCTGAAAAGCCCCGAACGACAGGTACATGGCCAGGCTGATGAGCACCCCGTTGAACAAAGCGCCCAGCAGGGTACCCCGCACATAGCCCCCAAAGGCTGCATCGGCTTTTTGGGCCAGTTCCTGCACCCTGGGCTGGTAGGGCAACGGAACCGCGCGGAACAGCGCCGCCCCCACGCGGGGCAGGTCGTAGAGCAGGTAGATCGAGATGGTAATGACCGTCAAAAGCTGGAAGGCGCCGCCCAGAAGCCCTGTGAAAAAACCCAGCAGGTTGCCCCCCTGTGCCAGCAGGCTCTGCAAGCCGCGCAGCAGGGTCTGGGTGAAGGCTTGTAGCAGGGTTTGCAGGTTGAGGGTGGCCTGGTTGAGGGCCTCGAGCAAAACCGGCGGCAGCTCGATGCGCCCGATCTGCTCTGGCAGGCCCCGCGCCCAACCCACCAGGGGCTCTACCAGGCTGGGCAGATTGTTGACAAAGCGGGCGAGCTGCGTTGTCATACCGGCCAGCAGCACCGTGGCCAGCCCCAGGAAAAAGAGCAGGCCCACGAACACCACCACCACACCCAAGGCCCGCGTCAGACGCCGTTGCTCAAACCAGCGCACCACCGGGCTCGCCAGGTAAGAAAATACAAAGGCCGTCGAAACGATTCCAATGGCGGTGCGCGCGCCGTTCAGCACCCAGCTCAGCAGCCAAAAAACCAGCCCCGCCAGCAGCAAATACACCACAAGGCGTATCCAAGGGTTCTGCCAGGCCCAGCTCAGGGTTGTGCTCATACCTTTATCCCTCACGGTAGAACCGGCTGTTCAGATAAAGCTCGGTATAAAGCACCTTGAAAAAAGCCAGCAGCGGCACCGCCAGCAAGGCCCCTACCAGACCATAGAGGCTCGAGCCCACCAAAATGGCCGCAATTACGCTCACCGGATGCAGGCTGGTGGCCTGGCCCAGAATGCGCGGGCTCAGGACATGGGCTTCCACCTGGTTGGCCACCACCACCACCCCCAAGACCGCCAGCACCTGCGGCCAACCCACCGTAAGGGCCAGTAGCATCGCCGGCACCGTGGAAACAATCACCCCTACAAACGGAACCAGATTGAATACCGCTGCCAGAAACCCCAGCGACCCTGCCAGCGGCACCCCGCATATCCAAAAACCCACCGTCACGATCAGACCTACGCTGATGGCCACCAGAAGCTGCCCCCGGATGTATCCCCCCACCGCCCGATCCAGCTTGGCAGCGATATCGGCCACAAAAGGTTGGTACGGCAAGGGAACCGCCTGGAAGAGGGTCTTGGAGATTTGCGGCAGGTCGTAGAGCAGGTAAATCGAGATGATCAGCGCGGCAAAAAGCTGCAACACCCCTCCCACCAGCGAGGCAAAGAAGCCCACCAGGCTCCCTCCCTGGGCCAGCAGCGCGCGCAAACCCTGCAAAAGGGTCTGGGTAAAGCCCTCGAGCAAGGTCTGCAAACCCTGGGCCGCCTGGGCAAAGGCCCCCTCCAGGGCTGGTGGAAGCTCTACCTGGCCGATGCGCGAGGGCAGGTTCTCAATCCAGGTGAGCAAGGGGGTCAGGATGCGGGGAAGTTCGGTCACGTAGCGGGCCAGCACATTTACCATTTCGGCGATCAGAAACGAGGCCAGCCCCAAAAACAGCCCCAGCCCCAGGTATACCAGGAGCACCCCCACAAAGCGCGGCACCTGGCGCTTTTCCAAAGCCCGCACGATGGGCGAGGTTAGATAGGCAAAAATAAAAGCCAGCGCCAGCGTAATCAGCGCCCCCCGGGCCCCCCCCAGCACCATCCCCAAAAGCTGGAGAAGCAGGTAAATCGAAACCGCATAGACGGCAATCCGCACCCACAACAGCTTCCAGATCTCGGCGAGGTCACGGCGCATGGGGATTACAATACCGCACGGTTCAGGGAAGGGCGAACTCGAGCCGGGCCCTGGCCCGCAGCGCCTCGGGTGTGAGTCCCTGGCCGAAGTACCTGTCTCGATCGGGCTCACCATCCCACAGCTCAAACAAGAGCCGCGCACCTTCACGGGTGCCTCGCACGGCGGCCTCGGTGCCGCTGTTGCCCACCCGGCCAATCCACTGGCCTTTCTGCACCCTGCTACCCACCTTCAAGCCCGGCGCGATCTCGGCAAGGTGGGCGTACACAGTGGTAAAACCGCCTGGATGGCGAATCCAGACCTCGCGCCCCCGCAGTTTGTCCATCTGCTCGGGCCCGGCCCCATTGGCCACCGCCCGAACCAGGGCCTCGAACTCGGCGCGGCTCATTTCTTTGTAGCTGGTCTCGGCCTTAATCACCTCGCCCCCGGCGGCTGCCACCACCCCCATGCCATAGCGCACCGGGATGCACGCATCATCACCGGTAAAAACAAAACCAGGGCTGGTGCCCTTGCGGTACTCGCGGGGGGCACCGGGCAGATTGCCATCGGTTTTGGGCAGGCAGGCGCCAGGCAGGGGCAGCATAAAGCCCCCAGGGCCTTGCTCGAGGCGCTCTTTGAGCTGGGAAATTTCCGATTGCAAAACCGCAATCTGCCGGCGGGCACCGGATAGTTGCACGCTCTGCCACAAGGCCAGCAGGGTCACCAGAGCGAGCAGAATCCAGCCGGGCTTGATCGGCATGGGCCTATTTTATGCCAAAAGTAAAGAGGCACAGCGGGCTGTGCCTCTTGATGCTGGATGGCCTAGAGCAGGCTCAACAGACGGGCTTTGATCTGCTTAGCGGTGAGGCCCTCGAGCTTCATGCCTTTGGCGCGCTCCACCAGCTCGTACACCTTGTGGGCGTGGCTGTTAGCGACGCGGAAGGTGATGGCCTGACCAGCAACGGTAACGGTTACCTTGCGTAGGTTGGGCTCCTGCCAGCGCTTGGTATAGCCGGTGATCTTCTTACCCACCCCACCTTCACGTTTGGCCTTACCACGGGTAATGATGCTGTAGGCCACCGTGGGGCGCTTTCCGCTAATTTCACAAATCTTCGACATTGCAGCACTCCTAACTGCCAATGCAAGGGGCTGCCCCCTTGCTTCAGGGCAACAGCAAGGAGTATAGCATACCCTCACAGGAGCGTGCTAGACTTCCAGCGGTATGAATATCGCCACCTGGCTGGTTCCTGCCCTGCTGGTCGCCGATCAGGCCATCAAACTTGCGGTGCTCTGGGCGGTCGGGCCGCGTGTTTTTGAAGGTGAGGTGGGCGCGGTTTTTCTGACCAATTTATTTTGGATTGTGGATGCCACCTTCGTGAAAAATACCGGCGCGGCTTTTGGCATTTTCCAGGGCGGCGCTCGCATTTTGGTCTGGATAAGTCTGCTGATAGGCCTCGGCATACTCGTCTATTTGAGCCTGAGCCGTCGTCGAACCCCCCTGTTGCAGCAGTTGGCCTTATCCCTGATTGCCGCAGGGGCCCTGGGCAACGCAATCGATCGACTGGGCCACGGCTGGGTGGTCGACTACGTGGACATCAACCGCACGGGGCTGTCTATTTTGGACAATTTCCCCATCTGGAATCTGGCCGACGCATGCGTGGTGGTGGGGGTGTTTTTACTGTTGCTACCCCAGCGTAAGCGTCGGTACTAGCCAGCCTAGCCAGCCTCGAGCCAAGGAGGGCCGCCTCAGAGCTCCTGGCCCCCGCCGCTGTATCTATAAGGTTCAGACCTCGGGCTTGAAAGCTGTGGGAGCGACGGTTTCGGGCTGCTTGCTCTGGGCGATAATTTCCCGCACGCGCTCGCCCTGCACAATCTCGGTATCCAGGAGTTCGGCGGCCAGCTGATGCACGGCTTTGGCGTTTTCGGATAGAACCTGCTTAGCCCGTTCGTAGGCCCGATCCAGGATGGCCCGGATGTCCGCATCGATCAGGCGGCTGGTCTCCTCGGAGTGGTCTTGCTTTTTGGCGATCTCCTCCCCCAGGAAGATGGGGCCGGTGTTGGAGCCCCAGGCCACGTTCTTGAAGTGGTCGCCCATTCCCCAGTCCAGCACCATCTGCTTGGCCAGGCTGGTGGCTTGCTTGAAATCGTTGGCGGCCCCGGTGGTGATGGTACCCACAAACAGCTCCTCGGCCGCCCGACCCGCCAGGGTCATGGCCAGGGTGTCCTCGAGGTGCTCCTTGCTCATCAGGATGCGCTCCTCGGGCTTGCTCCAGCGCACCCCCAGGGCCATACCGCGGGGCACAATCGAAACCTTTTCGGTTTTGTCAGCATAAGGCAGCTCTTCGCCCACAATGGCATGGCCGGCCTCGTGGTAGGCCACAGCGCGCTTTTCTTGCTCACTAAGCTTCAGGGTTCCACGCTCCAGGCCCAGCATGATCTTGTCGAGCGCTGCCTGAAAGTGAGCGTTGGTGATTTCACTGGCATCCTCGCGGGCCGCCTGCAGGGCCGCTTCGTTGACCAGGTTTTTCAGGTCGGCTCCGCTGAACTGCGGGGTCAGGCGGGCCAGGTTGTTTACGTCGACGTCCGGGGCAAACTTCTTACCCCGCATATGCACCTGTAGGATTTCCTTGCGCTCCTCCAGGGTAGGCAGCCCGATTACCACCTGCCGGTCGAAACGCCCTGGGCGCAAAAGAGCGGGGTCGAGGATATCCGGGCGGTTGGTCGCAGCCAGCACAATGACGCTGGTATCCTTCTCAAAACCGTCCATCTCGGAGAGGATCTGGTTAAGGGTCTGTTCCCGCTCATCGTGGCCGCCCCCAATGCCGGCCCCGCGTTTGCGGCCAATCGAGTCAAGCTCGTCTATAAAGATAATGGCCGGCGCGTTGCGGCGGGCCTCGTCAAACAGGGTACGTACCCGGCTGGCCCCCACCCCCACAAACATCTCCATAAACTCCGAGGCCGAGACCGAGAAGAACGGCACCCCGGCCTCCCCGGCCACCGCGCGGGTCAGCAAGGTCTTACCGGTACCGGGCGGCCCCACCAGGAGCACGCCCTTGGGAATCTCCGCCCCAATGGCGATATATTTTTGCGGGTTTTTGAGGAAGTCCACCACTTCCATCAGCTCGCGTTTGGCCTCGTGGTGGCCGGCCACATCCTTGAAGGTGGTATTGACCCGGCGCTCCTTACCGTACTGGCGCGCCCGGCTCTGGCCGAACTGCATAACCTGCCCCGCCCCACCCTGCGAGCGCATGAAAAAAAACCACCAGAAACCAATCAGGGCCGCAATGGGCAGCAGGGTATACAGGAGCTGGGGCCAGATGCTAGGCAGCCGGTTTTCGATGACCACGCCATTCTGGCGGAGGAGGTTGGTAAGTTGGGGATCGCTGTACCCTGCTGGGAGGGCGATTACGGTAAAGCGGTCGGTGGTCTCGGTGTTGTTGCCCACCCGGATGCGTTCAGGCGCCTTGAAAAAACCGTTGATCCGGCCTTCCTGCAAAATAACCCGGGCCACCTTACCCTGTTCAATGTAGGTGATAAAGTCGCTGTATGGAATGCTGGTGCGGGCGTTGTTGCCGCCCCCGAATAAGGTGAAAAGCCAGTAGGCCAGGATGAAGACAACAAGCAAGCTCCAAGGATTGATACGCGTAGGCAAACCAGAACCTCCATTGAGTGCCTGTGGTGCAGGCAGCACACATTCTGCCGATTATATAACGGCAGCGCGGTGCACTAGATTATGGTACTCAATCCTGGCGCAATGAATGAGTCCTAGGGTCGAAAGCCCAGGCTCGTTCGCAGGTGCAGCTTACACCGCGGCCCCCAGCCCCGCCTGGCCTGGCAAAGCAGACCTGGTTCTTATCACTCTAAGCTTTGGGCTTTATGATGGAGGGTAATGCAAGTGGTACTCGAGGCCCTCCACCAAGGCGACTACGATACGGCGTTCGAAACGCTGATACGCACCTTGGCATTGGCGCAAGGACAGGAGGCAGCAGAGGCCGCCCTGCTATTGGCCGAGGCCTACTCACTGTACGGCGAGGGGGGCATCGAAGGCGCCAACCGGGCCCTGGAAGAGGGGCTGAGCAGTGTACCATCCCTCGAGGCCCACCCGCGCTATCGCTCCATCCTGGGCGAGATGCGCGCGCTGGAAGGGGCTTCGGAAGACGAGGTGCGCCAAATACTGCCCCGCACCACCGACCCTCGAGCCCTCTACCACCAGGCCCAGGCGCTAATGTACCTGGGCCTGCCGGAAGAGGCCCTGGAAATCTTAGACCGCCCCCTCGAGCTACCCGCTTTTCTGGCCTGGCGAGCGCACACCTTACGCGGCAAGGCCCTGGAACGCCTCGGACAACCCGCCGAGGCCGCCGCGGCCTACAAAGAAGCTTCGCGGCTGGCAGTGGGTATGGAGCATTACTGGAACCTGATTGACGCCGCGGCGATGTTTGTAGAAGCGGGCATGGGCCTCGAGGCCCTGCAAGCCCTGCAAGAGGCCGAGCTCGAGACCCCGGAGCCGGAAGACCCCGAGGAGGCTGCCACCCGTTACTATCTGATCGCACGCAGCCACCTCCTGCTCGGCAACCCCAACCTGGCCCTCGAGGCCATCCAGCGGGCTTTGAAGATCGAACGTGAAGGTGCAGAGCCGGCCCACGGCACACCCCTGGTACAGGGGCAGGCGCTTATGCAGCTCGGCCAGCCCCACGAGGCCATCGAGGCCTTCCGGGAGGCTGTGCGGCGGGCTGAAGAACAGGACAGAAGCTACGCTTTGCATGAGCTGGCCGTTGCGTACCTCGAGGCCGGTGAGCTGGCGGAGGCCGAGGCCACCCTGCGGGAGGTGCTGCGCGACCCCGAGTACGGCCACCTGGGCGACGCCTACGGCGACCTGGCCGAGGTGCTCTACCGCCTGGGCCGCTACGATGAGGCCGATCTGGCCGCCCGCGAGGCCATCCGCCAGGGAAGCCCAAGCGCTGGATATCTGATCCTGGGCAACCTGGCCTACGACCTGCTACACCTGGAAGAGGCCCTCGAGCACTACACCCAGGCCTGCGAGACAGCCGCCGAGGGCAGCCGCGACTGGGTCACGGCCCAGCAAATGGTGGTGGATACCTTGGCCCAGCTAGGCTTTCGCCGCCCCAGCGAGATCATCAACCGTAGCGAGGCTGTGCTGCCTTACCTACACCCCGCCGACGAGTGGCACCACACCCTGAGCAGCTACCTCGAGCGCGCCCGCAACCTGATGGATGGTAGCCGGACACTCAACTAGCACCCGCCGCACCGCCTGACAACGGCTGGACGGGGCAGGCTAATATAAGGCCGATGAAAGCACTGGCCCTCATTGCACACGACGGCAAGAAAGCCGATATGGTCTCGTTTGCCAAGGATCACAAAGACCTCCTGGCACGCTTTCCGCTGGTAGCCACCGGCACCACCGGGCGAATGCTGGAGGAAAAAGCTGGCCTGAACGTAACCCGCCTGCTTTCAGGGCCCCTGGGCGGCGACCAGCAGATCGGGGCTATGGTGGCGGAGGACAAGGTGCTGGCGGTGGTTTTCCTGCGCGACCCCTTGCAGGCCCAGCCGCACGAACCCGATGTGCAAGCCCTGATGCGGGTATGCGACGTGCATAACGTACCCCTCGCCACCAACCTTACCGCTGCTGAAGCCGTGCTAGCCTGGCTGCAGAGCGAGCTGTCCGCCAACGAGCGGCAGGAAAACCACTAGGCCCGGGCCGCAGATAGTGTCAAAAGACCGAATGTTAGAAAAGTTGAGTGCTATATTAGCAAGTAGGTATGACACCGGTTGAGTGGATTCAACAAATGGTCGAAGCCAACCGTGAGGCCCTGCGGCAGATGCCCTTTCCACCCGGGATGGCCGAGTACGTAGAGGAGCTGGTGCGCACAGGCCAGACCGAGCAGATTATCGCCATCATAAAGATGGGCTTCTTGATCGGTGTGCAGCAGGGCGCTCGCAGCGAGCCGATACCAGCCGCACCCCCTGTGCGCATCCAGGCCTAGGCCCAGGTGTATCTACTGCCAGAGGGGTTCCTGGTTGTAGGTACACCTTTTTTGCGTAGGGGGTCGGTATTCCTGACCAATGGCGACTATGCTATTGGTTAGGACGGTTGCTATGCCGCAGCGCTATATTCCACCCCCTACCCCGCAGTACGCCCTCGAGTCCGGCCCCATTCTCCTCAAGGATGGCCGAACCGCCACCTTGCGCCCGGCCCAGCCCGAGGATCGGGCCTTGTTTGTGGAGTTTCTCCAACGCCTATCTCCCCAGGCCCGCACCTTCCGGTTTTTCTCCGAGGTTAACCCGGAAACCGCCGCCGATCTGCTTTTGCGCAAGCCCCCCGATGAGGACAAGGTGACCCTGGTGGTGCTCACCGGCGACCCCGAACGCATCATTGCCACCGGTGAGTACGTGCAGGAGGGGCCCGGCTCCACCTCGGCTGAGGTGGCTTTTTTGGTAGACGACTGGTACCAGGGACGGGGCCTGGGCTCGCTGCTGCTCGAGCGGCTGGCCCTGATCGGGGTGCAGCGCGGCATCCGGCGGTTCCATGCCTTCACCCTGGCCGAAAACAAGCAGATGCTGGATGTGTTTAAGGCCAGTGGTTTCCAGGTCGAGTCGCACACCGAGTCCGGCGAGGTGGAGGTCAGTTTCGATATCGAGCCCAACCCCGAGATGGTGGCCCGGTTTGAGTTGCGCGAGCGCGTGGCCACGGTGGCCTCGCTGCTGCCGGTTTTGCGCCCCAAGGGCGTGGCCGTGGTAGGTGCTTCCAGAGATCCTAGCAGCGTTGGCTACCAAATTCTGGAACACCTGGTGCTCAACCGGTTCCAGGGCCCGGTCTATCCGGTCAACACCGCCGCCACCCCCGCCGCGGGCGAGGTGCCGGTGGTGGGCTCGATGCTGGCCTACACCTCGGTCAAGGCCGTGCCGGGGCCAATTGACCTGGCGATCATCACCACCCCCCGCGACAAGGTGCTGGAGGCTGCCGAGGCCTGTGGCCAGCGGGGGGTCAGGGCCCTGATGGTGATCACCACCGACATGGAAGAGCGGCAGATCAAAGCCCTGGCCCAAACCTGCCGCCACTACGGCATGCGGCTGTTGGGGCCGGGTTCACTGGCTCTAATGAGCACCAGCTCCGAGGTGCAGCTCTGTGCTGGCCTGGCCCCGCGGCTCCCCTTGCAGGGGCGGATCGCCATGTCCAGCCAGAGCGGGGCTGTGGGGCTGGCGGTGCTGGAGTACGCCCGGGAGATGGGCATGGGGTTTTCCAACTTTGTTTCACTGGGGGCGAAGGTCGACATCTCCTCCAACGACCTGATTCAGTACTGGGAAGAAGACCCCGAGACCGGACTGATCCTGCTGTACGTAGAGTCGTTCGGCAATCCCCGGCGCTTTGCCCGGCTGGCCCGGCGGGTGGGCCGCAAAAAACCCATCCTGGCTGTACGTCCCGGGCGCGATCCGGTGGTGGAGGCCCTCTTCAAGCAGACCGGGGTGGTGCGGGCCGAGAACCTGGAGGAGATGTTCGATATTGCAGCCATCCTGGCCCACCAGCCCCTACCCGAAGGCCCCAATGTAGCCCTGCTGACCAATGCCTCGGGGCCCGCATACCTGGCCAAGGACGCCCTCGAGGCCGAGGGGTTACAGGCCGAGGTTCGCGACCTGGGCTCGAGGGCCTCCGCTGAAGAGTACCTGGCGGCCGCGCAAGCGCTCCTCTCAGGCGGCTACCATGCCTTTATCGCGCTCTTCGTACCGCTGGGCTATGCCACCCTGGAGGAGGTCGCCGAAGCCTTGCAAACCGCTTTTAATGAAGCTCGAGCCCAGGGCATCCAGATTCCGCTGCTCACCTGCTTTATGGCCGCAGGGCGGCCACGCGTGCGGCTGGGGGCCGAGCTGGTGCCCTCGTACCGCTTCCCCGAATCGGCCGGACGCGCCCTGGCCGCAGCCTACGCATACGCCCAGTGGCGCACCACCCCACCCGGGGAGATCCCCGACCATGGGGTACAGGAAGACGCCGCCCGGGCCCTGGTCGGGAAAGCCCGGGGCCAGCTTAGCCCGAAACAAACCCAGGAACTGCTGGGGTACTTCGGCATCGCGCTCAGGCCTTCTTCCCAGCCGGGCATCGCCCTGGTGCTGCGAATCCGGCACGATGCCCTGTTTGGGCCGGTGCTGAGCCTGTCCCTTACCGGGCTGCCCCTTGGAGAGCAACTACTGGGTCTGCGCATCACCCCTCTCACCGACCGGGAAGCCCTCGAGATGCTACAGCCGCTGGCCGGCAAAGCCCACCTCGAGAGCCTCCAAGACCTGCTGCTGCGGGTCTCGCGTATGGTTGAGGAGCTGCCCGAGGTGGAGGGACTCGAGCTTACCTTGCACAGCCAGCCGGAAGCCACTGCGGTGACCCAGGCCCAGGTTCGGCTGCGCAGTCATCCAGCCAAACGATAGCCCTTGGGGATTTTGCGGGCCTCGGCCGGATCAGGGCTTCAGGCCCACAAAAATGCTCCAGTCTTCTTCCCCGTCCTCCGATACAGCCAGGTGATAGTGCAAGGGCTCAAGATCCTGTTCGCTCAGCAAAAGCTCCAGCGGCGCCACAAAGGCCCAGCGCACCAGCCCTTCGTGCCGAATGAACCGCTGGGGCTTATGCTCGGGCCGCACAATCAGCACCAGGCGACCGCGCGGTTTGAGCACCGGTAGGGCGCACTCCAGGTGCCTCGAGAGCCAGTTGGTGTAATCCGTCTCGGGGTGCTCGTGGATGCTGGGGTCAAAGACGTTGCGGGCAAACCAGGAAAAAGTAGGAGGATGCAGCACCAGCAAATCGGCCACCTCCTCCCCCAGCGCATCCACCAGATCGGCGATATCCATCTTGTGCACCAGCCGGCCATCCCCGTTGATGTCGCTACCCCAGGCTTTACGACCCAGTTCCAGGGCCTTCTGCACCACCGTTCCCCTGCCCGCCATAGGATCCACCACCAGGCCCCCTGGCTCGCTGTAGCGCTGGATCAGCACCTCGGCAATCGCGGGGTTGAGGCCCTCCAGCCGACGGCTCCGCTTATCGGCAGGAAAGATCCAGACCGGCCGGCTGGCCCAGTCAACCGGGGCCCGGCGCGTTGTCAGTAGCCTGGGCCAAGAGTGCTCCTGGACGGCTTTTTGCAATTGGGCAAGCTCCAACTGCCGCTTTCGATACAGGCTTAGGAGCTTGTGCACCTCAACAAAGCTGGCTCCTTCTACCAGGAGCTCCCGCAAGAGGGGGCCCACCGGTGGCTCCAGGCAGGCCAGGGCCAGCACCGTGTAGCGCAGGTGCTTGGTGCTGGTCATCCCCACCAGATGGGTGAACACCTTGAACCGGGCCTCGTCCAGCTCCAGCAGGCTCGAGGCAATCTGTTGGTCGTTTGCTTCTGGCCGGTTCAGAAAATCCCGACCGGCCTGCATCACCCGCTGATAAACCAGATGCGCGTTCGGCATGGTTTCATTTTGCCGCTAGAAAGATTTCCGCTAAACAGAAAAGTGTTTGCCCTGCCTGCTACTCGATCACAATCTTCTCCGAGGCTGTTTCGGGCTGGGGGTACTGCATCGCCAAGCCCTCCAGGGTTTCTACCAGGATGTGGCTCACCAGCCAGTTGCGGTACCAGTTCTTGTTGGCCGGAATGACATACCAGGGGGCATACTCGGTGCTGGTCTCGCGGATGGCTGCTTCATAGGCCTCTTGATACCTGTCCCAAAGCCGGCGATCCTCGAGGTCGCCCATACGAAATTTCCAGCGCTTCTCGGGGTTATCTAAGCGCTCCTGCAACCGCTGGCGCTGCTCGTCTTTGGAGATATGCAGGAAGAATTTGAGGATGGTGGTTCCCTCATCAGCCAGCATGCGCTCGAACTCGCGGATGTGGCGGTAGCGCTTCTGCCAAACATGTTGGGGCACCAGGTTTTTAACCCGCACCACCAGCACGTCCTCGTAGTGGGAGCGGTTGAAAATCACCAGCTCACCCTTGCGGGGCACCTGCTGGTGCACCCGCCAGAGGTAGTCGCAGGCCAGCTCCTGCTCGGTGGGCACACCAAAACTGGCCACGCGCACCCCGCTGGGGTTTACCCCGTCGAAAACCACCCGGATGGTGCCATCCTTGCCGCCCGCATCCATGGCCTGCAACACCACCAGTACCTTGTGCTGGCCTTCCGCATACAGCAGTTCTTGCAGCTTCTCCAAACGCCTGTTGAGCACAGCCAGGGCTTCCAGGGCCGCTTGCTTGCCCCCCTCAAAGGCGCTGGTGTCGTCGGGATCGAAGCGCTTTAGTTCAAAGCGACCATCCGGTTGAACGCGGTATTTTTTCATCTGGGCTCCCATCAGGAATTCTATGCTGCAGAACCCCATCCGGCCAGCATCCCAGCCTCATCCTTGCGTCCGGGTGGCTCCGGTAGGCTAATGGGGTGCACCGGTGGATTGGCTGGCTTTTATGTTTGTCGTTGGCGACCGCCCAGCAACCGTCGCAGATACTTGTGGGACACCGGGCCCCGGTGGGGGCTGTGGCTTTTGGCCCTGGGGGAAGGTTGGCCCTGGGAGCGGATACCTACGTTCATCTCCACCAGGCCGATGGGCGTTTTTTGCGCACCCTGAGCGGGCACAGCGATACCGTGCGAGCCCTGGACTTCGCTGCGGATGGCACCTTGCTCAGCGCGTCCTCCGATACCACCCTGCGGCTGTGGAACCCCCAGAGCGGCCTGCTGAAAGGCGTGTTGCAAGGCCACCGCGATCAGGTTTGGTCGGCCCGCATCAGCCCGGATGGGCGTCAGGTGCTCAGTGGTAGCGCCGACGGTGAGTTGCGCCTTTGGAGTGTTCCAGCGCTGGACTTGTCTCAGTCTATTTATGCAGGGCGCGGCTGGATATACAGCGTTGGGCTTTCCCCGTTAAACCCTGTCTGGGCAGCCGGGGGGCAGGATGGGGTGCTCTTGTGGAATCCCCAGAGCGGCCACTGGCTGCCCCTTCTGGGCTCCCTCTCAGTGCGAGCGCTGGCCTGGGGGCCGGACGGCCAGTTGGCCACTGGCGACCGGGACGGACAGATACAATTGTGGAGTGCCGAGGGGCGCTATGTGCAGCAGTGGAGTGCACATCGCCTGGCGGTGAGCGCCCTGGTCTGGCGCAAGCGCGCGCAGCTCATCAGCGGGGGGCAGGACGGCCAGATTATCTTCTGGGACACAGGCCGGCCCCAAAAAACCCTCCAGACGGCCTCGGTGCTGGCCCTGGCTGTGGGCGAAAGCCGGCTCCTGAGCGGCCACGACGATGGGCGGGCCCGGTTGTGGAACCTGGACGGAGGGCTGCTACGAACCCTCGAGCCCCCTGCGGCCTCGGTGAGCGCCCTGGCCTACAGCCCCGACGGGAGGCTGCTGGCCAGCGGGGGCTGGGACGGCGAGGTCTGGCTGTGGAACCGCCAGGGGCAGCCCATCCACAGGCTGAGCGAGGCCGCCCTGGAAATTACCTCCCTGGCCTTCAGCCCGGATGGGCAGT
>Ga0101945_1001404_pt1 | contig 24406 bp, 19 predicted proteins | sample DewCreD2012metaG_2_FD_75246 | JGI IMG/M metagenome (GOLD analysis project Ga0101945, IMG submission 75246) | Hot spring sediment bacterial and archeal communities from British Columbia, Canada, to study Microbial Dark Matter (Phase II) - Dewar... ... | reverse complement strand
TGAGGATAAATAGGATTAGTAATGAAGCCACGAATTTTAATAGTAGATGATGATAGGCTTTTTTTAGAACAATGCCTTGATATGCTGGTCGATCTGGATGTGGAATTATTAATTGCTTCCAGTGGAAAAGAGGCATTAGAAATAACTACGGAAAAGAAGGTTGATCTTATTATACTTGACCTCGTTCTCAAAGACATGAATGGTGAAGAAATATTAGAAACAATCAAAAAGAAGAATACAGATATAGATTTTATAATTGTAACAGGCTATGCAACTGTCGAATCAGTAATAAAGTTAATGAAAAAAGGTATTTTTGACTTTATAAAAAAACCCCTTATCCCAGAAGAGTTTAAATTTTCGATCCTAAAATGCCTAAAACAAAGGGAAATAATTAAAGAAAATAAAAAACTAAAAGAGTACCTTTTTCTGTATGATTTGGGGAAAATTATCACGTCATCTTTAGAGCTATCAAAAGTCTATGATAATATACTTATTGCCCTTTCAAATTACCTGCCAGATAGTGGAATTATAATATACAATGCAGATATTACAGACTACCTTGAAGTAAAGGCATTTTCAGGTTTTGACAGAAACCAGATGATTGAACTCAAAGATAAGATTATTGAATTTATAAATACAAATCTTTCAAACCGTAAAGATAGCGAAATTTTAAACTTTTCAACAGAGAATCTTAAAAATAATGTTTCTCTAAAATATAATAATTTTTCTGTAATACCATTTGAAAATATCTCTGAAAAAAAGGGATATATCTTTGTTTTTACCAATGATATATCCCTGGAAAAGCAAGAAGGATTAAAATTTTTACAAAAACATATAAAGCTTGGCATAGAAAATGCGCTAACATTTATAAATGCCCAAGAATTAGCATACATAGATGATCTTACAAAAGCCTATAATATTCGATATCTGTTTGTTTCTCTCGATAATGAATTAAAAAGGGCTGAGAGATTTGGAACAAATGTTTCAGTTTTATTCATTGATCTTGATTTTTTCAAAAGAGTTAACGACCAGTATGGGCATTTAGTGGGAAGTAAGTTATTAATTGAATTTACAAATGAGATTAAAAAGTGTGTAAGAGGAATAGATACTGTCATTAGATATGGCGGAGATGAATTTATAGTGATATGCACAGAAACTGATGTGGAATTAGCTAAAAAAGTTGCTGAAAGATTAAGAAAAAGGACCGAAGAGTGCGAATTTCTAAAAAAAGATGGATATTCAATACATATTACCTGTTCAATAGGAATAGCTACTTATCCCATTCATGGAACAACAAAAACAGAATTAATAGAACTCGCTGACAAAGCAATGTATAGAGGGAAAGAGCTTTCACGCAATATTGTTTGTGTCGCTGAGAAAGGATAATTTATGATTACATCTGTAAGAGGCTTCAAGGATATTTATGGAAAAGAATCTAAAATATGGGAAAAACTGGAAAATATAATAAGAAATGTGTTTTCAACATGGGGTTTTGAAGAAGTAAGGCTTCCAATACTTGAAAAGACAGAGCTTTTCCAGAGAAGCATTGGAGATACCACTGACATTGTGGAAAAGGAGATGTACACATTTTTTGACAAGGGTAACGAATCTGTTACAATGCGACCTGAAGGTACAGCATCTATTATTAGATTTATAAACGAACATAAGCTTTATACATTAGAAAAGAATTTAAAATTTTTTTATCTCGGTCCCATGTTTCGATATGAGAGACCCCAGAAGGGTCGATTAAGACAATTTCACCAGGCTGGTGTCGAATTTTTAGGAGATTTTACTCCCTATGCAGAATTCGAAGTTTTATCTCTAATGGATTGTCTTTTAGAAAAAATTGGTATTAAAGATAGAATCTTATATTTGAACAATCTTGGATGCCCTGATTGCAGAACAAACTATAAGAATTCTTTGCTCAAATACTTAGAGAACAATCAAAATCTATGTGAAGATTGCAATAGAAGAAAAATAACAAACCCTTTAAGAATTCTTGACTGCAAGCAAGAAAAATGTAAAGAAATAATTAAAGATGCTCCAAAAATTCTGGATTTTATTTGTGGTGACTGTCAAAAACATATGACTAAATTAGAAGAATTATTAACTCTTAACAATATAACCTATGAAATTGATCCCTTTATTGTAAGGGGGCTTGATTATTATATAAAAACAGTTTTTGAAGTTCATGCAAAGGGTCTTGGATCTCAAAGTGCCATACTTGCAGGTGGCAGATATGACAACCTTTCAAAAGACCTTGGTGGATATGATTTACCTGCCGTTGGCTGGGCAATGGGATTAGAAAGGGTAGTTTTACTTTTAAATGAAGATTTTGTTGAAAAAGATTACTTGGACTTCTTTTTCATTTTCTTTGATGAAAGGGGTGAAAAAATTATTCTTCCTGTACTAAATAATTTAAGAAAAAAGGGAATAAAAGCATCATACGATCCATCAAAAGGGAGTTTAAAAAGTAAACTTAGAAGAGCTGACAAATTAAAAAGTAGATACGTAATTATATTGGGTGATAATGAAATTAATAATGGCATATTCACACTTAAAAATATGGAAAAAGGTGAGCAATTAGCTTTACCCCTTGAGAAATTAGAAAACTTAGAGAAGGAGATTTAAAAATGGATTTTCTTGGCAACTGGAAAAGGACAGACTACTGTGGAAATTTTTCGACAGAAGATATTGGTAAAGAAGTTATTCTTACTGGTTGGGTTTTTAGAAGAAGAGACCACGGAGGAATTATTTTTATCGATTTAAGAGATAGAGAAGGCATTATCCAAATAGTTTTTGATCCTGCCTATGACAAAATATCCCACGAAAAAGCAGAAGGTATAAGACTTGAATATGTAATAGCAGTGAAAGGTCTGATAAGAAGAAGACCTGAAGGTACAGAAAATCCAGATTTAAAAACTGGTGAGATTGAAGTACTGGTTAAAGAACTTAAAATTCTAAGCGAATCTCAACCTCTCCCATTTTCTTTAGAAACTCAGGAATTACAAAAAGTAACAGAAACAATCAGAATGAAATATAGATATTTGGATATCAGAAGTGACAGAATGAAGGAAAGTCTTATATTTCGTCACAAAGCAACAAGACTAATAAGAGAATATCTAAATGAAAATGGTTTTTTTGAAGTAGAAACGCCTATGCTCACAAAAAGTACACCGGAAGGTGCAAGGGATTTCTTAGTTCCCAGTAGATTAAATCCTGGTTGTTTTTTTGCTTTACCCCAATCACCCCAACTTTTCAAACAAATTCTTATGGTAGGTGGAATTGATAAATACTATCAAATCGTCAGATGTTTTAGAGATGAAGACTTAAGAGCTGATAGACAACCAGAATTTACTCAGGTTGATATTGAAATGTCTTTCATCAATCAGGAAGATATAATGAATCTTATAGAAAAATTGCTTTCAAAACTCTTTTATGAGTTGCTCGACATGGAAATAAAAACTCCCCTGCCCGTTATAAGTTACGATGATGCAATGAGTCAATTCGGGACAGATGCGCCTGATATACGCTTCGATTTAAAAATAAAGAATATTACTGAGTGTGTAAAGGATTCTCAATTTAAAGTTTTTAGTGATACAATCAGTTCTGGTGGAATTATTTGTGGTATTAACCTTAAAAATCTTCCACTTTCAAGAAAAGATCTTGATGAACTTGTTGAGACTTCAAAAGAATTGGGTGCCAAAGGACTACTGTGGGTAAAAATCCAACCTGAAGGTTGGCAATCTCCTGCCTCAAAATTTATTAGCGAAGATGAAAAAAAAGCAATTGAAAAAAAATTAGATGCTAACACAGGAGATATTTTAATTTTTGTTGCCGATAAGAAAAAAACTGCTCTTTTTGTCTTAGGTAAAATACGATTACTCATGAGTAAAAAATTTAATCTTTATGATGAAAATACATACCAGTTATTGTGGGTAATAGATTTTCCTTTGTTTGAATATGATGAAGATGAAAACCGGATTATATCAGTCCACCATCCTTTTACAATGCCAAACGATTCAGATATCTCTTTACTTGATTCAAACCCGCTTGCCGTCAAAGCAAAGGCCTATGATATTGTTTTGAACGGTACAGAAATTGGTGGTGGCAGCTTAAGAATTTATAATATGAAACTTCAGCAGAAAATTTTTGATATTATTGGACTTTCTAAAGAAGAAGCTGTAAATAAGTTTGGTTTTTTTCTCGAAGCCCTGAATTTCGGAGCACCTCCCCACGGTGGAATAGCTTTAGGGCTTGATAGACTGATTGCCATCATGTTAAAAAGGGAATCAATAAGAGATGTGATTGCCTTCCCAAAAACACAAAAAGGCACTTGCCCCCTTACTGATGCTCCATCATTTGTTGATGATAATCAACTAAGAGAGCTATATATTAGAAGGGTTTTGCCTAAGCAATGAAAAAAATCCTTTTGGCTTTATGCTTATTTACTGTTTTTTTTTCCTGTGCGCCCTTTCCTTCGGCTGATATTGCAAAAACAAAGCTGGAAATAGAAGGTTTATATTATGCTGATTTACCAAAATACTTACCAGAAGATTGGGTATTACTTAAAGAATTATGGCAAAAACTGGATGAAGTAGAATCTGCAAAAAACAAGGAAGAAGCGTATAGACTCAACTTTTACATAAACTATAAGATTTCTCAAATAGAAGAAAAGCTTAACAAAAAAAAGAAAGAAGAGGAAGAAAAGATTTTACAGGCGAAAAAAATTATTGAAGAAGAAAAACAAAGAAAAGAAAAAATAGAAGTTGAACAAAGGGAAAAATCAACCAGTGAACTTAAAATAAGTGAAATTACTATGGAAGAAGAATCAAAGGAACAAAAAAAAATCGCAAGCGTTCCAAAACAAAAAAAAACTTTAGAAGACATAAGATATAAGATTGAAAAAAGAATGCCAAGTTTTTATACTGTTAAAGAGGATGATACTTTAGAAAAGATTGCTGAATTACCTTATATTTATAATGATAAGTATTACTGGCCACTGATATATAAATATAATCGTGACCAGATAAGTAACCCTAAAAAGCTTTATAAGGGGCAAATCTTGAGGATACCAAGAAATATTACAATAGATGAAATATACAAAGCAAGGGAAGAAGCTGGGGCATCTTCTTTCAAAAATATACCTAAAAGGGCTTATACACCTGAAAAATATAAACAAATGATTAATGAATTATTACTGGAGGAATAAAGTGATTAAATGGGATTCAAAACGAAATTCTTTTGTTAGTACAAGATCAAATAAACGTTCTTTAGCTAAATTTGACAATCCAGAAAATCCCAATCTCTTAAGGGATATTTTTCCATATGTTAGTGTGGGTAAACAGATATTTAACAATCATGTTGCTCTATTAGATATTCCAGAAGATATATTTATTACAGATACAACTTTTAGAGATGGCCAACAAGCAAGACCACCATATACCGTAAAGCAAATCGTTGACATTTATACATTGTTAAATAAATTATCTGGTAATTCCGGTATAATAAGACAATCAGAATTTTTCCTTTACAGCGATAAAGATAAGGAAGCGGTGAGAAAATGCCTGGAACTTGATTTTAAATATCCAGAAATAACTGCATGGGTTCGTGCAAATAGTGATGATTTAAAATTGGTGAAAGAATTTGGCATAAAAGAAACCGGTATATTAACATCGGTATCAGATTATCATATATATTTAAAATTAGGCTGGGACAGAAAAAAGGCTTTAGAAAATTATTTATCAATTATCAAGGAGGCACTATCTCTTGGAATTAAACCAAGATGTCATTTTGAAGATATTACAAGGGCGGATTTTTATGGATTTGTTATACCCTTTGTAATTAAAATTATGGAGCTTTCTGAAGAATCGGGTATTGATATAAAGATAAGATTATGTGACACCCTTGGATATGGATTACCATTCCCGCAAGCTTCTATTCCAAGGGGAATTCCACAAATGATTCAGTTATTAAAAGAAGAAACGGGCATATCATCAGAAGAATTGGAATGGCATGGACATAACGATTTTCATAAAGCACTTGTAAATGGTGTATGCGCCTGGCTATATGGTTGCAGTGCTGTAAATGGCAGCTTATTAGGATTTGGAGAAAGAACTGGTAATCCACCAATAGAAGCACTTATTTTTGAGTATTTATCACTCCGAGAATCACAGGAAATTGATACAACAATAATAACTGAATTAGCTTACTATTTTGAAAAGGAACTTGGTTTTAAAATACCACCCAATTACCCATTCATTGGAGAATCTTTTAATGCCACTTCTGCTGGAATTCATGCTGACGGGGTAATAAAAAATGAAGAAATTTATAATATTTTTGATACAAAAAAGCTGCTCAATAGACCAATAAAAGTCACAATTACTGATAAGTCTGGTGTGGCAGGTGTTGCTTACTGGGTCAATCAGCGTTTGGGCCTTACGGGCGATAAAAAAATCGATAAGAGACATCCCAGTCTACTTAAAATACACTCATGGATTGAAAAGCAATATCAAGAAGGTAGAACAACTTCTATATCTGATGATGAGATGGAAAAACTATGCAGAAAATATTTACCAGAACTTTTTGTCTCTGAATTTGATAGAATAAAGCTTAAAGCAAAAGAAATGGTATCACACCTAATTCGAGATCTTGTTGAACTTCCAGATATTAAATCTATGGACCCTCAAAGACAAGAAGAAGCTCTCAAAAATTTTGTTCAGGAAAACCCTTTTGTTCAGTTTGCCTATATAACAGATAAAGAGGGTATAAAAATTACGCGAAATATTACTCAAGTGGAGGACAAGCCTAAATATGAGAAGATTGGATATCATGAAGATTTCTCTGATAGAGAATGGTTCATTGAACCAGTAAAAACTGGTAAAATATTTGTTACTGATCTGTATACTTCAAGGATTACAGGAGCATTATGCGTTACAGTATCAGCACCCATTAGAAACGAAAAAGAGGAAATTGTTGGCGTTATTGGACTTGACATAAAATTTGATTATCTTGCAAAAACTGAAGAATAACGAGGAGGTTACTGTGTTTGAAGAAAAGAATAAAATAAAATTTGAAAATAACAAATTGATAGTCCCAGACAATCCTTATATTGTGTTCATTGAAGGAGATGGAACTGGACCTGATATCTGGAGAGCATCTAAATACGTTTTTGATGCAGCTGTAAAAAAGGCTTATGGTGATCAAAGAAAAATTCAGTGGGTTGAGGCTTTAGCCGGAGAAAAGGCTTATAATGAAACAGGCTTGTGGCTGCCTCAAGCAACCCTAGATATGATAAAGGATTTAAGAGTTGGTATAAAAGGACCTCTAACAACCCCTGTTGGCAAAGGTATAAGAAGTATTAATGTTGCTTTAAGACAGGAGTTAGATTTATATGCCTGTGTTAGGCCTGTTAGGTACTTTGAAGGTGTACCTTCTCCTATAAAACATCCAGAAAAAGTAGATTTTGTTATCTTTAGAGAAAATACTGAAGACCTTTATGCGGGTATTGAATGGCAGGCAGAAACTCCTGATGCAAAGAAAGTAACTGATTTTCTTCTTAAAGAATTTGGAAAAAAGCTTCCAGATATAGTTGGCATTGGAATAAAACCTATTAGCAAATTTGCAACAGAGAGATTAACAAGAATGGCAATCAATTATGCTATTAAAAACAAAAAGAATGTTGTAACCTTTGTGCATAAAGGGAATATTATGAAATTTACAGAAGGTGCTTTTAAAAACTGGGGGTTTGAATGTGCAAAAAATGAATTTAGAGATTTCATAGTATTTGAAGGAGAAGAGATATCAAAGGATGGCAAAATACTTGTTAATGATAGAATTGCAGATGCTATGTTTCAACAGATTATTTTAAGACCCGACGAATATAAAGTCATTGTAACGCCAAATTTAAATGGTGACTACATTTCAGATGCTGCTGCAGCCCTAGTTGGAGGTCTTGGTATGGCTCCTGGCGCCAATATTGGTGACGGTTTTGCAATATTTGAGGCTACACACGGGACAGCACCAAAGTATGCAAACCAGGATAAAGTTAATCCATCATCAGTGATTCTTTCAGGCGCAATGATGTTTGAATATCTGGGATGGCTCGAGGTTTCTAATATCATTATTAATGCTATTGAGAAGACGATTAAAAATAAGACTGTAACCTATGATTTAGCAAGACAAATGGAAGGTGCAAGAGAGCTAAAATGTTCTGAATTTGGCATGGCTATAGTTGATAATATGTAATGATAGTTAATTTACCGAATACAATAACACTCATTAGACTTCTGGTTTTACCCTTTTTTCTACATAAAGTTTTAGTCGAAGACTACTATAATGCTTTTTTATTATTTCTCATAGGTAGTATAACCGATTTTCTTGATGGTTTTTTTGCAAGAACACTAAAACAACAAACTGCTTTTGGATCTTTTTTCGATCCCATTGTAGACAAAATTTTTCTTTTATCATCTATTATAGTTCTTTCTATAAAAGGATTGATTCCAGAATATTTCTCCTATACCATTTTAGTTCGTGATACTCTTGTAATAACGGGTACTGTTTTTTTAATTTTTAACGATGGTATAAAAAAGATTAAACCTAATAAGTCTGGAAAATTTTTAATTTTTCTGGAATTTTTAATTGTGCTTTATGTTCTTTCGGAAAAAAGCTTTCTATATACTATTCAGCATTTCTACTTAAAGATACTGATATTCATTGCTATTATTAATTCAGTGATATCATTATATTTTTATGGAAAGGCTTTTTTAAAGGAGAGGGCTTCTTAAAGCCCCCTCTACACTTAATAGATTAATCTTTTTGATATTTTAATGTACCATTATTGACAGCAATGGCGACTTTAGCAAACATTGTATAAACAAAAAATCCCAGTGCTAGAACACCTAAAGATACCATAACTTCTGTGGAAGAAGGCATGTATTCATATATTTCACCTAAAGTATCTGGAATAAATCCTGGAACAATAAATCCCATACCTTTTTCAATCCATACACCGGTAATTATCAGAACACATCCAATATTCATGATTTTAACACTTCTTACATTCCTTAGCAATATAAACAGAATAAAAGCTGTTACATTTAAAAATATAGCCGTCCATATCCATGGAACCAGTGCATTATGACCATGTAATCCCTGCATTAGATATTCCATGGGTGCTAGATGGACTGTGCCTGAATAGTATTCTTTAAAGAGCTCAGCACCAAAAAGAAATAGGTTAAAAAACATAGCATAAGCCATAATTTCTGCTATCTTAAATAACGCAACATCCTGTACCTTTGTATTGCTTACCTTTCTTATTATCTGGAAAATCAATATTATCAAAGCAGGTCCAGAACAAAAAGCTGAAGCTAAAAACCTTGGTGCAAGAATTGCCGCATTCCAGAATGGTCTTGCTGGTAGTGGGTTATATAAGAAGGCTGTAACTGTATGAATACTGACTGCCCATGGTATGGATAATAAAACGAAAGGCAAATATAGTTTTTTATTAGGTTCTTCATTAACATATCCCTTATATATCAAATATATGGGTATAAGGGTATTTAAGATTAAATATCCATTTAAAACAACCACATCCCAGGATAGCATAGAAATTGGGAAATTTAATATACCTAACCCCGGGATGATATGCCAGAACCTATCGGGTCTTCCCAAATCAACCGTTATAAATCCCAAGCACATTACTATCGCAGAAAAAGCAAGCAACTCACCCAATATAACTATCTCTTTAATAGCCTGGAAATGATAAATATATGCGGGTATAACTAACAAAACTGCTGCTGCTGCAACACCAACCATAAAGGTAAAATTAGCAATATATAATCCCCAGGAAACTTGATCTCGCATATTTGTAACAATCAATCCATTATCTAACTGAAATATATAGCTTCTTGCGGCAAAAGCCATAATGATTAAGAGAAAAGCCATCCATGCATAATAAAGTGGACTACCTTTTATAACTTCTTTTACTGAATCAATAAAGAATTTTACAAATCTCATAACCCTCTCCTCACTTATTTTAACTATGGAAGAAATAGAAAAATTTTGGATCAGTATTCAAATCTTCCTTCAGTCTAAAGATCCTTTTTGTTTCAATAATTCTCCTGACTTCACTATTAGGATCCAATAAATTTCCAAATTTTCTTGCACCTACTGGACAGATTTCTACACAGGCAGGGTATCTTCCTTCTCTACTTCTCTGTATGCAAAATGTGCATTTTTCTACCACATTTTTCATTCTTGGTCTATTACCCAAATAATGAGTATTTGTATTAAGCTCTTCAACTGGAATCTGCGGTTCTGCCCAGTTAAAGTTCCTACCTTTGTATGGACATGCAGCCATACAGTATCTACAGGCTATGCACCAGTTATAATCTACTACTACAATTCCATCTTTTTCAGTCCATGTTGCTCTTACAGGACAGGCTTTTACACATGGCGCTTTTCTGCAATGTTGACACTGAATTGGTACATAGAAATACCCTTTTTCAGGTACCTGCTCTGCTTCATAGTAATGTTCAGATTTCTCTAAATCAATAGGGCCATTTTTAAATCTCATAACCCTAATATAATGTATCTGGTGAGGTTTTCTAGATAGATTATTTTCCTTAACACAGGCATAAACGCAACGTCTGCAACCAATACACTTAGAAAGATTTAGAGCATATCCAAACTCTACATTTTCCATAGGAGGAGTTGCTTTGACAATAAAATCTTTACCGTATTTTTCTTTATATTTTTTCTCCAACCTTTTTAACATTCTTTCTACTTCTTGCGGAGTCATCTCTTTAAAATTTTTCTGAACAAAATCATCAAAATCAAAATCTTTTACCGCAGAGTTTGCTTTGGCTAATGGTGCAAAGGCTGCCGCAGCCGCTACAGTAAATGTTTTCAAAAATTTTCTTCTAATAAAGGATATCTTTTTATCTTTTTTCATATATCTCACACTCCATTATTTAATGTGATTTTTTTTCGTTCATATCTATTTTGGGCTTAAGCAGTGTAGCACCTGGTCTGATAGGTGCTGGTTCGGGTTTAATAGATTTAAAAGGTGGATTATGGGGATTGTGGCAATGAACACATAGTAAATACTGTTTCTCCCCATTCCAGCTACCTGTCCTTTTACCATGTATTCCCTTTTTCCAGTCATTTAAAATATTCCCATGACATTGCCCGCAGAGCTTATAAGATTCTTCAAATTTTATATGCTCCCCATTTGCGAGTTTTAACCTGTCCATATTCCTCTCATCATGACAATCATAACACCATCTATCACCATGATTTTCAATCTTAATATCCTGATGCATTTCTTTCAGAACTCTTTTCTTTTTGTTCCTATCTAAACCTTCATGACAATTCATACAAGGAAAAATACCAGGAGTAAGAGGCGGATAAGGCACAGGGTATTCTTTGGTAGCAAAAGTATTTTTATAAAACAAAACAAACAATAAAATTAAAAAAACTAATTTTGTTTTTTGGGACATCAAGTTTCCTCCTTTTATTCTTAAAATCAAACTCTTAAATTTTAAAAAAATAATTAAAAAACATCAATAAGTTAAATAATTATTTTTATTTAATTATTTTTCTTTATTTTTAAATAAAGATGTATAGCAAAATTTATAAGATTAATAAGTTTTAATTTGACTATTGTTTATTTTTTTTAATAAGATTATGTTAATTAATTTTTATTTATAATAATCAGGGGGTAATTATGAGTGATGAACAGAAAGATTTAGAAAAGAAGAATGGTTTTTTTAGTGAACTTTTTCAGATGCTTAAATATTTCGGTAGATCTTTATATGATATCTTAAAAAAAGGTTTTAAAGAACATAAAAGAGGAATAACAATATTTTTAGTAGTACTTTTTGTTGGATTTATCTTAGCCTCATATGGGATGCTGAAGTTCTCTGAAACGGCGTTTTTTTGTGGTTCATGTCATAATATGAAGCCCTATATTGAATCCTGGAAAGCATCTTCCCACAGGCATGTAAAATGTGTCGAATGTCATTATAAACCGGGTTTTATTAATCACCTAAAAGGTAAGTGGCGTGATGGTCAAGTATCCTTGGTTTATGTAATTTCGGGTAAAATACCACCGAGATCACATGCCCAAATTGACGATGAAAGTTGCTTACAATGTCACAAAAAAGAATCTATCAATACCCCCATTCTTTTTAAAAATGTTGTTTTTAACCATAAAAATCATTTAGACCAGATGAAAAGAGAAAAGAAACTTAGATGTACAACCTGCCATGGTCAGATGGTTCAGGGAGAACATATTATCGTTAACGAAGTTGAATGCTTTATCTGTCACTTTTATAGTGCGAGTGGAGAACAAGAAAAAATGGAAGCTTATTCAGAATGCACAGTATGCCACTTTGAAGCAAAAGGTGAGCTTAAAGTTGCAGATTTTATATTCAATCACAAAGGTTATGTAAAAAGAGGCATCACCTGTGAAAAATGCCATACCAATGTTATTCAGGGAGATGGTCACCTAAAAGAGAATGTTTGTCTCCAGTGCCATGAAAAAAGAGAATACTTAGAAACTCAATATAAGCCTGAATATTTACACAAAATTCATGTTACCGAGTATAAAGTCGAATGTATAACCTGCCATTCAGTAATTAAACATGAAATTATTAAGCCCCATTATAGATCTACAGTTCCCAATGAGTGTACACAATGTCATAAAGCTCAAGATCATCATGATGATGTGGTAAATATGTACATTGGAAAGGGTGCTAAATTTGTTGAAGATACTCCAAATAGAAAGGCATCGCTCAATATGGACTGCAGCATGTGTCATGATGCTAATAGAGATAAAAGTAGTATACCAACTAAATGTAAAGGATGTCATGGTAATTTTACGGATGGCATGGTAGAAAGATGGAATAAAATTTTAAAGGAAAGATTAGATGATTTACTTAAAGACATCAATAATACAAGATCAGTAATAGCTGGTAAAAAAATCCCATCAAAATTAAAAAGAAAGGTTGAAGAGGCATTATACAACTATAGCTTTATTATAAATGGACATGGAACTCATAATATTATTTATAGTCTAAAGATCATTGAAGCCACAAAAAATGTTTTAAAAGAAGTGCGTGCTAAAGCAAACAATGAACCAGCAAGTTACAGTAGTTTTAAATTATCCTGCACTTATGCCTGTCATGGCAACATTAACGAAAGAAAAGTAGCTTTTGGTTCTGTAACATTTCCCCATGAAGTTCATGCTGAAAATGATGAGACATGTATAAACTGTCATTCAAAATATGATAATCACGGAAAAACGATAATGAAAGGTTGTAGTTCCTGCCATCATGGTGAAGGAATGGGCAAAGTAACCTGTCAGGATTGTCATAGAAATGAAGTTAATATGTTTAAAGGTGAAGGGGTATCTGGATTGCCCGTTACCAGGAGCACAATGTTTGGCAAGGTGAAATGCACCGATTGCCATGTATCTATAAAATCAGGCAAACATAATTTATCTTCTATTAAAGCGACATGTTCAAAATGTCACAAGAAAGGACAATATGAAACAAAGGTAGAAGATTGGGCTAAACAGAACAAAGAATTAAGAGCAAAATACAACAAAATTTTAAATGAGCTCGATAAAGAAATTATTGCTGTGGAAGCCAAAGACGGTAAACATTATGTTCCTTTAAGGAAGATACATGATGAACTTACAGAGGATATTCATTTTCTAACTCTGGGGGGATACAATCATAACTTTAATTATAGCAAGGCAATTATAGAAAAGATTGATAAAAACATTGAAAAATTGAAAAAAATACTGGCAGACAAAAAAGCGGGTAAAATTATCAAACTATACGATATGTAAGGGTAGATAAATCTGTATCTTTCTTAAGGAACATCTAAGGGGGTAAGCAACGCGCTTACCCTTTTTTTCTACTAACAATTCATCCAAACATTGTAAAATATTATATGTTTCAAAAAATCCTTTTTAAAACAATTTTAATTTTCATTTTGCTAACTGGCAAAGCAAATGTTTCTTTGTCATCAACACTAACTGCCTGTTATGACGTGAAAGTATTTTTTTTCAAGGTAGGAGAATCTTGCATAACATACAAAATAGACAAAAAAATACTTAAAATAAGCAGCCATATGAAAACAGTAAATATAGGAAGCTTAGCAAAACGTATATATGATCATGGTTCATCAGAATTAGTATTAGAAAAATTCTATCCTAAAAAATTTACTTTCTATCAAGAAGAAGGTACTTTTAAAAGATACCAGGAATATGATTTCAAGGAAAATAAGATTTTTGTTTTAGAAAGAAAATATAAAAAGCTTACCGAAAATATCGAAAAGGAAGAAAGAAAAATATATTCTCACTCAGGCGAATTAGACCCCTATAGTGCAGCTCTTTTTCTTTTTAAAAATTTTCGCTCTAATAATAAAGGTGTGGTTTCTATCTTTTATGATGATAAATTTTATAAAATACCCTGGGCAACGCTGGGGGAAAAAATTATTCAAACTCAATCTGGAGAAACTAAATGTCAGACAGTAATAATAAAACCAAACATAAAGGGAAAAGGACTTTTGCAACCAAGGGGTGATTGGTTACTTTATATTGATGAAAAAACTCTACTACCCATTAAAATGGAAATCGGATTTATTATTGGTAGCGTTAGAGTGGAATTGGTAAGTATTGATGGAGATTTAAACCTTATTACTAATCTGAAAATTTAAGCAGCTTTAGCCAAAGGCAATTTGATAATAACAGTTGTACCCACTTTTTCTTTTGAAATTAAATGTATTTCACCTTTCATTTCCTCTATAAAACTTTTTGAAATTGCAAGCCCCATTCCCGTACCATCTTTTTTAGTTGAAAAAAATAAATCGAAGACTTTATTTTGAATTTCTTCAGGAATACCGACCCCAGTATCAATAATTTTTATCACAGCATTATCATTTTCCCTTTTAACTTCAACTTTCAATTTCCCACCATCTGGCATAGCCTGAACAGCATTCAGTATTACATTAATAATAACCTGATGAAGTTTTTCTTCATCGGCAAGGACTATTAATTCCTCTGGTTTAAATTCCAGTATTATCTTTTTAAAAATTTTTTGAATAGAAAAGTTTTCAAGAATATCTTTTAAAAAAACAGCTAAATTTAATTCCTTAATTTTACTTTCCTTGGATCTGGCAAAATCTAATAACCCTCTGATAATTTTTTTTATTCTCATTGATTCTTTAATTATCACTTCCACATCTTTCCTGATAGGACTATCAGCCGGTAATTCGTCGAGCATTAATTCACAATGACCAATAATAATACCTAAAGGATTATCAATTTCATGAGACATACCTGCAGAAATTTTACCTAAAGCTGCCATTTTTTCATAATTCAAAACTTGCCTTTGCAAAAAAAGAACTTCTTCAAGGGCATTCTCAAGATTCTTATTCCTTAACATCAGTTCTTCATGCTTGCTTTTAATTCTTTGAGCCATAATCTGAATTAAACTACCAAGTTCTCCAAACTCATCTTCTAATGTGGGTATTACCACATCATAATTACCATCTCTTATAGTACTTGCTTTCTCCTTCAATATTTCGATAGGATTGGTAATTTTTTTTACAAATAAATAAGAAAAAAGAAAGATAAGTAATAAGGCAACGATACCACTAACTAAAAAAGCTATATTTATGTTTTTAATCTGTTTTTCTAATGCAGGGAAATGAATAATATACCTAATTGTAAATTTTGTCTGTCCTGGTGAAGTATAGGGTACTAAAAGGCTAAAATATTTTTTCCCATTTATTTCATGAGTCTTATAATAAATATCATCAACTTTTTCTGTATGCTCAGTTTTAATAAAAGCTATATCATCTCTATTACCAAACTGGTAAATAATTTTCCCATTGATATCAATAATACCAATATAAGCTATCTCAAAATTACTGATCAGTACTTTTTTTAGTTCCATCTCTAATTGTTCTCTACCAAACCCCCTGCCAAATGTTCTAATGACATCCTGATTTAAAATCTTTAAATTTTTCACTGCATCGTTTATTAAATAATCACTCCAGAATTTCCTTTCTATATACGAAAGGATAAAGAACAAAAAAGTTATCAAAATGAGGTAAAAAGTAATCTGATAAAAAAATAATTTTTTAAAAAACCCACTGGACTTATTTAATTTCATATGTCCTTATCATATCAAGTACTGCTGGATCTAATATCTCTTTCCACACAAAAATATTAAATCCATTGTCTTCATTTTTTAATTTAATGTGGTATTCATTAACAAAGGGATAAATAATCAGGGTCAAAATAATTAACACACAGATTATCCATATCATACGAAGCATTGGTTCATAAGTAATCTGAAGCCCCACATAAGGAAAGCCAAAATCATCTTTTCCAATATCAATAAGATAAATTCTGTACCCTTGAAATTCCATCGGGTTATTTATATTTATAGTTTTTGAATCCCTATTTCCCATTCTATCCTGTATGGTAATATCAGCATAAAACTGTCTGGGTAACGGATCCATATAAGCTAAAAGCTTAATTTTAAAAGAAAAATTTTCATGTAAAAATTCATTTTCAAAAGTTCCAATTTCTGTACCATTATATAAAACAGAAAATACCACAGATTTTCTCTCTATTACCCCTTTTAAAATCCTTATTTTTAAACCATTATAATCAATGACTTCCCTTTCTTTAGTTATAATTTCTTTTTTAGTGTTATCTTTTAAATTCACTATCTCTAACTTCAAGGGCATGGGATAATAATCTATACGAGTTGAATTAATATAAATGTTAAAAGGCAATAAAACATCTTTCTTTTCATTCCAGCTAAAACAAATATCAGTTCCATTTTTTTCATGAATATTAACAGTCCCCAAAAATCCCAGATAAGAGGACAACCCAGCAGTAATTATTAGTAAAACTATGAAAATGTGTAGCAAAACTATTGAATATGTTTTAACTATTCCCTTAGAAACAAGATACCCATCTTCAATTTGTTTTATCTTAAATCCTCGTTTTTTAAAGTTTTCCAGAATATCTTTTTTAACAGAACAAAACACTTTTCCTGTAAATTTACCTTTAATTATTGCTACATATACTCTGATAATTCTAAAATAACAACAATACCCCACATTTATGGCAAATAAAAATAACAGGCTAATAAAAAATGGTGTTTTATACAAATTAAAATCAAATGGAGTTCTTGGAGGAAACAGTGTACCATAAATAGAAATAACACCAATAAATATCATAAAAAAAATAGCAAAATTGGTGGATTTCAATAGAGAATCTATAAATTTAAAAGCCTTCGCTAACATTCTAAATATCTTTTAAAACCTTTCTTAAATACTGACCTGTGTATGAAACAGAATTTTTTGCTATGTCCTCTGGTGTGCCCTCGGCAACTATATTTCCGCCCCTATCACCGCCTTCTGGACCTAAATCAATTATCCAATCTGCAGATTTTATAACATCTAAATTATGTTCGATTACAATAACTGTATTACCCATATCTACAAGTTTTTGGAGTAAAAAAAGAAGCTTTTTTATGTCATCAAAGTGGAGTCCAGTAGTGGGTTCATCAAGAATATATAGTGTTCTTCCCGTGCTTTTTTTGACCAGTTCTTTTGCAAGTTTTACTCTTTGAGCTTCACCACCAGATAGTGTAGTGGCCGGCTGACCTAACTTTATATATCCAAGACCAACCTCTTCTAAAACCTTAAGCATTCCAGATATTTTTGGATGGTTGGCAAAAAAGGCATTAGCTTCTTTCACTGTCATCATCAGTATGTCATGAATATTTTTACCTTTATAGGTTATCTCCAGAGTTTCTCTGTTGTATCTTTTGCCAGCACACTCTTCACATAAAACATAAACATCGGGTAAAAAATGCATTTCTACTCTAACGTATCCTTCTCCGTTGCAATAATGACATCTACCAGCACTAACATTGAAAGAAAATCTTCCAGCAGAATACCCCCTTAACTTAGCCTCTGGAAGCATGGCAAATATCTCCCTTATGGGGGTGAAAACACCTGTATAAGTGGCCGGATTACTTCTCGGAGTTCTTCCAATGGGTGATTGGTCAATGTCAATAACTTTATCAATATATTCCAGTCCAGTAATTCTTTCATAGTTGCCAGCCTGTTCTAAAGAACCATATAGCCTACGTGAACAGGCTCTAAACAGTGTATCTATTATTAGACTACTTTTTCCGGATCCAGAAACACCCGTTACACATATAAATGTTTCCAGGGGAAATTTAACATTTATATTTTTTAGATTGTTTGCTCTTGCGCCATATAAGGTTATGTATTTGCCCTTCGACTTTCTTCTAAATTTTGGAATAGGTATATAATTTTTCCCTGAAAGATACGCACCCGTTAAAGAGTTTTCGTTTTTCATTATCTCTTCTGGAGTTCCTTGAGCAATAATTTCACCACCCTGCTCTCCCGCTCCAGGTCCCAGATCTATAACCCAATCAGATGCTCTTATCGTTTCTTCATCATGTTCTACTACAAGAAGTGTATTTCCCAGATCTCTGAGCCCTTTTAAAGTATTGATTAATTTTGTATTATCCCTGGGGTGAAGTCCAATACTTGGTTCATCAAGAACGTATAAAACACCACTTAGCTTAGAACCAATCTGGGTAGCCAAATTAATCCTTTGAGATTCTCCTCCCGAAAGACTCGATGCACTCCTATTAAGAGTAAGATATGTAAGACCAACATCTACAAGAAATCCCAATCTATTTTTTATTTCTTTTAAAATTCTATCTGCAACGACAGCCTCACTCCCTGTAAATTTCAGGTTTTTGAAAAAATCATATGCCTTTTCTACCGTCATCTCTGTCACATCAGAAATTGAATAATTATTTACTTTTATTGATAAAATTTCTTTTTTCAGTCTTTTACCACCACAAGAAGGACATATTCCTTCTCCCATATAATTTTCATAAAATTTTTTCTCTTCCTCATAAACTGCTTTTTTATAATTCTCTTCAAGCCAGGGTATAACACCAATAAAATGTGGAATGCTCATAGCAAGTCTTGTATCTGATGAAGCAGTTCTACCATACAAAATAAATCTTTTCATTTCTTCGGGGAGCTTATTGAAAGGAACATCTAAAGGTACCTTAAAATAGGCAGCAATCCTTCTTAAAGCATCAATATATTTGATAGTACCATTTTTAGTTATCCATGGTGTTATTGCTCCCTGAATTATTGAAAGTTCATCATTTCTTACAATCAATTGGGGATCAAAAAATTTCAGGATACCGAGACCATCACAGGTATCACACGCACCATATGGATTATTAAAAGAAAATAGACGGGGAGAAATCTCCATAAACGTATAACCACACTGATTACATGCAAAATTTTTATTGAATATAAATCTCTCTCCATCTACAACATCAATGGCAACAATTCCATTGCTCAATTTAACAGCCATCTCTATGGAATCAGCTACTCTATTTTTGACACCATTTTTTACTACAAGTCTATCAATTATTATATCTATATCGTGTTTTACCTGCTTATTTAATTCAGGAACTTCTGAGATATTATATATAACTCCATCTATTCTCACCCTTGAAAACCCATGTTTTTTATAAAGCTCTATTTCTTTTTTGTATTCACCTTTCCTTCCCCTTACAACTGGTGAGGAAATAACAATTTTTGTACCCTCTGGAAATTTCATAACTTCCTCAATCATGTTACTAACAGACATGGCAGTAATTGGTATATCACAATTAGGACAAAAAGCCTTACCAACCCTTGCAAAAAGTAACCTTAAATAATCATATATTTCTGTAACAGTTGCTACTGTTGACCTTGGATTTTTACTAATTGTTTTCTGCTCTATAGCAATTGCAGGGGAAAGCCCTTCTATAAAATCAACGTCTGGCTTTTCCATTAATTCAAGAAACTGCCTTGCATAAGCTGATAGAGATTCTACATATCTTCTCTGCCCTTCTGCATATATTGTATCGAATGCAAGAGATGACTTACCAGAGCCTGAAACACCAGTGATTACAACAAAAGCTTCTCTTGGTATTTTCAAATCTATATTCTTTAAATTATGCTGTCTTGCACCTTTTATGGTTATATATTTTTTATTGTTCATATCTATCTTATTTCAGCACTTTTGAGTTTTTTCCCCACGTAGTTGAAAATTTCATCCACTTTATCTTCAGATACGGATTCCACATAAACTCTTAAGACTGGTTCTGTCCCGGAAAGCCTTATTAATAAAAAGCCATCACGAAAAATGAATTTCCTCCCATCAAGAAAATTTTTTGAAACAACTTTATTATCCAATACAACATCAAAATCAACATTGCTCATAAACTCTTTTAATTTTTCATAATCACTAAAATAATAATCTTTTCTTTTAAAAACGTGTGAACCATATTTATCCTCAATATCCTGCCAGATCTGGTGTAAATCTTTTTTATAATGGTTTAGAACTTCAAGCATGATTAGAGAACAAAAAATCCCATCTCTTTCTGGAATATAGCCATTTATGTAAATACCCCCGCTTTCTTCCCCTCCAATAATAATCTTTTCTCTAAGAATGTAAGGAACAATATTTTTAAATCCAATAGGTACTTCGTAAATATTTAGATTATTTTTTTTTGCAATTTTATCAACAATTGAACTAACAGATACTGTTTTTATAACACTTCCCCTGATTTTTTTGTGTTCTATTAAATATTCAAGAAAAATAGGTATAATTTTTTGTGAAGAATAAAAATACCCTTCTTTATCCAAACAGGCTATCCTGTCTCCATCTCCATCATAGGCAAAAGCAATATTAAACTTACCCTCTCGAACAATGTCAAACATATATTTCAGATTTTCTTCTGTTGGTTCTGGATTAATATCACCAAATGATGGATTTCTATAATTATTTATTTCTGTAATATTAACGGATGTATCAAAAAAAATTTTCTTTAGCACCCCCTGTGAAGAACCATACATGGGATTCACAAGAATCGCTGTTTTAGTATTTTTTAAAGATTGCAATATCCCCTTTTTGTGCAAATATTTTACATAGTATTCTGAGAAATCTACAATCTTTATTTTCCCTTTGCACAAAGATGGTTTAATTGAAGATGATTTAGCTATTTTTTCAACAGTCTCAGAAAGAGCAGACCCTCCAAACTTTTCTTTAATCTTGATACCGTTATAAACAGGAGGATTGTGACTCGCTGTAATCATTATTCCAAAATCAGCTTTTAGCTTTGTAAAAAGGGAAAGCATGGGCGTGGGACAAAAACTTTTTGAAACAAAGACATCAAAACCAGCATTTTTAGCATATTCAGCTATTTCATGAGCAATTTCTGGAGATAGAAACCTCGTATCATACCCTATTGCAACACTTTTTGCATTTTTATCTTTAAAATATTTCAATGTCCTTGCAGTAACAGCAATAGCATTATCAAAAGTAAAATCTTTTCCAATTATGCCCCTAAAACCATCAGTACCAAACTTAATTTTCATCCTTGCTCCTTTTCACAAATCTTAACATTTTTAATGCTAACTTTACTGATTTCACCATACTTATACAATTTGCCTTTCCTGTCCCTGCTATATCAAAGGCAGTACCATGATCAGGAGATGTCCTTATAAAAGGAAGTCCCATAGTTACATTTACTCCACTTTCAAAAAATAGCATTTTGAAGGGGGCAAGCACCTGATCATGATACATACCAAAAACAAAATCATAATCCCCTTTAAGCGCATAAAAGAAAGCAACATCAGCAGGAATCGGTCCAACTACATTCTCACCATTTTGCCTAAATTCATGACAAATTGGTAAGATAGTATTAAGCTCCTCTTCTCCGAAGCTCCCTCCTTCTCCAGCATGGGGATTTAACCCTAAAACAGCGATAGACGGCCTACTTAATCCAAAAAATTTCTTTAGAAATGTTAATGCAATAAAAATCTTATTTCTTAAAGCATTCTTCTTAATCGCTTTTGAAACCTTGGAAATCGGTAAATGAGTCGTTGCTGTTCCAACAAAAAGTTTATCACTATAAAAACTCATCAAAACATCACTAATATTAAACCTTTCCTGAAAAAATTCTGTATGTCCAATAAACTTTATACCAGCTGAAATAATACCTTTTTTATATACAGGTCCAGTTATGACTGCTTTTGCAATACCCTGTTTTATCAACCCTACTGCTTTCTCTAAAGACATATACGCCGATATTGCAGTTTCTTTTGTGGGAACGCCTGGTTTGATATTTTTGATATTTGATACAGAAATTAAGTTTAGAAACCCTTCTTTATAATTGTTCAAATCCCTAACAGGATTTATTTCCAGAGATCCCAAAACTCTATAAATTGTTTCATCACCAATCACAAAGAATTTTGCTTTTTCATGAATTCTTTCATCTTTTAATACTTTTACAACTATTTCTGGACCAATGCCAGCAGGATCTCCAGTAGTTATTAAGACTACAGGTTTACAACCTTTTTTCAACATATATTTCTTTTTTCAAATCTTCTAACCATTTTTTATACATTTGGTCCATCTTATCCTTTTGATATTGCTTTTTTAAATCTTCCTTAACTTCCTCAAATGGTTTGAGCCCCTCATATTTTACAGAGTTCAATTTGAATATCTGAAAACCAATATCAAATCTAACAAGGGGTCCCAACTGATTGGGCTTCATATTTGCAATTGCTTCTTGCAACTCCTTCGAGAGACTTTTCAACTTCACATTTTCCGGTGAAGTATCTGTAACCTTATATTTTTCGGAAGCCTTTTTAGTAATCTCATCGAAATCTATGCCCTTTTTAGCCATGTTATAAAAATCCTTTATATCCTTTTCTAATTTATTATTCTGGTTCTCATAAATGGTTATAACTCTAAAACTAACCACTTTTTCAAGTCCCGATGCAACTTCTGTTTGATAATAATTCAATAGGATATCATCGGTAACCACTACAAAGGGTCTAACCTCTCTGTTCACCACCTTAGCCTTTAAAATTTGAAATCTAACTACCTCTCTGTATTCAGAGAGTGTCATACCTTCTTTTTGAAGAGCTAATTCAAGTATTTCAGTGGTAATATTATTTATCTTCTTTATATTATCAATCTCTTCTTCAACCTCCTTATCAGAAACGCCAATGCCAATTTTTTTAGCCCTCTGTTCGATCAATTCTTTTTCAATAAGCATTTCAAGAACTCTTTCCTGTTCTTTTTTTGATAGCTTTACTATCTCACTATTATTTTTCAATTTTAAAAATTTTCTCAAATTAGTAAGAGTAATAGGTGTATCACCCACAACCGCGACAATTCTATCCAGAGTTTCTCCTGCCGTAAAAGCTGGAAAGAAAAATAAAAAAAGGAAAATAAAAACTAATGCATTTTTTCTACTAATTCCCATTTAATATTCACCCCATATTCTTTCTTTTTCCTGTCTATCCAATCAGCATAAACATTTCCTTGCATGACCTTCTTAGCCTCTCCCATTGCCCTTTCTCGCTTCATTTTTTTATCCATCTGGCTTTTTGGTATATGTTCCTTTAACTTAATAATATGAAAACCAAATGGAGTTGTTATAACTCCTGATATTTCATCTTTTTTCATCTTTTTCAGCTGTGTCAAAAGTTCAGAAGGAATTTCATCAGCATTCAAATAATCAACCAGACCACCTCTCGATTTTTCCGGTGATATGGAATATTTTTCCACTGCTTTAGTGAAATCAAGGCCACTTCTTATCTCCTCAAGAACTTTTATTGCTTCTTCCTTAGTTCTCAAAACAATCTGATAAAAAACATATTTTTCTGGTTGTATATCTGGAATATTATTTTCCATCTCATTGATAAGCTGCTCGTCTATCTTGACATTTTCAACAAGTTTTTCAGCAAGTTTAGCTCTCAAAAGATAAAGTTTTACCATATCTTTTTTCTTCTCATCTATATTATTTTCCTTTAAAAAACTTTTTATCTCTTCTTCAGTCAACGTAATTCCCATTTTCTTTGATTCTTCTTCTAAAATTATCCTCTCCACAAGTTGAGAGATAAAGCTTGCTTTTGAAATTGACTTAACGTCAACGGAATCTTTATATTTTCCATATAACAAATTAAGCTCTTTTTCATCTATCTTCTTCTTGCCCACAGAAATTACTACATCTCCTTTATTCCCGCAGGCAAAAAGAAAAAATAGTAAAAGAATAATTATGCTATTTTTTATTTGCATTAAATATATTATTTAATTCTTCTTCTTTTACTTCCACTTTGTATTTATTCTTTAAATCAGCTATCACTTTATCAAATATGGCTCTTTGATTCTCTTTTAGATACATCTCTTTAACTTCTTCCTTCACCTCATCAAAATTTGGTAATGTACCTTTTTCCCTTTTTACAA
>Ga0101945_1001401_pt1 | contig 24469 bp, 22 predicted proteins | sample DewCreD2012metaG_2_FD_75246 | JGI IMG/M metagenome (GOLD analysis project Ga0101945, IMG submission 75246) | Hot spring sediment bacterial and archeal communities from British Columbia, Canada, to study Microbial Dark Matter (Phase II) - Dewar... ... | reverse complement strand
TTGCTTAATTCGGACAGCATTTTTATGGGAAACCTGATTTTTAAATGTTCAAATTCTTGTCCAAAAAGCCAATAAAATCAATAGGAGGATTTTCTATTTTGATCTAATTTGGACAGCACTGATAAGATAAGGGAATTCATCTATTGCAAGGACGAGTTTCCTGTTTTTGTCTTTTATGTACTTAAAGCCCTCTTCCCATGTGTCGAACCCCCCTTGTTAAAAGCAGAGGTTCCTTAAAAAATTCTCCAACCAGGATAGAAAACCTCTTTAACTGCTCTTTCTCATGCGTGCTTTCTGAGAGGAAGTAGATATGTGGCTTGTTCTTTATGAAATGCTTTACAAGCTCGGTCTTTCCAACCCTGCGTTTTCCCCAAAGAACTATAAACTGGGGACGCGGGTTTTTGTATTTCTCCACAAGAAAGCTTAGCTCTTTTTTCCTGTCAATAAACATAACCTGCCTTAAGATATACCCCCTTTCCAAAATATGAACTTGTAAGTATTATACTTTAGAGTATATTGTTTATCAACAACAAAAATGGTCTCACTGATATTTTGCAATAAACCGACATTTCAGAAAAATCAAAAACAGCACTTCTAAAAAAACAGTCATTCAGGTTGCCAGAATTGCAGCAAGGGCAAAAAACTAATCATATGCTGGATTCAGAAGAGCCTTCCATACCCTGTAGAGAGAGTATTGTTCACTTTTCACTGCTTAAAGCCTTTCTAAGCTTTTGGTCGGTCTTAATAATCTCATTTACATCATCTCCGCTTATCTCCCAGGAATAATCGTCCTTCGCACTGCGTTTGAGTTTTATCTTTGGTGGCTTTTCAGGCTTTACCTCCTGAATCTGAGGAATCTCCTTAAAGACCGGTGCCTGCTGTGTTTGTTGCTTATCTTCTGTGCGTGTGCATGCAGGGATGAATAAAAATATTGCTAAAATAACTTGCAATAATCGGTGAGTAAGCATTTTAAACCTCCTGTGAAATATCATTAACTCATAACTTTTTAGTAGCTCCTATACTTATTTGTTATCGGGAAACGCCTGTCTTTTCCAAATGCCCTCGGTGTTATCTTTATACCGGGAGGAGACTGACGCCTCTTGTATTCAGAGCGGTCAATCATCCTTACGACCTTCTGGGCACATTCAACCTCACAGCCCATCTTCAGTATCTCGTCAAAGCTCTTATCTTCTTCCACATAAGCCTTGAGGATTGAGTCAAGGACAGGATAGGACGGCAGTGTGTCTGTATCTCTCTGGTCGGGCTTGAGCTCCGCTGAAGGCTCTTTCCATAAAACCCTCTTCGGGATTATCTCCCTGCCTTCTTTCTCATTCCTCCATTTGCAGAGGTCATACACCATGGTCTTTGGAACATCCTTTATCACTGCAAACCCCCCAGCCATATCTCCATAAAGCGTTGCATAGCCAACGCTCATCTCGGATTTATTCCCTGTTGTAAGCACAAGCCATCCGAATTTATTTGAAAAAGCCATCAGGATATTGCCCCTTATCCTTGCCTGAAGGTTTTCCTCTGTAATGTCTCTTTCTCTTCCCTTGAAATCCTCCGATAGGGCTTTTAGATATGTCTTAAATATGCCATCAATCGGGACCTCAATCATCTTTATGCCGAGTTTTTTTGCAAGCCTATAGGCATCCTCATAGCTTTCTTTTGATGTATAGGGGGATGGCATAAACAGACCATGTACATTCTCCTTTCCAATAGCATCAACCGCAATGGTTGCCACAAGTGATGAATCAATACCGCCACTTAAGCCAATCACCACGCCTTTAAACTCGTTCTTTCTGATATAGTCCCTTGTGCCAAGTAAAAGGGCATTGTAGACCTCCTCCATTGAAGAAAGCCTCAAAACCTTCTTTGGCTTGATAGGAGGCTTATCATCCCTGAGCAAGAAATCTATTTTTTTAACCTCGGCATGAATCTCTGAGTCGCCTCCGGGTTTTACTGTCCTCTGAAGGCTCCTCTCAGGGGTTGCCTTCAAGGCATCTATATCCACATCAAAAAGGAGTAGCTCCTCTTTAAATTGATTTGCCTTTACAGTAACAACCCCTGACTTATTGACCACGAAACTCCCGCCGTCAAATACAAGCTCATCCTGTCCTCCAACCATATTCACATAGGTAGTCATGACATTGTTATCCTTAGCCCTCCTGGAGACCGTCTCTTCCCTGAGTGAGGCTTTACCCATATGATATGGCGAGGCATTAATATTGATAATTATGTCTGCCCCTGAGGCTGCCTGAATCTTTACAGGTCCTTCTTCATACCATATATCCTCACAGATGTTAACACCGATATTTACAACACCCAGGTCATAGATGGGACATCTCCTGCCAGGCTGGAAATAGCGATATTCATCAAAGACTCCATAATTTGGAAGATGTCTTTTGTGGTAAACATCTACCAATCTGCAATTTGAAATGACTGCAGCCGCATTGTAAATACCCTCATCCCTCTTATCAACAAAACCTACAACAGCAATAATGTCTCTTGAGGCATCCCTTACCTCACCCAGTGCATCAATATTATCCTTGATAAACTGCGGTTTTAAGAGGAGGTCCTCCGGAGGATACCCTGTAACTACAAGTTCAGGAAAGGCAATGATATCTACCCTTCCTGCCCTTGCCTTTTTCAGGCAGGCTACTATTTTTTTAACATTTCCTCCTAGGTCTCCGACTGTAGGATTGAGCTGGGCAAGGGCTATCCGAAGCTTCATCCTCTCTAATAATAATTAAATGACCTCGGTTTGTAAACCCCTATTAGTTTTTGGTTGTTAGTTTAAATCATATATTTTTATTTTTTAAGAAATATGGGATGTGTCCCTATATTTTTTATATTCACCCCTCCCGCAAGGGGAGGGGATCTGTTGGAGATGGTGTTTTTCTATCTCTGTTTTTGGGTTTTTTATACAGGGGTTTACATAAATTTTATATTATGCTAAAATGAATTTTGTTGAATAATCGCAAAAAACAGAGAAGAAAGAATGGGCTTAGAGAAGACAAAAAAAGAGGAGATAATCAGTCAGTTTCATCTTCATGAGGTGGACACCGGTTCACCTGAGGTTCAGATAGCACTTTTAAGCGAGCGTTTGAACTCTCTTACTGAGCACTTTCGGACCCATAAGAAAGACCACCACTCAAGGAGGGGGCTCCTGAGGATTGTAGGGCGGAGGCGCAGGCTCCTCAACTATCTGAAGAGAAGCGATAAGGAGAGGTATGAGAGGCTCATTGAGCGGCTTGGACTGAGAAAATAGTTAAATGACGAAGTTTGAACTTAATGTTAACGGCAAGACCCTTACTATTGAGACAGGGCTCTTTGCAAAACAGGCTGCTGGCGCTACATATGTAAGGTATGGTGACACCGTTTTATTAGCCACGGTGGTTGCCAAAAAAGAAGAAAAAGAGGAAAGATTAGATTTCTTCCCCCTCACCATAGATTATCAGGAAAAGGCTTACGCAGCAGGCAAGATTCCAGGCGGATTCTTCAAGAGAGAAGGCCGTCCTTCTGAAAAGGAAGTCCTCACATCCCGCCTGATTGATAGGGCATTGAGACCCATTTTCCCGGATGGTTTTTACTCCGAGACCCAGGGGATTGCATCTGTCCTGTCCTATGGAGATGAAAACATAGCGGATGTCTTAGGAATCATAGGAATGTCTGCAGCACTTAGCATATCACATATTCCCTTCAATACCCCTGTTGGTGCTGTAAGAATAGGAATAATAGATGGCTCTTTTGTCATAAACCCTGACCTCAAAGAGACAGAGGAATGTGATTTTAATCTTGTTGTGGCAGGCACAGAAGATGCGGTAGTTATGGTTGAGGGTGGAGGGCTTGAGATATCAGATGAAGGCGTAGTAATACTTAATGCCATTGATACAGCCCATAGAGAAATAAAACGAATTGTAGGTATACAGCAGGAGCTCATAGCTTCAGTCGGAAAGACAAAACTCATTATAGCGCCCCGCCAAATCAGTGAGGAGCTTATAAATTCAGTCTCGGAGCTCTCCCTGACGAGGATAAAAGAGGCTATTATGATTCCGGACAAATTGAGGAGACAGGATGCCCTTAATAAAATTCTTGAAGATGTCATAACTACTCTGAATACCGGTGAGACTGACATATCAAGAGATATAGCTACTGTTTTTAATAATCTGGAGAGAAATCTCGTCAGAAACATGATTCTGGAGAAAAATATAAGGGTGGATGGTCGGAACCCCAGGGAGATAAGAAATATAAACGCTCAGGTAGGACTCCTTCCAAGGGCTCACGGCTCTTCTCTTTTTGTGAGAGGTGAGACCCAGTGCCTTGCTGCAGTAACACTGGGAACAGCAGAGGATGAACAGAGGATTGATGCCCTTGAGGGAGAGTCAACAAAGACATTTATGCTCCATTACAATTTTCCTCCATTCAGCACAGGAGAGGTAAAACCCTTACGGTCTCCAGGTAGAAGAGAAATAGGGCACGGTATGCTGGCAGAAAGGGCACTTAAGGCAGTGATTCCACCAAAATCAGACTTTCCATATACCATAAGGGTAGTTGCTGACATACTTGAGTCAAATGGCTCATCCTCCATGGCTGCTGTATGCGGTGGAAGCCTCGCACTGATGGACGCAGGTGTCCCTATAAAATCTCCGGTTGCAGGTATTGCCATGGGTCTTATAAAAGAGGGGGAGAAGACAGTTATCCTTAGCGATATCCTCGGGCTTGAGGACCACCTTGGTGATATGGACTTCAAGGTCACAGGTACAGAGGCTGGCATTACAGCATTTCAGATGGATGTGAAGATAGGCGGTGTAAGCAGGGAGATCCTTGAGGAGGCATTAAAACAGGCAAGGGAGGGAAGGCTTTATATTCTCCGTAAGATGTCAGAGGTTCTTGCAGCACCAAGGGAAAGGCTTGCAACACATGCCCCCAGAATCTTTACAATGCAGATAAGAAGTGAAAAGATAAGAGATGTAATTGGAACAGGAGGTAAGGTTATAAGGGGTATAGTGGAACAGACAGGTGTTAAGATAGACATAGATAATACAGGGAATATCAGCATTGCCTCCATTGATGAGGTCTCAGCACAGAAGGCTATGGATATTATAAAAGGAATAGTGGCTGAGGCAGAGGTTGGAAAGATTTATCTTGGAAAGGTAAAAAGGATAGTGGATTTTGGAGCTTTTGTAGAAATACTGCCCGGGGTTGAAGGTCTGCTCCATATATCCCAGATCTCTGACCGCAGGATAACAAATATCAGTGATGAATTTAGAGAGGGGGATGAAATCTTAGTTAAGGTTATTGAAATAGATAAACTGGGTAGGATTCGCCTGAGTAGGAAAGAGGCAATGCGGGAAAAAAGGATATCCGGAAGGCAAATAAGGAGATAAGTAAGACAAATTCTAAAATCCAAGGCACTAAATCCTAAAGGCTGATACTACAAATCCTTCTTAAAACATACTTTAAATTTTATGTTCAGAAAAATAATTCTTGACAATGGTATCCCTCTGGTTATTGAGAGTGCCCCAAATACGCGCTCTGTATGCATTGGTATATGGGTAAAGGTTGGTGCAAGACATGAACCTCCCGAGAAAAATGGTATTTCCCATTTCTTTGAGCATATGGTTTTTAAGGGAACAGAAAAAAGGAGAGCCAGAGACATTGCTATAGAGATAGACTCAATAGGTGGAGAGTTAAATGCCTTTACATCTAAGGAGAGCACGACATTTTATGTAAAGGTGCTTGATGAATATGTGGAGATGGCTTTGGAGCTCCTCCTTGACATATTCCTTAATTCTACCTTTCCTGAAGGGGACATTGAAAAAGAAAAGGGGATAATTGCAGAAGAAATAAAGATGGTTGAAGATACACCTGATGAGTGCATACACGACCTGTTCAATAAAAACATATGGGGAGAAAAAGGGCTTGGTCAGCCTGTTTTGGGGAAGAGAGAGACAATAAGGACATTCACAAGGGATGACATCATTGAGCATGTCCGAATGCATTACGGCAAAAAAAATATAATAGTAGCCTGTGCCGGAAACCTCAAAGAAAACCATATTATTGATACCCTCAATCAGAGTCTTGGTAGGCTGGAAAGGGCTTCTGAGGAGGAGCTCAATCCCAAGGAGTCAAATGTAGAGCCTCCTCCGGAATTTACGGGAAGGCTCAATATCATCCCCAAAGACCTATTAGAGACGCATATATGTCTTGGGGTTCAGGGGCTCCATTATGGAAGCGAAGAGCGATACTCAATGCATCTTCTCAATACAATACTTGGGGGAGGTGTCAGTTCAAGACTCTTTCAGGAGATAAGGGAGAAAAGAGGTCTTGCCTATTCTATATATTCATTTAATGCATCTTATGCTGATACGGGGGTCTGGGGCGGTTATGCTGGCACAGACAGAAGCCATGTAGGAGAGGTTATAAACCTTATAATAGATGAGATGCGTGGTCTCTTTCGGAACGAATCTCCGACAGAGGGCATCACAGCACAGGAACTCAGAAGGGCAAAAGACCAGCTCAAAGGTAATCTTATCCTGAGCCTGGAATCCACAAGCAGTAAAATGATCAATATAGCCCGACAGGAGATGTATTATGGTAGATATTTTTCTCCTGAGGAGATAATAGATGCAGTAGAATCTGTAACGCTTGAGGATTTAAGGACGCTTTGTAGGAAACTAATAGAGGATGGGCAGTTTGCCATAACAATTTATGGACCTGTCAAAGAGAAAGACCTTCACTCCATATCCCTGTGAATTATTGATACCCTTACATTTTTCCCTTTGAGGGATTTTTTGATTTCCTGCACAAGGGCAGGAGACCTGTGCCTTCCACCCGTACAGCCAATACCTATAGTCAGGTAGCTTCTTCCCTCCTCTTTATAAAGGGGAATAAGAAAATTCAGAAGTGAGTAGAGTTTTTTAAGAAATTCTCCTGTGTTTTTATGCCTCAGGACAAAATCCCTTACCTTTGCATTGGTCCCAGGAAGAGGTTTGAGTTTTTCTATGAAATTTGGATTTGGTAGAAACCTCACATCAAATAAAATGTCACTCTCCTGTGGTATGCCATATTTATATCCAAAAGATATAAGGGTAACAGAAAGGGGGGTTTTCCCTTCCTCTGCATAAGAGCGTGTAATGATTTTCCTTAGGTCATGGGGGGTAAAAGGGGAGGTATCAATAATTCTATCTGCAAGCCCTCTTATATCACTGAGTAGCTTAGCTTCATGGTGAATAGCCTTCTTAATGTCTCTATATCCCAGTGGATGAGGTCGCCTCGTCTCTTTGAATCTCCTTATAAGGGCATCCTCCTGCGCCTCAAGAAATATAATTTCTACCCTCTGTGTCCTTCTTAGTGACCCAATTATATTTGAGAAATCGGTTAAAAACTCCCTTTCCCTTACATCAACACCGAGGGCAATCTTCTTTATTGCAGGGGTTCTGTAGCAGAGGTCAACAAATGACCTGATAAGTGATGTAGGAAGGTTGTCTACACAGAAAAAGCCACTATCTTCTAAGGCATTAAGTGCAACTGTCTTGCCTGCACCGGAGAGTCCGGTTAGAATAATTGTAAAAAGATGGTTTCCCCCCGGGGTTTTCATTTTATTGGTTCTATAAGAGCAAGATTGCCATCGTTTAGCTTATAAAGCACATTGATGTCTCCCGAGGATGCATTTGTAAATACAAAGAAGTTCTTCTGAAGAAGCTCCATCTGCATAGCTGCCTCTTCTGCGCTCATCGGTTTTAGGTCAAATACCTTCTTTATAATCTTAGGGCTGGACTCTCTGACCCCAACAGTCAAGGGAGTCTTTCCACTCTTTCCTCTGTGAGAGACAATTTTTTCTTTGTATTTTTTGACCTGACGCTCAAGCTTCTCCACCACCTCGTCAATAGAGGAATATACCTCTGGTGTAACACCTTCTGCCTGTATCAGCATACCATTAACCTTTAAAAGAACCTCTGCCCTGTGCCTGTATTTTTCCGCACTCAATGTTACTATTGCCTCTGTAATGTTGCCTAAATATTTTTTAAATTTTTTTATCTTTTTCTCTGCATATCTTTTCAGATTGTCTGTCAGCTCAATGTGTCTGCCGGTAACGATTATATTCATTTTATCCTCCCATATAAATAAAAGGGTTCGGGGAAAACATAGTTTTCCCCCTTACATAAATTAAGTTTATGGTAAACCTGAATTAAGGTCAAGCTTTAATTGATACAGGCAATAACTATTTGATATGAAACTTATCAAATGATATTATATAACTGATACAACCTGGAAGAGTTCTTGGTTTTATGGTAACTGCAACAAAAGACTATTATGACACCCTTGGTGTAAAGAGAGACGCCTCTCAGGAGGAGATAAAGAGGGCATACAGGAGATTAGCACGCAAATACCACCCTGATCTAAATCCAGGTAATAAATCAGCAGAGCAGAAGTTCAAGGAGATAAATGAGGCTTATGAGGTCCTTGGTGACCCGAAGAAAAGGGCAGAATATGACCAATTTGGCAGGGTCCCTCCTTTTGAGGGAGGTGAGGGATTTGAATGGTTCAGACCTTTTGACTTTGGCTTTGGCGAAGACATGTTTTCTGATTTATTCGGAAGAAGATATGCTGAGGAGCCCCCCTTGCGTGGTCCTGACCTTGTAACAGCACTTGATATTACCCTTGAGGAGGCGTATAAGGGTGTAACTAAACCCATTACCATAACGCGGGAGATACCATGTAGTGCCTGTAATGGAACAGGTGCAGAGAGTTTCCAGACATGCCCTAATTGTAAAGGCACCGGGACAACAAAGGAGCGTAGAGGATTTTTTGGATTAACCCAGAGATGCCCTCAGTGTAAAGGCAGAGGAAAGATGATAACAAAGGCATGCACAGCATGTAAAGGTAGCGGACGCACAGTAGTTACCGAGACCATAAATGTAAAGGTCCCACCTGGTGCAGATACAGGAAAGAGGTTGAGACTCTCAGGCATGGGTGGTGCGGGGCTAAGGGGCGGTCCTCCAGGCAACCTATATATAGAAGTGACTGTTAAACCCCATCCTGTATTCAGGCGCGATGGAGATGATATATATGTGGATGTGCCTGTAACTATTGGTGAGGCTACACTTGGTGGAAGGATTGATGTTCCAACACTTGATGGCTATGCCGCAATGACACTTCCTCCGGGCACAGACAGTGGGAAAAGATTCAGGCTCAAAGGCAAAGGCATCCCTGACACTAAGACAGGACTCAGGGGGGACGAATATGTAACTATAAAAATAGTTGTGCCAAAGAAAGTTACAGTTAAGACTAAAGAGGCACTTCAGGAAGTAGAAAAGGCATACGGTGAAGAAAAGCGGGGATAGATAATAAATGAGACCTGATAAATTGACAATAAAGAGTCAGGAGGCTATTGAGAAGGCTCAGGGGCTTGCCCAGAGAAAGGGTAATCAGCAGGTTGATACAGAGCATCTCCTTTATGTCCTGCTTGATGAAGGCATTGCCTTAGAGATTATTAAGAGATTGGGTGTAGATGTAAGTGCACTCAGGGCTGAGATAGAGAAGGAGATAGAAAGACTTCCAAAGATCCTCGGTCCTACACCGGCAGGGCAGATTTACATCACACAGGCACTTAAGGATGTTCTTGAAGAGGCATTTAAAGAGGCAGAGCACCTTAAAGATGAATTTGTAAGTGTTGAGCACCTGCTTCTTGGGATTATTGGTGTAGAATGCACTGCAGGAAGGATTCTCAAAAAATTCGGTGTAACCCAGGAAAGGATACTCTCTTCAATGCGGAAGATAAGGGGAACACATCGTGTTACAGACCAGAGCCCTGAGGCTAAGTATCAGGCGCTCAAGCGTTATGCAAGGGATTTAACAGAGCTTGCAAGGAGGGGTAAGCTTGACCCTGTTATTGGCAGAGACGAGGAGATCAGGAGGGTCATACAGGTGCTTTCACGCAGGACAAAAAATAATCCTGTCTTAATAGGAGAGCCAGGGGTTGGAAAGACTGCTATTGCGGAGGGTCTTGCACAGAGGATAACATCAGGTGATGTGCCGCAGGGCCTTAAAGAAAAAAGTGTTGTTGCACTTGATATGGGGGCACTTCTGGCTGGCTCAAAATACAGGGGAGAATTTGAGGAAAGGCTTAAGGCAGTGCTCAAGGAAATAGAGGAGGCAGAAGGCAGGGTAATTCTATTCATTGATGAGCTTCATACCGTTGTGGGCGCAGGTGCTGCAGAAGGTGCAATAGATGCATCAAATATGCTTAAGCCTGCACTTGCACGGGGAGACCTCAGATGTATAGGGGCAACCACCCTTTCTGAATACAGAAAATACATTGAAAAAGACCCTGCCCTTGAGAGGAGATTTCAGCCTGTCTATGTAAGGGAGCCAGATGTTGAAGATACAATATCCATTCTCAGGGGGCTGAAGGAACGCTATGAGGTTCATCATGGAGTAAGGATAAAGGACTCTGCGCTTGTGGCAGCTGCGGTTTTAAGCAATAGATATATCTCTGACAGATTCCTTCCGGATAAGGCTATTGACCTTATTGATGAGGCAGCATCAAGGCTCAAAATGGAGATAGACAGCATGCCATCTGAGCTTGATGAGCTTGAAAGGAAATTAAGACAGCATGAGATTGAAAGACAGGCAGTAATGAAGGAGAAAGACCCTGCATCCCTTGAGAGGCTTGGGAACATAGAAAGGGAGATTGCGGAGTTGACCTCAAAAAGGGATGTCTTACGGGCACAGTGGCTTAGGGAGAAAGAGGCAATAGGGAGGATAAGCTCTATCAAGGAGGAGATAGAGCGGACAAGGATTGAGTCTGAAAAGGCTGAAAGGGAGGGCGACCTCAATAAGGCAGCGGAGCTAAGATACGGAAGGCTTCTCACACTCCAGAAGAGCCTTGAGGAGGAAAACAGAAAACTCTCGGAGGAACAGGGCAGGGGCAGGATGCTTAAGGAAGAGGTTGATGAGGAGGATGTTGCAGAGATTGTCTCAAAATGGACAGGCATACCTGTTAGCAGGATGCTTGAGGGAGAGGCTCAGAAACTCCTCAAGATGGAGGAAAGGCTAAAACTCCGTGTTGTTGGTCAGGATGAGGCAGTCAGTGCAGTTGCAAATGCCATAAGAAGGGCAAGGGCAGGCATACAGGACCCCCGAAGACCAATTGGTTCTTTTATCTTCCTTGGTCCAACAGGTGTTGGAAAGACAGAGCTTGCGAGGGCACTTGCAGAATTCCTCTTTGATGATGAAGACGCAATGATAAGGATTGATATGTCTGAATATCAGGAACGACACACGGTATCAAGGCTGATAGGGGCACCCCCTGGTTATGTGGGTTATGAAGAGGGAGGACAGCTTACAGAGGCAATAAGGAGAAGACCCTATTCGGTAATCCTCTTTGATGAGGTGGAAAAGGCACATCAGGAGGTCTTTAATGTGCTCCTACAGCTTCTTGATGATGGGCGCCTTACAGATGGACACGGAAGGACTGTGGATTTTAGAAATACAGTGGTAATCATGACATCAAATATAGGCTCTCTACACATGCAGGAGATGTTAACTTCATGGAGTGATGAGGAACAGATACATAAAGGTGTGATGGAGGAGCTCAGAAAATTCTTCAGACCGGAATTCTTAAACAGGGTGGATGAGATAATAATATTTCATGCACTTAATAAGGGATTGCTTATGAAGATAGTTGATATACAGCTTAATCGTATGAAGAAATATTTAAAGGACAAGCACATTGATATTAAACTCACCGATGAGGCAAAGGGTTATCTTGCAGAAATTGGATTTGACCCCCTATACGGTGCAAGACCGCTTAAGAGGGCAATTCAGAAAGAGATTTTAACCCCTCTATCTACAAAACTCCTTGAGGGGACATTTAAAGAGGGAGATGTCATAGAGATAGATATGGAAGGGGATAGGTTAATTTTCTCTACGAGTCATTGACAGGAGTAAATTGGAAACTCAATAATCTCCTTTATTAAATTATCATCAGCAAATATGGTAGTCCTCCTCATAATCACCTCGTGTCATATATATGATATATGACATAATTATTTTTGTCAATAATTTAGCTCCATTTCCTCCTTTCAGAAAAGACCATCAGGGAGTCTTAAGGGATAAAATGGGATTCAAGGGAAGAGAAATCTCAGAGGACTCTTAGGCAGATGCCTTCATTGAGGCTTACTCTGACTCGGAGATGGCTCAGAAGGCTGTAGTAAGTGTGATTACATAAATGTCACCTGCACCTACCTTTTTCAAAACCCTACAACATTCCCTGACCGTTGCACCTGTTGTAAATACATCATCCACAAGCAGGAGGTTTTTTTCCTGAATAAGCCCTTTATTTCTTACCCCAAAGGCGCCTCTCACATTCTTCCTCCTGTCTTCTCCGCTGAGCTCAACCTGTGGAAGGGCATCCCTGAGCTTGATTAGGCAATTATAGATTACTGAAATACCAAGTCTCCTTCCCAGATGTCTTGCAAGAAGGGCTGATTGATTGAATTCCCTCTGTCTGAGTTTTCTTTTGTGAAGTGGCACAGGCAATATTACATCCACCTCCCACCACGGTGGTGCTGGGTTTATATCTAATATCTTCATCCTGAGCAGCATCTGAGCTAAAGGCCTTGAGAGCCTTTTTATTCCATGATATTTCCAGAGATTGATTGCCTCCTTTAATGTCCCTTCATATAAGCCAAAACTTCTGGCATACTTAAAGGCTGGTTTATCACTTATACACTCACCGCATATTATTGAGACCTCTGAGACAAGGGGCTTACCGCATATTTTACATAGAGGACCATTGTATGGAGAAATCTCATTCCAGCAGGCTTGACATATTGGAGCAATCTCATGCTCTGTAGATGGGTTTTTGCAAATAGGACAGGACTCTGGGAAGAATATCCTTAAAAGTTTACCTGTCATTAACTATCAGGCTTTCTCCAGTTATCTGAGGGGGCTTTTCTTTTCCCATCAATTCAAGCACAGTTGGGGCAACATCTGCAAGGATGCCTTTTGGTCGCAATTTAACCCCTTTTTTGAGGAGGATAAAAGGCACAGGGTTTGTTGTATGTGCTGTGTGGGGATGATTATCCTCCATCATCTGCTCACAGTTTCCATGGTCAGCAGTTATTATGACTGTTCCGCCAGTATGCCTTACCTTTTCTACAATCCTTTTAAGGCACCTATCAATTGCCTCACATGCCTTTATTGCTGCCTCCATTACCCCTGTATGACCAACCATATCAGGATTGGCAAAGTTAAGGAGGATAAAGTCATATACAGATTGCTCAATCCTTCCTATAACCTCATCTGTAACCTTATAGGCGCTCATCTCTGGTATCATGTCATAGGTTGGGAATTCCCTTGGAGAAGGGATAAGACATCTATCCTCCCCTGCGAAAGTTTTCTCCTCCCCACCGTTAAAAAAATATGTAACATGGGCATATTTTTCTGTCTCGGCAATCCTTAACTGCCTTAGCCCATTCTGGCTTATGACCTCACCAAGGATATTGGTTAATTTTACTGGCGGAAATGCTATGGGAAGATTAAATGTCTCATCATAAAGTGTCATTTTTACATAAGAGCTAAGTATTGGGGCATGTCCTCTCTCAAAAAAGGTGAAGTCTTTTTCTGTAAGTGCCCTTGTTAGCTCTCTTGCCCTGTCTGCCCTGAAATTAAAGAACACTACAGAATCTCCATCCTGTATCCTCCCAAGAGGTTTGGAGTCGGCATATATAACAGTGGGTCTTATAAACTCATCGGTTTCATTAATCCTGTAACTTTGCTTCACAGCCTCTTCTGCTGAGGAGGCATTTTCTCCCTCTCCATGCACAATCGCCCTGTAAGCCCTCTCTATTCTATCCCATCTCCTATCCCTATCCATTGCCCAGTATCTTCCTGTGACAGTGGCAATCTTTACTTCAGGTTTATCTTTTATAAAGGACTCAAGCCTTCTTATATAATTGATACCCGAGGCAGGAGGGGTATCCCTTCCATCCATAAAGGCGTGGATAAATATTTTTTTGACCCCAGAGGTTATAGCCATATCAATTAATGCATAAAGGTGATTTATATGGCTATGGACTCCTCCATCTGAGACGAGGCCCAGCAGGTGAAGGGCACCCATCCTTGCAGAATCCATTGCATTAAGGAGCTGAGGATTCCTGAAGAATTCACCATCCTTTATTGCCTTGTTTATCCTCGCATAATCCTGATAAACGATCCTTCCTGCGCCTAAGTTCAGATGTCCTACCTCAGAATTTCCCATCTGCCCTTCGGGTAATCCAACAGCCTCTCCTGAACACTCAAGGATTGTGTGGGGATATTCTTTTAAGAGGCCTTTATAAAAAGGGATATTCGCCTTTTCTACCGCATCAACCTCAGGATTATTTCCTATGCCCCATCCATCAAGGACTATAAGGATGATAGGGGTCATGAGAGATTTTATCAGCATCGTTATGCTTTGTCAAAATGCGATTTAGCGTAATATAGGGACAACCCCCATATTTTTTCAAAGAGCAAAGGGGGTCAAGTCTTGACAGCCTGTTGAAAAACTAAGCATTTGCAAAACAATCCCTTTTATTGGACTGCATTCTCCTGATATTATGAGATAGCCAGAGAAATAACTTTAATAATCCAGTTATTGAAGATGGTATAAGGGTTTTTCTTACTGCAAGGGCTTCTTTTTGAGGCCCTTTTCCTGATAGTAGCTTAACCATCCTCTTGATATTCTGTGCTACAGCAGTCATTAATATCTGCTCTCTAACAAATTTCGCACCTCGAAACTTCGCCCTTCTCAATCCCATAAACTCCTTTGCCTCTCCAAATAATTCCTCTATCCTCTTTCTCATCCTTTGCGATATCCGGTACTCTTTGGTCTTGTTTAATTGCCTCGCTTTGTTTATCGAATCTTCATATATGTGATAACTGACTGATCTCGCCGTGTCTCTTGTGCATTCTGATTTCTTCGGACAAACGCCACAATCTTTTTTTCGTGCCCTGTAAACATGTTGCCTGCTGCCTCTGTGTATCCCCCAATACTTGAGTTCCTTCCCCTCAGGACATAGGAATATGTTTCTCTCTTTATCAAAACCGAATCTTTCTATCGGATATATCCCTCTGTCGTTCTGGCTCCTGTAGTCCATTATCGGGATATGTGGCTGTATCCTCTCATTGATAAGGGCGTCTATGAACTCTCCAGCAGAATAACCTTTATCTGCTCCTAAGCTCTCAGGTCTTATCTTACATGTCCATTTTATTCTTCGTATCTGTATAAGTGCCTTATCACAGTCTGTTTTTTTATTAGGCATTCCTACATCTGAACCAACTATTATCCTGCTTTTGTTGTCCATTACATAAGTGGCTGCATGATAGAGGTCTGTTGTTGCCCTGAAGGATTTCCTTGCAAGTCTGGCATCAGGGTCTGTCTTTGACCTGTGTGTCTCGTTGCTTATCCTTTGACCCCTGTGAGGGTAGTCGTCTGCCGGCTCCCATGGCCTGTCTTCTACTGGATTTTCCTTTTCAAGTTTCTCTATGTATTCCTTTGAATTCATCTCGACTACAATCGGCTCAAGACTCTTAAATGATGCATTCGCCTTTATATAGGTGCTGTCAATCGTCAGATGCTTCCCCATCAATAGACCCTTAGCTATGCATTGATTTACTATCCCATCAAATATCTCTTGAAATATATCATCTTCAGAGAATCTATCATGGCGGTTCTTCGAGAAGGTGGAGTGATCAGGTACTTTGTCTTCAAGGGTCAATCCCACGAACCACCTGTATCCTATGTGCATCTTTACTTCTTCGCATAAACGACGCTCTGAGGTAACCCCATACAGATAACCTATGAGAAGCATCCTGAGTAATACCTCAGGGTCTATAGAAGGACGGCCTGTATGGCTGTATAGATGCTTTACCTCGTTCCTTATGAAACTGAAATCTATATACCTGTCTATCAGTCTCAATAGGTGGTTCTCAGGGACTATATCCTCCATCCTTACATAGTAGAACATTGGCTCTGTTCTTTGTTTTTCTCCTAACATTGCACCTCCTGTGATTAAAGATGCAATAGTCTAGCACTTTACAATGTTAGAGTGAAGTATTTTTTAGAGAGTTTTTCAACAGGCTGTTGAATCTTGACCTTTTCTTGATAGTCAGCAATGCCAATGTCAAAAGTAAAGACTTGACCCCATGATTCTCTTCCTAACCCTCTCCCATCCCCGGCCTCGCTCCGCGAAGCGGGGCGGGCAAGGGAGAGGGAACTTTTAGTGCATTTCTATCTCTATTTTTCGGAAAAGCTTGCATTTATGCGATTTACTTATTATAATGTGAATGGTGAGAAGGGTTTTTTGTGGAAAAGATGGGTGTTGAAATGTTAACGAGGCACGATGAAGAGGGATATGAGGGTCGTGAGCTTATCCTTTATGAGGAGGCGCGACTTCAGATAAAGGAGATAATTCAAAATATTAAGAAGAATCTGCCCTTTTCAATATCGCCTTTCCAGAAGACTGTATCCAGAATTATTGATAGCCTTATTTCTGAGAGTGGTGATGTTCTTTACAATAAAGCTCTCCATATTGATAGAACGCCATCCTTAGACCTTTCATCCAATATGGTGAATGTGTGTATCTTTGCTATAGAGATAGGGATGGGTCTCAACTACCGTAGAGATGACCTTGAGAGATTGGCATTAGCAGCCATCCTTCATGACATAGGCATGGCTAAGGTTGACGAGGACATCTTAAAGAAGCCTGAGAGACTCACCGTAGAGGAATTTAACATTGTAAAGAAACACACCGAATATGGTGCTGGTATCCTGAAGGGGTTGGGTAGAGATGTTTTATGGATGTCAGAGATAATACCTCGGGAGCATGAGAGACTTAATGGAAGGGGTTACCCAAACGGTCTTAAGGATGGTGAGATACATGAGTATGCCTTGATTATAGGTATAGCCGATATCTATGAGGCACTGACCCATCATAGATTCCATAGAAAACCCCTTCTCCCTCTTGACGCCATGAAAGAGATTCTCACGGTTGAGCGAGAGTCTTTCCCTGAGAGGATTATAAAGGCGGCAATCTCAAAACTCCCTGTCTTTCCTGCAGGAAGCAAGGTCAGGCTTAACTCTAATGAGATAGGGATTGTAATCTGCACTAATGATCTTTCACCATTCAGACCAACAGTGGAGATTATACTTGACTCTTCAGGTCGTAAACCCAGGACAAAGAGAATAATAAACCTGAGAGAAAACCCATTGCTTTTTATAGTTTCTCAGGTATATGATTAAAATGACAACTGTGAATGAGGTCTACCAAAAATCTCCGGATGTCATCTTCCGCAGGGTTGCCGATGAATATATCCTGGTGCCGATAAGACAGAAGGTGGTTGACCTCAGAAGTATCTATACCTTAAATGAGGTATCTGCCTTCATCTGGGAGCTTATAGATGGTAAAAAAAGTATTTCAGAGATAAGCGATAAGATTATAGAAGAATTTAATGTTGAGCCACTTCAGGCAGAATCAGACATCAGAGAGATACTCCTTCAATTAGAAACACTAAGTTTAATCCAGAAGGTTGATGTTTAAGGTTCTTCTCTGTATACCTCCTGATTATGACCATAACTTCCCTCCCCTTGGAACACCTGCACTGTGTGCCTTTCTCAGGCAAAGGGGTATTGAAACAATACAGGTAGATTTGAATCTTAAATACAGAGATTTCCTTGCAGGGCATATCTCTGGAGAATCAATAAACTTAGAGGAAAAAAGGCTTCTCCTTAAGCCTGTTCTCAAAAAATTCTTCGCTCAGAGGCTCAGGGACCGTTATTATTCTCATCTCTTACTGAGAGATAGTGATGGTATCCATCCCTATCTGCCATATGACAATAATACGAATAGCTCCTTTTATTTTACTGAGAGATTACTTTCCTCTCCCTATCTATGGAGATATTTAGAGGATGGAGGGGAGAATACATTTTATCAGTTTTATGAGGAGGATGATTTTCTTGGATTTCTAAAGGAAGAGGATATAAGACTCCTCGGTATCTCAGTTATCTCTCCTTCCCAGGCTATCGCTGCCCTCACCCTAGGACTATTAGTTAAAAAACACCTACCTCATATTCATGTAAGCATTGGCGGTCAATGGGCTACATTGTATAGAACCGCCCTTTTACAGAAAAAAGAGCTCTTTAGGTGTTTTGACAGCATCATCGTCTTTGAAGGAGAAACACCTTTATATAAGTTAGCCATGGCATTAAAGGGAGGAAGGGATATTTCCATACCGAATGTTATCTTAAAGGACGGTGAGATGAATATAGAGCCCAATTCTAAAGGAGAAGACCTGAATCTCCTCCCATGTCCTGATTTTCAGGGACTTCCCTTAGATGCTTACACAGGAGATGATGATGGGATAAGCCTCACCTTTGAGACCTCACGGGGCTGTTACTGGTCAAGGTGTGCCTATTGTGTTGACCTGCCTTTGCCAAAGCCTTCTTATAGAAGAAAAGACCCCGAGTTGGTAGTTGAGGACATAAAACAATTAAAACAGAGGTATAATGTCCAACACCTGCTTTTAAGCGACCCTGGTGTATCACCCCGACAGATGCTTGAGGTATCACAGGGGATACTCAATGAAGGCATAGAGATAAGCTGGTGGTGTATGGCAAGGCTGGATAATGGATTTAACCGCAAGATATTTGAACTTGCCAGAAAGGCAGGTTTAAAAAAGATAAATTTTGGTTTTGAGTCCGCCAGTGACCATATCTGTCAGTTACTGAATAAAGGGAATAAAAAGGAGCGTTCATTACGCATAATAAGGGATTGCTCTGAGGCAGGTATAGAGGTGGACTTACAAACAATGCTTGGGCTTCCTCAAGAGACATTTGATGATGGATTGGAGACGGTGGATTTTTTGGTAACGCATAAAGAACTTATCTCCCATGTAACATTTAACATCTATTATCTAACACCTGCAAATTTTATCTATCAGGAACCGGAAAGATACGGTATTGAGTATGAGAAAGACACACAACTTCCATTCAGGTTTTTTATTCCATTTAAAAATGTCTATGGGATGAGCAAGGATGAGGCATATCTGCTTGAGAAAATCTACTATTCACTCTTGAGGTCTCCAGAAAGTCAAAGACCTTCTGGAGTAGATGGGCAAACACTATCTTTATCCAAGGATGTATGTGAAGGGTGGCTTGAGTTTCACCTAAATCAGGAATCCTGCAGGATGCACTATCTCCATAATAAACTGACCGATGAGTTCCTCTTTATGGAGGAGGAAGAAAAAGACAGATGAGACCCCCAGATAAGACAGTATTAATGGAAGACCATGATAAGGCTTACCATGTCTGGAAGGAATCAGGGATAAAGGACAGGACCCTACTGCATATAGATGCACATATTGATTTTGGCTATCTTCCTGATATGGATTTAAGCGAGATACTTGCTATAGGAGACCCTGAGGAGCTCAACCGTCTATTAAGGCATCAGCCACTATGGAACCCTTTTATGAAGGAAAGGCGTAAGATGATAAATATAGGAAACTATATCTTTCAGGCATTAAAAGAGGGTATGATAAAGAGATTCTACTGGGTTGTCCCTGAGCCGAGCTGGGAAAGCAGGCGCGGTTTAAGATATATAAAAAACACACTGAAGGAGCATCTAAAGGTAAAAAGATATGTGGATAAGAATTTAGAAGTAAACAATGATTATTTATACAGTCGGATATTTGGGAAGGATGTCTTTGTCCTGCCTCTCTCCCATCTTCCTACGATTGATGAAGGCGTACTCTTAGATATAGATGTGGATTTCTTGCTTACAGGATTTATCCGGGATGGAACAAATCCCGGGCGAACTCCCTGGATATTACCCGAGCAACTTATAGAGAGGCTTGCCTCAAAGGTAACAAACATAGATATACTTACTATTGCCTATTCTGTTGAAGGTGGTTTTACCCCCTTAAGGTATAAATATCTTGGAGAAGAACTGCGTCTCCTCTTTTCAGAACGACTCCTCTCAGAGGAAGATAATCTAAAGGAAAGGATAAAAAACATCATGCAACTTAAGAGGAAGGCTATAGAATATGAAAAAAGTGGAGACTACAAAGGGTGTATAAATACCTATGAGGATGCCTTAAGACTTGATGAAAAAGATGCCTCTATTTACTACAATCTCTGCCTCCTTTATTTAAATCAGGGAGAGGGCAATTTAGCATCTCATTTTTATCAAAAGGCTATTCAATTAGACCCATCATATAAAACCCCTTACAATAACGATGGCATAATATATGAGGAGCTGGGAAAGATAAAAGAGGCAGAAAATGCCTATAAGAGATTCCTCTCCATAGACCCTGAGAATGTCTCTGTCTTAAACGGATTGGGTCGTATCTCTTTAAGTCATAAAAGATTTAAAGAGGCAGAAAGATACTTTAACCAATCCCTTGAGATAAATAGAGGCTCAATTGATGCCCTCCTGGGATTGGGGATTACTTATTTCAGGAGCGGAAGATTTAAGGAAGCGGAAGGGCTATTTCTTAAGGCAAAAGACATTGAATCAGAGGAGCCCCTTCCGTATCTGTGGCTGGCAAAATCCTCTGAAAAAATCAAAGATACTGATAAAGCCATAGGGCATTATAAGCAGGCAGTAATGTATGGCCTCATTGACCATCGTATCCATTTCCGTTTATTCTATCTTTATCTGAGAAAAGGGTTTTATTATTGTGCATGGGATGAGATAAAACGGGCAATAAAGCTCTTTATAAATAATCTCAAGGCAATAATATGGACAAAGATAGGTGTTTTATAAGAGACAGTTCAGTCTCCTATAGGATAATAGATGATGAGCTAATAATTATTGACCCATATCGGCATAAGTTGCTAAAACTAAATGATACAGGTCGTGCAATCTGGGAATTACTAAATGGCAGGCATTCTGTAGCTCAGATTATTGATATTCTCAAAGAAGAATTTGATACAGAAAGAGAAACTATTGAGAAGGATGTCTGTAAGTTTATAAACTCACTAAATAAAAGAGAGATAATCAGATGATGCTATGTCCTATACCACAGAGGAGATTTTCTGAATTTTCCTCTTCCTTAGATAAGGCAACTATAGAGAGACGCATTCCTTATATGGGAGTCTTTGAGCTCACATACCGCTGTAATCAGGCATGCAGGCATTGCTATTGCAACCTCCCCCTTAATGATAAAAGAAAAAATGAAGAACTTAAACTCAATGAGATAAAAAGGCTCCTTGATGAAATTACAGATGAAGGCTGTCTCTGGCTTCTATTTACAGGAGGAGAGGTCTTGATTCGTGAGGACTTCTTTGAAATCTATCTTTATGCCCTGAGAAAGGGAATCCTTGTTGAGGTCTTTACAAATGCCACACTTATTACTGAGGATGTGGCTCAGTATTTTGCTGAATTTCCACCATTAGGAATAGAGATAAGTATCTATGGCTCAAACCCTTTAGTTCATGATAATATCACCCGAATGAGTGGTTCCTTTGAAAAGACAATGCAGGGAATAAACAGGCTTTTAAGATACAAGGTTTCATTTTCCCTTAAGACGATGTTGATGACCTTAAATTACCATGACTTAGAGAATATGCAGAAATTGGCAAGGGACCTGAATGTAGAATTTAAATTTGATTGCCTTATCTGTCCGCGCATAGATGGAGAGAAAACCCCTCTTCAGTATCGCCTGCCCCTTAAGAAGGTAGTGGATTTAGAGCTTCAGGATGAGAAAGACCTTATGATATATAAGGAGATATTTGAGGCATTCTACAAGAAGGACTTTAAAGATACATTTATCTGCACAGCCGGGATAAATTCATTTACTGCGAACCCTTATGGGGTGCTAAATCCCTGCACTATGTTTTTGAGTTTTCAATATCCCTTAAGAGGAAGCTCCTTCAGAGACGCATGGAAGAGACTGATTAGTGATTATGGCAATGGTCCAAATGATTTCATCACACCTGAATGCAGGGCATGCAGTATGGTCTACATCTGTCCGAGCTGTCCTGCCTGGGTAGAATTAGAAGCTAAAGGATTTGATAAAAAAGTTGATTATCTATGTGAATATGCCTTATACTTAGAAAAGAGATTTCTGGAAAAAACCAAGGAGGTGAAAGATGCAAAAGAAGTCTTACAAGAAGCCAGAGATTAAAGAGGTAAAACTTGTGATGGAGGATACAGTCCTTACTGCCTGTCGTTATCCTCGTACATCAACCGTGAACTCTCGGGTAAACAGGGCTTGCAGCAAATGCAGAGACACTTATACTGTAAGTTAATTTTTATTTCACAGATGGACACAGATGTATAAGCCTCTAAACAGGCTATCAATAAATATAGCAGGGATTACTATCAGGGTTGAGAGTGAGATAGACCTTAACCGTTTCAATGATATAGAGTTTTATAAAGATTTTAGAACTAAAGCAGACCTTTCCCATTGTGAGATAGAACTAAAAATAGAAGAGCCTCCTCTACTTAAGCATGGTAAGTGCATTTTTAATCCTGCAGGAAACTGGCAATTCTCCGAGATAGACGGAAAGAAGCTCCTTCAGGTTGGTCCTACAAATAGAGGCAGACCTGATGAGGTAATCATCTTTAATTCTGATTGGACAAAAGGGACAACCTATAGAATGCACATCTATGAGCTCTTCAGGAGATTCCTTGACCAGTTCATCCTTATAAACCTCTTGAGTGAGAGGAGAGGCTTTTTACTTCATTCAGCAGGTCTAATCTATGATGATAAAGGTATATGTTTTGCAGGCCCTTCCGGTGCAGGAAAGTCCACTTTAATAAAGTTACTGAGAGGTGAAGTTAAGGAAAAACACCTGCTTAGTGATGACCGTCTTGCAGTGAGAAACTACCGCAATAAGTGGTTTGTCTATGGGACTCCATGGTATGGTGAGGTTCCTGTTGCCTCTAAGGCTAAGGCAGAATTAAAGGCAATCTTTTTCATCCGTCATGCCAATCGTAGTTATCTACTGAGGTTATCTCCTGCTCAGGGCTGTCAGCGATTAATTCAAAATACCCTCATGCCCTTCTGGGATAAATCCGCAACAATTAAAGTCCTAAAGGCATTTAAAATCATAGCACAGGAAATCCCCTGCCTTGAGATGGGTTTTCTGCCTGATAAAAGTGTAGTGGATTTGGTGAAGTCAGCGGTTTAAATGATTATCCTTTGTTCAGCAAGAGAATTTTATAGTTTATATCAGGACCTCTTAGAGAAAACCAAATCCTTGCATATTCAAGTAAAAGGCGGAAGTATGTATCCTTTTATAAGGAGTGGAGACCGGATAGAGTTAGTGCCAATAAGAGACTCTAATAACCTGAGAAAGGGCGAGATAATCTTATTTATCAAGGACGGTCATCTCTATGTTCATCGGATAATAAAAAAGAGAGGCAACAGTTTTATTACCAGAGGAGATTTTTCCTTTGGCAGTGATGGCAATATCCCACAAAAGGATGTCCTTGCAAGGGTAGTCTCTATAGAGAGAAAGGGCAGGCGTATCTATCTTTACTCAAAGATAAATAAATTTATTGGAACCCTTATTGCAAGCTTCGGATTCTTTCTGCAATATCTATTTTTAATCTTCCGAAGATGCATGGATTTAGCTATGGCTTTTCTTTCAAGGATTCAGGGGATAAGGATTTATCGGAGACTGATAAAAAAGTTCTTAAAGCAGGATGTAATTATCCGCACTGCCACCATGGAGGATAAAGAGGCACTCAGGGATTTATATATAGCAAGCAGTATGGATATGGAGAAGGCAATTATTGATACTCAGAAAGAGGGTTTCTATCTGGTGGCTGAGAGAAAGGGGAGAATCGCAGGAAGCCTTACCATCACCCGATATAAAGACACAAAGCTCTATCTTATCTTTGGTCTGGTGGTAAAGCTATACCTCAGGGGATTGGGAATTGGTGAGAGACTCGTTAAAGAGGCACTCATAAAGGCAGGTGAATCCGGTGCAGGGGAGATAGGTTTATTTATAAATAAAAATTCCTCTGCAGCATTGAGGTTATATAAAAAGCTTGGTTTTGAGGTCAGCCCTGAGTTTCCTCCTGATTTTAACCTTGATAGTAATGAGCTCTATATGAGGTTATCTAAAAAATATAGGGACAACCCCCATATTTTTATTGACAACGACCTAAATCAACTTTAATATTTTTGTTATGCCAAGAATAGCAAGAGTTGTAGCTCCTAAATATCCACATCATATTACCCAAAGAGGGACTAATAAATCAGAAATATTTATTGACAATAAAGATCATCTATATTTTCTTAAATTGTTAAGTGAATGGGTAGATAAAACAAAGTCAGAGGTATGGGCATATTGTCTAATGAGCAATCATTTTCACCTATTAATTACCCCAGATAGTTTAAATGGATTAGGGAGATGTCTTCACGGAGTAACCTTTAGATATGCACAATACTTTAATAGTAAATATGC
>Ga0101945_1001396_pt1 | contig 24546 bp, 26 predicted proteins | sample DewCreD2012metaG_2_FD_75246 | JGI IMG/M metagenome (GOLD analysis project Ga0101945, IMG submission 75246) | Hot spring sediment bacterial and archeal communities from British Columbia, Canada, to study Microbial Dark Matter (Phase II) - Dewar... ... | reverse complement strand
GAGCACATCGGCTGGGAGGGGGTGATCCACGGCGGCCTGATCGCGGCGGTCCTGGACGACGCCATGGCCAACATCTGGGCCTGGCGCGGCACGCCCGCGGTGACCACCAGTATCTCCGTCCGCTTCCGCCGTCCGGTCCGTCCCGGAGAGCGGCTGCGGGTCTTCGCCGAGCCTGTGGGCGCGCGGCGCTCGGCCATGCAGCGGGCCAGGGGGAGGGTGATGCGATCCGACGGCACCCTGGTCGCCGAGGGGGAGGGTGTGGTCATGGTGGGGCCCCGCGCCGCCGGCCTGCCGGAGGGCTGATGGCTGGAACGGAGCGCCAGCGCGACATAGCCACAAACCGCCGTGCCCGCTACGAGTACCACATCGAGGAGACGGTGGAGGGCGGCCTGGTCCTCACCGGGACCGAGGTAAAGTCGCTGCGTGCCGGCCGGGCAAGCCTGGCGGAGGCCTTCGCCCGGGTGGAGCGCGGCGAGGTCTGGATCCACGGGATGCACATCCCTCCCTACGAGGCGGGCAGCGTTTTCAACCACGACCCGATGCGCTCCCGCAAGGTCCTGCTGCACCGCAGCGAGATCAACCGGCTGCTGGGGAAGGCGCAGCAGAAGGGCTACACCCTTATCCCCCTGCGCCTCTACTTCCGGCGGGGCCTGGCCAAGGTGGAGCTGGCGGTGGCGCGGGGTAAGAAGGCCTACGACAAGCGGGAGGCCATCGCCCGGCGCCAGGCGCAGCGGGAGATGGCACAGGCGCTCAAGCGCGGCCTCAGGGGGTCTGGCCGGCGGTAACTTCTGGTATACTTCTTGGTGGTCGGGATACGGGGGCGATCGGTCTCGACTGGGTGGGAAGAAGCAGGGTGGCGAGCCGAGGTGCCAGGACCTCGTTAATCAACTGGCAGACGCGATAAGCGTCAACACCAACTACGCACTCGCCGCTTAAGAAGCGGTGACGTCCTCCCGGGAGGGCCGGCGGCCCGGGCAGGGCGCCACAAGCCGGCTACCCGTCGCGGTCTCGGCCCGGGGCCGCGCCGGGGAAGCCAATCGGGCTGGTCGCCGGAGGATCCGGTCCGCGGGAGCGCCGGCGGCGAGACGAAAACGCGGGCTATGCTCGTAGAGGCCTTGCCCTCATCCACTCAGGACGCGGGTTCGATTCCCGCCGCCTCCACCAGAGGCATGGCTGGCAGGACGCGGCGTTTCGTCCGCGTCCTGTCATGCGTCAGGGAGGGGCAAGACTGTGTCCCTTCCCCTCACGCTCTGCCGGGTAGTGGTTGCTAGTCATTTCGAACCAGTACACCTGGGTACGTTTCGCTTTCCCTGCATCCTGCCAAGAGCACACGCCGTATATACGATGAGCAGCGAACGAAGGTGCTTGCGGCGAGAGTGAGGAGGCCGCCATAGGGTGGAGGAGATGCCTGTTCGTCGAACGCGACGCCAGCTTCTGGCAGGGGCGGGAGCAGCGGTGCTGGCAGGGAGCGTTGTGGCTGCGCTCCGACAGGTAGGTTCGGCGCCGTCGCCGACGGCACTGGCCGCAGGAGCAGACGCGGACCGCAATGAGATCGTCCGGATGCAGGACGACCTGCGACGGGCGCTGCGGAAGCCCCCGATCAACGCTCCTGGATTATGGCCATCGATTCACACAAGTCGTCGGCTGCAACGCCTGTGTGCTAGCGTGCATGGCCGAGAACGGCCTTCCCCCTAGGGTGGCCTACCGCACCGTTCCAGAAGTCGAAACCGGCGAATACCCTACAGTCGGTCGGGTCTTCATGCCCACCAACTGCCAGCAGTGCGACAATCCTCCCTGTATGAGAGCTGTGCCGCCGAGGGCCATCTCCAAGCGCCCCGACGGAATCGTCGCTATCGACTACGCCAGGTTTCGCAGCCGCGAGGCGTTCGAACGCGCTGCCAGAGCCTGCCCGTACAAAGCCCTGTATTTCGACGACGGCCGCTACTGGACTGAGGGGACGCCGGCACTCCAGGCCTACGAGACACGGCCTCACACCGAGTACGGCGAGCGGCGAGCGCGGCTGAAAGGCCAGTTGCCCATCGGCGCTGGCCGAAAATGTCACTTCTGTCTTCACCCGCTGGAAGCGGGGATGCTGTCGGCCTGCGTGACGACGTGTATCGAGCGAGCTATGTACTTCGGCGACGGATCTGACAGGAGAAGCCTTGTGGCGGAAGTCATCCGCGCGACCCCCCACATGCACATCAACGCCAGGCTGGGCACCCGACCGCGCGTCTACTACCTTGCCGACGACGTCAAGCAGGGTTGCCAGGTCTGCCATCCGTGAAGGGGAGGAGCCATGGGCCAGACTAGCAGAAGGGTGAGCAGACGAGACCTCCTCAAGACATCGGCGTTCTTGGGCGGATCGGTGCTCCTGATGAACCGCATCGACCGCGTCCTGGGGATGGTCGCGCGGGCGGAGGTCGCTCAATCGCAATCCCTCCTCTCGTATGATGTGGCCCGTCCGGAGAACGTCTTGCGCACCGTCTGTTTGCACTGCAACACCGGATGCGGGATCAAGGTGAAACTCTTGCGGGGCGTGGCAGTGAAGATCGACGGCAACCCGCAGAGCCCGTGGACCATGATCCCACACCTGCCGTATGCGCTCTCTCCTCTTGAAACAGCGGCCGTCGACGGGGCGATCTGCCCCAAGGGACAGGCGGGCATCCAGACGGTCTACGATTCCTACCGCCTGCGCTCCGCCCTGAAACGGGCCGGGCCGCGCGGGTCGAACCGCTGGCAGACCATCTCCTTTGCGCAAGCCGTGGAGGAGATCGTCAATGGAGGCTACCTCTTCCGGAACGTACCCGGGGAAGAGAACCGCCAGGTGCCCGGCCTCAAGGACGTCTGGGCGCTGCGGGACCCAAAGGTCGCCGCGGCCATGGCAGACGACGTGGAGAGGGTTAAAGAAGAAGGCCCTGACGGTTGAGGACTTCAAGAGCAAGTACCGCGACTACCTCCTCCTGCTCATCGATCCTGACCATCCCGGCCTGGGTCCTCGGAACAACCAGTTTGTCTTCATGTGGGGTCGTCTCAAGGGAGGCCGCGGCGATCTCATCCGGCGCTTCACCCAGGCTGCGCTGGGGTCGGTGAACGCCCACGGACACACCACCGTCTGCCACGGATCGCTGTACTTCGGCTGCAAGGCGACGAGCGAGCAATACCTGGGTGGCCCGGTGGATCGGAGCGCGCAAGTTCTACTGGCAGGCGGATACCGCCAACGCCCGCTTCATCATCTTCATCGGGGCCTCTCCCTTCGAAGGCAACTACGGCCCGCCGTTGCGGTTCGGCAAGATTACCGAGGGTCTTGTGCAGAGACGCCTGCGCATCGCTGTGGTGGACCCGCGCTTCTCAAAGACGGCAGCGAAGGCTTGGAAGTGGGTACCGATTGAGCCGGGCACAGAGGCCGGACTCGCCCCGGGCATGATCCGCTGGATTATCGATAACCGAAGGTTCAACGAACGTTACCTGCGCAACGCCAACCGCGGGGCGGCCAGGGCCGACGGAGAGCCCACGTGGACCTCCGCTACCTGGCTGGTCAAGATCGACCCCGACGGACGCCCCGGAGCGTTTCTACGGGCCAAGGAGATCGGCCTCTCCGATAGAGACCTGTTCGTCGTCCTGCGGGACGGGCGGCCCGTCGCCTTCGACGCGTACGACGAGAAGACCGTCGTCGAAGGTGACCTGTTCGTGGATACGACTCTAGAGGGGATCCGCGTGAAGAGCGGCCTGCAGGTTCTCTACGACTCCAGCGCGGAGCGCACAGTCGCCGGCTGGGCCCGCCTGTGCGGGGTCAACGAAAAGGACCTTGCGGAGCTGGCCTGGGAGTTCACGAACTACGGTCGCCAGGCGGTGGCGGAGATCCACCGTGGGGTCTCGCAGCACACCAACGGGTTCTTCAACGTCCTGGCCTGGATGTCTCTTAACCTTCTGGTGGGCAATTTCGACTGGAAGGGGGGCATGATCAAGGCCACGACCTTCGACATCGTCGGGGGCCGGCCCCCGAAGCCGTTTAATCTGGGAGCCATGGCCGGGAAGATGCAGCCATTTGGTGTAAGCCTGATCCGCCACGAGACTAGGTACGAGGACTCGACCCTCTTTGCTGGCTACCCCGCCCGACGTCCCTGGTACCCGCTCTCCAGCGACATCTACCAGGAGATCATCCCCTCGGCCGGAGATGGCTATCCCTATCCGATCAAGATCCTCTTCATCCACATGGGCTCGCCTGATCCCTGCCCGCCGGGCACACGAACATCGAGATCTTGCGCAACCCGTCCAAGATACCGCTAGTGGTGGCCTGGGACATCACCGTAGGCGAGACCTCGATGTACGCAGACTACATCTTCCCCGACCTGAGCTATCTGGAGCGGTGGGAGTTCATGGGGTCGCACCCCTCGGTGGCCCAGAAGGTGCAGCCGATCTTCTCACCGGTGATCAATCCCATTCCCAAGACCGTCACGGTCTACGGGAAGGAAATCCCCCTTTCTCTGGAGGCTCTCTTGCTGGGTCTGGCCGAGAGGCTGTGGCTCCCGGGTTTCGGTGTGAATGCCTTTGGGCCGGGTTTGGACTTCAAACGTCCGGAGGACCTGTACCTGCGCATGGTCGCCAACGTGGCGGCGGGGGACGTTCCGGGGGAGGAAGTGCCAGACGCCGACCCCGCCGAGGTGGATCTCTTCTTGCGGGCGCGGGCCCACCTTTCCAGCTCTGTGTACGATCCCGAACGCTGGAAGCGCATCCTTGGAGAGCGCTGGTGGGCCAAGGCGATCTATGTCTTGAATCGGGGCGGCCGCTTTGAGGACTACGAAAGGGCCTACGAGGGGAACCTGGTGCGGCACACCTACAGGACACTAATCAACCTCTACTCGGAAAAAGCGGCCACGACGACGAACAGCACGACAGGACGCTCTTTCCCCGGCGTGGCTACCTACGTAACCGTGGGGGACACCCTAGGGCGTCCCCTGACCGATAACCCTAAGGACTTCCCCTTGCAGCTCATCACGCACCGGGAGTTTTCCACACCAAGAGCCGGACGGTTGCAGACTACTGGATCCTCTCCATCTATCCGGAGAACTTTGTGGTCATCAACCGCCGCGACGCCAAGATGCTGGGGCTCTCCGATGGGGATCTGGTCAAGGTCGTTTCCCCCACCAATCCTGCCGGGGTTTGGCCGCTGGCGGACGGACGGCATGTGCCGATGGTGGGGAAGCTGAAGGCCGTCGAGGGTATCCGGCCGGGCGTGGTCTCATTCTCCCTGGGAAACGGACACTGGGCGTACGGGGCCAGCGATGTGGTGGTGGACGGAAGGATCGTCAAGGGGGGTCCCCGCCGCCGTACTGGCGTCCACGCCAACGCTGCCATGCGCATCGATCCGTACCTGAAAAACACCTGCCTGGTGAACGTGGCCGGCGGTAGCGCGGTCTTCTACGATTCCCGGGTTGCCCTGGTCAAGGTAGGCTAGCGGTCAGTGCGGCTGGAAGTCTGTTCGCCGGCTGCCCAGGTAGGCTTCCTGCACGCGGGGGTCGCGCTGGATCACATGGGGCGCCCCCTCGGCAATCTTCTCCCCGTAATGCATCACCACAATGCGGTCACAAAGACGCATCGCCACCGGCATGTTGTGCTCCACTACCAGCAGCGTGAGGCCCTCAGCGCGCAGGCTGCGGATCAACGCCGCAATCTCCTCACTCTCCCTTGCCGTCAAACCGCCAAAAGGCTCGTCGAGCAGGACTAGCCGTGGGTCGAGTGCGAGCACCCTGGCGACCTCCAGTCGGCGCTGCAGACCCAGAGGCAGGGTGCGCGCCGGGACGTCGGCGTAGGCCGAAAGGCCGACCTGGTCGAGGATTGCCCATGCCCGCTCCAGCGTCTGGGTGGTGGCCGCCAGTCTGACGCCGGATCGCAGGCGTGGGTATGCCCGATGGCCCAGGGCCACAACGACATTCATGAGGACCGGCAGCCCCGGGAAGGGCCGCGTAATCTGAAAGGTCCGGCCCACACCCAGGCGTGCGATCTCCGACGGCCGCAGGCCATGCACAGGCCGTCCTCCCAGCAGCACCTCCCCCCTTTCTGCCGTCAGCAGGCCGGAGATGATGTTGAAGAGTGTGGTCTTGCCCGCACCGTTGGGACCGATGATGCCAACGATTTCACCGGGCTGCACCTGCAGCGACACGCCCCTGACCGCCCACAGGCCCGCGAAGCGCTTGTGCACGCCTCGCACGTCCAGCAGCGGCACCTCTTCCCGCGAGGAAGCGTGTCGGGGTGCCAGAGGTCCCACCGGTGCCCCGGCCACAGGCTGTGGCCGCGGAGGCGCACGACTTAGCAGCCGGTCCACCGTTCGGCCCAGCCAAGAATGCTGGCCCAGCAGCCCTGACGGCTGGTACCGCATGGCCAGCACTAGGATGGTGCCGTACAGGAACATCCGGTAGTTGCTGACAACGCGGAAGATCTCGGGTAGTACCGTAAGCAGGACTGCGCCTGTCAGGGCGCCCCGCAAGGTTCCGATGCCCCCTACCACCACCATGCTGAGGATGGCCACCGAGGCCGGGAACCCGAAATCTCGGTACTCCACGAACTGGATGAAGTGCGCGTACAGGCCGCCGGCCAGACCAGCGATGGCCGTCCCCAAGACGAAGGCAACCACCTTGAACCGGCGAGTGTCCACGCCGCAGGTCTCCGCCGTCACCTCGTCCTCGCGCAGGGCCACCCACCCTACGCCCAGCCACGAGCGCCGTAGCCACACGTCCAGCACCACCAATCCCGCGACCACCACTGTCACGAGGCCCAAGTAGGCCAGCTTGGTCATGCGCGCGCCCAAGAGCGCCGGCGGCAGGACACCGCTGATCCCCAGGCTTCCGCCAAAGAAGGGGGTATACAGGAAGACAGAGATCACCACGAAGTTGACGCCGATGGTGGTGATGGCCAGGAAGTCCTCCCGCAGGCGGATGCTGATGGCGCCCAGAACACCCCCGAACAGAGCAGTGATCAAGGTTGCCAGGGGGAGGGCTCCCCAAAACGACAAGCCGCATCGGGTTACCAGGATGGCCTGCGCGTAGGCTCCGATGCCCCAGAAGGCGGCGTGGCCCAGGCTGGGCTGACCGGCATATCCAGCGATGATGTTCAGCCCGATCGCGAGGATGATGAAAATGCCGGCGGTGATGGCGACGGTAGCGTGATACAGGCCGAGCTCGAGGGGCATGGTGCTATCGCTGGCCCAACAGACCCTGCGGCCGGACCAGCAGGATGAGGATAAGGGCGATGAAGGCCAGAGCGTCCCGGGGCAGGCTGACGGTGCCGATGGCCACCGCCTCCACCACCCCCAGCAGCAGCGAAGCGACCACCGCGCCGGCGTGGGACCCCAGACCGCCTAGCACGATGATCGCGAGCCCCTTGTATGCTGGCACGCTGCCCATGGTGGGCTCTACCGCGTTGAAGAAGATGCCGACCAGTACTCCCGCAGCGCCGGCCAGCGCCGAGCCGAGCAGGAAGTTCAGCGCCACCGCCCGGCTGACGTTGACCCCGCTCGCCTCGGCCATTTCTGGGTCCTCGGCCAGTGCCCGCCAGGCCAGGCCGATCTTGGTGCGAGTGAGCACCCACCACGTCAGGGCCAGCAGCGGCACGCCCACCATGGCGACGAGGAGCTGGGCAGGTGTGAGCGCGATGGATCCCACCGTGGCGGGCGGGAAGGGCAGCCGCGCAGAGAACGCCAGCGAGTAGGGTCCGGCCACCAACCGAAACAGGTCCTCCAGGGCGATGAACAGCCCGATGCTGGCAATCAGAGGGACAATGCGGGGCTGGGATAGTAGCGGCAGATAGATCCAGCGCTGCACCACCAGCCCCGCCGTCCCGCTGGCAGCCATCGCCACCAGGAAGGCAAGGAGGAGGCTCTGGCTGCGGGCATAGGCTACCAGTCCGGCATAACCACCCAGCACGTAGATCCCTGCATGGGCCACGTGGAGGACGCGCAGCACGCCGTAGACCAGGGTCAGGCCCAGCGAGATAACTGCGTAGATGGTGCCGATGGTTAGACCGTTGACGAGCTGTTGTACGAACATAGAGGACGTCTATGGTCGTTAGGGCGGCGTGACGATCTCCGGATCGGTGATCACGCCGAAGTAGCGAAACTGGCCACCCTTCACGACCTGTACCTGAATTGGCTTGATGGTCTCTCGCTGTGGCGTGAAGGATAGCACACCGGTGACGCCGTTGAAGTTGCGCGTCGCCGCGATGGCGTCTCGCAGTTTGGCCGCTTCGGTGGTGCCGGCGCGCCGCACGCCATCCACAATGATGCGCAACGCGTCGTAAGCCGAAGCGCCGACCATATCAGCCTCCATCTTGTAGGCGGCGCGGTAGTCCTTGAGGAAGGTCTGTACCACCGCCCGAGGGTCATCGCGGTTCAGGTTGGTGACGATGACCACACCCTCAGCGGCCGCACCGGCTAGTTCCAGGTACTTGGGCGAGTCGAAGCCTTCTTCGCCCAGAATCTGGGCGCGTACCCCTAGCTGCCGGATAGTCCGTGTGATCAGGGCGGCCTCGTTGAAGTATCCGCTGGCGAAGATGAGATCGGGGGTCATGGCGCGTACGCGGGTCACGTACGGCGCCATATCCTTTTCCCCAAGGGGGTAGATGACCTCACCGACGACGTTCAGGGCGATCTTAGCCGCGCGCTCCCGGAAGCCCTGGGCCAGAGCCCGGCCGAAGTCGTTGTCCATGGTCATCATGGCCACACGCTGAGCGTTGAAGTATATCCGGGCCACCTCCGCTGCGCCGGCTCCTTCCACAGGCCCCAGGAAGCCGACGCGGAAGACGTAGGGTCCGGCTTTGGTGATGTCGGGGTGTACGGCGTACGCGACGACGAACGGCACGCGGTTTTGCTGGAAGATGGGCGCGGCCCCGCGAGTGGCGCCGCTGTACGAGCCCCCCACGGCGGCCACCACCTTATCCCGTTCGATCAGACGCTGCGCCACCGCCACGCCCTGCGGGGGAGCCGCTTGATCATCGTAGACGGTGAGCCGGATCTGTCGCCCCAGGACACCGCCGGCGGTGTTGATGTGCTTCACTCCCAATTCCACGGCCTGCCGGACGCTAAGGCCGTCGGGGGCGGCGAACCCGGTGAGGGGGGCGCTGAGGCCCACGGGAATCGGCTCGCCCTGCGCCAGGACGACGTCAAGGCTTGCGAGGGCAAGGACAGCAAGGATGGCAAGGGCAGATCGCCAGGCCATGCCGGGTCACCTCCGCGAGTTCATGGACAGTTCCTCGGCCAATCTGGGATTTTCGTTTTGACCCCCCACACACCTGCCGCTGGAAGGCAGTCCACCCGGTAGCAGGCTTTACGCGAGGTCCCGCTCAGGGGCTAGGCCAGCAGCACCTCCAGGCCCGCCCGGCGGAAGCGCTCGACCTCCTCGGGGGCCGCACCGCTATCGGTGATGAACAGGTGGGCGGCGTTGATGGGGCAGATCTGGACCAGGGTGGCCTTGCCCATCTTGGTGTGGTCGGCCACCACCACCACGCGCTGGGCCGCGTAGACCATAGCCCGGTTCACCTCCGCCTCCTCCTCGTTGAAGGTGGTGAGCCCGCGCTCCACCGAGATCCCGTTCACCCCGATGAAGGCCAGATCCACGTTCAGCCCCGCCAGCGCCTGTACCGCCGCGCCGCCGACGAGCTCGTAGGAGGACCCTCGCAGCCGACCTCCGGTCAGGTGGACGCGGATGCGCTCCTCCCTCGCCAGTTCCATGGCAATGTTCACCGCGTTGGTCACCACGACCACTTGGCGTCCGCGCAGGGCCCGAGCCACGGCGGTGGTGGTGGTGCCCCCAGTGAGGGCCACGGTCTGGCGGTCTGCGACCAGGGCGGCGGCGGCCAGGCCGATGCGGCGCTTCTCCACGCTGCATGTGCGCTCGCGCTGCCGGAAGGAGGCCTCGTAGAGGGAAAGCTCCGGGGTAGTCGCCCCGCCGTGCCGACGGATCGCCAGTCCCTGGCGCTCCAGCAGCCGCAGGTCCCGGCGCGCCGTCGCGGGGGAGATGTCGAACTGAGCGATCAGGTCTTCCACCCGGACCTCGCCGCTCGCGCGCAAGGCCTCCAGGATCTGCAGGCGACGGGTGGCGGGCTTCTCCGGTTTCAGCATGACGGCGCCCCGTTCATCTCCCCCCGGATTGTGGCACAATCCAACGGGTCAGTCAAAATCTGGACAAATTTCTGAGCGATTGTTAATCTGGTCCTGGTCGACCGATCAAAGGCTCTGTCCGGGCTCCCTGATGGCGGACGCTCTCGGTCGTTTCACTGAGGCGGAGATCCTGGCCCAGCCGCGGGTATGGGCTGAGGTCATGCACCTCGCGGAGCGTACGGTGGCTCCCCTGCGGGATCTGTGGCGCTCCCGCCCTCCGGCGCAGCTCCTGCTCACCGGCTGCGGGTCGTCATACTACCTGGCGCTGGCCGGGGCGTACCTCCTGCAGGCGCAGCTAAGGGTTCCCTGCCGGGCGCTGCCGTCGTCGGAGATCGCCTTCGCCCCCGACGAGGCCACGCTTGGAATCCCTTCCCTTCTGCTGGTGGCCCTGTCGCGCTCCGGGGAAACCACGGAGACGGTGTGGGCGGTGGAGCGCCTGCGGGAGCGCGGCGCCACCACGGTGGCGCTCACCTGCAGTGGCGCCGGGCCCCTGCTGCAGGCCAGCCACCTTGCCATCTCCCTGCCGGTGGAGGAGCGCAGCGTGGTGATGACCGGCTCCTTCACCTCGATGCTGCTCACCCTGGCCGCGCTGGCGGCTTCCCTGGCCGGTGACGAGCCGGCAGCGCTGCCCTTGCGCCGTGCGCCGGAGCTGGCCGCCGGGGAGATGGCCAGGCTTGCGGCCCACGCCCGGCAGGTGGCCGCAGCCCCATCCAGCGGCTTCGTCTACCTGGGGACGGGGCCGACGTTTGGCCTTGCCGCCGAGGGGGCGCTGAAGATGACAGAGATGAGCCTGGTGCCCGGAAGCGCCTACCACACCTTGGAGTTCCTGCACGGACCCAGGGCGGCGGTCTCGGGCGAGACGGTGGTAATCGGTCTGCTCTCCGCGCATGGGACGGCCTTCCAACGGCGGGTCCTGCGGGAGGTGGCTGCCCTGGGCGCGCGCGTTGTCGCCGTGGGGGAGGAGGTGGCGGGGCTGACCTCGCTCCCCTTGCCCGCGCCGCCGGGTTCGGTAGCCGCCATGCTGTTGTGCGCCGTCTGGCTGCAGTGGCTGGCTCTGCACGTGGCACGGGCCAGGGGAGTCGACGCCGATGCGCCTCGCTTCCTGCAACCCGTGGTCACGTGGAGTGAAGATCTGCGGGAAGGAGGTGAGGGATGATCAGGGTCCTCTACGCAGGTGGGGCGGGGGCGATGTTTGGCCCGCTGTTCGCCCTCTCCCCGTTTGCCCTGGAGGTGAAGGGGCTGCAGTTCCACAACTGGGCCCGCCCCTTCATCGAGGGGCTGGAGCGCGGGGGTGACATCCAGGTGACCCAGATGCCCAGCTGGGAAGTCTATTCCAGCTTCCCCCGCGAGCTGGCCGAGCTGAAGAAGTACAACGTGGTCGTCATCGAAGAGGTGGAGGCCGACATCTTTTACTTCTACCCCGAGTTCTACACCCCCGATGCCTGGACGTCCTCTAAGATCATCGTACTGCCCAACCGGTTGGAGCTCATCCGCCAGTTCGTCCAGGAAGGCGGGGGACTCTTGATGGTGGGCGGGTGGCTCTCCTTCCAGGGGCGTTTCGGCCATGGCGTGTGGCACGGCACGCCTGTGGAGGAGGCGCTGCCAGTGGTCTTCCAGTCCACTGACGACCGAGTGGAGACACCGCAGGGTGCGATGGTGGAGGTGCGGGACCGGGCGCATCCGGTGATGGGCGGCATCGCCTGGGAGGACTTTCCCCCACTGCTGGGCTACAACCGTGCCACTGCGCGGCCCGACGCCCGGGTGCTGGCCACGGTGCGCGCCGGGCCGCAGGCGCCGGAGGACCCGCTGGTCGCCGTTCGCGAGTACGGCCGCGGGCGGACCATGGTTTTCGCCTCCGATACGACCCCGCACTGGGGTGTGAACTTCATGAAGTGGCCGGGTTACCAGCAGTTCTGGCGGCAGAGCGTGCTGTGGTTGAGCGGTGAATCGCCCGCCCCGCAGGAGGCTGCGCCGGGGCGGGAGGCGCAGGCGGGCAGGCGTGTCCCGCGGCGCCGGACGAGCCGGACACGCCAGAGGCAGTCCAGGCACCGATAAAGGAGGTGGGGGAGTAGATGCGCATGCGTGCGCTGGTCGCGAGCCTGCTGGTCGTCCTCATGCTGACCGTCGCTTCGGCGCTTGGGGCGACCCCCGTCCAGCTGACCTTCACCGTCTGGTCGTACAGCACCGACGTCATCCTGGACAACATCAAGAAGTTCGAGGCCAAGTATCCCGGGATCAAAGTCAGCCTGCAGGACTTCGCCTGGGAGAAGTACACCGACGTGATGACCGCCCGCTTCGTGGGCAAGACGCCCACGGACCTCGCGTACTCCTCCGACCACTGGCTGCAGCAGTGGGCGGCGGCCAACTGGATCGTCCCCCTGGAGGACTACTTCCCCCAGGTGAAGGCGTACAAGCCCGACTTCGCCCCCTACGCCATCGAGGGAATGACCTATAAGGGCAAGCTCTACGGCCTGCCCTACTACGCGGACACCATCATCTTCATCTACAACGAGGACATGCTGAAGCGGGCGGGGTTTGCCAAGCCGCCGGCCACCTGGGACGAGGTGACCAGGATGGCGCTTGCCATGAAGGAGAAGAAGATCGTCGAGTACCCCATCATGTTCCAATTCCAGGACATCACCCCCTGGTACATCGAGGTCTTCCTCTCCATGGTCTACTCCTACAAGGACTACCAGATGTTCGACGCCAACCTTAACCCGATCTTTGACCGGGAGGGGACCGCCGCCCACAAGGTGGCCCAGTGGCTGGTGGATGGCATGCGCAAGCACAAGGTCATCAACCCGGCTTCTCTGGAGACCACGGAGATCCCCCTGGTCAAGGCCATGGGCGCAGGGCAGGTGGCATTCGCCGTCCTGCCCAAGTACAACCTGGCCGACCTGAACACGCCCGGGGCGCACGCTCAGGCGGGCAAGTTCAAGATGGCCCTCATGCCCGGGGAGACGCACGGGACTGTGGGATTCGTCCGCTTCTACGCCATGACCAAAATGGCCGCCGACCGAGGGAAGGCGGTGCAGGACGCGGCCTGGAAGTTCCTGGAGTACTTCGGCGGGAAGACGGACGGCAAGTTTGTGGTGGTGAAGCGGTGGGCCCTGGAGAAGGGCCTGGGCTTCGCGCAGCTCCCGCTGTACAAGGACCCCGAGATCAGAGCGGCGATCAACAAGTGGGGCAACGTCAGCCTGGAGGAGGAGCAGGCGAAGGTGGCCCGGGCCAAGGAGGCCCTCACCCCCTTCTGGGGGACGTGGAGTCTGGAGTTCCAGAAGGAGATGAACAGGGCGCTGCTGGGCCAGAAGAGCGCGCTGGATGCGCTCAAGGCCGCGGCGGCCAAGTGGAAGGAGATGAAGAAGTAGGGGCCTGTGCACGGATGGCGAAGGGGGACAGCGGGTGGCTGTCCCCCTTCCCCGTGACTCTATGCGCGCGGTCGTCCTGCCTCGCCGGCGGTACCGTGAAGCGCGCTACGCGTACGCGACGGTGCTGCCTGTCGTGCTCCTGGTGGCGCTGTTCACCATCTACCCGCTGCTCTTTGCCTTCGTCACCAGCCTCCGCGAGGTGGTGCTCTATAGGCCGTGGAGCCAGCCCTTCGTCGGGCTGAAGAACTACCTGGACGTCGTCCGCAGTGAGTTCTTCGCCAGCGCCTGGGTACACACCCTCACCTTCGTGATGGGGGCTGTCCCCCTGGCCACGGTGCTGGGGTTTGCCATCGCCCACCTGCTCAACGGGCGGACCCGGCTGGCCGCCTGGCTGAACGTGACCATCCTCCTGCCTTGGGCGATCCCCACGGTGATCAGCGGGATCATCTGGGCGTGGATCTTCAACAGCAGCTACGGGGCTTTCAACGGAGCCCTTTACTCCCTGGGCCTGATCAATTCCTACGTCCCCTGGCTCTCGCGGCCGCGCTCCGCCCTCCTCTGTGTCCTCTTCGCCCACGTCTGGAAGGAGGTACCGCTCACCTCCATCCTCTACCTGGCGGCGCTGCAGGCCATCCCCGACGAGCTTTATGACGCCGCACGGGTGGACGGGGCGGGGGGGCTGGCCATCCTCCGCCGAGTCACCGTCCCTCTGCTAATCCCCACCACGCTGATCATCGTGGTGTACGAGACCATGGTTGGGATCGTCACCTTCGATCTGCTCTACGTGATGACTGGCGGCGGGCCAGCCGGGGCCACCTCGCTGATCTCCTACTACCTCTACAACAGCATGTTCGTCTCCTACAACTTCGGCCAGGGCGCAGCACTGGCTGTGCTCCTGGCCGCGGCCCTGGTGGTCTTCATCCTGGTGTACATGCGGCTGCTGCGCAGCGAGGAGATCTACGCCACATGAGGCGGGCACGGCGGCTGGGACGCGTTCTGGGGAGCCTGCTGGGGCTGGCGGTGGCTGCTTACATCCTGGTGCCGTTTCTCTGGGTGGCCCTGAGCAGTATCCAGCCGGAGAAGGAGCTGTTCCGCGTACCCCCCAACTGGATTCCTCGGGTGCTAACCACGGACAACTACCGCTTCGTCTTCACGGGACAGTTCCCCGCTGGGTACGAGGAGACGGGCATCGCCAGGGGGCGTATTTCGGAGAAGGCGCGGGACGCCCTGCCGGCGCTGCGCAACAGCACCATCGTGGCGGTCACGGTGGCTATGGCCAACCTCATCCTGGGGACGATGGCCGCCTACACTTTCTCCCGGCTGCGGTTTCCTGGGGCGGGACCTCTCTACACCTTTGTCCTGGCCAGCCGCCTCCTGCCGCCCATGGCCGTGGCCATCCCCTACTACCTGATCATCAACCGCCTGGGCCTGCTGGACCGCTATGCGGCGCTGATCCTCGTCCACTCGGTGTTCACCCTGCCCTTCAGCGTCTGGTTCCTCACGCTGTACTTCCGCCGCGTGCCGCCCGACATGGAGGAGGCGGCGCTGGTGGATGGCTGCACCCGCCCCCAGGCCCTGCTGCGCGTGGTGGCACCCATGACGGCGCCCGCGCTGGCGGCCACCGCCGCGTTCAGCTTCATGTTCTCGTACAACGACTTCCCCTTCGCCCTCTTCGTCACCTCGACGATCCGCTCCCAGACCATTCCGGTGATCGTGGCCAACACCGCCATCAACCCCGACGTCAGCTTCGGCGTGGTGGCCGTGACGGTGGTCCTGACCATGCTCCCTCCGCTGGCCTTCGCCATGATCTTCCGCAACTACATCACCCGCGGGCTGATCGCCGTCACCACCACCCGGTAGGAGGGAGTCCCGTGCGGGTGGCACTGGCGGTGGACCTGGGAGGGACGCTGTTGCGCACCGGCCTGGTCACGGAGGAGCGCTCTGTCCTCCATCAGGCGACACGGCGGGTGGAGGAGCGGAGGGGCAACGCCGCATTGGAGGCCCTCCTGCGCGAGGCCCTGGGCGCCGCAATGGAGGAAGTGCGGGCGCGTGGGCTGCAACCCGTCGGGGTGGGCCTGGCTGTACCCGGGCTGGTGGATCCCCGGCGGGGAGTTATCCGCTACTCCGCCAACCTGGACCTGCGGGAGCTGGAGGTGGCGGAGATCGCCCGGGAGGTGCTGTCGCTCCCGGTGATCGTGGAAAACGACGTCCGCGCCGCTGCGTGGGGCGAGTGGCGGTGGGGAGCGGGGGAGGGTGCGCGCATCATGGTCTACCTGAGCGCGGGCACCGGGATCGCCGCGGCGGTCATCGACGACGGCCGCCTCTACCACGGGGGGAGGGCGGCGGCGGGCGAGATCGGCCACGTACCCGTCGTCCGCGACGGTGATCGCTGTCGCTGCGGGCAGCACGGCTGCCTGGAGACCGTGGCAGGCGGCTGGGGGATCGTGCAGCGGGCGAGGCGGCTGGAGGCGACGTCACCCCAGGCGGGTGCGGGATACGCTCGGCTGCACTCCACAGAGGCCGTATTCCGGGCTGCGGCCGGCGGTGACACCGTGGCATCCGCGGTGGTGTGCGAGGCCGGGGAGTTCCTGGGACGGGCTGCGGTGACCGCCGTTCGCATGTGGGATCCACAGTGTCTCGTCCTGGGAGGGGGGCTCTTCTTCCCCGGATCACCCCTGACGGACGCAGTGCGTCGCGCCGTGGAAGGGAGCGCCTTCTTCGGCGAGCAGCCGCCGCCTGTCCGCCTGGCGGCCTTTGGGGGCGACGCCGGGCTAGTGGGGGCCGCCTGCCTGGTGCTGGCGCCGGCCGTTACGCCGCCGTGACGAGGGCGCGGTATCGGTGTGCACAGGAGGGGGTGGGATGGATGATACGGCTCATCGCCGCATTGAGCGTGGTGGGGATGGCGGTGCTGGGACTGGCCAGCGCCGGCTACGCGCCCTACCACACGCAGCAACCGCCCCAGGCCGCAGCCGGCGACGTCAAGGCGCAGGTGACGACGGCGGTGTCCCACGCGGGGTTTGCCGCGGCGGCGACGACGTTTGGGGGAGCGCAGCAGCACCTGGGGCATGCCCTGAACTGCATTGAGGGAAAAGGTGGCAAGAACTTCAACGCCTCCTGGGGCCATCCCTGCGAGGGGCAGGGGAACGGCATCCTCAACGACCTGCGCGGGGTCGCGGGAAGTGGGGCGCTGATGCCGCTGGTGCAGAGCGCCGGTGCGCTGGCCACTAGCGGCGTCAAGAGCAACGACCTGACCGCAGCCCGCCTGGCGGCCAGGGGCGTGGAGGCGCTGCTGCGGCTAGTCGCCGAGAACCTGAAGTAGCACCCATCACCAGGGGCAGCGCAGAGGCGATAGCCGTCGGCCGATAGCCGTCGCTCAGAAGCGGGTGGGCCCGCGGGCCAGCACCACGATCCCCGACGGATCCACCACAAAGCGGCGCGCGTCCTGCGCTGGGTCCTCCCCGATGCTCAGGCCGCTCTCGATGGTGTTGTAGCGGTCGACGATGGCCCGGCGCAGGCGCGCCCCTTCCTGTACCACGGTGTGATCCATGACCAGGGACTCCTCGATCACCGCCCCGGGCTCTACCCGGACGTTGCGGCCGAGGATGGAGCGGCGCACCGACGCCCGCGTCAGGCAAGACCCTTCGCCGATGAGCACGTCCTCCACCTCGCCGCCGTGGATACACGCGGAGGGACCGGGGTAGGCGCTGGTGTGGATGGGCCAGCGTGGGTTGTTCAGGTCCAGCCTGGGCTGCGCGCCCAGCAGGTCCATGTTGGCCTCATAGTAGGCGGCGATGGTGCCCACGTCCCGCCAGTACCCCTCCTCCTCGTAGGGCTGCACGCCCGGCACCCGGTTCTCTGAGAAGGGATAGGCGTAGACCCGGGCGCGGGGGACCAGCTCCGGGATGATGGACCGCCCGAAGTCGTGATCACCGCCGCGCTGGGCGTCGTCCAGCAGCGCCTCCACCAGCACCTGCCGGGTGAAGAGGTAGTTTCCCATGGAGGAGAGGGCACGAGCCGGGTCCCCGGGGATGGTGAGCGGACGGGCCGGCTTTTCCTCGAACCCGATGACACGGTGATCCCGCTCCACCTCCAGGATGCCGAAGCCGGTGGCCCGCTCCACGGGCACCGCGAGCGCGGCCACGGTGACGTCCGCCCGGCGCTCTAGGTGAAAGGCGAGCATCTGCCCTATGTCCATGCGGTAGATGTGGTCCGCGCCGAAGATGGCCACGATGTCCGGGTGGAAGTCGCGCAGCAGGTTGAGGTTCTGGTAGACGGCGTCCGCGGTCCCCTGGTACCAGGTCTCGCCGCGGCGCATCTGCGGCGGCACGGCGATGACGAAGTGGTCTGGCAGAGCCCCCAGGCGCCAGCCCTGGCGCAGGTGTTCGATCAACGACTGCGCCTTGTACTGCACCAGGACGTAGAGGGCGTAGATCCCCGAATTGACGAAATTGCTTAGGACGAAGTCCACGATGCGGTACTTTCCGCCGAAGGGCACCGCCGGTTTGCTCCGGTCCCGGGTGAGGGGGAAGAGCCGCTCGCCCTTGCCGCCGGCGAGGATGAAAGCCAGCACCCGCGGTCGGATCACGTCGCCTCCGGGGCCTACCGCGTCGCCCTCAACCAAAGCATACTATACCCGTGCGGACATCTGTGGGGCAGCCGGGACTGCCGCGCGGGCGGCGGGCGACCTGGCTGGCGGCTCTGGCGGTAACGCTGCCGGTGGTGGCGCTGCTGGCCTACGGGTTCACGCGCAACCCGCGCGTCCTCCCTTCCCCGCTTATCGGCCGGCCGATGCCGTCCTTTCGCCTCCAGGGATTCGACGGGGGGGTGGTGGACAGTAATGTTCTGCGCGGCCGCATCCTGGTCGTCAACTTCTGGGCTTCCTGGTGCTACCCGGCCTGCTACGAGGAGGCGCCCCGGCTGCAGCGGGTATGGGAGGCGTACCGCGGCCGGGGGGTGGTGATCGTTGGGGTGAACATCCAGGACCGTGAGGCACCCGCCCGCGAGTTCATCCGCCGCTTCGGGCTGACCTTTCCCAACGGCATGGACCGGACCGGCCGCGTCAGCATCGACTTCGGCGTCGCGGGCGTCCCGGAGACGTTTGTCGTCGATGGGAAAGGACACATCGTAGCCAAGTACGCCGGGGCCGTGCCCGAGGCGTGGCTGCGTAAGCAGATCGAGCGGCTGCTGTCCGGCTCCTCCGCGGCGCCTTAGGGGAGCCGCCCAGGCACCTCCCGGCGACGGCGAGGCGGTGACGGCGCGCATGGGGACACGGGCCATGGCTAGCCGGTGACGGATTCCGCACCGTCTGCCGCCGCCTCCCCCTGGCGGACGGTGCGGCGGAGAAATGTCACGGCGGCCATGAGGGCAACCAACAGGACCACGGCGGGCGCGCTCCAGAGGATCCAGCCTACTCCCTCCCGCGGGGGATCCAGCAGGATCCACTGTCCGTAGCGGCTGACGAAGTATGCGACGATCTCCTGGGGGGGCTGCCCCTCCTCAAGCTTCGCCCGGATAAGCGCGCGCATCTGTCCGGCCAGCTCGGAGGGGGAGTCGGCGACGCTCTCGTTCTGGCAGACTGGGCAACGCAGGCGGGAAGCTATGGCCCGCACCTGCTGATCCAGCGCCGTCGGCTGTGCCCCCGACGCCACCCGCTGGCCCAGCGCCCGTGACTGTCCGGGTGCCGGCGCCGTGGCGGTAATCAAGATCCATGCCGCTAGCAGGAGGGCGAGGGTAGCCGGCACCGGCCGCGCTGCCCGCGGCAGACGCCCTGCCCGCATCAGCTGCGTCGCCCTGGCCATATGCTCGCCACGCCCGCCAGGGCCATCAGCAGCCCGCCGGTCCAGATCCAGGGGACCAGGGGGTTTACGATGGCCTTCACCACCGCCGAGCCGTCCGGGGCCACCGCCAGCAGGACCAGATAGAGGTCGCCGCGCCATGTGGAGCGCACCGCGGGTGTGGGGATGGGTGTCCGTTGCTGGGGATAGAACCGCTCGGACGGGTACAGCGTTGCCAGCGCCGGGACCGCTGCCGCCGGGCGACCGGGTGATGCCTCCAGGGCTCCAGAGGGCAGGATGGAGACTGCCGCCACCACCTCCAGCCTGTCCGGCCGGCGCACTAGCGCCGCCCCATCGTAGCGCAGTAGATATCTTCCGGCGCGGAAGGTCTCGCCCCGCCGCAGGGCGTGGTCATTCTCCGCCCGGTAGGCGGAGGAGGCGGCAACCCCGGCCAGCGCCAGCGCCAGCCCCAGGTGGGCCAGGTAGCCGGCGTAGCGGCGGCTGTTGGCGCCGAAGAGGGCCGGCAGGGCCAGGAGGTAGGGGCGACCCTCGGCGCGGCCGAGACCGCGCGCTCCACGGTGGAATTCTGCGATCTGGGCGGCGGCTGCGAGGGCGATCACGCCGAACGCCCCTAGCGTGAAGCCACGTACTCCGGCACCGGCCAGAGCAAGGACGCACCCCAGGCTGACCACCACGGGGCTGGCCAACCGACGGAGGGCGCTGAGCGACACAGGCCCCCAGGGCAGGAGGGTGGCCGTCGCCATCAACACCAGGAGGGCCAGCGCCAGCGGGACGGTCAGCCGGTTGAAGTATGGCGGACCGACACTTAGCCGCACACCGCCCACCGCCTCCGCCAGCAAGGGGAAGGTCGTCCCGATGAAGACCGTTGCGGCAAGCACCAGCAGCAGCACGTTGTTCAGGAGGAAGAGGCTCTCCCGGCTGAGGTAGGCGGGCAGCGTCCCGTCGTCGCGCACCTCGTCTCGCCTCAGCAGCAGGACCCCCACGGAAAACGTCAGCACCGCGCCGATGAACAGGAGGAAGATCGGACCGACCAGCGATTGGGTGAAGTCGTGCACTGAGCCGAGGATGCCGCTGCGGGTGAGGAACGTGCCGAAGAGGGTGAGGAGGAAGGTGACGATGACCAGGGCATGATTCCACAGGCGGAGGAGCCGCCGCCGCTCCTGCACCACCACCGAGTGCAGGAAGGCCGTGGCCACCAGCCAGGGCATCAAGGCCGCGTTCTCCACGGGGTCCCAGGCCCAGTAGCCGCCCCAGCCCAGGACCTCGTAGGACCACCACGCACCCAGGACGATGCCGGCACCAAGGAAGGACCACGCCGCCACGGTCCAGCGCCGGGTGACGGTCATCCACTGGTCGCGCATGCTACGCGTGAGAAGCGCCGCGGTGGCAAAGGCGTACGGGACGGAGAAGCCGACGTAGCCCAGGTAGAGGAAGGGGGGGTGCACGGCCATCAGCGGGTGATTCTGCAGCAGGGGGTTCAGCCCGCGTCCCTCCGGCGGCGGAGGGAAGATGCGGGCGAAGGGGTTGGCCGGACCGAGCATCAGCAGCAGGAAGAAGGAGGTGATCCCCAGCAGCACAGCCAGGGCCAGAGGAACTGTCTCCTGGTGGCGGCTGCGGTAGCGGATGGCGACGAGCGCCGCGTACCCGGCCTGCACCCACGCCCACAGCAGGATCGACCCTTCCAGGGCCCCCCACAGGCCGACGATGCGGAAGGGCAGGGGTGTGGCCGTGTTGATGTTGGCCGCCACGTAGCGGACGGAGAAGTCGCGGCCGATCAGCGCGACCTCCAGCAGGGCTACCGCGGCGGTCAGGGCGACAAGGAGCGCCACCACCGCCCGATGCCCGCGGCGGACCAGGTCCGCATCATCCCGGGCGCGACCACGCAGCAGGTAGGCCAGACCGACCAGCGCAAGAAGCAGGGCGGTGGCGATGGCGGCTGTGCCCAGGATGGATACCATGCGCTGGCGGCGCCGTCCCGGCTACGACCGGGGTGAGGGCGGCGCGTACTCCTCCGAGTGCTTGACGACGATGGAGCGCGCCCGGAGCACTCCGCCGGGATCCCACGTCCCTTCCACGATGGCGCCCTGGCCCTCGCGGAACAGGCCGGGCGGGGCCCCGAAGTACTGGACGGTAACGGTGGCGGAGCCGTCGGTAAGGCGGAAGCGAAGCTGGCGGGTGGCCGGATCCCAGACCTTTGACCCGGGGACCACCAGGCCGCCCACGCGGACCGGCCGCTTCACCGCCCGCTCCCCCTGTGCCAGGAGCTCTCCGGGGGTTAGGTAGTAGACCAGGGCGTCCCGGATCCCACCGGCAACCACGTAGACGAGAGCGGCCAGGACGACGGCCGCAGCCAGGAGGATGCGGGTCTCCCTCATGGCGAGGTCGCGGTTCCCACCCGGCCGGCGGAGCGCTTCTGCACCCGCAGGTCTTCCTCGGCGCGCTGCAGGCGGCGGCGCAGCCGCTGCAGATAGAGAAGGAGGGCAGCGGCGGTAATACCGTAGGCCAGGGCGATGGCGACGGGCGCTGTCACGGCTCGATCCCGGCGCTGCGGGCTGCCTCCAGCCGCTCCAGGCGGACGCGCTGCAGCAGCAGGTAGAGGTAGAGCGCCGCGAAGGCCAGCAAGTTGACCAGCAGCGCGGCGACCATGGGCGGGGCCATCTTGATCTCCCCTCGGGTGATCGACGGCGCCTGGTGCAGCGTGCGGAACCAGACGACGGAGTAGTGGATGAGCGGGACGTCCAGCGCGCCGATGATCCCCACCACAGCGGCCAGACGTGCGCCCCGCTGCCGGTCTTCGACCAGCTCGCGCACCATTAGCGCGCCGGCGAAGATGAGGAAGAGCATGGCGGTGGTGACCAGCCGGGCATCCCACGCCCACCATGTCCCCCACACCGGCTTTCCCCAGATCATCCCGCCGGCCAGGGCCAGGCCGGTGAACAGCGTCGCCAGCTCCGTGGCGCTGTGGGCCACGTGGTCGTAGAGGGCGCGGCCGCGCCACAGGTAGAGGAGGCTGGCCACGAACACGGTGCCGGCAGCCAGATAGGCAGCGAAGGCGCTGGGGACGTGCACGTACATGATCCGCACGTAATCCCCCTGGAAGGCGTCAGGGGGGGAGGCCACGAGCCCGAAGTAAAGCCCCGCTGCCAGCAGCACGGCGGTGGCTGCCCCCACGAGGGTCAGAAGCAGCCTCATGCCTCCTCCAGGACCACGGTGTAGAGCACGGGAGCGACCAGCAGGAACAGGATATCAAAGACTGCCAGCACCCCGAGCCACAGGCCCCCGCCGGGCGAGCCGGTCAGGATGGCCTCCGTCAGGCGCACGCCGCCCAGCAGCACCGGCAGCTCCACGGGCAGCAGGAGCAACGGCATGAGCAGCTCTCGCCCGCGCACGGGGATCAGCAGGGCGGCGAAGAGGGTCCCGACGGCCGAGAGTCCGGCGATGCCCAACAACCCGGCGCCGAGGAGGAGGGGGAACCTCGCCCACAGGTCCACGTTGAAGAGCAGGCCAATGGCGGCCAACAGCAGCCCCAGCAGCACCGTGAGTAGCAGGGTCAGGGCACCCCACTTCCCCCAGTAGATGTGTTCGCGGCTGCCCGGATAGAGGAGGAGGGTCTCCAGCGCCTGCTGCTCCACCTCGGCCTGCGTCCAGCGGGAGACGCCCAGCGTCGCCGCCAGGAGCAGCGCCACCCACAGGATGGCGGGGGCGCGCGCCGCCTCGGCCCCCAGGACGAACCCCAGCAGCAGGACCACCAGCAGGGCCAGGCCGGCCATGGCGGTGATGGTCTCCCGCCCTCGCCATTCCAGCAGCAGGTCCTTTCGAGCCAGCGCCGCGGCGCGCCGCCACGCGGTCAAATCCAGCCTCCCGCCAGCGCGCTGAGCCGCGGCGCCGAAACCTGGGCGGCGGCCGAGACCTCCACCAGCCGCCCGCGGCAGAGGCCGACCACCACATGGGCCAGGTGCAGCCCCCGCTCCCACTGGTGGGTGGCCAGGACGGCGCAGCCACCGGCGGAGGTCACCTCGCCCACCAGGGCATCCACCAGTCGGGCTCCATCGGCATCCAGGCCGCTGAAGGCGTCGTCCAGCAGGAGCATTTGCGGGGCCAGCAGCCAGGCGCGGGCTAGGGCCAGGCGCCGCTTCATCCCGTGGCTGAAGGTGCGCACGCGGGCCCCTGCGGCCGCCGCCAGCCCCACCCGCGCCAGCGCGTCGGCGGACCGGTCGGGCCGGCCGCTCATCGCCGCGGCGAAGGCCAGGTTCTCGGCGGCGGTGAGCCCCTCGTACATCCCGTGGGCCGTGCCCACAAAGGCGGTGATCTGCCGCACCCGGTCTGCGGCGCGGACCAGGTCGTGTCCGAAGACGGAGGCCCGCCCGGCGGTGGGCCGCAGGGCAGTGGCCAGGATGCGCAGCAGCGTGGTCTTGCCCGCACCGTTGGGGCCCACCACCAGCATCACCGACCCTGCGGGCAGCGTCAGGGTGACGTCGCGCAGCGCGTCCTGGAGGTAGAAGCGCCGGGAGAGCCCCTCCGTCCGCAGTCCCATCGGGTGCACGGGCGAATCGGGCGTGGCGCCTAGGTTACCGCCGCTCCGGCTCCCAGCCCCACACCGGCAGGATGTCCACCGGGGCGTAATCGTCGGTGAGCACGGGCACGTCGGAGGTGGGGATGGGGCGGTCGTAGTAGTCGTCGACGAAGGTGTGCAGGGGAAGGATGACCTTCCTGCTCCGCCTGATCTGCAGGGCGGCCTGCAGGATCTGCATCCGCGTCAGCCCGCTGCGCGGGGTGGCCATCAGGATGATGGTGCGCACGGTGGCGCCGTCCCGCTGCGGTGCGTAGGCGACGGGGAAGGGGTAGAGGCCGGTGAAGACCTGGCCGTAGGTCCTGTAGAGGGCGCGGAAGAGCTTGCTCTCTCCGCCCTCCAGGGCGCCTACGATGTTGGCGGCGATGACCCCCTGGGGCGTCAGCCGGCCGCGGGCCAGCTCGAAGAACTCGCGCGTGGCCAGGTGGAAGGGGATCCCTTCAGCGTAGTAGGCGTCCATGACGATGAGGTCGTAGCGGGCGTCAGTCCGGCGCAGGAAGGTTCTGCCGTCCTGCACGGTGACCCTGTGCCGCGCGTCCTCCTTGACCTCGAAGAACCTCCTGGCCACGTCCACCACCACCGGGTCCAGCTCCACCGACTCCACCGTCACGCCGGGGTAGTCGCGCCAGAACCTCTTGGGGATGGAACCCGCGCCCACCCCCA